>Ga0247843_1007107_pt1 | contig 14066 bp, 8 predicted proteins | sample LaCruzMarch2017__FD_192420 | JGI IMG/M metagenome (GOLD analysis project Ga0247843, IMG submission 192420) | Freshwater microbial communities from meromictic Lake La Cruz, Castile-La Mancha, Spain - LaCruzMarch2017_8m | ecosystem: Environmental > Aquatic > Freshwater > Lake | place: Spain...
GCGTTGATTGGTTCCTTGGCTTGGCCCACGTCGACATTCAACGCGAACTAAATGTCCTGTACAAGTGACGATTTCGTCACCTGGATATCACGCCTGCGAAGCAGCTATCGTGCCGAACACTACTGGTGCCAGGCAATTCTTGCCCGGATGATCAAGGATGCGCAAAGGTTCTTCCGCGATCATCAGGAAGTTTTGAGCATCGCAGGAACCGTGTCTTCAGCGTGGAAATTGCCTGGCACCAAAGGTGCATGCTGAAGCACCTGGCATTTGATGCACCTTTCCCTGTCAAAAATCGGCTTCAGCTTGCGCAAATCTGAATCGATCGCCCATCCTGCGTCAGACTCCGCATGCCCAATCCGATTCCAGCGTTTGACCACAACCAGGTGCTTCCGCCTCATGTCGGCTCGCCGGTGCATCCGGGTCAGTTGTCACCTTATCCGTGCAGCACCCTGGAGTTGTGTCAGCGCTTTGGCTTTAGTCCTGAACGCCGAGCCATCCTCGAAGGATTCCTCGACTTCCGCGAGCGGTCGAGGACCGAGGGATTGATCAACGGGTTCCAGTGGATCGATGGGAGCTTTTTGGAGGATGTCGAAACCCGGGAACGGCGTCCGCCCAGGGACATGGACGTGCTGACGGTCTACTGGGGCTACGATCTCGCCTTTCAGACCGCGCTCGTGACCACGTTCCCCGAGTTCGCCGATCCTTCCCTGGCGAAGGCAGCTTTCAGGATCGACCACTATTCCATGGATGCGAGCTTCGATCCAGAGTATACAGTAAACCAGAGTCGATATTGGATTCTCCTTTTTTCCCACAATCGCCTCGGCATCTGGAAAGGGATGTTGAGGGTCGAATTGAACACCCCGGCAGAAGATGCCAACGCCCGTCGTGAATTGGCGGTGCCGATCCCATGACCACCCGTTCCGAGAGAGAATTTCTAAAGGTCCAGCTGCTGGAAACTCAGCGGCTTCGAGAAATGGCCGGTAACCATCCCATCATGTCCATTTCCTTCTCGCGCCGGGAGGAAGACCTCCAACGGAGGCTTGCGGCACTCCCACTCGGCTCTAAGGAAGCCCGGACCGTGCTGTTTTTCTCTGGCGAACCCGTCCAGGGATCGATGGGAATTGATGCCAGTTTCGCCGGTCGAGTGTTGGAGCCGTTCCAGAACATGGTCAAAGCAGACTACGCTGACCGGTGGCATGGAGTAGTGGGCAGTCGCGGTCGCCGCAGCGGCGAAGCTGAATCCCGGCTTCTCCTCACGGCCTTGCCTCGCGGGTCATTCGGATTGGAATTGACGCGAGCGGATTCGGAGGAGTTGTTTGAGGAAGGACAACTGGCCGACACCTTGTCGCACGTTACTCGATTGGTGGAAGCGGCCAGCCGGAGCGACGAAGATTTCGCGGCGCAACTCGACGGAACAGCCCCCCGGGTGATCAAGAATCTACGGGATTTCCTTGATGTGGTGGCCAAGGGCAAAGCTGGTTTGCGATTGGAGAGCGGGGATTTCCGGTGTGTGATGAATCCCCAAGAAGCAGCGGACGCGTTCACCCGGGTATCGGGCACCGTCACCAATGAGGAGGTCAGCGAGATTGCCGGGGTTTTCAAAGGTGTGCTCTTGGAATCGTGGCGGTTTGACTTCGTTACAGAGGATGGGCACACGGCGGGTGGTAAGATCGACGAAGGTCTGCCGGAAGATCAGGTCGTATCGTGGAACAAAGAGTTCTTCAACGAGCGGTGTGTGGCATCCCTGCTCAAGACGACGGTGCTTTTTAAGAACGGACAGGTGCGGACGACCTACACGCTGAAAGCAATCAAGCCGCTGATTGCGTTGGGTGCTTGACGGGAAACACCTGAGACATCCTGACTTCACTTGGGGACGCGGAGTCGTGCGGCGAAATGGCCTGAGCCGACGGAATGTGGCCACGGCTTTGAGGCCCGGAGGATTTTCGTCCTTAGTTCGAGGGCTGAAGCCGATTGAAGCCCTCCCCACCTTTCCTTTCCGATGGTTTCGCCCCTGAGATCAACGCTCTGCCCCCATAAGCGGAACCAATTTAATGGAGCAAGAATGAAAAAAGATAATTTCTATACTCTCAAATATTTCCATTTACAGAATTATAAAGACATCCTAAATTACAAGCGCGGTTGGGAAATGAATTCCCGCCCTTTGGGTGAGTAAAAAAAGAAACATATCGTATTGAACTGATGAAAACGGATTGGATTACCGACGAACTGGATTCGGTCGGACGGAACCTCTTCGGAGGGTTGAAAATCAATCGGGTGCCGCTTGGTTTTCCGTCATCGATCGACGACCCAGCGCTGCAAGCCTTCAACGCCTTCCTCAAGAAGAATCAGGAGTTTTACGCTTCCGAATCTTATGGGATCACGATGATCGCCACCGCTCTGAAAACGGCACACCTTGAAGCGGAGGACTCGATCAATGGATCGAAGAAGGTTCTCCGTCTCAAACTGAGTGAACAATGGTCTGATCTCTGGAAGGAACCAGGGTTCCGCCAAGGGTCCTCCAAAACTCCAACTTCCGCCCAAGGCCGGGTGACACTGCTCGGTGATTTGGCGCAATTCTTCGCCAAGCATCCCGACTTCAACAACGAACCCTGGAATCTCACCTCCGAGGTGTTTGCAAGCCGGGCCGACGCGCTCAAGAACGCGATCGCCGCCGCCGCTTCCCATAACGCACAACACAAGACCTTGTCGCGCGAGCGCGAACAACTCGCCACTCGTTTGCGCGGCCGTCTCCGGGCGATCGTGAAGGAGTTGGAGCAAAGTCTGGCCAGCGACGACCCGCGTTGGGCCGAGTTCGGTCTCGACACACCGGCGGCGAGCCGGGCGGCGAAACCGACCCGCGACAAGAAGGCCAAGGAAAAGTCCGCCTCCCACGCCCTCAAGCGGATCGATGCGGCCCGTGACCGGGCGGAAGCCGCCAACGTCAGCTCGGAGAAGCTCCGGGTTCGCGCGGCACGTGCTCTGGAAGTGGCTTCCCGCCTCCAAGCCGAAGCTGATCAGGCAGCGGCCAAAGTGGCAGCGGCCTTTGCCAAGGTCGATGCCATGATCACGGCGCTCGCCCCCGGCGATTCCGCTATCAAGCTCCGCGGCGTCGGCAGCGAAACGACAACCGCGGACGAAAACGAGACCGCCCTGGTAGCCTGATTCCGTAAGATTCCCATCACAGCCCGTCCCGGAGCTTGTCCTCCGCGGCGGGCTTTTTTGTTGGGTTGAACGTTTCGATACGGCGATCGCGGCGTCTGGGGCTGGCGGCGCGTCCTCGTCCTCGTCCTCGTCCTCGTCCTCGTCCTCGTCCTCGTCCTCGATTTGGATTTCGATTTGGATTTCGAAGGATCAAATGCTTCGAGGACGAGTAGGAGTAGGAGTAGGAGTAGGAGTAGGAGTAGGAGTAGGAGTAGGAGTAGGAGTAGGAGTAGGAGGACGAGGACGATGCTCGGACCCGTTATCCTGCCTAGCAGGCTCCCCGAGTGAGCCTTCGAGCCGCTGCTGCGGCGGGTGGTCCGCTACGATCTTCGTCCTACGCCTTGCGGCCGCAGCACTGTTTGAACTTTTTGCCGCTGCCGCAGGAACAGGGATCGTTCCGGCCTACTTTGGGAGCTTCGCGCTTGGCGGGCAGATGAATCACGGGGCCTTCCGGTTCTCCGCCGCCGCCGAGCAGATCCTCCAGGCCCCCGCCTCCGCTGGTCGTTGAATTCGGTTTGACTGCCGCGATCCGCTCAGGTTCGGGAGCCGGGCGTTCGCCGAAGAGGGAAGCCAGATCGGAACGGCCGCTGGAGATTTTGCCGAGGAAGGATTGGAAGCCTTCCGGATTGGTGGTGCTGCGGAAGAGGTTGTTGAGGATCTCCACCTTGATGCTGCCCATGAGACCGACAAAGAGGTCGTAACCTTCCTTCTTGTACTCCACGAGCGGATCTTTTTGCCCCTGGGCGCGTAAGCCGATGCCCTCGCGCAAGCCGTCCATGGCGTAGAGATGCTCCCGCCAGAGGTTGTCGACCGCAGAAAGGATGATGAAGCGTTCCAACTCATCCGCATGATCCGGATTTTCATGGGACATCTTGAGGTCGTAGGCGGAGCTGATCCGCTTCCTCAAAGCTGCGATGATTTCCTCGGCGGATTTGCCCCGGAGTTCCTCCGCGGCTTGGCCGGTGAGCCGGATGGGGAAGGTCATGTTCACCCAGTGGATCAGGGCGTCGTGGCCGCTGGTGTCCCCGTCTTCCGCATATCCGAAAAATTCCTGAACCCGGGCAGGAAGCGCTTCCTCGATGACCTCAAGAATGAGAGCATGGGGATCCTCGGTTTGAATCACCTCATTGCGATACCCGTAGATCACGGACCGCTGCTGATTCATGACGTCGTCGTACTGGAGGACCCATTTGCGCCGGAGATAGTTGCGCTCTTCCACGCGCTTCTGCGCCATCTCAATGGTGCGGGTGAGCAGGGTTCCTTCAAGCTCCTGGCCTTCCTCGAGCTTAAGCTGCTCCATGAGCTTGGTCATCCGGTCGGACGCCCCGTATTGGCGCATCAGATCGTCTTCGAAGCTGACGTAGAAAATCGATTCCCCAGGATCCCCCTGACGGGCGGAACGACCGCGCAACTGACGATCGATCCGTCGCGACGGGTGACGCTCGGTGCCGATGACGAGAAGCCCGCCCAGATCGGTGACGCCCTGCCCCAGCTTGATGTCCGTGCCCCGGCCCGCCATGTTGGTCGCCACCGTGACGGCGGACTTCATCCCGGCGCGCGCGACGATCTCCGCTTCCTGGCGGTGATGCTTGGCGTTGAGGACGTTGTGCACGATCTTCTCCCGGTTGAGCATCTTGGAAAGAACCTCCGAAGAACGCTCGCTGGCGGTGCCCAAAAGCATTGGCTGCCCCTTGGCATGTCGCTCTTTGACCTGCTCGACCACGGCGTTGAGCTTTTCCCGTTGCGACTTGTAAACACGGTCGTTGCGATCGATCCGGCGGATCGGCCGATTCGTCGGCACGACGAGGACGTCGACGTGGTAGATGTCGTGGAATTCCGCAGCTTCGGTTTCGGCCGTCCCGGTCATGCCGCCCATCTTTTGGTAGAGACGGAAGTAGTTCTGGATGGTGATGGTGGCCAGGGTCTGGGTTTCCTGATCAATGCGAACGTTTTCCTTGGCTTCGACCGCCTGGTGCAAACCATCGCTCCAGCGACGCCCGGGCATGGGACGACCGGTGTTTTCATCGAGGATGACCACCTTGTTCTCCGCGACCATGTAATCGACGTCCTTCTCGTAAAGGCAGTAGGCCTTCAGGAGCTGGCTGATGGAGTGCATCTTCTGCGCCTGCCCATCCATCGCGAGTTGGAGGTCGTCCTTGGCTTTTTCCTTTTTGGCGTCGTCGAGGGCGGGATTGCCATCGATCTCGGAAAAAGCTTCGGCCAAATCCGGGAGGAGGAAGGACTCCGGATCATCGGGATTGAGGTACTCGCGGCCTTTTTCGCTGAGGTCGGCGTCGTGCTGCTTTTCGTCGATGGTGAAGTAGAGCAGTTCCTTGAGGGCGAAGAGTTCCTTCTTCTGGGTGTCCGAATAAAAGGAAAGTTCCGCTTTATCGACCGCGCGCCGCACGTCGGGTTCCTCCGACATCCGCTGGAGGATGCGGTGCCTCGGCTGGCCGAGCTTGACCTTGAAGAGGCTCAGCCCCACGGAATCCCAATCACCCTCTTCTTGAGCCTTTTTGGCGTCGTTGGCGAAGCCGTTGCAAAGGAGAATCTGCTTCTTGACCAGTTGCTGAACGACCGGCTGAAAGCGCTTGAACTGCGGGGTCATCGGGGAGGCCACCGGTCCGCTGATGATCAAGGGCGTGCGCGCCTCGTCAATGAGGACGGAGTCCGCCTCATCGATCAACGCGAAGTAGTGACCGCGCTGCACCTGAGTGGCGACAGAGGTCGCCATGCCGTTGTCGCGCAGGTAATCGAAGCCAAACTCGCTGGCCGTTCCGTAAGTGATATCGCACTGATATTGCTCCCGGCGGAGGTGCGGCGACTGGTTGTTCTGGATGCAACCGACGGTAAGGCCGAGCCAACGGAAGAGTTGCCCCATCCATTCGGAGTCCCGGCGGGCCAGGTAATCGTTGACCGTAACCACGTGAACGCCGAGCCCGGTCAACGCGTTGAGGTAAACCGGCAAAGTCGCCACAAGAGTCTTGCCTTCCCCGGTCCCCATTTCCGCAATCATCCCGGTGTGGAGGCCCATTCCGCCGATGAGCTGGACGTCGAAGTGGACCATCTCCCAGCTCAAGGGTTGATCGGAAACCATCATGGTGGTTCCGCAAAGGCGGCGAGCCGTGTTCTTGACGACGGCCAGCGCTTCCGTGGTGATTTTCTCCAGATACGCGGCGCGGAGCGGCGGGAATTTGTCCCGCATCTCATGGTAGTCATGCTGAAGCTTGGCAATCGCATCGACCCGGGATTCCGGGGTTCCGCCAGAGATCTCTGTGCGCAGAGCGATGGCGCGGGGTCCGGCCTCGGAGAAATCGTTCGCCAGCGCATCCATCCGGACGGCCCAAGACGTGATGATCTCGAGAATTTCTTCGGTGGAGAGAGCCTCGAGCTTGCGGCGGGAGAAGTATTCCACCTCTTCGGCATAGCGCGCGAGATACGCTTTCCACTCGGTGGTTTTCTCCCGGAGATACTCGTCGGGGCGCGATTGTAGCTCGGTTTCGATCCGATTGATTTCCTGGACCATGGGCCAAAAACGCCGCAACCGGCGTTGGTTCTGACTGCCCACGATCTTCTTGAGGATCCACTTTACCATGATGTCTGGTGACGAAATTGCAGGGGTAAGCTCCGCTTGGCCCGGCCCGGAAGCACCGGCTCCATCGGAGCGAAAGACCGTCGATAGCGCAGCATCTGATCGGACTCAAGGGAACATCTTGACGAAGAGACTCAAGAGCGGTTGGCTGGGGGGGAACCGGCGGCTTACGTCGAAGGGAGCATCGCATGAGTCCGCTTTTCCGTCCGCACCGGTTCGGCCCGCACTGGGTAGCCCTCGTGACGTTGGGTTTCCTTGGCTTGTCGGTTCTGCTCGGCGACCAGAATCCCCCGGCCAAGCCCCCCTCGCCCGGCGTGTTCCAACTCCCGGAGTTGCAGGGATATCATCGCAGGCTGGAGACCGATTTCTCCCTCGCCATGAAGAAACGGGACTTTGCTGCCGCAGGTGATTGTATCGCGAAGCTGATCGACCTGGCGCCCCACGACCCCTTGCATTTCTACAACCGCGCCTGTTTGCGATCGCTCGAAGGACGCCGAGAGGAGGTCTGGCCGGATCTCGATCGCGCCGTCGAACTCGGTTTTCGTGATTCCCGGGTTTGGCGTGCGGATCGCGAGCTCGCCCTGCTTCATGAAGATCCGCGTTTCAGTGCCGTGCTCGCCAAAGCGGACAAACTGGCGAGCCAGCCAGTCCTCCCGTGGGTCTCGCCCGGGCTCGTCCGGGATGGAGTGGCCAAAGTGGAGGAAGGGAACACCGCCTGGGATTTCCGCTTCGGCATCTTTCGTTCCTTTTTCACCTTCCCGGATTCCGGCGGCGGAGCCCAACCGGTCGTGACCGGACAGGGAGCGGCGGGTGACCTCCTCCGCCAGTGGCTTGCGGAAGGCAGCGCGGCGGGACATCGGGGGGATCTTTACGACAACCATGACTTGCGCCATTCCACGATGGATCTGGCCAGCTTCCCGCAACTGAGCCGGATCGAATACGGGGAAGCGGCGGCCGCGCAGGGCCTGGCCAACGGTCTGCAACTGCGGCTCTTCTACAACGCCGTGGTCGTGGGGAATTCCTCCACCGCAGTCACCGGCGGTCTGCACTGGCGCAGTCTGCCCCGCCTCGCCTACACCACGCCGGGCGGCCCGGCCCTCCTCTATGCCCAATACGCAGGCAATCACCTCTACCTCTACCCGGAGCACCGCGACCACGATGTCGACCACTTCGGCGACGTCTATCCCGCGAACACGCCTTACCTCATCACGTCCCAGGGATCGTCCGGCTCGGATCGCCCCTTCCTGGATGCGATCGCCTGCACCCTGGCCGCTTTCACGCCCGCCAGCAAAGCCGCTTTGGCCCAGCGGGGAGCGCTCATGCCGACGATCCAAATGATTCTCCGGCGGACCCAGAAAAACGCCCCCAACTATCTGAGCGGAGACGCTCATCCCTCCGCGTTCGATGCCAGTCAGTTGGATGTCCTCGCGATGGTGCGCCTAGCTCATGCCATCGAGCCGGACAAACTGCCGCCCCTGGTACGGCTCCGAATGCTCGAAGAAACGCAGACCGTGGCCGGACGGGACTCGTTCAGCAACGATTCCGAGGGACTCTTCGACACGCCCGCCGCGATTGCCCGAGTTCATCGCACCAGGGCGTTTTCCCGACGGATGGTGGTGAGCGCGCAACAGAGCGTCGACTGCAACGGCAGCCCCCTGACTTTTCGATGGGCACTCCTCCGGGGCGATCCGGCGTTGATTTCGATGCAACCGCTCAACCCGGAAGCCTCGATCGTGGAGTTGAGGATCGGTCATCACACGCGTCGCCCGATCAAGCCGGATTCTCCCCTGCTCTCGGACCGGGTCGATATCGGCGTCTTCGTGTCCAATGGCGTCCACGAATCGGCACCCGCGTTCGTGACCACCTATTTCCCGGCGAACGAAAAGCGGGTTTACGACGCCGAACACCGATTGCGCAGCGCAGACGGCACCGGAACGGAAACGCTCAAGGCCTATGTGGACCCGAGGATCGACGGCCGTCGCAACTGGCGGGATGAATTTTCCTACGATGCCCACGGGGTGAGCACTGGGTGGGTGCGGACGATGGGCGTCGTGCGGCAGGAGTTTACTGCGGACGGACGCCTCATCACGAAACGCGATGGGGCCGGGAAGATTCTGGAGGTGCGGAAAGTCAGCTACCCGCTCCGGCCTGGAGACAAGGACGGTCAGGAGTTTGCCGAAATCGTTCCTGAAGTGTCCGCAGAGGCCTCGACCTACGTAGACTGAGACAGATTTTGTCTCCGGGTTGCGAAAGATGCGCCTAGGAGCAATCGTGGGTCCGTTGCGCCCCTTCACCAAAATCGAAGCCACTTTGCAAACCTCTTCTTCTCTCCGTATCATTTTGTTTGCGGCCCTGGGTTTGGGGCTAGCGCAGGCGGCTCCCGATTGGAAAACGGTCGAGCCCACCCTGAGCAAATATTGCTACGACTGCCATGGCGGGGCGAAGACCAAGGGCGGCGTCAACCTCAAGGAACTCGCCAAGGATCCGAAGGTCGCCACGGAGTTCGAGATCTGGGAGAAAGTCCTGGATACTGTGGAGAGCGGGGACATGCCGCCGCCCAAAGCCAAACCGCTTGCCTCCAAAGACAAAGAGCTCGTCGCCGGATGGGTCGAGCACGCGCTTGAAGCGATCGGTGAACCGGGCGATCCGGGCCAGGTCACGATGCGACGCCTGACGAACGCGGAATACGATTACACGATCCGCGATCTCACCGGGCAGAGCTACGGGTTCGGCAAGGAATTTCAATCCGACGGCGGCGGGGGCGAAGGCTTTTCCAACACCGGGGATGTCCTCTTCCTAAGCCCACGTCAACTCGACCAATACTTCGCTGCGGCGCGCCAGGTTGCGGATCGAGCGACGATTCTCCCAGGAACAGGGATCCAGTTCAACGCCCAGCGGATCGGGTTGCGCGGGCCGGAGCAGTGGAAAGCCCAAGCCCAGCAAGGCCTTTACGTTTGGTACCAGCAGAAATCCGCACCGCACCTTCCCAAGGATACCGACGACATGCGGGAGGCGGATTACATGCTGGCTTGTTGGAAGCACAAGCATTCCCAGGAGCCGCTGGAAAAGCTCGCCAAGGACGCCGGATTGCAGCTTCCCTTCCTTTCGAACTGGTGGAACCTCGTCAACAGCACTGAGCCCAAATCCCGCTTCCTGGATCTCACCCGAGTAGCCTGGCGTGAACTGCCCGGGCCCGATCCCGCGAAGCCGAAGGAAGTTCCAGCCCCTGTCGCGGACAAGATCAAGGGCATTCAAGCCGATCTCCTCTCCTGGAACGATCCAAAACGCCCGGGAAATGGAGTGCAGCGGCGGCAACAAGATTCCGACGGGATCCGCCCCTATCCTATGCAACTGGCCATCAAGGGCGAGAAGCAGATCCACCTCTGCATCGGCGATACCGGGGATGGCAAAGCGGGCGATATCGCGCTCATCACTTATATCGATATCAAGACCCCCAAGGGAGGACTGAATTACTTCAACTGGCTGAATCAGAAGATCGCAGAAGGTCGCAAGGCGCTCACCGCGACTCCCCCCCCGGCGGACGCGGGCGCGATCGAAAAGCGAATCGCGGAGTTGGAAGGAGTCCGCAACGCCTACGGCAAGCATCCCCAGCCAGGCCGGACCATTGAGCCCCACGTCCTCGCGCTGGCGGCGCCGCAGGTCTTCACCTTGCCGTTGCCGGAGGGCACATTCCAGGTTCGGGCGGAAACGAAGCTCGATCTACAGAACCCGGAGGTCGATCAGGCGACGGTCCAGTGGACTATGACGACGGGAACGCCGCGCGACGTGACCAAGATCATGCCCGGTGTTCTCACCATCTGGAAGATTCAGACGGAGACTTCACGCAAGACGATGAATGATTTCAACGTCATGAAGACGGCGTTTCCGGATATGTTCGAACGTCGCTTGGAGCAGGTCGCCAGCAACCTCTACCGCTCCAGTCCCAATTATACAGTCTATTACTTTAGCGATCCGCAGCTCGCCGCCCTCGTGCCGGAGCAGGACCGCAAACAATTGGAGGCGATGAAGAAGGATTGGGGTTACACCGCGCCCCGGCAGCTCAACCCGCAGCAACAGAAAGAGTGGGACCAATTGGTGACCGGACATTTCCACTCCTTCGCGGCCCGGGCCTGGCGGCGTCCGCTGACCGGAGAGGAGAAAGCAAGTCTCTCCAGTCTTTACCAGCAAGGTGTTACCAGTGGCCTGGACCGGGAATCGGCCGCCCGGGAAGTGGTCGTGCGCACCTTGGTTTCGCCCAGCTTCCTCTTCAAGGCGGAACCCCGTCCTGCGACGGTCGCGGCCGGAACGGGGATCGACGCCCCCTTGCCCGCCTGGGAAGTCGCCTCGCGCCTCAGCTATTTCCTCTGGTCGTCGCTCCCGGATTGGGAGTTGCGCAAAGCGGCCACGGACGGATCCCTTCTCAAGCCGGAAGTTCTCGCCGCCCATGCCAAGAGAATGCTTCGTGATCAGCGGGCCGATGCCCTAGCCAAAGAATTCGCCGGTCAATGGCTCGAGTTCAGTGGCTTCGATGCACAGAGCACGGTCGATGAGAAAAAATTTCCCGAGTACACAGCAGAATTGCGGGCCGACATGTACCGGGAGCCGAATGTCTTCTTCTCCAAGTTGTTCCGCGAGGATCGCCCAGTCAGCGACATCGTGGGCGGTGACTACACCTTCCTCAACGAGCGTTTGGCTAAGCATTACGGAGTCCCGGGGGTGACCGGGCCAGAATTCCGCCAAGTCAAAGTGGCAGAGCTGCATCGTGGCGGCGTGCTCGGGATGGGCAGCATCTTGGTCAAGACCTCGCGTCCGCATCGCACCAGCCCGGTCCTGCGGGGCAATTACCTCTATCAAGTGGTGCTTGGTCAATCCGCGCCGCCACCGCCGCCCAACGTGCCCAAGCTCCCCGAGAACGCGGTCAAGCTGGCCTCGCTGCGCCAGGCGCTCGAAATCCATCGCGAAGATCAAGCCTGTTCCGTCTGCCATGATCGGATCGATCCGCTCGGCTTTGCCCTCGAAGCGTTCGATCCCGTGGGCCGGTTCCGCGTCGCCGATGAAACGGGCGGCAAGATTGACGACACCGGGATCCTCAAGGACGGAACCAAGTTCTCCGGGATCGATGGCCTCCGCAATTACCTGAAGACTCGGCAGAGCGACCTCGATGCCCAGTTCTGCCGCAAGCTGCTCGGATACGCCCTGGGACGTCAGGTCATTCCGACGGATAAACCGCTTCTCGCGGAGATGCAGACCGCCCTGAAGTCCAATGACGGCAAGGTTTCTGCTGCGGTCATCACCGTGGTCCAGAGCCGTCAGTTCCTCAACGCGCGCAAGGATGCCACCGTGGCTTCCGTCCCGTGATCCAGATTTCCCTCCCTACTCCGCATGAACATCAATCGACGCAAATTTCTCCGGGGCACAGGTGTGGCCCTCGGGTTACCCTGGCTGGAATCGATCACGGCCTTCGGCGCAGAATCGACCAAGGCCGCCGTTAACGTCGCGCCGCGCCGTCTCGCGGTCTGCTTCACCGGAAACGGCGTGAACCCGCATCATTGGGGTGCCACCCAGGGGACAAACGGGATCCAACTGCAAAAAACGCTATCGCCGCTGGAGCCGCTCAAGGCACAAGTCAATGTCTTCCGCGGTCTCTGGAATCCCACCACTGTCGAAGGTGAGGGCGGACATTATCCGAAGATGAACGTCCTCTCCGGGCTCCGGGTGAAGAAGACCACCACGGATGTCGAGGTCGGCACCACCATGGACCAGATCGTCGCGGAGCACACTGGAAAGTCCACGCCCGTCTCCAATATCGTCCTCGGTACGGAACGTCCCAGCTACGGCACCGACTCAGGATTCACCTCGATCTACTCCGCCTACATTTCCTGGAGCAGCCCGACCACTCCGGCACCCAAGGAAATTTTCCCCCAACAAGCCTTCGACCAGCTCTTCGATGACGGCAGCAAGCGGGTTCGGGACAAGAGCATCCTCGACCTAGTCCAAGCCGATGCCAAAAGCCTCCGTGGCCGCCTCAGCAGCCGGGACCAGCACAAGCTCGACGAGTACCTGAATTCGATCGGCGAACTCGAACAACGGATCGTCAAGTCAGAGCAGTTCAGCAAAGCGGAGACCGCAGGCGCGGGATGGCAGCCCAGCGTCACGAAGCCCACGATGCAGCGTCCCGGTCCGGGCATCCCGGCAGTGGCGGAAGAACATCTCCGGCTCATGTTCGACATCCTGGTGCTCGCGTTCCAAATGGATCGCACCCGCGTGGCCACCTTCATGATGAACAACGACTTGTCCAACATGCGCTTCGCCGCCCTGGACGGGATCAGCAGCGGCATTCATGAACTCTCCCACCACGCTGGGGACGAGAACCGCCTCGCGATGTATCAACGGGTCAACGAGTTCCAGGTCAAGCTCTGGGCGGAAGCACTCACCAAGATGCAGGCGACCAACGAGGGCGAGCGCACCCTGCTCGAAAACAGCATGGTCGTCCTCACCAGCAGCCTTTTCGACGGCAACGCCCACGATTCCCGGCAACTCCCCGTCGTCCTCGCCGGCGGCGGTGGCGGCACGATCAAGGGGAACCGTTACCACGACCTCATGGAAGATCCGAACCGGAAAATGTGCCGGCTTCACATCGCCCTGATGGACCGGATGGGCGTAAGGATCGACCATTTCGGCGACGCCGAAAACGCGCTCCAGATTTAACTCCAGCCAACTGGACGAAGCCCGCCCCGGGGCGTCACCCGCGAAAACCAGGGCGCGGTGGAGTAGGAGGCTTCAAATCAGGACTGAGCGTGGGGGCCACGGTTGAATATGGCGTCGTGCCGATAAAAGGCACCGGCAGGGTTTGGGTAATCGCCTCGTCAGGCGTTGCCACAGGGTCGGGCTTGGTTTCCGCCACAGGGTCGGGCTTGGTTTCCGGCTCGGGCGTGGTTTCCGCCACCGGCTCGGGCGTGGTTTCCGCCACCGGCTCGGGCGTGGTTTCCGTCACCGGCTCGGGCTTGGCTTCCGCCACCGGGTCGGGCTTGGTTTCCGCCACCGGCTCAGGCTTGGTTTCCGCCACTGGCTCAGGCTCGGTTTCCGCCACTGGCTCAGGCTCGGTTTCCGCCACTGGCTCTGGCTCGGTTTCCGCCACCGGCTCAGGCTTAGTTTCCGCCACCGGCTCGGGCTTGGTTTCCGCCACTGGCTCTGGCTCGGTTTCCGCCACTGGCTCTGGCTCGGTTTCCGCCACTGGCTCTGGCTCGGTTTCCGCCACTGGCTCTGGCTCGGT
>Ga0247843_1007109_pt1 | contig 14065 bp, 9 predicted proteins | sample LaCruzMarch2017__FD_192420 | JGI IMG/M metagenome (GOLD analysis project Ga0247843, IMG submission 192420) | Freshwater microbial communities from meromictic Lake La Cruz, Castile-La Mancha, Spain - LaCruzMarch2017_8m | ecosystem: Environmental > Aquatic > Freshwater > Lake | place: Spain...
GCACGGGTCGGGTGCGGTGTTCTTCGACTATGACCGCGATGGGAAGCTGGATCTCTTCGTCTGCAATGTGGGGGTGTACACGCGGAATGAGAAGGGGCGCTCCGGGGAGTATGTGGGTCGTTCAGACGCCTTTCAGGGCTGGCAGTATCCGGAACGCAGCGAGGCGAGCCTGCTCTTCCACAATCGGGGTGATGGACGTTTTGAGAATGCTGCGCAGACGACAGGATTCGTCCATCGGGGCTGGAGCGGCGATGCGACCTTTTGCGATCTCGATGCCGATGGATTCCCGGAACTCTACGTGCTGAGCATGTCGGGCGAAGACCGCTATTATGTGAACCGTCAGGGGAGCCGCTTTGAGGACCGGACGGCGGCGTTCTTTCGCAAGACGCCGTGGGGTTCGATGGGCGTGAAGTTCTTCGACCACAACCGCGACGGGCTGATGGATTTGATCATCACCGACATGCACTCCGACATGACAACGGCGCAAATCAATGCGGGTGATACGAATCTCACGGTGGCCTTCGATAAGTCCAAGAGCGATGCGTGGTGCGCGGCGGAGTGGAAGCCGGAGTTGTTCCGTCGGGCCACCAACAGTGTGTTCGGCAATGCGTTCTTCCAGAATCAGGGTTCGGGCCACGCGTTCGCGGAGGTGTCTGCGACGGTGGGCACCGAAACCTACTGGCCCTGGGGCGTGACGGTCGCCGACTTCAATGCCGACGGCGACGAGGACGTGTTCGTGACGGCCGGAATGGGCTATCCGTTGCGCTATGTGGCCAATTCGCTGCTGTTCAACGACGGGGGCAAGCGCTTCGTGGATGCGGAGTCGGTGCTGGGCCTGGAGCCGCGCCGGGGAGATCCGATGCTGCGGGAGGCGTTCGTGCTCGATACGACGCTGTCGGAGGAGCGCCGCCATCCGCTGGCGAAGGGTCACTCTGGCAAGGTCCAGGTGATGGGCACGGCGAGTTCGCGCTCGTCGGTGGCTCTCGACGTGGACGGCGATGGGGACCTCGATTTGGTTACCAATGAGTGGAATGACGCGCCGCAGGTGCTCTTGAGCGATCTTTCCCAACGCACGACGTTGCGCTTCCTGCAGGTGCGGCTGGTGGGCACGGTTTCCAATCGCGACGGACTGGGCGCGACCGTTCGGGTCCACTGCGGCTCGCGGGTGCAGACGCGCTTCCAGGACGGCAAGTCCGGGTATCTGGCCCAGAGCAGCCTGCCGCTCTATTTCGGGCTGGGATCGGAGACGGCTGTGGATCGCATCGAGGTGGTCTGGCCCTCGGGCCGTCGACAAACTCGTACCGGACCGATTCCCCTCAACGGGACGCTGGAACTGGTGGAGCCGAAGTGACCGGTGCTCCGGGAGAGGCCGAGGCCGGGTTCGGAGATTTTGCCCGCGTCATGGGCCGATAACCGATGCCCGAATACTCGGCGGCCTGTGGCACCCAGTCGGTGTCGAAGCGGGGGTCGGGTCCTTCGAGCCGGTTCTGGCGGGGGTCGATCGCTTTCTTGGCATCGAAGACCGGGCCCAGGATCGCACAGTTCTCCACGCGGGCTCCGGCATTGATGGCCAGTTCGTAGCGGGGATGGCCGGGCAATCCGCCCTCGGAGCGATTGGCGTGGAAGAGGTTGGCGACGTAAACGCTATCGCCACCCATGTCGTCCACGCCGTTGCGGTTGCCGGTGAAGGTGCAGTTCTGGACGAGCGCCAGGGACTCCCAAAAAATGGTGATCGCCCCGTTGTTGGCGAAGGGCTTTTCGCCGGAGGCCTTGGCCACCAGGTCTTCGCCGGTATTGGAGATGTTCCCGACGAAGAGGCAGTTGAGGATCTTGGCCGAGCTGCCGGCGAGCAAGTCAATCGCAGGACCGGTGCCTTGGGCCTTGTTGTTCAGAAACCGGCAACTGGCGATGAGCACCGGGGTGTCACGGAATCCTTGTTGTTGAACCGAGATGCCCGCGCCGCACGGGCGCGTGAAATTGTCCTCGATGGTGAGTTCAATGAGCCGTGGGGAGGAACGCCCGAAAACCTTCACCGCCCCGCCGTCGGAGTAGAAGAAGTGGTTCTTCAAGACGGTCCGGTTGGGCTCGAGTGCCGGGGTTCCCTCTTTGGTGAGGAAGGCGTTGGCTCCGGTGAGCCGGAACCCGCGCAGGAGCGTGTTGGTCGAGACCCCGTCGCCAAAATAAACCACGTGGTTCACCACCGCCGGGTGCGATGGCTCGTGGGTGGCTGAGAGCGCGGGATTGGCCGCGGTGAGCGTGACGTCTCCGAGAGCCACCAGACGGATTCCGTCATGCCGCCGGTTGAAGCCAATCAGTGCCTGGCGTTTGGATTCCGGTCGGTACAAGCCCGCGTGCACCCAGACCGTTTTCTGCACGGTGTTGGTCGCGGCCTGATCCAGCGCCTCTTGGATCCGGTCGCCGGGCCGAACGTGATAACCATCCGGCTCCAGCGTGATGCCACCCCAGGCCAAAGCCGCGGATGCGGCCCAAATCGCCACGGATAGCACGGATCGGGTCATCGTCCGCCGATCTCAACAGGCCGAGCCGCGGCGACAAGGCGATTTGCAACCAACACGGGAACCGAAACCTAGCGTGAACGGCGAGGATCCGTGCAGCAGTCAGGACCCAGCGACGTCCTCGAACAGTCCTCGAACAGGCTTGGACGCCGCCCGTGCTTGGCGGCATTCTCAGCAACACGATGTCCGAGCCTGTGCCCAAGCCTGTCACGGCCTCCACGCGCCTGGCCGCGGTGTGGGGTTCACCCATCCGGCATTCCGCTTCGCCGGCCATGCACAATGCCGCGTTGGCGGCGCTGGGCCTCGACTGGCGGTACGTGGCCAATGAAGTGGCGCCCGAGCAATTGGCCGTCGCCCTCGAAGGAGCGCGGGTGATGGGCTTCTGCGGCGTGAACCTCACGGTGCCTCACAAGCGTCTGGCGTTGGGCATGATGGATGATTTGGATGTCTCGGCCGAGGCGTGGGGCGCAGTGAACACCGTGGTTTTCGAGGCGGAGAACGCGGAAGGCGTTTGGACTCCCGTGGGACTTTTGAGGTCCTTCACAGGTCCGGTGCGGCTTCGCGGATACAACACCGACGCCGATGCCATCATCCGCTCCCTCCGCGAAGACTTGCTCATGGAACCCCGCGGGGCCCGCGTCTTGTTGCTGGGTGCGGGCGGTGCTGGTCGGGCGGCGGCGTTGCGGTTGGCCGATGAAGGGGTGGAGACTTTGTGGTTGCAGAACCGCACCGAATCGAAGGCGGCCGAACTGGCCACCGAGATCGCCGACCGGTTTCCGGCGGTCGATGTCCGCACGGGTCTGCCCGACTCCGACGTGGAGTTCATCCTCAACGCCACCTCGTCGGGCCTGAAACCCGAAGATCCGTTGCCCCTGAATGTTCAGGCCTATCCATTGAGCCGCGCCGATGCCGTGTACGACATGATTTACCGACCGTCTGAAACCCCGTTGCTTCGGGCTGCACAGGAAGCGGGTTGCCGGACGGCCAATGGACTCGGGATGTTGCTGTATCAGGGAGCCGCCGCCTTCGAGCTCTGGACGCACCGTCCGGCTCCCATCGAGGTGATGCGGGCGGCGTTGATGCGCGAGGTCTACGGCACCGGGGAGTCACGATGAACTGGGAAGACGAACTTTACCGTCACCACGGTCCGCTGGGGCTGCCGTTCCATTTCTGGACGTTCTTCGTCGCGATCTTCGGGGCGATGACCGGCAGCTTCCTCAATGTGGTCATCCACCGGATGCCGCGCGGTGAGAGCATCGTCCATCCGCCATCCCACTGTCCGACGTGCAATCACCGCATCCCGATGTGGCAGAACCTGCCCATCTTCTCATGGCTGATGTTGCAGGGTCGTTGTGCGTCGTGCCGGAGCCCTATCTCCCCGCGCTACATCGGTGTGGAGGCTCTGACCGGCGTGCTGTTTATTGCGGCCTGGTTGCACTACGGAGAACAAGCCCCCTGGGCAGCCGCCTCGGCGGCCATTTTGCTCGCGGGATTCGTCGCGGCCACCTTCATCGATTTCGAGCACTTCATCATCCCAGACGAAATCACCCTCGGCGGCATCGGTGTCGGTGTCCTGTTGTCGCTGGTGGCCCCGGAGCTGCATCAGGAGACGTCCATCCTGGGCGCCCTCCGGAGCAGCGCCCTGGGCATCGTGGTCGGGGGAGGCGTTGTGTATCTGGTGCTCCGCTTGGGCAAGCTACTGTTTGGCCGCGAACGCATCGTCCTCGAGCCGGGGAGCCGCGTGATTTTCCATGATGCAGGTATCCAGTTGCCGGACCGCGAGATTCCTTTTCAGGACGTGTTCTATCGCGAATCGGACACGGTGGTGATGGAAGGTCGACGTTTGGAGTTGGCCGACCGCTGCTATGTGTCGGGCGAAATGCGCCTCTCGCCCAAGGCCTTGCGCATTGGCGACGAAGTGTTGGATCCGGAATCCGAACCCTACCTCGCAGCCGAGGTGGACTCGCTGACGCTGCCGCGCGAGGCCATGGGTTTGGGTGACGTTAAATTCATGGCCGCCATCGGTGCGTTTCTTGGATGGAAGGCCACGCTCTTTAGCCTGATGTTCAGCTCGGTCCTCGGGGCGGTCGTCGGCCTCGGGTTGATTGCCCTGGGCCGTCAGCACTTGTCAGGACGGTTGCCTTACGGTCCGTATATAGCCGTCGCTGCCACGGGGTGGGTTTTCGGTGGATCGGCCTTGTGGGAACGCCTCTTTGGCGTGCGCTGAAGTGGGCCCGGCAGGTTGCTCTGCCTAAGAGCGGCCCCGTCCCGGAGCCGCGACCGTCGCCGCCTTCGTTACCGTCGAAACGAGGCTGCAAAATCCGACACATCACTGGCCACGGTCTTCTTCACGAAGCGCGATCCGGCGATGAGTTCCTGAAGTTTCAGCGCATAGGCCTCGGCATCGAGGGGCAGCGTCACCGTTTGGCTCGTCAGGCCTGAATACAGCATGGCATTGGCCAGTTCCACCGAGGCCAGTCCGTCGGCCCCGGGAGCGATGAGCGGTTTTCCATCGAGAATCGCGTCGGTGAAATGGGTCATCAGCTGCGCATGCGGCTGATCGGCGTTCTCGAAGGGGATTTCCACGTTCCACGACTCCGGTTTGGCGAAGCCCGATTGGGACGTGCGGCTGAACTCCGTCATGTCGCTGAGATTGCGGATGAAGCGCAGTTTGCCGTCTTCCATCACGGCCCGGCCGCGGGTGCCGGTGAGTTCGAGCCGATTGGTTCCCGGTGACTCACCGGTGCTGGCCACGAACACGCCAGTGGCGCCGGAGGGATACTCGAGGTAGGCCGTGACGTTGTCTTCCACCTCGATGGCGTGGTCGCGTCCGAGGGTGACGTGAGCCCGCAATGACGAGGGCATTCCCAGCAGCCAGGCGAGGATGTCGAGGTTGTGGAGGCATTGGTTGAGGAGCACGCCGCCGCCTTCGCCCGCCCAGGTGGCCCGCCAGCCGCCGCTGGCGTAATACGCGTCGGTCCGGTACCAGTCGGTGTTGATCCAGTTCACCCGGACGATCCGTCCCAACTCGCCCGATTCGATGAGGTGCCGGAGTTTCTGGTAGCGGGGTTCCACGCGCAGTTGGAACATGCCGCTGAACACCGTCTTTGGGTTCCGCTCATGGGCGGCGATGAGTTTCAGGGCGTCGGCCTTGTGGGCGGAAATGGGCTTCTCGACCATGAGGTGCACGCCGGCGTCGAGGGCGGCGATGCCCAGGTCGGTGTGCTGGTAGTGCGGCGTGGCCACCAAGACGGCATCCACCGTGCCCGAGGCGATGAGCGCACGGGCGTCGGTCCAGGCGGCCAGCGGACGGTAGGCCTCCATCTTGGCCGGAGTCGTCGAACACACCGCCACCAGTTCGCAGCGAGGTACCTTGCCAGCCTGCAAGTAGGTGGCGTGGTGGCGACCGATGTTGCCGAGGCCGATCAGTCCGAGACGGACGGTCTTCATGGTGCGTGGTTTCCCTGGTGGTGTTGTTCGCGGTGAGGTCGCGCTGGCTTTAGTTGTTCTCGGGCAGACCCTCGACATGCCCGATGTTGTGGACGGGCCGAAAAATCGCCCGCACCTCTTCCAGCAACCCGGTGTCGATGGGCTCTTCAATCCAGCGCGCCCAGTTGCGGATGTTCTCCGGGTTGGCGCTGCCGGCGATGGTGGTGGCGATGTCGGGATGCGAGCAGGAGAACTGCAGAGCCAGCTTGGCGATGTCGGATCCGCGTTGGGCGCAGAGCGCGGCCGCGGCACGGGCGGTGGCCTTCACCGCCTCGGGCTCCTTGAGCCAGGCAGGCAAGGGAGCGTTGGTGAGCAAGCGTGCGCTGAAGGGTCCGGCATTCATGGCACCGATCCCGCGGGCCTTCAGGTAGGGCACCGTTTCCTCGGCGAAGCGGGTGTTCTGGAGGGTGTACTGGTTGTAGCTGAGCACGCAGTCCACCGGGGCTTGATCGGCGATGAAGCGGAAGATCTTTTGCGGATAGCCGCTGAAGCCCACGAAGCGCACCTTGCCGGCGGCCACGGCCTTGCGGATGGCCGGCAGCGTCTCGTCGACGATTTGCTGCATGGGCACGAACTCGATGTCGTGGCAGAGCAAGAGGTCGAGGTGATCAGTGCCCAAACGATGCAAGGACACGTCGATGGACTCGGCCACCCGGCGTGCCGAGAAGTCGAAGTGCTGCAGATCGTAGCGGCCCAGCTTGGTGCACAGCGTGTATTGATCGCGCGGCACGCCCTTGAGCGCGACACCGAGCAACACCTCGCTCATGCCCCGCCCGTAAAAGGGCGAGGTGTCGATGAGGTTCAGGCCGCAGTCGAGGGCCACGCGCACGCTGCGCAGGGCTTCCTCGACGGTGACGTTGCGGAATTCCTGGCCCAGCGAACTGGCGCCGAATCCAAGGATTGGCAGCGACAGTCCGGTGGTTCCGAGGGTTCGGGTTTGCATGAGGGTGATGAGAACTTCAGACCGTTGGGATCCGATGCTTACTCGTAGATGTCACCGGCAGGCCGGGCCATCTTGCCCCATTTTTCCCATCCAGGAATGGGGTGTTCCTTGAGGATTTCCTCGACCATGTAGAAGTCCGAACGCTTCTCAGTCTTGGCCCGGACCTTGGCCACCTGCTCGGTGCTGACTGGCGGCAAGTTGTTGCCGAAGGACTGGCGGACGTAGCTGATCACGCCGGCAGCCTCTTCGTCGGTGATCATGCCGCCGAAGCCGAGCATCGGAGGCACGCCGTTCTTCGGGCCGAAGCGCTGGCCACCCAGCTCCAGCGGACCCCAGAGACCCTTGAGCACCACCTTGATGAGGCGCTCGTCTTCGGCCAGCCACGGATTGTTGGCCACATTCAGTGGCGGATAAATGCCGGCCACGCCCGCTCCGTTGGATTGATGGCAGGTGGCGCAGTGGGCATCGCGGTGGAAGACCTCCTTACCGAGGTCGTACTGTTTCTTCTCGGCGGCGTTCAACGTGCGGGTCGGTCCGTAGACGACTTGATCTGCGGACGGCGGGGCCGCACCGATCTTGAAGTTGCCAGCCAAGTAGGCCTTGGCATTGGGATTGTCGGCGAAGGCGTTGGGTTCGGCCTTGGCCAGTGTGGCGACCGATTGCTTGAAGGTGCTCTCGAGGATTTGGCGGGTGACGGGGCTCATCCATTTGTCGAGCGGTTGCCGCAGGCCTTCCAGCACGATGCGGGCTCCCTGATCACCGGGCAGCCATGAGGCGCCGACGATGGCTTCGAGCCGGACGCGGCCGTGCGTATCGTTCACAGCCTGGCGGAACAAATCTTGTGCCCCGGGGATTTGATGGGCCGTGTAGCGCAGCACGTGGGCCGCTGCCGCCCGGGCCTGATGGGAACGGGCATTGAGTGCGGCGCGCAACAAACCGGCGTCAGGCTTGTTCTGGGCCCAGGTGGCCCACAGGGCTTCGCACAGGTGGCGATCGTAGAGAGGGTCCTTGCGGTCGAGCTGGGTGGCCCAAGCCTTCACGGCCGGGAGGACTTGTGCGGCCGGCCGACCGCGCAGTTCGCGGCGCGTCCGGTAGCGGGTGCGGTACTCGGGCGACTTCAAGTTCTCGAGCAGTTCCGGGACGCTGGCACCCGCGACCTTCGAGGGCTTCACCAGCGGGCGCGACGGGTAGGTGACGCGGTAAATGCGGCCATGGTCATGGTCGCGCTTCGGATCGCGGGCGTTGTGCTGCATGTGCCCGATGAGGGCGTTGTGCCAGTCGAGGAAGTACAGCGAGCCATCCGGCGCGAACTCGAGGTCCACCGGGCGGAAGTTGGGATCGCTGGAGCTGATGAGGTCGCCCGCCAGGGAGCCGGTGAACCCGGATCCGTCTTCGCGCACCGCGCTGAAGTTGAGACCCAGGAACCCGATGCTATTGCAGGTCATGAACTGACCTTGGCGATCGTCGGGGAAATGCCTCGAGGAAACGAATTCCGAGCCCGAGGTGGGCCGAGACCGCTTGGGCACATACTCGCCCGCGCGTTGGATTTCTACCCCATACGGCATCTTGGCCGAGATGGGCAGACCCCAGTAATTCTCGCCGCTGGAGGCGTCGGACAGCACGCACTGCTCCCAGTCGTCGAAGGCGATGCCCCAGGGGTTGTTGACGTCGCTCTGGATGGTGCGCTCCAGGCGGAAGTTCTTCGGATCGAAGCGCCAGGCGCCGCCGTCGTTCACGCGCTGCGGACCATAGGGCGTCTCGACCTGGCTGTGCAGGAAGCGGCCCTCGAGCAAGTAGAACGCGCCCGAGGCGTCGGCGCTGTAAGCCGAAATCGCGTGGTGCGTGTCATGCGTGTCGAAGCCGTGCATGAGGATCTCCAGCCGGTCCGACTTGTCGTCGTGGTTGGAGTCGACCAGCAGGCAGAGGTTGGGCTCCTGCGAAAGATAAACTCCCTCGGGGGCCAGCTCGAAGCCGATGGGCAGGTGGAGGTTTCGGGCGAAGATCGTCTGCTTGTCGGCCTTCCCGTCGTGATTGGTGTCTTCGAGGATGATGAGCTTGTCATCGGGCCGGGCATCACCCGGTCGGTAGTGCGGGTAGCTGGGCATCACCGCGACCCAGAGGCGTCCCTGGTTGTCGAAGGACATTTGCACCGGGTTCTTGAGGTCGGGGAACTCCTTCTCGGAGGCGAAGAGCTCGACCTTGTAGCCGGGCATCACGGTCATCTTCTCGATGGCCTTCTCGCCGTCGAGGTAGTCCACCGGGCGCTTGAAATTGGTGGGCACCTCCGGCAGCGAGCGGGTCTTGGAGTCGTCCGCCGCGAGGTCCTTGCGTTTGCCGGCGGCGATTTCATGAACGACCTGGTCGCGCAGGGTCATCATCTCGCGGGTCTTGAGGATCTCAGCCGGGTAGTTCTGCGGGCCGAAGGGATCGTAGCGCTGGCCGTGCGTGTGCACGCCGTTGACCAGGTTGTAGTCGTTGTTCCAGAAGAAGTCCTTGTCGAGGACCGCCTTGTGGACGAGTTCCGGATCAGCCTTCGAGGCCTTGCGCTGACGGCCGAAGGTGCCGTCGGCCAGCATCACGGCCAGTTCTTGATAGCCTGCCTCCGTGGGCGCAAACCCATTGATGGTCAGCGGGGCCAAGGACTTCTTGTTCAGGCGGGCCTGTGTGGCCGATAAGAGATCGACGAAGGTGAGTCCGCGCCGCTTGGCCACCGAGGCCATGGCCTTGGAGTACCGGGCCAGATTGGCGTTCTCCTGCTTGCCGTCCGGCAAATCGCGTTTGGCCGACAGGTTCTCAAAGGCAATGGGCGAGACGAGCACCAACCGGGGTGCCGCCGAGCCGTTGTACGCTTTGGACAGCGTGTGGGTGACCCAGGCGTCCAGTTCGGCCTCGAAGTTGCCGACCTTGTCCGGGCCGTCGAACGATTCGTTGTAGCCGAAGAAGGCGATGACCGTGTCGGCCTGCAAATGGGTGAGCCATTGGTCGGGCGTGGGGTAGAATCCGCGGCCGAAATGCGAATTCAGGTCGGGATGGAATTTCTCCGCGCCGGGAAAGGCCCACTGCGAAACGCGGCCCGGGTGCGGGCGGAATCCCGGGGTATCACCGGGCCGGCCCATGTTGCGCACGATGAGGTTCAGTTCCGGGTAGCGCAGGTGCAGTTCGGTCTCCAGGCGGCTGAAGTACACGTCGCGCTCGGCTAGTCCGTTGCCGATGAAGACGATGCGCTCGCCGGCCGAGGGTTTGGCCAGTGCCTGCGGCCGAGCCGTGGTGGCGGCGACCGGCAAGGCGGTGGGGGCGTGGGCGCGCTTATCGGCGTCGGCGCCATGGAGGTCTGCAGCGGCCAGGACGGCCGCGGTGAGCAAAGCCAGGGAGGGTTTCATTTTGGAAAAGAGGCTCGGGTGATCTTTAGAAAAACGGTGGGAAAGTGGTCAGTCGAGGAAAAGGGGGCGGATGTGCCGCGAAAACAAGTTGTCGGTCACATTGCGGGTCACGAACGCTTCATGCGTGCGCAGCGCCTGCAAGTAGCGGTCGCCCTTCTTGGCGGCGATCTTGAAGCCCACGTGCAGCAACTGGCGCAGGCTGGGATTGAAGTCCGGGTGCTTCGGATCATGCCGTAGCGCCCCAGTGAATTGTGCCGAGGTCCATCCAGCGACTTCCGCGGCGCCCGGGAGCCGGGACCGGTCGATGTCGATCACCGTGGCGTACGGTGCACACAGCTCGTCGATGTGCTCCAACGCGGCCGCGTACAAGTCTTTGGCCAACTCCAGCCCGTCACCGCCGGCCTCGGCCAGGCCGATGACTTCCTCGAGCCAGGTGGTGCCTGCCGTCTTCAGGTGCAGGCCGGCCCCGGTGCGGCGGACCGCTCGGGCGATGGGCCCGTAAATGGAGAACTTGTCGCTGCCCGAGTGGATGCTGAGCTTGAGTTCGGCGGGCAGGCCATAGCGTCGGATGGCCTCGGCGATAACGGCCAAGTCGTCGTTGAACTCCCGCTCGAACTGGGCGACATCACCGACATAATCCACGCCCTTGTTGAAGCGACCGGTGAATTTCGGCGCGATGGTTTGCACGGGCACACCGGCATCGGCCAGCGCCGCCAGGATGACCATCAAGGCCGGCGGGGTTTGCGGCGCGTCGGTTTCATCCATGGACACTTCGGTGATGAAGCGCCCCGCGCCCTTGGTCTCCGCGATGTGCCGATACAGCGTCCCGGCCTCTTGAGTGGCCTTGAGGAACTGTGCGGCGATGCGCCGGATGTCCTCGCGCGTCGTGACCAGCGGTTCGGCGATGCCTGGCACCACTTGGGTTCCGATCAACTCCGGATGCCGTTCCAGGAAGGCTTCGACCGCTTCGGGTGCGGCCGGTTGACCAATGAAATCGGCCACATCGATGGTGTAGAAATCGCAGTGCGGCAAGAAGCGTCCCACTGTTTCCAGGCGGATGTGATCGGCATCCAGGAAGTGCGGAGCTTTCCAGCCGAGGGCCTTCACGGCGGCATCGGCGGCGGCACGGGTGGCCGCAGGCTCAGAACCGATGATGGAGTGCTCGCGGTTGGACTTGTTCCAGACCGGAATGATTTCGACACCGTGCTCCAGGGCGAGTTGGCAGGCACGCAGTTGGGCCTGCGCTTGGTGGGCAAATCGGTCTCCGATGCCGATGGAAAATCGGCCGAGGATCAGGGGTTGGCTCATGGACTCTCCCGGAGCCTAACCGCGTGACCCAGCTGGAGGCCAACCTTTCTCAGGCCACACTCCGGACCACCTTCTCGATGAGTTGCAGTCCTTCTTCGGCCTGGGTCCGCGACAAGTTGAGTGCCGGCAGGAGTCGGACAATTTGCGTGCCGCTGGGGATGGTCAGCACGCCGGCTTCGTGGAGTCGGTTGACCATTTGGAGGCTCGAAACCGTTTCTTCCCGTTTGAAGCCCGGGATTTGGTCGAAGGGCTGCAATTCGATGCCCAGCATGAAGCCCAGTCCGCGGGCTCCCCGCACCACGCCCGGATACTGCTCGGCCAATCGGGAAATTTCGGCATGCAGGAAATCGCCGGTGGTTCGGACGTTGTCGGCCAGTTTTTCCCGTTCGATCACGTCGAGGATGCGCAGCGCCACCGCACAACCGAGCGGGGTGCCGCCGAAGGTGGTGCCATGCGTGCCCGGCCCGAGGATTTGCCCCAGCGCGACACCGTGGGCGTCGTCGCGCAGCCAGAAAGCACCGATAGGGAAGCCTCCGCCCAATGACTTGGCCATGGAGATGCCGTCCGGAACAAACGATTCGCCCCCGGCCACGCCTTCAAGCACCCGTTGGTAGCTCTGGAACCGACCGGAGCGGAAATGTCCGCACTGCACCGCATCGACGAGCAGCAGCAGGCGCTTCTCATCGCAGAGCTTGCGCAGGCCCAACAGGTATTCGGCCGATGCCGGGGTGATGCCGCCTTCGCCCTGGATGCCCTCGATGAGGATGGCCGCTGTCGCCGGTGAAATGGCCGCGCGCGCCGCGTCCAGGTCGTTGAACGGGATGTGCCGGAATCCTTCCACCATGGGCTCGAAGCCCTTCTTCACCTTGTCCTGACCGGTGGCCGAGATGCCCGCCAGCGTTCGCCCGTGGAAGGAGTTTACTGCTGTGAGGATTTCGAAGCGGCCTTCGTCGTGGCCGAATTTCCGGGCCGTCTTGAAGAGCCCCTCGTTGGCCTCGGCTCCGGAGTTGCAGAAGAACATTTTGCCTGGCGCCAAGTGACCGACCAGGCGTTGGGCCAATCGGCCTTGGGGCTCCTGATAATACAAGTTGGAGACGTGGACCAGCCGCCGGGATTGCTCCACCAGTGCCTCGGTGATTTCGGGATGGGCATGGCCCAGGGAACACACGGCGATGCCGCCCCCCAAATCGAGGTAGCGCTTGCCGGAGACATCCCAGACATGACTGCCGGCGCCGTGGCTCAAGGCCAGGTTGAATCGACCGTAGCTCGGCACCACGAAGCGTTGGAACAGCTCGCGGATTTCCTGTTGCTGATTCTTCAGGATCGGCGGCGGCGTCGGCAGGATCACCCGGTCATTCATCGTGTGGCGCGATATGCGGTCGCAATCTTTCCAAACGCAAAGAAAAACCGACGGCTCCCGGTGGCAATCGAGGCCCAGCCTGACAGAATCCTTGCCCGGTGCCGCGGGCCGTGGTCTTTGGAGTTCATGGAACGTGATACGCTCTTTCTCCTGAAGCACCGCTTTGTCGATGGCCCGGGGACCGCCTTTTATTGCCCGGAATGTTCCGAGGTCAATGGCCTGCTCCACTACCATCCGGAACTGCGCCATTCGGTGGACGTGCGCTACGTCGATTTCCAGCGTCCGCGTCCGGAGGTCATTGCCCGAGTCGGCGAGGCCAATCAGTCGTGCCCGGTGCTGGTGCTGGCGGCGGGTTCACCGGGCGACGGGCCCGAAGTGAAACGTGCCGAGGGCCAGGGCACCCGATTTGTCAGCGGATCCCGCGACATTGGCAACCATTGGGCTAACCGCTTCGGTACGTCGCGGCCCCACTGAATCCCGCGACGATTGGATTGCCATGACGACGCACTCGCTCAAGGGCCAACGAGTTCTGGCGTCGCTCGTCCTGGCCTTCACTTGCTTCCGCCTCATGTCCCAGACACCGCTGAATCCGCCTTCCCCGCCTCCGGTCTCGATTCCTGCCGCCGAAGCCTGGTTGGCGGGCGCGGCGCTGGCTCCGGAATTTCGGGTGCCCGTCACCCGCGAGGCGTGGAACACCCGTCGGGCCGAGATCCGCACCACGCTGGAGGGCCTGCTGGGGCAACTGCCGCCGCGGCCTGCGCGCCCTGCGGTGACCACGCTGCTGCGCGAAGACCGTGGCGAGTACCGCTTCGAGAAGTTCACCTTCGACAACGGCGCCGGCGCGACCGTGGCGGGATACGTGTTTCTTCCAGCGCAGGCCCAGGTCCGGGGTCCGTTGCCGGCGGTGCTCTACTGCCACTGGCATGGGGGCCAGTACGACATTGGCAAGGACGAGATGCTCCGCACCAATGCCGTGCCCGTGGCGGCCGGTCCTGCCTTGGCTCGGTTGGGTTATGTCGTCCTGGGCATCGATGCCTATTGCTTTGGCGAGCGCAACGGTCAGGGCCCG
>Ga0247843_1007111_pt1 | contig 14062 bp, 2 predicted proteins | sample LaCruzMarch2017__FD_192420 | JGI IMG/M metagenome (GOLD analysis project Ga0247843, IMG submission 192420) | Freshwater microbial communities from meromictic Lake La Cruz, Castile-La Mancha, Spain - LaCruzMarch2017_8m | ecosystem: Environmental > Aquatic > Freshwater > Lake | place: Spain...
TTTGAAGCAAAGAAACTAGGTGGAGTCCTGTTCCGCATATAGCTGCCGGGTCCGCCCAATGAAAAAGTTCATTGGGCGGCCTGGCGGTAGTGGAAGTGCTTTTGACCCTGCCAATATAAAGAATCAGGTCAATGGTTCTGAGGTTGATTTTTTTGCGCAGAGCCGCTTTCTGAGTCTTCGGGAAGCGGCTCTTGCGTTTGTGAAATATTTGATTTCTCTAAAATATAATACCTTAAAAAGTAACGTTTGCAATTTTTGTGAAGGGCTATAAGTTGTTCATTATCAAATATTTATTGATAAAATTCTTCCATGTGCATTTGCCGTTTCGTGTAACGCCAGCCCAGTTTCTGTTTGCTCCTTCCCTGCCGTGAGGTCAGACTTTTGAGGCATCATTTTTTACTAATCAATCTGCCTTCACTCATGAAAAGTTTGTACTCCTCCGCTGCTCCCCTTTCCTCTAACCATAATGGGATAATTGTAGATACCACCATGGTATAACCATCATCAACGATTTTCCCAACTCATGTTGTATCAACAAAAAAGAGTCGCGCCAAGCCTGCCGATATCGCTGGCGCAGACACGAGAAATAAAAATGGAAGTGGTGTTCGGTACACCCAGCCAAAATTGTGTCGGTTCAGGGGTTTGCATGGTTATGAACCGACTTCCGCCCAATCAGCTCTTGCGGTGCCCTAATGCACCCGCTTGGCTCTCCTACAATAACGGGCTGCTGGTATTCAGATTTCCAAAATCTGAGATGCTCCGTGAAGATGCGCAAAGCCGCTTTGAATCCCCCTGGTTCTTCGTGGAAGAGTCCTTCCAATTGCCCCGATATACAGCACGTCGTTTGGGCATGCCGATACACTGGGCCAGCCCTGGATTGTACGCCATAGAGGAGACGGCCAAAGATTGGATTTTGTCTTTTAGGCTCCTTGATCGGCGTGCATAAAAGCCAACCCGAAAGTATTCAAAATCAAAGTCTTGGCCTTGAAACCAAGAATATAATAATCAAAAATAAAGAAATTAGGTGGAGTCCTGTTCCGTAATATCTGCCAGGCTAGTTCAACAAAAAAGTTTGTTGGGCGGCCTGGCGGCAACGGGCGGTCTTGCTTTAAAACATGGATCGAGTGCATAAAAGACTGGTCCAAATCGCCGTTGAAATGTCTAACCGAGTAAGAAATAAACATTGTTTGGATGCGCTCTCCTTTGGGGGGCTATTCGTGTTTTTGAGCATCCATGCCATGCTAAAAATTGCCTTCGATTCGGATCAAAGTCCGCGTCTTCATTGGAAGGTTCAAGCCGGGCTACCTGCGGGCTTGAACCTTTATTATAATCTTCCTACCGTGTATCCGCAGGGCCAGTCCGGCTATGCGCACAAGGCCGTGGCGCGTCCGTTGGGCGTGTCGCGGTTTTGTGTTTTTCAGCAGAATCGGCCATACGCTCGAGGTAAACCCCGCGCGCCAAGTTGATTTCCATCTAGTTCATTAGCGAACAATCCGCCCAATAACAAAACCCGACTGGGCATCGCATTCATTTTAATAAAACGTACTCATTCATTTCTCATGAAAAAAGTTTATTCTACAAAATCGCTTGGCGAAAGTGCAGTTGGCAGATGGGGGCTTCCCGCTGTCATCGCAACGATGCTGTTCTTATGGGCAGCCAATTTGATGACCTGGGCCTTACCCGCACCATCTTCACTCCTGGCCTCAGGCAAAGCGGCCTCGGGCTTCGCCTTGTCCATCGTATTGATATTGGCAGTGTTTGGGCTGTATATCAATAACCGCTTGGTGTCTAAAAAACGGCTTCAAAAATTACGGCCTGTTTATCCGGCTGCAGATGATCTTTCAGTTTTGCGCGAGCAGATAACTGCGGTCATAAAAGAGACAAAAATGTACCGATCCTTCTGGCGGAACGTTCCACTGAACTTCCGACTGAAGGATAATCTTGTTTATAGCATTCTGTTGGTATTAGGCATTGGAATGGGCTTTTCAGCGCCTTCCAATGCAACCAATTTTAATGGGTACAATACCACGCCCAAAGTTGGAAAGAATGGCAACCCAGACGCGGCTTGTAGCCTGACCATTGATAAGGTTAGTGTGGGAGAGTGTCGCAATGATGCGGCTACTGGGTTTGTTCCCAAAGTACTGGTGGCAGTTTTTGTAAGTTGGACCATGCCACCTGCTGGGGAGACAATTAACATCACCGTAGACGGTGTAACCAAAACGATCAACCCTTCTGTGAACGGTTGTGAGCCTTATCAACAATTTCTTGTGAATGCCGATGGCTCCACGCAATCAGCAGATGCTGAATTTAGTGGCGGCACATGTTCGGCTCCATCTATATTATTTGATGTACCACCTGCCTGCACTGGCTCAGCGCCCTGCTCTGGCCCTACAGCTATTGGAGGTACCGTATACAGCGACTTCGATTCTGACGGCATCAAGGATGCCTCAGAATTTGGCATACCAGGTGCTAAGATTGACCTGTTTGACAGTAATGAAAATCTGCTTTGTTCAGCTACTGCTGACTTCCAAGGCAGGTGGACCTGTACGGGTTTGACCAATGGTCAAAAAGTGCGGGTTGAAATTTCAAATATACCGCTACCCTACAATCCGAGTGGTATTGGGGCGGACAATGACGGTGGGGTAGTGCAGTTTGCCACTGTTGGTAGCAACTGTACCGTTGATTTTGGTTTGTTGAAAGTGGCAGACTATTGTGCAGACAATCCGTATATTATCACCCCTTGTTACCTGCGTGGTGATCCACTTGCCGGAGGTACATCCGGTGATCTGGACGTATTAGTGGCGGTTCCGTATAACGCCCCTAATAATGGTTCGGCTTCCAATATCTATTTGGCAAAAAACAAAGAAATAGGCCCTACTTGGGGCGTAGCTTACCAGAAGGATACTAAAAAGATATTTTCTTCCGCATTTTTGAAACGGCATTGCGGTTGGGGGCCTGACAGCCTGGGCGCCATTTATCTTACGGATGCTTCTACACTTCCGCTCGTATCTGGTGTTCCTCCTTCTACTTATATCAATCTGGAGCAGTATGGCATTACTACGGCAAAAGAATTTACGCTTACCCGCAATCTAGGTCCAAATCTAAATCAACCATCGCATGATGCGCAGGTCTTCGACCTGGTAGGCAAGTGGGGTTTAGGCGACTTGGATATTTCGGACGATGGTGATTCGCTGTTTGTAGTGAATTTGTACAACCGCAGCCTTGTCACCATGGCCATTGGTAACCCTGCTGTTTACCCGGTGCCAGCATCGGCTGTTTCAGAGGTTTCTATTCCTGCCCCGCCCGGGGTGCCCAGCGGTGACTGGCGTCCGTTTGCATTAAAATACAAAGATGGCATTCTGTACATAGGCGGTGTGAGCTCTGCGCAATCCACCCAGGATGCCACGGATCTTTATGCCTATATCTATGCCTTCAATCCATCTTTTGGCACCTTTACAGAGGTGCTGAGTTTCCCGCTGGATTATTCGAAAGGGATCGTTCTTACAGGCTTGTCGCACTGTACCAACTGGAATCCCTGGACAAGCAATTTCAGCAACCTTCCTGCAGGCGGTATCGAGCTTTGCTACCCACAACCCATTCTCAGCGATATTGAATTCGATGTGTATGGCAATATGATGGTAGCATTCAATGACCGCGCAGGCCACCAGGGCGGATGGTATGACTATGGTACGAATGTCAACCAATTCAATACCTACAAAGGCAATGCTGGGGGCGATATTTTGCGCGTGGTGAATAACAATGGTACGTGGTTGATTGAAAGAAACGGCGTAGCCGGGTATGACACCGGTTGCGGCGTGGGCAATGGTCAGGGGCCATGTGGAGGTGAATTTTATTGCCAGGATTCCTACCTGAGCGCCCACCAGGAAGCCGTCCACGGTGGTATTGCTATCCATCCAAGTAACAACGAACTGTTGTTGAACATGATGGACGCAACATCCGCATTCTCCGGCGGTCTTGCCTGGTACAACAACGCTACGGGCGTTAAAAACCGCGCTTACCGGGTTTACTTCTCCGACAATAACGGTAACAGCGGCTTACTTGGTAAAGCCGCAGGCCTTGGAGACTTAGAAATCCTGTGCGGACTGGCCCCGATTGAATTGGGGAACTACGTATGGGTGGATACTGACCGCGATGGCATTCAGGACCCTGACGAAGCGCCCATTCAAGGTGTAAACGTTTCTCTTTATCAAGGGAATACCTTGAAAAAAACAGTTGTCACGAGCCCTACCGGACAGTTTAAGTTCGTAGAAGCCGATGGCGTACTTCCGAATACCAATTACTGTATCGCATTTGGTACGGGCGGGCAGTTCAGCGGAGGTAATTTGACCGTCGGTGGAAAGTCGTATAAAATGACGCTAACCAATATCGGTTTTGGCGCCAACGACGACAACAACGACTCTGACGTATCTCCTGGCACTGGCAACCTCCCCGCCGCTATTCTGGGATTGCCAGTAGTGTGTTTGAACTCAGGCGCGAGAGGCGAAAATAACAACACCCTCGATGCTGGTTTCTTCCCCGTCATTGACTATGGTGACTTGGCGGACGACAACACGGCAGGTTCTTATCCGACCGACCTCACGGACGGTGCTGGCGAAGGTGTAGGCCCAAGCCACCAAATCATCCCAACGCTTAAACTTGGCGCTTCTGTTGATGAAGAGTCCGATGGGCAACCCAGTGCATTGGCCAACGGTGACGACACCAATGGTAGTGATGATGAAAATGGCGTGAGCTTCCCAACCTTTCAACTTGGGATTCCAGCCAACGTAACGGTCAGTCTTATGAATATGACCGGCGGCGGTGCCAAACTCACGCTCTTTATTGACTGGAACAACAACAAAGTACTGGATAATGCAGGTGAAATGTTTTCCACCACGGTTGCAAACAATGCTACCTCTTATACATTCACTGGCATTACGCCACCAGCAGGTGCCCCGCTCAATACCAATCTTGGGGTACGGGTACGATTGAGCACCAATGCTGCCGCTTCCATGCTCCCAACGGGCGCCGCGCCTGATGGTGAGGTGGAAGATTACCTTGTTCAGGTAATTGCCAATGATTATGGTGATTTGCCGGATTCAGGCCCTGGTACGGGTGTTGGTAATTATCAAACAACACTCGCTGACAACGGGCCTTGCCACAAGCTTGTCGCCAACCTTAAATTGGGTGCTAGCGTTGATAATGAGGTAGATGGACTTCAAAGCGCCCTCTCCAACGGCGACGATACCAATGGCGCGGATGATGAAAATGGCGTCACTTTCCCAACCATGACGGCGGGATTACCGGCGGTTATTCCAATCTCGGTGATGAATATGACCGGGCAGCCTGCTGCTTTGTTTGGTTTCTTTGACTGGAATAAAGACGGTGATTTTGCGGATGCAAATGAGGTCTTTAATGTTACTGTAGCCGATGGAACCAACGGCAATGTTAATCTGAACATTAATGTGCCAATTAATGCGGTTCCTAACATGAATCTCGGTGCAAGGTTCCGCTTGAGTACTGACCTTTTGGCTGCCAGTTTGCCAATTGGGTGCGCACCTGATGGTGAAGTTGAAGACTATCTGGTACAGGTTGAGTGCCCTTCCATTACGGTGACTCCGGTTGTGACCAACGTATCCTGCTTTGGTGGGTCCAATGGAGGTATCACCATCACTGTTAATGGCGGCGCAAGCCCATATTCCTACGACTGGAGCAATGACGGTCCAGAAAATCCGGATAATGATTCACAGAATTTGACAGGAGTCCCTGCCGGCACCTACACCGTTACGGTAACTGATGCCAGTGGATGCACCGGAACGGTGAGCGCAACGGTTACCCAACCAACACTTATTAGCCTCAGTACCTCTGTAGTGAATGTACTATGCAGAGAGGGCAACAATGGCGCTGTTGACCTGTCGGCAAGTGGTGGTACTTTCCCATACACTTATGATTGGAGCAACGACGGCCCAGATAATCCTGACAATGATAACCAGGATATTAATGGACTTGTAGCAGGCACTTATACCGTTACCGTAACAGACTTGAACGGTTGTTCTGCAACGATCTCTGCTGCAATTAGCCAACCTGCTCAGAATTTGACCCTTTCTGCTTCGGTAATGGATGTTACCTGCAATAACGGCTCAAATGGTTCCATTAATCTTACTGTAAATGGCGGTACTCCCGCATATTCTTATGACTGGAGCAATGACGGCGGTGAAAATCCGGACAATGATCCGCAAGACATCAGCGGTCTGACTGCCGGCCTATATGAAGTTACCGTTACAGATGCAAATGGTTGTACCAACCAATTGCCCGTTACGGTCAATGAGCCAACCCCATTGCAGTTGAGTACAGTCGTCATGGACGTACCCTGTACTTCTGGTAACAATGGTGGCATAGACCTTACGGTTGCTGGCGGTTCACCAGGTTACACTTATGATTGGAGCAATGACGGGCCTGAAAACCCGGACAATGATCCACAGGATTTGACCAATGTCCTTGCCGGAACGTACACAGTAACAGTAACGGATGTAAACGGCTGTACGGCCACGATCGAAATAACCGTGGATCAACCAATGGAAGGCCTCAGCCTTGATGTGGCGGTGATCTCTGCAAACTGCAGCGGCACCCTTGATCTTACCGTAGGCGGCGGCACGCCAGGTTATACCTACGACTGGAGTAACGACGGCCCGGAAAACCCGGATAATGATACTGAAGACATTACGGTCGCAGCTGCAGGAACCTACACGGTTACAGTAACTGATGCCAATGGGTGTACCGCAAGTGTTTCAGCCCCGTATTATGGTTGTGACCATGGCGATTTGCCTGACACAGGCGCTGGTACCAGCGCTGGCAACTATCAAACCAGTGGTTCGGATAATGGCCCAACCCACGATATAGTGCCAGGTATCAAACTGGGCGCCAGCGTAGATGCAGAAGCAAACGGTCTGCCAAGTGGCTTGGCTGATGGTGATGATAGTAACGGATCTGATGATGAAAATGGCGTGAATGCCTTCCCCATGTTTGTCGCAGGAAACACCGCTAATTTGAGTGTGAATGTGATGAATATGAATGGTAACGCGATTGGCGCCAAACTGACCGTTTTTGTCGATTGGAACAATGATGGCGACTTCAATGACGCCAATGAAATGTTTAGCACAACTGTTTCTGACAATACCAACGGAACCATTGTATTGCCCATAACGGTGCCTATCAATGTAGTAACAGGTACTAATCTTGGCTTGCGGATTCGATTGAGTACAGATCCAAATGCTTCCATGTTGCCTACAGGCCCAGCGCCCGATGGAGAAGTGGAAGATTACCTGGTACAGGCTATGGCATTTGACTATGGCGATTTGAACGACCTGAACAATCCGGGTTCTTACCCAACCAATAACAACAACGGCTCGGGAGAAGGCTTGGGCGCAAGTCACAAGATCATTCCAGGTTTGCGCATTGGCTCAACCGTAGATGCGGAAGGTGATGGCCAACCAAACTCTGGCGCTACCGGCGACGGTTCGGATGAGGACGGCGTGACCTTGCCTATGTTCCTGGCCAACGAAACTGTAAACGTTCCGGTTTCTGTGCTGAATACCACCGGTGCAGATGCCAAAGTGGTGGTATTCGTAGACTGGAACGGAAACGGAACCTTCGGTGATGCAGGAGAAATGTTCTTTGTCACCGTACCAACCGGTACCAACGGTATCGTGAACGTACCCGTTACGGCTCCTGCCAATGCTATTTTGAATGTCAACATCGGCGTTCGTGTGCGCCTGAGCAATGATTTGACTGGCGTAATGAACCCAACCGGTCAGGTTAGTAGTGGTGAGGTGGAAGACTATGTGGCCCAGGTAATGGCCTTTGATTATGGCGACTTGCCTGATTCAGGCAATGGTACTGGTGCTAGCAACTATCAGACTAACGCTTCCGATAACGGTCCGAGTCACAAATTGGCTGGTAACCTTAAAATGGGAAGTAGTGTAGAATATGAGTCCAACGGACAACCCAACTCGGGTGCCAACGGCGATGACAACGCCGGAGTGGACGACGAGAACGGCGTTACTTTCCCTGCCATGCAGGCGGGTGTGCCGGCTGTGGTCACAGTGAACGCAATGAATATGAGCGGTGAACCAGCTGTGGTGTTCGGGTTTTTCGACTGGAACAATGACGGCGACTTTGCAGATGCAAATGAAATTGCCAGCGTGACCATCCCGGATGGCACCAACGGCAATGTTTCACTAAACATAAGCATTCCGGCCAATGCAATCCCGAATGTGAATCTTGGTGCACGCTTCCGGATTAGCACGGATTTGCTGGCAGCAAGTGCGCCTGTTGAATCAGCACCCGATGGCGAGGTAGAGGATTATCTGATCCAGGTAAGCTGCCCAACGATTACCCTCTCAACTGAAGTGACTAATGTGACTTGCAATCAGGGTACCAATGGCTCCATTGATCTGAGTATCAATGGTGGAACAGGTCCTTATACTTACGATTGGAGCAATGACGGTCCGGAAAATCCGGACAATGATCCGCAAGATTTGAGTGGACTTGCTGCTGGCACCTACACAGTGACGGTAACCGATGCTAATGGATGTACGGCTACTACCTCTGCAACCGTAGAGCAGCCAACGCCGATTGTTTTAAATGCAGCGGTAGTGACAAATGAAGGGCTTTGCGGTGAAAAACTCGGCTCTATTGATCTGACGGTTAGCGGCGGCACACCTGCCTACACCTTCGACTGGAGCAACGATGGCCCGGATAACCCGGACAATGATCCGGAAGACCTGAGCAATCTTGCAGCAGGTACCTATACGGTGACTATCACTGATGCGAATGGCTGTACCACTACGGCTTCTGCTACCATTACTTGTATTCAACCTGCTTCGATCGGCAACTATGTCTGGGAAGATATGAATGCAAACGGCATTCAGGATGGCACGGAGCCTCCAATTCCAAATGTGGTGGTCATTCTTGAGGGAACAACCATCAATGGCACTTTTGTTAATCAGACAACGGCTACAGATGGCAATGGTTTGTACTTGTTTGATTACCTCTACCCCGGCAATTATAAACTCACGTTCATAACTCCAACAGGGGGCTATGTTCCAACGCGTGCAAATGACGCACAGGCGAGTGATTCCAACGACAGCGATGCCGATCCCGAAATGGGTGGCATGACTGCAGTGGAAACACTGGTAGCCGGAGAGAACAATCTGACCTATGATGCAGGCTACTACATCCCGGCTTCGATTGGCAACTTTGTTTGGGAAGACTTGAATGCCAACGGTATCCAGGAACCTGGTGAACCCGCAATTTCCAACGCATTGGTGTTTATTTCAGGTACAGATGGCCAGGGCAATCCTTATGGAAGTGCTACCTACACAGATGTAGATGGATCCTATCTGTTTGATAACCTGGTGCCAGGCTCTTACAAACTGACCTTTGTATCGCCTGCCGGGTATGTTTATACTGGCGACAATCAGGGCGCCAACGACGCAATTGACTCTGATGCTGACAACCTCATGGGTGGTATGACAGTCTTTGAGGTACTGGAGAGTGGTGAGTATAATCCGGACTATGATGCTGGTTTCTATGTGCCAGCATCCCTGGGAGATTATGTTTGGATCGATGAAAATGCCAACGGCGTTCAGGAATCCGGAGAAGCCCCTTTACAGGGTGTAACCGTTAAACTTCAGAATGCAGCGGGCAACCCGGTAACGGTGGATGCCAGTGGCAATCCTATAGTCAATCAGGTGACGAATGCCGCAGGTTTCTATGAATTCGACAATTTGGTTCCAGGGACATATCAGGTGATGTTCGTTAATCCTGATCCTGCCAAGTACACCCTGACCACAGTAAATGCTGGTACGGATGATGCGCAGGACAGCGATCCTACTGCACCAGGCTTGATGACGCAAACCACCACTTTGAACAGCGGAGAAAACGATCCTACGCTTGATGCGGGCTTCTTCGTGAAAGCCAAAGTTGGCGATTTCGTATGGCAGGATTTGAATGGTAACGGTATTCAAGACAACGGTGAACCCGGGATTAATGGTGTGCCCGTAACCTTGACAGGTACCGATAACCAGGGCAATCCGGTTAATCTGACCGTGAACACCTCCGGTAACGGTATGTATATGTTTGGCGATCTGGTTCCAGGCAGCTACAAGATCACCTTCCCGATTCCGGCTGGTGGCTATGTACGCACTCCGGCCGATCAGGGTGGCAGTGACGAGCTTGACAGCGATGCTAATACCATGGGTATGACGCCTGTCTTTACCGTAACCAGCGGAGATACCATCCCAACCTTTGATGCAGGTTTCTATATTCCTGCTTCCATCGGTAACTATACATGGATTGACCTGAATGCTGACGGCGACCAGGATGGCAATGAACCGCCACTGCCAGGCGTTGTAGTGATCCTGACTGGCACTACCGGCACTGGCCAGGCCATTAACCAAACGGCCACTACGGATGCAAATGGTTTATATCTGTTCCCGGGTCTGCAGCCAGGTACATACAAGCTGACATTCCAAACGCCAATTGGCGGGTATGTAAGTACCACACCGAACGACCCGGATGCAAACGATACTAATGACAGTGATGCGGATCCTGCTATGGGTGGCATGACGGTCAACGAAGTGCTCGTTTCCGGTGAAAACAACCTGACCTACGATGCCGGCTACTACCAGCCCGCTTCTATTGGCGACTTTGTGTGGCATGACCTGGATGGTGACGGGATTCAAGATCCAAACGAACCAGGCATTGCAGATGTAACCGTAACCCTTACGGGCACTGACGGCCAGGGTAATCCCGTTACGTTGAGCACAACAACGGCTCCTGATGGGTCCTATCTCTTCCCAAATCTGGTTCCGGGCACCTATAAGTTGACATTCACAACCCCTGCAGGTGGTTATGTTTCGTCTGATGTGAACGAAGGTGGCAACGATGCCAACGACAGTGATGCTGATCCAGCAATGGGCGGTATGACGGTCAATGAAGTTTTGACCAGCGGAGAGTACAATCCTACGTATGATGCAGGTTACTATATCCCTGCTGAAATAGGGAACTATACCTGGATTGACGCGAATGCGAATGGCATTCAGGACATGGGTGAATCTCCAATTGCTAATGTTTCGGTCACACTGACGGGCACAACGGCTTCTGGCGATCCTGTGAACCTCAATGATGTCACAGATGCGAATGGCTTGTACCTGTTCACTGGACTTGAGCCAGGAACTTATAAACTGACCTTTGTGACTCCAGCGGGTTACGTTGCAACACTTGCCAATGATGTGGATGATGCAACGGATGCACTCGACAGTGATGCTGATCCAGCGAATGGCGGTATGACTGTGAACGAAGTTCTGACCAGTGGAGAATCTAACCTGACCTATGATGCAGGTTATTATGAATATGCTTCTATCGGTAATTATACTTGGATCGATACAGACGCCGATGGCGTACAAGATCCAACTGAATTGCCATTGCCAGGCGTAACGGTGACCCTCACGGGCACGGACGGCCAGGGCAATCCGGTGACGTTGACAGATGTTACAGACAATAATGGCCTGTACCTGTTTGACGACCTTGTTCCTGGAACGTACAAACTGACCTTTACCACCCCTGGTGGCGGTTACGTCCCAACAGACGCAAACCAAGGCGGAAATGACGCTACGGATTCTGATGCTGACCCTGTGATGGGTGGCATGACGGTATTTGAGGTACTTGTCTCCGGTGAGGATAACCTTACCTATGACGCAGGCTATTACCTGCCTGCAGAGATCGGCAACTATACCTGGATCGATTCAAACGCCGATGGCGACCAAGATCCGGGTGAATCTCCGCTACCAGGCGTAGTAGTGATTCTGGACGGTACTACTGGCTCTGGTGAGCCGGTGAACCAAACAGCAACAACGGATGCAAACGGTTTATACCTGTTTGACAACCTGCAGCCTGGTACTTATAAATTGACTTTCCAGACACCGGTTGGCAATTATGTGTCTACAACTGCGAATGATGTAGATGCTACAGATGCTACCGACAGCGACGCTGATCCTGCCAATGGCGGCATGACCGTCTTTGAAGTGCTGACCAGCGGTGAGTCGAACCTGACGTACGACGCAGGTTACTACGAGCCAGCCTCGATTGGCGACTTTGTGTGGAACGACCAGGACGCTGACGGTGTGCAAGATGGCGGCGAGCCAGGTATTGGCGGTGTGTTGGTGACCCTGACGGGCACTGACGGCCAGGGCAACCCGGTTTCGCTGACAACGACGACCGCTCCTGACGGTTCCTACAACTTCCCGGACCTGGTGCCTGGAACTTATAAACTGACGTTTAGTGCCCCAGCCGGCTTTGACTTCGCCTCTCCTTTGGATGCTGGTGGCAATGACGCGACCGACAGTGATGCAAACCCAGCAATGGGTGGTATGACGGTCAATGAAATTTTGGAGAGCGGTGAGCATAACCCGACCTATGATGCTGGTTTCTACCAATGCCCTGTAGTATCGGTGCTTGGTTTACCGATCAATCCAGTATGCCCAGGCGCTGAAGTGGGTCCATTGTTGATCAAAGCGGAGCCTTATGCGGCAAACGTATCTTGGTCAGGTGGTTCGTCTATTGGACTTGCCGATGGCAACGCCCCCGGACCATGGGTGGAAATTCCAGCATTTGTTACGACAAATGAAGGAGCGCCTACCATCACGGTGACAGCCACTTTGGGCCAATGCACTGTAACTGAAACATTTGTGATCAATGTCGACGATTCAACACCGCCAGTAATCCAGGATTGCCCTGCAGATATTACGGTCGGTAATGATGTAGATAAATGCGGTGCAAATGTTACATTCAATACGCCGACAGCAGTGGACAACTGTGATGGCAATGTAACGGTTACACAAACACAAGGCCCTATCAGTGGCAGCCTGTTCCCTGTCGGTACTACCACCATTACATTTGTAGCAGATGATGGAAATGGCAACACGGTAAGCTGTCAATTCACTATCACAGTGACAGACATGCAAACGCCAACGGCAGTCTGCAAAGACATCACGGTGAACCTGAGCAGCACGACCAACGGTGGCACCGTAACGGTAACAGCCGCCCAAGTAAACGGCGGTTCTACTGACAACTGCACGCCTGCTGCCAACCTGGTGCTTGCACCGGCCAGCACGACTTACACTTGTGCTAACGTGGGCGACCGATTGATCACCTTGACAGTAACCGACGCAGCTGGCAACACCAGCACCTGTGTGGCGACCGTAACGGTTAATGATGCATCGGCTCCGGTCATCACGGTCTGCCCTGCGAACGTAACGGTGAACGATTGCGACGACGTGGTTCCAGCAATGACCACCCAGTTGACTGCAACGGACAACTGTGGCGTAGCCAGCGTAACGCAAAACCCGGTTGCGGGCACCGACTTTGGTCAGGTGAACGGCAACTCGGTCATCGTGACCTTCACGGTGACGGACGTGAACGGCAACGTTTCTACTTGCACCAACACAATCACGATTGTGGACAACGTGCCACCAGTGCTCACGAACTGCCCGACCAGTATCACCGTGGGCAACGACGTGGACAAATGCGGTTCGAACGTGTTCTGGACAGCGCCAACGGCCACAGACAACTGTGCCAGCAACGTAACCATTACACAGAGCAGCACGCCTGCGGGCTTTGTCCCAGGCTCCCTGTTCCCGGTCGGCACGACGACGATTACTTATGTGGCCAACGACGGCAACGGTAATACGGTTTCCTGCACGTTCAACATAACGGTGACGGATATGCAGGCTCCAAACGCAGTCTGCAAAGACATCACGGTGAACCTGTCGAGCACGACCAATGGTGGCACGGTAACGGTAACAGCCGCCCAAGTAAACGGCGGTTCTACTGACAACTGCACGCCTGCTGCCAACCTGGTGCTTGCACCTGCCAGCACGACTTACACTTGTGCTAACGTGGGCGACCGATTGATCACCCTGACGGTAACCGACGCTGCTGGAAATACCAGCACTTGTGTGGCGACCGTAACAGTTAATGATGCATCGGCTCCGGTCATCACGGT
>Ga0247843_1007112_pt1 | contig 14060 bp, 17 predicted proteins | sample LaCruzMarch2017__FD_192420 | JGI IMG/M metagenome (GOLD analysis project Ga0247843, IMG submission 192420) | Freshwater microbial communities from meromictic Lake La Cruz, Castile-La Mancha, Spain - LaCruzMarch2017_8m | ecosystem: Environmental > Aquatic > Freshwater > Lake | place: Spain...
AATCTGTTGTAGAGAAAGAAAAACATGAGGTGTTTAATGATATTCCAATTCGTAAAAAAGTGGATAGAAAAGAAAACACAGAAAAGAAAATTGAAAAAGATATTCAGACAAAGTATCAGCGTTCTAAACAAGGTATTTCTCATTTTTCTCAAAACACTTCTTCTGTTGGTGATACAATTGAATTTTAGGTAAGTTATTATAATTTTATATGTTTTATGAGAATTTTTTTATAGACTTATTTAAATGTTTATTTTTATTATTAAAAATAAACATGGACACTGAAATGATTGAAACAATTGAAACTTCTCAAGTAACTGAAGTAAGTGAAGTTACTGAACAATCTGATTCTTCTATTGGCACAATTTGTTTTGCTCATCAAGAAGAATCTAACTCGCAAGTTAATGAAGAATCTAAAGATGACGCTTATTATGAAAATTTGTTTAAATCATTGATGCAAAAAATTTTAAATCCTGAAACTAAAGATCTTGTTACAAGTTTGAAAGAAAAAGCAGAAAAAAATGTTATGGATGCTGATAGAAAAGCATACTGGGATAGAATGGATGAAATTCAAAAGCAATATGCTGAGAATTCTCCTCTCGATTTTTATTTTGCACAAAAGAAAGGTGAAGAAATCATGGCAATTGATTACAATTCTGATCCTATTAAGTGGGGTGAGTGGAGAGAACTTAATGAATTTGGCAAAGAGGTTTGGAAAAATGTAAATTACCTTGCTCTTCGTTTTGATCAACTTACTGAACATGATAAGGAATGTCTTAAGACTTATTTAAAACTCGAATCTTTGGAACAAGTAGAAGAACGTGTAAATGAATTGTTGAGAGAAATGGGGGAAATTTAAATTAAAAAAAAATATTATTTATGAATTCATAAATAATATTAGTATTATAAATGTATAAAATATTGTGAAAAATATATTTATGCAACTATTCCGACACAATAAGAAATCTTTTGAGGAATGTTTAAAAAGGATTTTCCACCAAGTATTTTGGTTGATGAAGGATCAAGAATAATATTTTTCAATTTATTTTTTACTTCTTCAAAATTAATACTTGCTTGGAAATCGCTTTGCAAATCAATTTCAAACTCTTCTTCTTCCAATGTCCTAGGTTGTTCAACAATAGATTCTGCTTTCTTTGATTCAACAGGTTTTGGCAAAGGTTTAATACCAGAAGCGAGTAATTTTTTTTGTATATCAGATGGTCTAAGAGGTTTTTTAACTGTTACTTTTTCAGGTTGCTTTTCTTCTCTTTTCTCTTCAACTGGTTTTTCTCTTTCCTCCTCCTTTTTCTCTTCTCCTTCGCTTTGAGCAATTTTTCTTAATTGTTCTGCTAAAGCAGCAATATTCCCTGATTGGTCATTTTTTTTACTCTTTGAAAACAATGAACTTAATCCTTTTTTAATAGGTTTCTCAACTTGTTCTTTCTTTTTTCTTTCTTCTCTTTCTCTTTCTTCTCGTTCTTCTCTTTCCTTTTGCTCTCGTTCTTCTCTTTCCTTTTGCTCTCGTTCTTCTCTTTCTTCTCTTTCCTTTTGTCGTCTTTTTTCCTCTTCTGAATCTTCTTTATCTTTTGCAATTTTTCTTAATTGTTCTGCTAAAGCAGCAATATTTCCTGATTGTTCAATTTTTTTACTCTTTGAAAATAAACTACTTAAACCTTTCTTAACAGGTTCTTCTTTTTCTTCTTCTTCCTCTTCAACTTCTACTTCAGGTTCTTCCTCCTCTTCAACTTCTTTTTTCTTTTCTCTTTTTCTTTGTTTTTCTTTTCTTTCTTGTTCTGCTTCTATTTCTTCATTAACAGTATCTTGCAATTCAGACAACTCCTCTTTTAGTGGTTTAATAATTTTATTAAATTCATCTTTTGATAAATTCAAGTCTAATTTTTCATTAATTATTTTTCTTAACTTCTTCACCGAGTTTGTATATATATTTACTTCTCTTGATTTTACAAGTGACTTGAGATTCTTAAAAACAGTTTTTGAAATTTCTGCAGATGCTTTCTCTCTCGCTCTTTCTTGTTCTTTTCTGATTTCTTCTATACTTTCTATACTTGCTTGAAGTTCTTGCGATAACTCTTTTTTATAACTCTTTTTATTCAATATTTTTTGCCATAAGGATTCACTAATATCTTCGAAATCACTAATTTCGCTAATTTTTTCGAAAGCGTCACTAAAATCTGTTTCAAAAAGTAAAGCACCAGTAGTTATAGCATCTCTAATTCTTTCAAATGCATCTTGCATTTGTTCTAATTCCCTTGCTTGTCTTTCTTTCTCCTTTTTCTTTTCTTCGCGAATTCTTTTTTGTTCTAATTCTTTTTCTCGTTCTTCTTTTTCTTTTTTCTCTCTTGCTTCTTCCTCTGCTCTTTGTTTTTCAAGCTGTTTTCTATCTTTTTCTCTTTGTTTCTCCATTTCTTTTTCTCTCTTTTTTTGTTCTTTTCTTTCGCGTTCTTCTTCTTGTCTTCTTTCTTCTCTTTCTCTCTCCTCGGTCTCCCTGAGGTCTTCTTCTCTCATCTTTCTTTCTAATTCTTTTTGTCTCTCTTTTTCTCTTTTTTCTTGTTCTGATCTGCTTCCTCTTTTTTGAACATCTGAAAATTTTTCTTTAAGTTCATCAAGTTTGTCTTTTGAACCCAAGAAAATTCCTTTTTTTCCACTAGAAGACTCAAGTGATCTCTTTTTAAGAGTTTTATTCTGTACTCTTCTCTTCACACTTGAATCTGTTTTTATTGCAGAATTATCTTTGCACTTTTCTTCATCAATATCACAAAATTCATTATCTTCGCATGTAAAAAACTCATTCTCATTATTATAGTCATTATATCTACCGCATGATTTCACCTTTTCTTCCTCATCCAAATCTTCTATTTCCTCATCTAAGTCCTCGATCTCGTCAAGACTACTTGGTTCTTCTACAATAACTCTACGAGGAGGAGTAACTGACCTTCTTTTAGGACTTACTCTTCTTATAGGTTCCTCTTCTTGTTCATCGGCTTTCCCAAGGTCTTCTTTATCAATATTATCTTGAATAAAGTTACAAAGTCCTTGTTTTGTCATGGAACTCAAAGATCGAGGCAAACGTTTTTTCAAAACTTTTGTGATGTATTCAGCAAGTTGATCTTTAGTATATAGACCTCTTTGAACACAAGTTTCATAAGATCTTACATCATTTCCAGGAAGTCTGGATTGTTGAACGGATTTCTGTTGCATTCTTGGACTTGCAGGAGGAGAAGGTTCATCTGAAATATAGTTTCCTCTAAGAATATCGAAAAGTTCGCTCTTTTGATAATTTTTAGCAAGAGAGATAGGAAGTTGAAGTTTTTCAATCATATATTCTTTTAATACTTTGAGAGTTATGTTGTTAAGGAGAGTAGGAGAGTTTTTACGAATTGCCTTGTTAACCATTTCTTCAATTTCGCTCCAGTCTTTTTCATCGTTATCTTCTTCAGCAACCTCGCTTTGGAAATTGATGTTCTCATTAATAAAAGTGACAACATCATCTTTATTATTTTGTTTAGAAAAGACTTTCATAATAATACGCACAAGTTCTTCTTTTGTTATATTACATGGGTCTCCAAAAGTTGAAGTTATTGCTCTTTTCATTGATGTTTCTACAACACGAGAGAACATATCTACTCTAAACTGGGATTTCATCAATTGAGAAATTTTAGAGTATACTTGATTAAAACTCTCTTCGTCTTCATCTTCATCACAGTTATATTTTGAAAGAACATGACTGGAAACAGAAACAGTATTTGCCTTCTCATTTGTTATGAGAAATTGGAATATGTCAGTAAACAGTTGTTTATCTGTTGGTGAACAATTTGCCATTTTTAATATACACTAAAGATTTTTTGTATTTATAATTATCAATTAAAATTTCAAATAATTTTTTTTATCATTTAAAAAAAATAAACTAAGAAAGGATATCAAGTCTTTTAAAATAATAAATCTTAATAAATATTAGTTATCACTATTAGAAAATGTCAATAAACAACTATTTAACGAGAGAAATAAGTAAAATTATTAATGATTCGAATAATACAAATGAATTAGATAAAAACACTCAAGCAAAAACTCTAACAAAAACAAGAACATATGAGTTAACTCGCGATAATGATTTTGTAGTTTCATCTATTGGACTTCTTCGATCAATTAGACTTATTCCGGAAGAAATGTTTGGTGTAAAACTTGAAATACCTCCGCTCGATATTTATATCAATGGATTGAAAATTGATAGAAAATATATAAATGAAACAATAGAGGATAATTATTTTAACTTTTCCACCATTCGAAAATATTTGCGAACAATTGACCCGTATAGTGATGATGGAGATTACAATAATGATTCTATCGAGTTTTATAATTTGGAACAAGTTCTTGTATCAGGTGATATAGATGCTTTAGCAATTTACAATATCCCTGATGATGAAATGATTTCAAGTATTTTTACACCATATGCAATTATACGTATTGACAGCGATGACAATTATTTTGATTCGATTAAAATAGAGGAAGAATATTTTCCACGAAGTTAAAAATAATCAAAAAATAAAGAGTGTTTCAACTATTTTATATAATTTAATTTAAAAATAATTATATAAAACTTATCTTTTCTTATAAAATAAAATGGGTTTAAAAATACTGTACATTTCTTCAGCGCAAAGAGAAGACATTTCAGGACAGCAATCAAATAATTTTACATTTCATACTAATGAAAGCATGTATGGATCTTACAGATTAAAAGCAGTTAGTGTTCCAAACACTGTTTACACTATTGATGGAAGTGGACAACAAATTAATAACATTATGAATATAGTTGCTGGTGGTGTAACTTATACACTCAATATGCCTAATTACTATATCAGTGATGGAAACACCCTTGCTATTCTTTTGCAAAATGCTCTTAATGCGATCCCTTTTGCTGGCGCTACCACATTTGTTGTAAGTTACAATAACTATACTTCAAAATTAACATTCACTGTTACAACCGTTTTAGCAGCACCTATACAATTTTATTTTCCAGTAAGTGGTTCCCTTGCTGGTATCCTTGGTTTTGCACCAGGAGTATTCTATAATCTTACATTAACTGCTGTCGGTCCACCTGCAGTTTATAGTATTAGTTCTGCAACAATTGTAAATCTTACTAGAATACCTGCGATTTTTATTAAAATTAATCAGTTTAATAACTATTTACAAGTTGCCAAGACTGGTGTTAATTATACATTTATGTTGCCAAACAATGTAAGCAGTTTATATTTTATTGATTCATTCTTTGATCAAACAGGTGTTCTCAATCAATTTGCTAATCTTTTAGATATTAGTTTGCGAGATGAGTACGGAAGACTAGTAGATATTCAAAATGTAGATTGGTATATGGTATTAGAGTCCACTTGTTAACATTTTTAACTATTTTTTATAATTTTATTTTATAATTATAAAAAAAAATAATATTTATTCCTTTCTTGTTAATCCGAGTTTTTCCAAAATAAGATTTTCAAGGTATTGATCATCATTTCCCCAGTTATCATACTCCTCTCCTTGAATACGGAAATTCTGAGAACTTATAAAGGTACTATCTTGCTTTAAAATAGCATTGACATCAACATATTTACCAAGTGATAAATTAATGACTCTCATTTCTACATTATTAATAATAAAGACTTTAATTTCTTCCTTATTATTTACTTGAATTTGGGTAGCATCCATTTTGTATGTTTTTATTATAGATAAAGATTATAGTTTTTAAGTTTTTTTTCAAGTTTTTTTTCAAGTTTTTTTTACCAAGATAAATAGGAATACCCAGTCCTATTTCTAAATGCAAGAATTGGATAAGAAAGTCCATCATTCCAGTTTGCAAAATAAGTTTGATCTTTTAGAAAAAATGCTCCATATTTTTTAAGAGTTATACTAATACAACTTTGATCATGACGATGATCAATAAAGACAGGATCATTTGATAAATTTGAAGGTGTATCATCAATAAAATGGTAATTTTCCATTGTTAATAATTTTGTTATTTCAGTCAGAATCTCAATATTCTTTTTAGTTTTTTTAAAAAACAATATACCACCAACACACTGTCCCGAGTCTCTATCTTTTTGAGGAACTTGAGCATATTCGAGTAAATCCATTTTTGTATATTTTTTTTCATCCAGATGATCCATTTGAAAAGCGAGAATATCATGTTCCATAGCAAGTTTAATATATTCAATCATCTTATGTCTACCTCGTATATTTAATTCACAACCACTATCTACATAAGTAATGATATCTCCATCGTTTATTTCACTACTCTGCATTATATCAAGAATTATAAAACATTTCCAAATCCAGTATCCGTAACCTTTGGGATTATTTAAAATAAATTGTCCGTGATTTTTCCAAAAGTCTTTATTATCTTGTAAATTTTTCTCTGTATATCCGTAAATATTTTTAAACATATTGAATTGTTTTGCTTGATAACAAATACGATGTACTGCATCATGATAATTCTGATTTCCTGCTCCAAAAGTAATAAAGTGAAGTTTCATTTTATTACTTGTATAAATTGTTTTTTAATCTGATTTATCATATTTTATTATTAATCTTATTCTTCTAACTTTTCAAATACATTAGAGTGTATTTATATAAATGTCTTGCAAAACATTTTCAAATCATAGTTTAAATTATCCATTGTTTTCAACTCATCTATTCCTACATATCGCACTTTTGAAATCTCGTGATTAAACTTTGGATTTTGAATAAAATCAATATCATGATCTATTTCTATACTGTAATAAACACAATGAGATGTTCTAAAAAAAAAATTAATTTGACATATTTCATCATCTGTTAATAGTATACCTGTTTCTTCTTCAAATTCTCTTATTGCACAAAAGAGAGACAATTCTTCCTCGTTATTTTTGCGTCCTTTTGGAAAACTCCATTTCTTTGAACTCTTACCAAATACAAGAAGAATCTTTCCCTTGTTAAAAAGGATTAATCCTGCTCTCTTATAACGACTTTCATCCAAATCTTTTTTCAAATTACTTTTCAAATTACAACTATTTTTTTCAAGTGTATTTAAATTATGCATATTTGAGATATTAGAAACATCAATTGTAATCATTTTTGTATTATTTTGTATTATTTTGTTTGTTATAATTTTCAATATATTCATATACAGGACAATTTTTTAAATTTAAAATCAATTAATAAAAAATATCACATATTAGATTTTCTCAATTACAAAATACATGACAATAATATAAACTAAAACAGTTGAAATTGCGAATACTGGTTTTGTGGTCATTACTTTTAATAGTGATGATAGGGGAGTAACAGAATGAAGAAATAAAATAGCAGTTGCAATAAGAGCAAATAGCAACTTCTTGAAAAATGTTCGCTTAGGAGGACACTCTTGTTTCTCAACATTTACAACTTCAGATGTTTGAGGTGGAAATGAACTCTGTATCATCATTTTTTGTTTTTGTTCAAACTCAGGATAGAAAAAGAGATTAAAAACATTTTGTTCACTTTCATTAAGAGGGTGTTGATCAACAGGAAGTGATGCTAACTCGACAGAAAAATCATTGCCGCTGGTGTTCATTATTTTTGTATAGTTGTTTACAAGTTTTTTTTATTTAAGTTTATAACATTACAAAAAAAATAAAACTTAATAAAACTTAAAAATAATTAATTAAAAGAAATGCCTACTTTTATAAATTAAAGATTAACATGTCTGACAAAAAATATACTCTACGTAAACTTGAATCCTACTTAAAATCTAAGGACTTTATTATAACAAGAGTCTTTCACGATGACAAGAGAGTTTTATTTATGACTGTAAAAAATGAAAATTTATTTGAAGAAGTTCTTCTTCTCTTTGATAACAAATTTTCTATTCTTGTTGAAAATATAGATATCAAAACCAATGCAATTGAAGTTCGTTATTGTAAACAAGAATCTTCCTTACCTTCAGAAGAACATACCCTGTTTAATGAAAAACTAGAAGAAGTTAAATCTGATGAAATGATTGACGATGAACAGAAAATTAAAGAAGGACTTTCTATGCACAATTACAAATCCATTGATATTGATTCTGATGTTCTTGATCAAACACAAAGTCAATATATTTCTCAATTAGAAAAGTTTAGAGAATGTGTTAAAAATTTAAAATACAAGTTTGGTATCCTCTCTTTTAATTATATTTATTTTATTCAAAGAAATAATAGTGTTATCCATTACGGCATCAGACATAAACACAATTTCCTTTCCAATGATAAACCCAATTTCGTTGTTTCCATCGATATTGAAAACTTATTTGAGAGTATTGAAACGTTTGTAGAGGATGTTATGAAATTGTATAAAAACTTTTATCAAATTCTTTCCAACGCTCACAGAAAACAAATTTCAGCACTTGAATGTCAGATTAACACACTTACTGACGTCCCTGTTCTTCTAAAGGAAAAGAATAAGAAACTTAATGAAATGTCCCTTTGCATTGATGATACATCAAATATTCTAACAAGTATCTACAAAGAAGAAATACGCTTGAAAAAATTATTTCAAGAGACAGATCAAGTTGTATGTAAAAATCCATCAGAAGAAAAACAAAAAGATCAAGTGCTCGGTAAATTACAAAGAGAATTAGAACAAATTCGTAATAAAAAAGAACGCACACAAACAATATTGAAAAACCTCAAGACCATGTATAATGCTGAATTGATTTCATTTGATTATAATATATTCAAGAGTGTCCACTTGTTTGAACATTTTGCTGAAAAGGTTAAGAAAGTTTTGTAAGTGTAAAAAAAATATTATTTTAATCAATAAAAAATTATTAAAATAATACGAGAAATACGAGAAATGGAAAATTTTGAAGGCATTACATACAAATTATCAAATAGTTGGTTAAACTACATTCCAAAATATGACAAACCCATTAACTATCTTGAGATTGGTACATTCCATGGTGCCAACTTGTTTAGTGTTTTGAAAAATTATTGCAATCACGATGATTCGAGATTATATACAGTCGATCCATGGCAAGATTATGATGGGTATGATGAGTATAAAAATAATCAAGATAAAAATTACAACATCTTTATGAACAATTATGAGAAATGCAATGAAAAACATAAGATAACTGTTTGCAGAGGGTTTTCAAATGAAGAAATACCAAAATTTGCAGACGAGTTTTTTGATATGATTTACATTGATGGAAATCATGAACCTGAATATGTTTTAGAAGATGCTGTATTGTCTTTTAGAAAATTGAAGAAAGGAGGTTGGATTATTTTTGATGATTATGGATGGGTGGATATTAATATTGCAGATTTAAAAGAACGAGAAGATCGTAATACAAAACATGGCATTGATGCTTTTTTAAACGCTTACAGAAATCGTATTTATATTGAGAATGCACAAATGTTTAATCATCAAGTTTTTGTTCAAAAAAAAGTTTAAATAAGCAGTTATAAAAGAATGAAAAAATGTTTTATAAAAATTTTTTATTGCTGTTATTATTCGCATTATGTTCAATAGGAAATACAATAGATACAAATTACACACGTATATTTATTCCAAAGGGTATACCATTTAGTTTTCCATTAGAATATAAGTTTTGGGTAAATCAAGTAAGTGGATCGGCATATTTTACAAATGAGACTTGTTATAATTTACAAAACTCTCATCAACATGATTGGAATAAACTAACAGGTATTTCATTCACACCATGGCGAACAGATACAGATGCTTTAATGGTAGCATGGCGTTATAATGTAAAGTATGATTATTTTGAGATTGCACCTTATTTCAATGTAAAAACTGCAAGAATATTACCATTGCAAAATGAAACTATAATTATTGAAAAATATAATCCATTTAGTTTTCAAATAGACTACAAAGGGATTTCTATTAATTATTTTAATCACTATATTTACAAGGAAAAACCAATAGATTTAATAACACGATATCTTACATCTTTTCGTGTCATTACATGGTTTGGTGGGAGTGCTTTACCTCCATGTGATATTTATTTGTATCTTTGTATTTGAAATTATTTTTAAAAAAATGTTCGTCATTTGGATTCACGCTTCCTTTCAACATTATATGGATTTGTTAAAATGTATACGTGATAATAAACAAGCACTTTTACATATAAGTTATCAAGAAATTAAAAGTGATACGTCTTTGAATATTTTAAATAATAATTATACCAGTTCTTATTATTATGCAAATGTTGTTAAATTAATATATGATGATTCCTTAAACTCAAAATTAGATGCGGTTAACTGTTCATTAAAAATAATGAATGAAAATAAAGTTTTAAATTTGAGTTTACCAATCAGTGTAAAGGATCAAGTATTTTCAAAAAATGATAGGATAGAGTTGTTGTGGATTTAATAAATAAAACAAATAGAAAATTACATGTATAGTCTCACTACATTATAAATTTTGGAAAGTTCATTGTCTTTGATTGCATTATTAATAACACTCTTTTTTTCTTCATTATAGACTTCAAACGCTTTTACATTAATACAATTTTGTTTATTTGCCTTTTTGACTTGTCTGAGATCATCAATAATAACAGTGTTATCAGGGGAGAATGTGTCAGGAATAGTTTCCCATAAGAGTCTAAGGTCTTTATAACTGTTATATTTCGCTTCTGAAATGGTTGTATGATAAGAGTGAAACATCCAATGGATTTTTCTATTGGGATTATTACGAAGTATAAAATTGTTTACAATAAAAAGGGCATAATCTTTTGATGCAGCAGTAAATACATTTACATTAAAATTTTCGAAAAGGAAATCTAGGAAAGGTTGAAGACCAGGGCGTTCATAAATACGAAAATATTTTCCAAAGTCTTTGTAATAAAGATTCTCATCGAGTGTTTTAAAAGTTTCTTTATTATAGAATTCTTTTTCAACAGCGCAAATAATAGTATTGTCAAGGTCAAGAAGAACGTTATTATTTTTTGAAAAATTTGTGTCAATCATGTTTTTGATTAATATAAACTTAAAAAAATAAATATGAAAAAAATATAAAATGTCTAAAAAAAATTATTTATTTTATTTGAAGTCTCGTGACGGGTTTGTCTTTAAAATATTTTCAGAATTTTTCTCTTCTTGCATGATGAGATGCGCATTTACTGTTGATAAGAATGGTCTCTCATTGCTTTCAACTGATAACAAAAAGCATCGTCTTTTTTCAATCAAAATGCCATTGTTGAAATTTAGAAAGTTTGACTTTGTAAAACCTTTTTCTTTTGATGTTAATAGCAATCACCTTCATAAAATTATGAAAACCATTAGAAAAAAAGACTCTCTAACTCTTTACATCATGGAAGATCAACCTCACGAATTGAAAATTTCTGTTTCACAAGGGACTGAAAATATTGAGAGCACAAGTACTATTAGAATTATGCTTGTCCACCCATCAGATATTGAGATTCTTGATTATTCTGATAAGTCTTATGTAAATTGTACAGGAAAGGATTTTCAAAAGATTAAAAATTTGTCAAATATTGGAAAAAAGACAAATGTGATATTGAAAAATAAAGAAGTCGTATTTGATTGTGATGGAGGAGATGTGATTTCTAAATCAATAAAAATTGGAGAAGATGTAGAAACCAAAGAGGATTCTGATGATAATTTGACTGTAGGTGTAAATACAATGTATATTTCAAGTTTGAGTAAAATTGCAAGCATAAGTTCAAATGTATTAATTTATGTTTGTGAAAACTCACCTATCAAGATAACATTTGATATTCCAACAATTGGAGATTTTAATATCTTTATCAAGACAAATAAAATAATAGATGAGGAGGATACACAACAAAATGAAATGGAAGAGATGTAATTTTTTTAGTTAGTCATTTTTATAAATTCATTCAAATTTATAAAAACACATTAAAATCTCACGATAAATTTTAACATTTAATTATTTTTACTAAGTTTTTTAAGTTGTTCTTCACGCTGATCTGACATTTCACTTACAAGACTCTTTATATCACCAATACGTTTTTCCTTCTTTTCACTTCCACCATCATTTTTACTAAAGTTTATGAGACCTTCTTGCGATGATTCTTCTTCAATATCTTCAATCACATCAAATGCCTTTTTAGGAGAATTATCACGAAGTGAACTACGCCCCATTTCATCATGCCCTTGACCTTTTGAAATACTTGTTCTTTCAGGGTGAGGTTGAATTTCAGGTTTTAATTTTTCATTTTTCTCCTTTTGATAATTAATAATTTCTCCAATAGATGTCTTGTTTGATTTTTTAACTTCTACCTCTTGTCTTGACTGACTTGAAACAGGTTTGGAATTTGTGGGATAAGACTTATTTGTTTGGATATAATCATCGTGCTCTTCTCTTATTTCTGGTGGTTGTGTTTGTTGTAACTTCTCAAATTCAACCACATTTTGAATAGGACTTTTTTCAATCTTTTCTCGTCTTTTTTCAGTAGGTGTATTTGCTTGAATAAGTTTTTTAAGAAATGTAGCAACATCAGTGTATTGGAAAACCTCTTTATTTTGATTAATAACAATAAAACAAGGGACTTTCTTAATATTAAGGAGACTTGATTGCATAATTACTTGTCGTATTTTTTCATTATCAACACAAAGTGTTTGAATATACTCAAGTTTGTTAATGATTTCAAGATATGGTTTAACCTGTGGAACATATTTTGAATAAAGGAAAATTACAATGGTTGACATTTTTTTAATAATTTTATTCTACTTTAAAATATCTATTTATATTATAATAAAAAATGGATTACGACTATAGACCTTTTCTTTTTGCAGATAAATATGCATTGTCAACTTATACAAGAGACCCCACTCTAATAAGACTTTTACAAGAAGATAAAGTTTTATTTACTTCAAAACTCATAACAGATGGTGTGGAAAAATTTAAACTCTATGAGAAAAATGTTCGTGTCCCAACTGAACTTGTTAGACAAGCGATTGAATATTTCTATGTAAATGATTACCTTTATGCTCCTAACCTTGTAACATCAGATGATGAGATTCTTCAATCTGTTGCTGATTCATATGTTCAGCAAATTGTAGATGATTATAATCAACAACACGCAAATGACAATTTAAATATATGGGTTACACGTTACGACGGATCACAAGGACTTCGTCAGCATTCTCAGTTTAAGATTAAAGAGAAAGGTGTTACTGTTCCTATTAGTTTTTCCAATCGTTATTAAGTCTCTAAAAAAAAATAAAAAGAGAAACATGAATTATTTTTTATTTTCTTTTGTGTAAATAATAAAAAGAATGGCATCATTTCCTCCTTATAATGGTAAACAAGATAATTTCCCTTCCGACCCCTTTAAACCTCAAATATGTATACAAGGTCTTTCCTTTCCTGGAGAGAGAAATAAAGGATTTGTATTTCAAGGATTCAACGCTTTTTGCTCACCTACTAATAACAATGTTCCAAACGTTCCAGGAAACTATTATATTATGCCTTTAGAAGAAGCATATAAACTTTATATTGAACCTCGTCTTGATAAGAATTGGAATCTTGTTCAACGTTCTCGTGAATTTTTAATAACACCAGAATTTCTTGATAATAAAGCATTTAATGCTCACAGTGGTAATGACGAAATTTATGCTTCGCCTATGAGTGAACCTAATCGTTGTGTTTCTGATTTTTGTAAATATAAAGTTCGATAAAAAAGACAAGTAGATTTAAAAAATATAATTTTTATTATAATTACATTATAATAAAATGGGAGAAGTTCTTATTGTAAATCTTAGACAACAACTTGCTGAATCTTTTAGAAATCCTTTTATGAAAAAGGTTAATGAAGTACGTGGACTTAGTATCTACAAAGCACGTGTAAATAATATGCTTATTGCTGCACAACCTCACTACATTGTTGCAATAGTTCCAAGAGATAATTATCCTATTTTTCAAAGAAGACAATTAAGCGATCTCAAATGGATTTCTTTTCAAACTCGTCAAGTACAGAAAAATGATAAAGATGAAGATATTGACAGTATCCCATCATGTGAAATGCCTTCTCAAACAACGAAAGCAATTCT
>Ga0247843_1007113_pt1 | contig 14060 bp, 9 predicted proteins | sample LaCruzMarch2017__FD_192420 | JGI IMG/M metagenome (GOLD analysis project Ga0247843, IMG submission 192420) | Freshwater microbial communities from meromictic Lake La Cruz, Castile-La Mancha, Spain - LaCruzMarch2017_8m | ecosystem: Environmental > Aquatic > Freshwater > Lake | place: Spain...
GAAGTTCGAAGACGCATCGGAAAGTGCCGAGAAATTGCGAGTTATCCACAAGGCTTCAGCTGAAAATTCCGAGAGATTGTGGATATCTGACAATTTTTACAGATTTAAATCGCCGAACTTGCTCTAGCTAGAATCATGAGTCTATTTGGTTTTGTTGCCCTATCGACACTTCTTTTTCAAAACTGCCAATCCGCCTTTAAAGAAAAAATTGTGGTAGCCGTGGAATCTTCTGAGGAGTTTCAGGCTGGCGGCGAAGGTGCCATTGAAAATCAGCAGGTGAATACTTCAGAGGGAGAAATGCTCAGACCAGAAGAAGTTATCGGCAATAGAGCAGCCGAGAAAGAAGAAGAGCAGGCCAAGAAAGAAGAAGAACCCAAGAAAGAAGAAGAACCCAAAAAAGTAGAAGTACCTATGAAAGAGGAAGAGCCGGAGAAAGTCCAAGATGAATCGGCGTCATTGCCTTCGGTCATTTCACAGCCAACCATCATTTCTTCAAACATCTGGATCTCAGCTGATTCCACTGAACTTCGTACTAAGTATCCTGCGGGAATATCCCTTTTCTGCAACTCGGGTGTTATGAATTCCGGTAATGGCCTTTTTGGGGATCTCTTTCGCTTTTTCGGAAAGTTTGGCCAGGGTGATGAATGTGCAGTTTCGATTACAAAGTATTTGTTGGTAGATTCAGAACTCAGAATCAAAGGAAATCTAACACTTTCGGGTGCGATGGTGATCACTAAGAAGGGAAAGCTCATTCTAGAAACTGGAAAACTTATTTTGGGAGGCCCTAACGGAGAACCAGGACTGATCTTAATTCAACAATTGGGACTTTTGGTTATGGATGCAAAAAATGTAGAAGTTGGCAGCTCCTCGAGTAAAGTCAATGGCCTACTTTTCAATCAAGGTGAACTCCAGTTCGGAAAAGACACTCAACTAAAGCCACGTGTCCAGTTTTGGGACGCAAATATTTCGGCAGTGTCACCAACAATGCCAACACTCTTTGTCGATGTTAATCTTGGATCTGCCAATACCGATCAACTTATTTTTGATTAACTAGTTGGGGTCCAGACGATCAGTCGCGTCTGGAAGCATTCCTCTGCTTTAAATTGACGAAGTTCAGTTATTTAAAAGATATTAAATGAGAGATGCAGATCATTTCAAAGAACCAAATTAAGCCAATAATACTTTTTGCCCTTTTGTTCCTATTTCTCAGTGGATCGATTCTTCATGCCGCCGAATCAGAAATCAGAATGACAGAGGCCGGTAAAACAGTCGGCAATCTCAAACACCGATGGCAATTTTTCGAAGTACAGCCCGGTGTGCAAGCCCTCTATGCGCAGGTGGTGGTGCCACTTCCTGTTGGACAAGAGGTGGAGCAGGTAAGTGGTGATTCTTCTTTGTGGAAAAAAGAATGGAATAAGCCAGGTCGATTGCTCGTGGGCTTGGGTGCGCTCAATTCCAAAATTCAAGTCACCTTGAAGGGTGGTGGTCAACGAAGTCTGGAATTCAAGACAAGCCTCAACCAATCAATCATCCGAGAAAAAGATTGCAATGCTGCTGGACTAAAGTTTATTGAATCAAAGAAAAATCCTCTGCGTTCCTTTATGGGTCTTGTGTGCGAACAAAAAGCAGACATGATTCTTGTTCATCTGTCGGGCCCGCTTGAATTTGAGACTGACACTTCAACGATTTTTGAATCTGCCGGAAAAGGTGAAAGATGGAAGACCTACGAAATCAGTAGATCCAACCTTAAAAGTACAAAAAATGAAATTGCAAGATTCACTTTTCAAGCCCAGGGAAAAAAGCTTCAGTTCGCACTCCTACTTGATATCAAATCTGCAGCAGCAACCAATGCAGTACCAGAAGAGCCTAAGAAGTTTTTTCGCACCGCTGGGGGAATTGCCCTGGGTACTTTGGCGGCCTCAGGTGCTGCAGGTACTGAATCGAAAATGACTTTGGGCCTTCATTTGGATTCTATAACTCAGCCCTATCTTTGGAAAATGGTGGGATTCGGAAAATTCACCTATGCGGCTCCGGTGTCCAAGGCTTCATCTCTTGAATTTGAATTTGGTACTGGACCAAGTTTCGCACTTGGATCTTCAGGACGAAGTCTCTTTGGACTTATTTTTTCCTACGTTGCCCTTGGGCAGGACCAAGATGTTGCAGGCAAAGCGCTTTCCCTTCGGCATAACCAAATGGGTCTAAATATTTTGACTGCCTTTGCAATGGGGGACAAAGGCAGCCTTCAGTTTCGTATTCGTTCAAGTGGTTTTGGATCCGCAACCACTGACCTTTCGATAGGACTTGGCTATGAACATGCCAAAAACGTCAACAATTTCTGGCGACTTGGCCTTATCTTTCAGAATCAGAAAGCAAAAACTACGACCTCTGAATTTAAGTTTGGCCAGACCTACATCAATTATTTGTTCAGTCTTTAGGTTTGTGACAATACCAGTCTGCGTATCTAAAGTATTTTACATTTGCCGCCGATAGTAACTGCATGAATTCATCAGCTGCACTCGGCCTCGTGGTTGCCTTTTTAGTCTTGTGGTTCGGAGTCATTTCACCCGCGCCAAACCCTATGCTTTTCTTGGATGCTCATGCGATCATTCTAGTCTGTGGCGGAACCATCGCCGCAGCAATGATCGCCTTTCCGATCAAAAGACTCATTCATTTGGCGGAGTTTTTTATCTTTGGCGTGTTGTTTAAAACTAAAAAAACCAATCAAGAAGTCGCTCAGCAGGTCATTATTGCAAAGTATTACCATTCTCAAGGAAGAATTGAGCACATGCCCGTCATGGAGCTACATCCTTTTCTAGTCGAAGCGCTTATGATTCTAAAAGGTGACAAGTACACGGATCAGCAGCTTTATGATTTGCTGGAGACCCGTATTGAATCCATCAAACAAGACTATATGACGGACGGAAAAATTTTAAATGCCTTAGCAAAGTTTCCGCCAGCCTTCGGACTTCTTGGTGCCTCCACGGGCATGATCGTAATGATGACAAATCTTGGAAAAGGCGGAGCCGAAACCATTGGCGGAGCGATGGCGATTGCTCTGGTCGCGACATTTTGGGGGATTGCGATTGCAAACTTTCTGCTGCTGCCGCTGTCTGACTACGCCACCAAGTCTTCTGGCGATGATATTCGAATTCGTCGCATGATAGCAGATGGAATTATCACTATGAACCAAGGTCAGTCTTTAAAGTATCTCGCGGAAAAGCTTGCGGGACATTTAAGTATTGCGGATCGAAATCAATTTAAGCACTATGTAAAGTCCTCTGGTCTGAATGTTCCTGCGGCGGACTATCAAGAAATAGTCACGCAGATTTATAGTACCAATGGAGAGCCAGAGGCTCCCGCCAACGAAATTAAGAATCAGTTGCCAAAACGAAGAGTCTCATGAGCTCCGAAGGACCGATCGTTCGAAGACATCGTGAGGAAGAACACGAAGAACATATCGATGAACGATGGCTTGTTTCTTATGCGGATATGATGACCTTGCTGTTTGGTCTTTTTGTTATGCTGTATGCAATGCAAGATCCTGATGCAGTGAAAGCGATGCAAAAGTCCGTGGAAGAGCGTTTTGGCGCTAACGTCGAAGCGGTCCAAGGCGTGCCGGTTGTCACTGCGCCCGCACCTACAGAAGAGTCGCCAAAAATCGATCCCGAAGTGCATTCTCAGCTTCAAGTGACGCTTGCTAAAGTGGAGGATGAGCTTAAAGCTAAGAACACCGAAATTGTAGACCTTCAATCAAAAATCGCTGCTGTCGCAGTTGAGAAAGAAGCGCTTCTTGAGAAGCATAAGTCTGAGATCGCTAGCATTATTCAAAAATCAGATAAATCAGAACTGTTAGAAAGTTTAGAAAAAGCTAAAGTCGAAGCCGATAAACTAAAAGCCGAAGTTCAGAAAGTCGTTCAGAAAGCAGAAACGCAAAAAAGAACAATTGCTGCAGAAAATAAAGATGCGGAAGTAAAACAAGAGGAACTGGACAAAGCCAAGAAAGAAATCGATCGACTGAATGCCGAGCTTGCCAAAAAAACAGATCGAATCAATCAAGGTCAATTTCTTGCGGTGGTCACTTCTTGGACCACAGCGGATCATGATTTGGATTTGGTGGTGACCGATCCCAATGGGCAGTCCTTCAACTTTAAGAAACGAACGGTGGCCAATGCTCCTGGAAAATTGGTGGTGGATTCAAGGCGGGGCCCAGGGGCTGAGGTTTGGCAGTCGGACCGAATTATTCCCGGCAGATACAAGGCTGAAATAAGTTTTTACAATCAATATGGAAATATGAGTCCTGCAGAAGTGAAGCTCGTGATTTTTGCATCTGGCGGCAATATTGAGCTGCCAACATTTAAGATGGATTTTGCAAGTTCGAAGAAAAAGAATATTGAATTTCTGGTAGATGACAAAGGCAAAGTCAATTTAAGCAATTAGTTTTTTCTGCTTTCTCAAACTGAGGCAGCTGGAACTAGATCATTCCGGAGAATCAAATTTGAGTGTTCAAAAGTTCGTCGCAGTTCGAGAAAGGTCTTCAAAAAACTATGTGCAAGCGAAGGGTGCGAATTATTCTTATGGTGAGCGAGTTGTGCTTAAAACCAAGGGGAATAGCTTGATCAAACGACTAACGTGGGTTGCCTCTGCGGCCATTCTTATAGTTGGCTGTGCTCCAGTCAATCCGGAATTCTCTTCGGTGGCTATCTCTCCGAGATCACCCTTTTTTAATGATCGAGTGATCATCAATGATGCCGACCTTCAGGGTGAATTCATTCAAAACGGTGAGGCAGTGCAAGGTAAGGCGCTGAATCTAGAAAGAGCTGAAAAATTGCAGCAAACAGAACAGGATGAGCAAACTTCGAAAAAACAAATCGTTCCATCAGGTACAGAGCTTGCCGTGGTTATTTCCAATGCCTGTGCTATTCGCAACTGTGAGGCTTCAGTAGTTGGCAGCCTCACTTGTGAAATTTATAAGGAAAAAATGATTCCAGAGCTCATGCACGAAGTGCAGGTCTACGAATGGACTCTGACGGAAGATACCTTCGTGCCGGACATACGACGCAGAATTTCTGAAGACCCTGTGGATTCAGCTTGCGTGGTGGGTGTTTCGCTAAACAAGGTCTATAAAGCAAGTCAAACCACTCCGATGACCTTCAATGATCCAGGTGCGGAGGCACAGTATTACCATGAAACCATTGGGGGCCCTGGTGTTTATAAGTTTTTTAAAGATGCAAATTTGAGTCGGGTTCGAGTCGGAATTCTAGATACTGGGATTGAATATCAACATGAAGATCTTCAATCCACAGGAGCTTACAGCTGGTATCTTAGAGCAGCCACTAGCTGTGATAAAATTTGTAATGCCCATGGAACTTTTGTCGCCGGAATCGTTGCGGCAGGCCAGAATAATTCGAAGGGCGGTTATGGGATAGCTCCAAATGCAATAACTTATGGAGTTCAACTTGGAAATGCCTCTGGAACTTTCTCTACGATTCAACTTGCGAATGCGATGCAGTTCCTGCTCACGGTTTCAAATCCAGAAATCATAAATATGAGTCTCGGGGGTCCAAATACTCGCGATGTGGTTTTCGAAAATGCAATGACATCGGCGATGGACAAAGATGTTCTGATCGTCGTTTCAGCGGGAAACGACAGTAAAGACCTAGCGGTAAATCCAACCTATCCGGCAAATTTTAATTTTCCTGGACAGATCACTGTCGGATCTGCATCTCCTAGAGGGGTCGATCATCAAGCAAATATGCCGCTGACTCCCGGCGCGGATAAGACGATTGTTCGTGATGCGTTCTCAAATTTTGGCAGTGGTATCGTTCATATTGCAGCTCCGGGAAGGGGAATTTATTCTCCGATGCTTTCGAACACTTATGGCATATGGAATGGTACCAGCTTTTCTGCTCCTATGGTCACCGGCGCAGCAGTGTTGGCGCTCGGATACTTAAAAGCAAAGGGCATTCCCTACAGTTCATTGACACTTAAACAGTTGGTGCTGGAAGGAAGTCGCCGCGAAGATTCGATGAATGAAATGGTGTCAGGAGTCGAAAGGCGACCTTTCAACGGCAATCGATTTCTAGATTTGTCTAAGCTAAAAGAAGGCGTGGTCCGATATGCTAACCAAATGGCGTCGGCACCGGCACGAATTTCAATAATCTCCAGTGAAACTGTAGGCTCTGGAACGGCAAAACAAGTAAAAATGCGGGTGGAAGTGAATGATGCAGATCCAGCAGCAGGTTTGACGCTGACTCTGCATACGAATAAATCATTCCTCGATGAATCGAAAGTTCATTCCTGTCAGATCACCTTGGAAAGAACATTTTGTGACATTACAGTTGCCTTTAGCCAAATGTACATCGATCCAGGCCCTTTTTATTTGGCTGTGCGCGATGCCTCCGGTGCGATTGTGAATGAGCTTACTTTTGAGAAAGATTCTTTAAACTTTGGCAATCGAGCTGAATCCCCCCTTTTAGGTGAGATCCATTTAGTGAAATATTTGACTTCACGCTATCAAGTGGAAGGTTGGGCTTGCCTCAAGGGCTTTCCAGACAAGGTGGACATCGAGGTCAGGTACTATTCAAATACAGGCTCACCCATAGCAACTTTCCCGACCAGTGTTCAAGCCCGGGGTCGTTACTTTGATGCCTGCCAAGCTGCTGAAGTCACTTTTGGATTTAGCTGGATCCCACCGGCAGTCTATGCCCAAATGGGTGGTGAATTCTTCTTCCGAGCAGTTCACAAAGGAACAGGTAAAACTTTGGATTTGCCAGTTGTCTCCTATTTCCCTGGCTATCAAGACACAAAGCCAATCGAATTTGCGAAATCAGTATTTCTAGATAAAAATATATATGAAGAAGAACCCGAGCTCAAAATTACCAAACGAACGATGAAAGACTGGACATTGGAGCTAGAAGGTTCCATCTGTTTCAAAAATTCTAAAAAACCAGCAAGCTTCGCACTAGGTCTTACTGCAGCGAATTTGAGTCAGCTTGTTCCTGATGCCGCTATGAAGTCAGGATTTGGTTTAGCAAACTTAAGGGACGGCGGCGGTTCGATGGCAGCTTCGTTTTCCTCCGGAGGCCGAACAGCTATTTTCAAAAATTCGAAAGCGAAGTCTCCAGACAATGCAGGTGAACTGCTGACTTGGAATGATCAATTCTCAGAAATTCATATTGGTCGACCCTTGGTGCTCGCTCCCATCGGACCTTCTCAAAAGTATAGATATCCTAAAGATGTTCCGAAAGAGAATCCAGCCACAGATAAAGTGTGGAAGAATTTTATTATGATTGATGATGATGTATTCGCTGATGGTTTTGGTACTGGTACCATTCATCCCAACATAAATCTCAATGATGGCTGTGCCTTTCCCAGTGGATTTAAGGTTTCTATTCCGATGAAGAATCGAATTGAGTCCATCGTCTTCTCTCTCGGCTACACTTTCAATTTAGATCATTTTGGAAGTTTGGAAAATTTTCTGGACAGTGTCGATTTGGGAAAGGAACTTAGTTTATTAAAGTCTGTGAATGAATCCGATTTTGAAGGTTTGATTGATGAACTGACTTTTGATCCAGTCAGTTTTGGAGTTGTACTAAAGACATTGTTGGGCCGAGCCTCTCACTCAATTACATCTTCAAGGTCCGGCTTTGATTATCAAGTTCTTTTTAGTTTAGGGCAGGCTACTGCTGCAGGTGGGTGGATAAGCTCTACGAATAAAAGTTACAATCGTTGGCGGTCCGAATGGTCATGGGCAGTAGCTCATGGAGATTCAATAGTTGAGGACTATCAACCTTCATTGCCTCGCTGGAAGTCCTATGTGGACTCAAGAACAATCAGTCCAGGGTATGATGATGGCTATCAAAATTCGGTTTACCAGAACGATCATGATGTCGACCCCAAACTTCCTATTTGGAATCAGAAACTTGATTTGAATCTTCAGGCTTCGGAGAACATGAATTTGATGCAAGTTTACATGTCTCCAGTCATTCAATTGCCGAAGATGCAGTTGGGCAAATTGTTGACACAGCTGTATCATGAACGGATGCTGCCCGACCTCAAATTCGGGGAACTGGGCTTAGACTTCAAGCTGGAAGTAAAGATCAATGGATCCGGTGCATGGATAGAAATTCCGGTAGAGCCTGGAGTATTAGGTTATCTTTCCAATCAGGCAGTCTTGCCACTCAATGCCACAAGTCTTCAGTTTCGCATTTTGGCCAATGGTAGAAATAAGTTCAAGATTTGGAGTTTTTCGATGGCGGTGGAGTAAATATGAATCTTCTTAGTTTTGGAATATCTATCGCTCTATTTTTATTTTTAATGACTGGCTGCGAGTCAAAGGTCGGAGAAACTGCAGTCGATAATTCAGAGGCTGCATCCCTTTCGAAGGCATCAGAGAATCCAGAATCAGACTTGGAACTTTTCGAGAATACAACTTTGAAACAGACTGCACCGACTTGCTCAGGAACGGCGATGGCAAAATTTCTGCTCACACAGAATTCAGCCCGTAGAATTTTGTGCAAAGATGAGACTCGATTGGCTGTTGACTATAAACCAGGGCCCTTTTGTCAAGATGGACTTGAAATCAAGGCTATAGATTCAGATTCTCAGTGGGTGGATTGCGACCAACTGAAAGTCTGTGGGCAATCGGTGGCCGGTCGACGCTCTTTGGCCTCAAGAGGGGCGGCCTCTATTTCTCAGCTGGAATTCTCTGAGCTGCCTTGGGGCTGTGAAGGCAAAATTAAAATCAAATTCGCTGACCAAGCTTTGGATGCCCTAGAATTCAAATCCATCGATGTATCTTTTTATCCGCCGGCTTGTCCAAAGTGTGCTGCAACAGGTGAGCCCACATGTGGTCTTTGCGGAGAAGATCCTTTAGCCCCTACAATTGAACAGGTTGTTGTTGATAATCAGGATTGCAATACAACAAGAGCAATCGTATTTGCAAAAGATGAAGGGGCCGGTCTTCATCGCCTCGCCTATTCATTTGATAGCGGGGAAACTTGGCAGGCAAGCCACTATAAGGATTTTAAGGGACTTGAATTTTCGCTAGCGAGCGCAAAAATTGTAGTACGGGATCGGGCAGGAAATAAAACTGTTTATCAAAAAGCTCTTCAAGCCAAAGCAACACCTTGTCCCTGCGAAGTAGCAGGGGGGGATCTTGTTCCCCATGGCAGCAGTGTTCAACTCTATAAATCCGGAAGCGTTGCTTGTAGTGCCAGTTGTGAGCTTTCTCCAGCCGTAAGAACTTGCAACAATGGTGACCTGAGTGGTGATGTGGCCTATAGCTTTGCACGATGCAAAGTCGAAGGTTGTCCATCCTGCAAAACTCCTTGGGGTGAGACCATTGAACATGGAGTCACAGTTCAGGCTTTCAATCGAGCCAGTGCCACTTGTGCTGCAGAATGCGAAAGTGGAAGTCTGAGCTGCAACAAAGGACAGTTGCAGGGCGAAGTTCAGAAATTCAATGCCAGAGAATGTAAGTTTCAGCATCCAAGCTGTGACTGCAAGCATGGCTCTGCAATTGTTGGAAATGGACAAACTCTTAAAGTTTTTGCCCAAAGCGAAGTGGCCTGCGGCAGCTCCTGCACTGAAGGTCAGGTGAGCTGTAGTTTGGGAAATTTATCGGGAAGTACTTCTTCGACTGCCACAAGCTGTTCGGTTAAGGCTTGTAAGTGCATCACGCCTGGAGGGGCCCTTATTGATCCAGGTGAAACTGTCGAAGTGTTTCGCTTAAGCAAAATGAACTGTTCTGAAAATATAAAGTGCGAAGACAGCGGCAACCGCATCAAGATAAAATGTGCGGATCCGATTAAAAATCAGTGGGATCTGATTGAAGGAACCGGAAACATAGCAGACTTTAAATATTCTTCCTGCAGTCGAAATTCCTGCGGTTGTGTTCATTTGAATGTTTTTTTTAGGCCCAGTGATCCTGCGATGAAGGTCTATAAATTGGAAAAGGCCAATGCTCCTGCGACCTGTGAAGCTCCAGGAAATTTTGGCAAAGTAACCTGCAAAGAACTTTCGCCAGGATATTTCCGTGCCGAAGGTGACACCAACACCAGCACCTTCAAGTATGCTCAGTGTGAAGATGTGACCAAAGCCAACAACAACGGGTCGGGGATGAGTGATCACAATGTTGGAGCTGGCGAAGGCGGCGGGGCTGGTGGTGGGCTAGGAAACGACATAGGTGATGGCGAAGGTTTCCGTAGAAGGCGAGGCGGCGGCGGAGGTGGGGGGGGCGGAGATGGTTGTGATACGACAAAACCTCCCTTCTATTGTTCAGCTGGATTCACCGCGAAGTTTATAACTGATACCAGCATGTGCTTCCTTCCCTTTCGGGACGGCTATAAAACATGGACTCCGACGAGTGAGTTGGACATTCGGCAGCGCGTTTCGCCAGGTGGCTACATTACTGGATTCTCCAGAAGCACAGTGGCCTGCGGCGATAAATGTTCCAAGTATATGGGCCTCATTCGCTGTGACACTGGGATCATGAGCGGTAAAGAAGATTACAAATATGCAGATTGCACGGAGACCTGCCCATGAACATAAAACTGATTTTGGCATTCATAGCAATCTTTCTAGGTCTTGTGGGCTGCAATTCCAAAGTGACAGAAATTGATCCGAACAGTGCGCCCGCTGCTGAGTCCACGATTCAGAAAGTCGAATGTGTGGGTGTTGAATGTGCAGTTTGCCAGCTGCCTTGGGGGGGGACTCTCGGAGCCGATCAAACACTTGAATCCGTATATACTTCTGAACTTATTGCCTGTGATGATTCCTGTGACAAACATAAGGCCAAGCTCACTTGTAAGAGTGGCAAGCTCTTCTCGCTGGATGAGCAGGGCACTCAAAAAGAGCTCGACCTGACGGACAAACTTTTTCGAAGCTGCTTTAAACGAAAATGTGACTGCTCTCATGCAGGCCTTGTCGTTGAAGATGGCAGTCAGCAAAATTTCTTTTCAGCCGCGAAAGTGAATTGTGGAAACAGCTGTGCTCCAAAAGCAATTCTTTGCAAAGAAGGCAAGCTCATCGATCCAGTAAAACCAGAAGACTCATCCTTCCTAACAAAGTTCACGGCCACCAGTTGTACAGTGGATGCATGTCCAAAATGCACGACACCTTGGGGGGAAAAAGTGGATCAAGGCGCCAAGGTCCAAGCTTATCACATCGATAAAGCAGCTTGCGGACAGCAATGTTCGCAGCCAGTGACCTTGACTTGTGCTAATGGTTCTTTTGGTGCTTTGGCCAATACTTACAAATTTAAAAGCTGCGCAGTGAATCCTTGTAAAGATTGCAGCCTGCCAACCGGTGAAAAGCTAGCGCACAATTCTTGGAACTGGGTTCACAAACTCAGCGAGGCCCCTTGCGAACAGTCCTGCATGTCATATGCGGCCTATTTGCGATGCATCGATGGAACCATTTCGGGGGGAGACACCTCCGTTTATAAGCATCTCAGCTGTAGTGTAAAGAAGGATTGTGCTCGCTGCACGCTCCCTTGCGGAAAATCTGTGGTCTCTGGTGGAAGTGATTTTTGTTTCTCGGCAGCTAAGCCGAACTCTTGCGGCGAAACTTGTGTCGCTTTTCGAAAAGAGTTCAAATGTCAGAACGGCAAAACTCTCTATGAAGACGGTGTGACACCCATTTCGGAAGCAGACAAAACAGCCTACAAAACATATTCCTGCTCCAATACAGCGGCTTGCTCGTCCTGTCCTATGCCCGACGGAAGGTCTGCAATGGACTCAACGAAGGTCATATTTTATAAGAACGCAAAAGTTGCCTGTGATAAGTCCTGCTTCGGTGCCGATAATTCCGTCAGCCTCACCTGCTCCAATGGAACTTTCGGAAATCAAAGTCTTTACAAAGACTTTAAATTTTTAGAATGTCGGTCAGATTGCATTTCCAACAATGTCGGGGATTTACAGCAAGGCCGCATCGAAGGTGAAGGCGGAGGGGCTCCGCGTTCACTTTGCTCTCTGCCTTGGAAAGCAGGAATGGTCACGCATGATACTGAAATTATCGCCTACTCTCGGATGACTGCTCCCAAGGGTTCAAGTTGCCAAAACTATAAAGCAGTTATTCGCTGCAATGGTTTCAAAGGGCTTTGGACTGGCGGCGCTAAATTCATCTACCCATCTTGCGTGGAGGACAAGTAGAATTTAGAAATGAAACCTCGCTTTGATGCCGTGCTGTTATTGTCCATTTGTTTTTTGCTAGCTCCATTTGGAAATATGGCAATTTCCTTTCACATGATGAACATTCCAGGCTGGTATAATCCTGGAACTTTTTTTAGTTTATTTCGATCACTGTCGAATCTAGACTTTGCCCTCAGCGCTTCGATCGTGGTGACTGGATTTTTACTTTTGTTTCGCAGAAAAATTGCTTGGACGATGGCGATTGCAACTTTGCTCTTTTCTCTGGCTTTGAATCTTTTTTTGATTTTTCAAAATATGAATGTCCAAGGTCGAATGATTCCTCAAGCCCTAGCTTCGGCGATCAGCAGCCTCAGTATCGGTTTTCTCATCTTTCGCTTTCGCTATCCATATTTGGATCGGCGCGACAATTGGTCGACAGTTCATCGGCGACATAAAGTCAGGATTCCCTGCGAGGCCACAATTCCTTTTGCGATGTCAATGATCATTGGCAATATTTCGAAATCGGGAGCTTTTCTGAATGTCGAGGAATCCCAGTTAGCGCGACTATCGATTGGCAATCTTGTGAAACTGCAGATCGAAGCTGATTTCCTACTGGAAGGTAACATCATACACAAAAAAGCCGATGGCTTTGCAATTCGATTTCTGAATTTAAGCAGTCAGCAAAAAGTGCAAATTTCGCAGTTGATAAAAAGGGTAGGAGCTTGAGCAAATGAAAACTCTATATCTCACAGATGGATCACGCCGAATCGGACCCTTCGACTATGATCAGATCCTGGCAATGTATTATAAGTGCCAGATTGGAATTACAGATAAAGTTTTTGATTCAGAATCAAAAGAGTGGGTGCCTCTGAATCAATTGGCAAATCGACCAAGACCCGCTTCGAATTTTGATGAAACACAGTCCCGGCGGGTCTCTTCGCACACCCAAACAAGAACGAAGACTTCGACTCAGGTTCGTGGTTTGACACCTGTGGCTAATGTCTATGATGAGGCTGAGGCTGAACTTGAAGGTTCAGCAGTCGCTGGATTGGTGAACCGAGGATTGGGTGGTCAGTTCAACAATGATCCGGTTCCATCTAAGGCGCCTTATTCAAACACTTCTACTGCCAATACCTCAACTGCAAAAGCTTCCTCGGCTAAAGCAGCGCCAGCCGCGGCGGCCGCTAAGATACTCGAGCAGGGTTTTCGACCAGCTAAGAAAAATATGCAGGCCGAAGAAACACAGCTTGCAGGGAACCCACTGAATCAGAAGGCTCCGAATCCGGGTCCCACAGTCCAATGGCAATTGAAAAAGCAGGGTTCATTGGTCAAAGGGCCTTTATCTTACATTCAAGTTGTGGCGATAATCGCGGCGGGTGAAATTCAAGAATTTGATCAGATCAGAAAAGTGGGTTCACAGGATTGGACCACCTGTCCACAGGTCGAGGATTTTACAATTGAGAAACTGAAGTCCTTAAAGATCGAATCCGCTCGGATGCTTGTCGAGCGTGGGGGATTACGCCGGAATCATCCACGCTTGGATGTGAATGAGGTGGTGAGGGCTTCGCTGGGTGAGGACTCTTATCATGTTTTGATGGGTGATATCAGCGAAGGGGGCTGTTCATTAATTTCTTCTGAGCCCATTTTTCAACCTAAAGATATGGTCTATCTTTCGATTTTTTCTTCCTTTGAACGCGGCGATACCGATTTCAATGCACAAGCAGAAATATTGAAACGAATTGCTATGAAGAATGAGGATGGCTCCGAGGATTTTAAATACTCCGTTCGATTCACAGCTCTCACCGCGGAGCTGCTGGGTGAAATCAAAAATAAAATGGTCACTAAATAGAATTAGTGTGCACTGCGGGGAGGGCCTTCAGTCTCTGACTTGAGTCTCCGCCTCCAGCAGGGCCGTTCGGATTAGCTGCT
>Ga0247843_1007114_pt1 | contig 14060 bp, 16 predicted proteins | sample LaCruzMarch2017__FD_192420 | JGI IMG/M metagenome (GOLD analysis project Ga0247843, IMG submission 192420) | Freshwater microbial communities from meromictic Lake La Cruz, Castile-La Mancha, Spain - LaCruzMarch2017_8m | ecosystem: Environmental > Aquatic > Freshwater > Lake | place: Spain...
GAGAAAAAAACGTTTATGAGGCTTTGGAAAAGGAGAAGATAGCGTTGTCAACAAGCTGTTGGCATCTTGGCAATGAAGTTTTCGATTGCCCTGGCGATGCAGAAAAATCGGTACAACAACTCAAGAAAAGTCATCGATTTCACCATGTTACTTATGAAATAAAAGCGCTGGAAAAATTTGCTGTGCTCGGTAGACCAAATCCTATGACTCCTAGAATAACGCAGGGTTATCAAGTGCTTTGCGTCATCGAAGATAACCAAGAATCGATTAATGAAACGCTCCTTAAAAATGGGCGATTTGTATTGGCAACAAATGACTTGGACGATACAAAATTACCATCAAAAAACATTCTGGAACAATATAAAGAGCAGCAGAATGTTGAAAATGGATTTCGGTTCTTAAAAGACCCATGGTTTATGGTTAACTCGTTTTATGTAAAAACCAGACGGCGAATTGAAGCATTAATGATGGTGATGACGCTTTGTTTGATGGTGTATAATTTTGCTCAATATCGTGCTTGACAAGCATTACAATCATCTCTTTTTTAAAGTGGCGCTGTTTAAAACTGATCATTGGATACCCCTGTCTCGGTTTCAATGATCAATTTATAGGAATGAGCAAGCTTTTGCGACAGAACCACAATTTCCCGAATCTATCACTTTAGCAACTCCGTTGCACTTCACTTCTGAATTGGCGCTTCACTAAAATATTCATTGACGACAGATTGATCAGAGAAAAATTGTTTTTCAGTGCCAATCAATTGATAATTTTCGTGACCTTTGCCTGCAATCAAAATAATATCGTTATTATGGGCTTTTTCTAAACAAGTGATGATTGCCAGTTTCCTATCCACAATAGCCATCATGGGCTCTGCATTTTCAGGAATTTCTGCCAGAATCTGTTGAATAATTGATTCCGGTTCTTCTGTTCTTGGATTATCGCTTGTAACCACGACACGATCTGCTTCAGTCATCGCAATTTTTCCCATCATGGGTCGCTTAAAAATGTCTCTATCTCCTCCACAACCAAACACCACCCAAAGCTTTCCTGCCTGCGTTTGTTTTTTGAATTTTCTTAAGGTTTGTAGCGCTTTTTGGAGGGCATCGGGAGTATGAGCATAATCAACGATTACTAATGGTGTCGTTGCCACCACTTGCATTCGACCGGGAGCTGCTTGTAATCGCCCTATCACATCAGCCACAGCATTGAGTTCAAAACCTTGAGCCATCAAGGCGGTAAATACCGCAAGAATATTATAAACGTTAAAATCACCAAGCAAAGATGATTGCAAGCTAATATTTCCCCAAGGCGAACTTATTTCTAAAAACATACCAGTCAAGGTCCATCTCATGGATTGCACATGAATATCTGCAGAGCTTTTGACACCATAACGATATAAAGTCGCATAGGGATTTGCATGGGTTAACATCTTTTTATAGTGCGCATCATCGGCATTAACAATAATTGATTTTAAAGTCGGGCATTGGAATAAAAGTGATTTAGCTTCTACATACTTTTCAAAAGTGCCATGATAATCAAGATGATCATGGGTCATATTGGTAAAGATTGCTTGTTCAAAAGCAACACCTGTTACCCTTCCTTGATCAAGTGCATGCGAAGAAACTTCCACCGCCACATGTTCTACCCCTTTTTTTAGCAACTGAGCACAATGTTGTTGAATTTGAATAGGACCCGGTGTGGTTAAACCTGTTTCTTGCATGGATTGCATATCACCCATGCCTAAAGTTCCGATATAAGAGGATTTTTCACCCAACAAATCGTATGCTTGCATTAATAAATAAGCAACAGTGGTCTTGCCATTGGTACCTGTGATGCCCGTAATGATTAATTGTTCAGTGGGCGCTTGGTAAAACCGAGCTGCTATTTCTCCAATATGACATTGTAAATCAACATCAAGATACACAGGCAAAGAAAGTTTCGAATCATTAATCGGCTTATCACTAATGATAGCGATTGCTCCATTAGCAATCGCGCCTGCAATAAAATCTGCACCATTAAAACCTTTTCCTTGGTATGCTAAGAAAACATATCCAGCATTAACGAGACGATGATCCACTGCCAAGCCATGAACAATACGTTCATCTTTTATTTCTGGAATCCAAGGAGACAATAACTCGCCTAGTTTCATTTTATTCTCCAGATGAAGGTTGATTTAAAAATTTATTTTCAGCAACGGTCTTTTCATCAGGTGCAACATTAAGAAGTCTTAAAGAAGTTTCCAACACTTTTGCAAATAAAGGTGCGGCAACTGCTGCTCCATAATAGCCTTTATGGGTATTGGGTTCATGAATAAATACCGCAACAATAACCCTTGGATTCGATACCGGGGCCATACCAACAAAACTTGAGATATACCGTTTTTCAGAATAACCTTGCTTGCCAGCAATTAATGCAGTTCCTGTTTTTCCAGCGACCCTAAATCCAGGAATCATGCCTGCTTTTCCTGTTCCATTGACCACCACGGCTTCCAGCATATTTAATATCGTATCAGCCGTCTCAGGTTTAATCGCTTGTAGTCTCTTTGCAGACTCAGGATTATGCAATAGACTAATAGGGACAATTTCGCCATGATTGGCAAAAACAGAATAGGCCTTCGCCATTTGTAATGCGGTTGCAGATAAACCATATCCAAAACTTAATGTTGCCAATACAAAAGGATTGGCCTGCTTAGCTTTAACAATTGCTCCCTCATTTTCTCCAGGATATCCTGTTTCAGTTCTCTCAGAAATGCCACAACGCACCAACAAATCAATCAGTTGCTCAGGCGGATTGGTGAGTACCATCTTACTGACGCCGACATTACTTGAGTAACGCAAGACGCCAGTGACATCGAGCACGCCATAACTATGGACATCACGAATGATATGGCCTTGTACATACATCTGACTGGGCCGAGTATCAATAATACTATTCGGTTGAAAATGTCCGCTTTCAAGAGCACTTGCAATCGCAAAGGGTTTCATCACTGAGCCAGGCTCAAACGCATCGGTTAGCGCTTTATTACGATAATCTTGTAGGCGATAACCAACTCGATTATTAGGATTAAATGAAGGCGCATTGGCCATGGCCAATACTTCACCGGATTTAGCGTCTAAAACAACCACTGTTCCTGACAAGGCTTCAAAATGCTTCAGCGTCTTAACCAATTCGTCATAGGCTAAAAACTGGATACGTCTATCAATGCTGAGTTGCAACATACGACCTGGTCGAGGTTCTTTAATCATATCCAGTTCTTGTATTACTCGACCCATTCTATCTTTAATTACACGTTTTTGCCCATTAATCCCCTCTAACCATGGTTGATAAGCAAGTTCAAGACCTTCAATGCCTTTGTCATCAATATTGGTAAAGCCAATAATTTGCGCCATGCTTTCACTTTCTGGGTAATATCTTTTAAACTCTTGCTGACTATACAAGCCCTGAATTTTCAAATCCAGGATTTGATCGGAAAGCATAGGTGTTATTTGTCGTTTAAGATAAAAAAATCCTTTATTATTTAACAGTTTTATTTTCTTATCTAATTTATGCGAGTCCAACTCCAGCAAATCTACCAACTTTTGTTGTTGGGCTGGTGAGGCTTGGTAATTTTTAGGATTAATCCAAATCGATTGTACTGGGGTGCTAATGGCCAATGGCTGACCATTTCTATCGATGATCATACCTCGAAAAGTTGGGATGGTGATGGTGCGAAGACTTCTGGCATCGCCTTGATGTTGTAAAAATGCTCTATCTAATACGGTCAACGCGTATAAACGGCCTAATAATACCAAGCCAAACAAACAAAAAAAAACGATTAAAACAATTAATCTTATACGGTGTTCAGCCCATTTCATTTTAAATGCACAATGACAGTTTGTTTGGAGCTTGGCATAGTCATTTTAAGCTCTTCTTCAGCTTGTACTTCAATCATTGATGGTGCAGACAAGGAGGCCTGTTCCAGCAATAACTGTCCCCATTGCAACTCCAGATGACTGGACTCAGCTTTTAAGTGCTCAAGTTGACTCAGATTAATGCGGTACTGGTTGGTGCAATAAACCACAGTCAGTGCACTCGCTAATACCAATGCAAATAACATAAATTGCAAACATTGAGAAAAAGAAAACCGAATCTGACTCAAATGACCATGGAAAAAATCGCTTTCATGTAATGCTTTAGCCGCGGCGTTCATGATACTTTCTCTCCTATTCGTAAGATAGCACTTCGTGCTCTGGGATTTAGATGAATTTCCTCTGGACTGGCTTGTATCGCCTTGCTTTTTCTAACAAACTTAGGCTTATGAATCAAATAAGTTGGAATAGGCAAATGCGAAGGTAATTCTGGTCCTTTTTCCTCATGCTGTAAAAACAATTTCACAATTCTATCTTCCAAAGAATGGAAACTAATGACGACCAAACGGCCGCCAATTTCCAAAGCGTCTACAGAAGCTGTCAATGCTGATTTTAAAGCGGCCAGTTCTTGATTAATTTCTATTCTTAAAGCTTGAAATACCCGTGTTGCAGGATGTTTATGCATGTCTTTTTTAGGCTGCGCTAGACGAACGACATCAGCAAGTTCTGTAGTGGTCACAAAGGGTTTATTTTCTCGAGCCTTCACAATAGCACTGGCAATGCGCCGTGAAAAACGTTCTTCACCATAATTAAAAAATACATTAGACATTTCTTCAGCACTTACTGTATTGACATAATCGGCAGCAGTGATACCAACGGTGGTATTCATTCGCATATCTAGGGGACCTTCACGCATAAAACTAAACCCACGTTCAGCTTCATCCAATTGCGGCGAAGAAACACCCAAATCCATCAAAATACCTGACAGGCGACCTCTGATCTGGAAAGCATCTATCCATTTTGCCAAATCTGCGAATGATCCATGGGCAATGGTAAACCGCGGATCTGTAATATTTTTTTGAGCGTATTCTACTGCTTGCAAATCTTGATCTAAGGCATATAACTGGCCCTGGGGGCCAAGAGCGGATAAAATCGTTCGGCTATGTCCTCCACGTCCGAAGGTGGCGTCCAAATAAACACCATTTGGTTTGATATTCAAACCTATCATGACTTCCGAAAGCATGACTGGCAAATGTTCATTCATTTTATACCCGTTATAAAGAGAAAGTTTTCATTTCATCTGGCAATTCATCACTATGGGAGGATTCTTCCTCTAACCATTTTTGACGTCTTACCTGCCACTGAATTTCATCCCAAATTTCAAATTTATTCCCTTGACCGATCAATACGGTTTGTTTTTGCAATTGAGCATATTGGCGCAACTCTAAAGGTAAAAGTATTCTGCCCTGGGCATCAAGATCAACATCTGTTGCGTGACCAATTAATAAACGTTGAATCCGTCTCGCTGCTGGATTAAAGCTTGGTAACTTTTGCAAACTCATTTCAATTTTTTGCCATTCGGCTTCTGGATATAAAAGTAAACACGTTTCTTCAGTATCAATGGTGACAACCATACTTTCAGACAATAACTCTCGGTAACGAGATGGCAACGCCATCCTTCCTTTAGTATCGATAGTGATCGAGTTAATGCCTCTAAACATAATCCCTCAACTTTTATAAGTCGCCCCCACAATTCACCACTTTCATATTCTTTTTCTCCACTTTTTTACACTATAGAGTGAATTTTTAATAAGCGTCAAGCTTATTGACGCACTTTTGCTGCTTTTTTTTCACAAGAAACAAAAAAACCCTCTTAAAAAAATAAAAATGAACCAGAGAGGTAAAATAAAGAACAGCAAAGGTTTGTAGGTGGAAAATATACTAATTTAATCCTATTGACTAAATTAATGATCATGCTACGATGTTGATGTTATCATTTGTGGAGATAATTTATGAAAAAATTGATCTTAAGTTTAGTTGCAATTCTTATCTGTAATGTTTCCTTTTCTTCTAAGGAAATCACTCATACTCACCCCGGACTGATTAAGGACTCAGCGCCTTCCGTACTTCAATCGATACCCACGTGCTTAATCAAAATCACTAATGATAGTCACTATGACATCATAGTATCTGGACAGTTTGACGATGGGACATATATGCAACCATTTTTAATCGAACCCTACGAAGCGCCACATTATATCTCATTGTTTTATTACAATATTTGTCACGGTGTCATGGACATGCAAATTGAAACCACTTATGGTTTGAAACTTTATGCCCAACCAACGTATGTGAATTCAAAAATCCTCATCAAGTCTGGATGGCTAAACCCTTATACCATTTTAGAAAAATGGTCTCCTGAAATGAAAAAATAGAACAATAAAAAAACAAGTCATTGTTGTAATGGAGTTTGTTGTGCGTAAAATTGGTATCATGATATTGTGCATCACGCCGCTATTATTTGGGTGTGGTGCATCTGTAGTACAAGAAAGTACTGGGGAGTACTTAGACAGTACTGCCGTCACCACCAAGGTGAAAGGACGATTATTCGATATGCTCGGCACAGATGCTTTTTCAATTAAAGTTAAAACCTACAAAGATACTGTGCAACTGAGTGGTTTTGTAAACTCAAACATGACCAAGCAAAGGGCTGGATATATCGCCGACAATACCGTTGGTGTTGTTCGAACTCAAAATGACTTGATTGTAAAAAATTAATATTGGCAATTAAAAATCCTTGTGAGAACCTAATATGATACATGAGCCTCAATCATTAGAAACTTTTGATCCTTCTTTTTCAAAGTTTTTGGATTTAGAAAAGAATCGTCAAGAAGTACATTTGGAGTTAATTGCTTCTGAAAACTATGCAAGCCCACGAGTACTTGCTGCTCAAGGCTCAATTTTAACCAATAAATATGCTGAAGGCTACCCTCAAAAACGATATTATGGTGGCTGTGAATTTGTTGATGAAATTGAACAGCTTGCTATTGATAGAGCTAAAACACTATTTGGCGCTGGATATGCAAATGTACAACCTCACTCGGGTTCACAAGCCAATTCATCAGTCATGCTCGCATTACTGCAACCTAATGACTTAATCCTTGGCATGTCTCTTTCGGATGGCGGTCATCTCACACATGGTTCAAAGGTTAATTATTCGGGAAAAATATACCATGCAGAAGTTTATGGGTTAAACCCATCGACCGGTCAAATTGATTACGATCAAGTAAGGGAAAAGGCAAAAGCATTTCGTCCAAAAATGATCATTGCAGGTTTTTCTGCATATTCTCAAATTCTTGATTGGAAAATTTTCCGCGAAATTTGTGATGAAGTAGGTGCCTATCTTTTAGCAGATATCGCCCATGTCGCAGGCCTTGTCGCTGTAGGACTGTATCCCTCACCAATGCCCTATGCAGATGTCATTACCACGACCACACATAAAACCTTGCGAGGCGCTCGAGGTGGAATGATACTTGCCCCCGAAGGCTCAGATCTTCCATCAAAACTACAATCCGCTTTATTCCCTGGAACGCAGGGTGGTCCTCTTCTTCACTCTATAGGAGCCAAAGCCGTGGCTTTCAAAGAGGCATTACAACCTTCTTTCAAGAAATATCAACAACGCGTTATCGATAATGCCAAGGCGATGGCAGAAACCTTAATGAAACGAAATTTTAACATTGTTTCAGGTGGTACCCAGAATCATATGATGTTGGTCGACTTAAGTAAACAAAATATTACTGGAAAACATGCGGATGCATTGCTTGGACAAAACCACATCACAGTCAATAAAAACAGTGTCCCAAACGACCCACAATCACCTTTCATCACCAGTGGGATCCGTCTAGGAACGCCGGCTATTACCACCCGCGGCATGGGTAGCACAGAAGTTATACAGATTTCAAATTGGATAGCCGATATTTTATCTCAACCAGAACATCTTGCAACACATCAAAAAATAAAAGAAAAAATTATTGAACTATGCCGTCAATTTCCAGTGTATAATAGTGGCGATCATTGGCTAAATTAATGGCTAATCTGAAGGGATTCTGAACATGCATTGCCCATTTTGTTATGCTGAAGACACAAAAGTTGTAGACTCAAGATTGGTCGCCCAAGGTGAGCAAGTTCGAAGAAGACGTGAATGTTTAGAATGTCAGCAACGTTTTACAACCTTTGAAACCGTTGAATTAATGCTACCATTGATCATCAAGCGTGATGGACGCAGGGAAACATTTATACTAGAAAAACTTCGAGCAGGTATGCAACAGGCTTTGCAAAAACGCCCAATCAGTATTGATATACTCGATGAAGCACAGACGCATGTTCTTCAAAAAATTCGTCGTTATGGCGAACGAGAAATTGAGTCTCGACAAATTGGTGAATGGGTCATGCAAGAACTTTTTGAAATTGATCATGTGGCTTATGTTCGTTTTGCATCAGTGTATAAAAGATTCAAAGATATTAGTGAATTTAGAATGGCACTCGATCAAATGAAAGACAATTAAATTATACCCAAGAGGTTTTGTTTTGGAAAATCGTGAAATCATACGTCGTCGACAAAAAGCGCGTAAAATATTAGTACAAGCCTTATACCAATGGCAACTCAATAAAACCGATGTTGCAGAAATTCAAGCGCAATATTTAGCTGAGCACAATCCAGAGAAATTAGATATTTCTTATTTTTCAGAATTATTGCGAGGTATCACGCAAAACACACAAGAACTTGACGAACATATTATTCCATTATTAGACAGACCTGCTGAAATGATTAACCCTGTTGAGTTTGCAATCTTACGCTTAAGTACCTATGAATTTATCTACTGTTTAGACATCCCTTTCCGTGTCATTATTGATGAGGCTGTTTCTCTTTGCAAAACCTACGGAACTGTTGAGGGTCATCGCTATGTCAATGGCGTTTTACATCACCTGTCTATTAAACTTCGTCCCATTGAAACTGCCGCAAGGAAGTCTTAATGAAAATCCATAAGTCGGAACTCACCAAACTGGTTTTTTCTGACTGGCGCTACTTTATTGGTTTTGGATTTGGCAGCGGTCTTTTGCCTTATATCCCTGGAACGTGGGGGACGCTTATCACCATACCCCTTGCAATTTTAATGTCTCATCTCCCCATGGTATTCTATATTGGGATCTTGCTTATATTGTTCATATTAGGTGTCACGCTTAGCCAAGTATTAAGCGACAAGCTTGGCGAACATGATTATGGTGGTGTCAATATTGATGAAGTGGTAGGCTTTTTATGTGTCATGCTTCCTTTTTCTTGTACTTGGCATCATTTATTGTTGGGGTTTATTTTATTTCGTTTTTTTGACATTCTTAAACCATTCCCTATCGGCTGGTTAGATAAAAATATTCATGGGGGTTTTGGAATGATGATTGATGACATTGCCGCTGCATGCATGTCTATTTTAACAATGTATGCTATTACCACCTGGGTTAACTGATGAACAGCAATCATAAAGAGTTATTGGGCATTCTTGTCACTACATGTATTCTGGGGCTGACTCTCCTTATCATGCAACGATTTTTAAGCTGCATGGCTTGGGCCAGTGTTTTAGGTATCACCACTTACCCTCTGTATAAAAAATGGAAACAACTATTTGGGTCCTGCCAAGGCACTTCGGCTTTCATTTTTACCACTATTTTATTTCTTCTACTGCTGATTCCATTAAGTTGGATCGTAAGCATACTCATTACCGAAACCCAATTATTTATTAATTACTTACAAAATATGAATGTACATGGCCAAGTCACTCCGCAATGGATAATAAAACTTCCATTTGTTGGTGATTGGCTTAAAACCTATTGGGGAGAAAGTTTGGGACACCCTGGGGACCTCACCAGTCTTTTAACCAACCTTCATCTCTCATTAACACATACCAGCTATGTTGCTAAGCAGGTAGGGGCAGTTTTTGCTCACACTAGCCTAAAAATAGGCTTTACCTTTTTGACATTATTTTTTGTCTATCGGGACGGTGGGAAACTGTTCACACAAATTGAACGCGTAGGCTCTAATTGCTTCGGTGAACGGTGGTCCAGATATGCCGACCAATTACCTTCCGCACTAAGAGCTACCGTCAATGGGACGATTCTGGTGGGTCTGGGTGTGGGTTTATTAATGGGTATTTGTTATAAGCTTTTAGACATTACAGCGCCTACACTGCTTGGTTTTATTACTGCCTTTGGTGCAATGATCCCATTTGTGGTTCCCGTAATACTCTTTTTCATTTCTATCACACTTCTTGCGAATGGCGCAATGTGGTCAGCCATTATCGTCATCGTTTGGGGCACACTCGTCATGTTTGTGGCCGATCACGTTGTAAAACCTGTCATGATTGGTGGTGCAATTGAACTACCCTTTCTTGCTGTATTATTTGGGATTTTAGGCGGGGTAGAGACGATGGGTGTTCTGGGTCTATTTTTGGGACCAATTATTATGGTTTTGTTTGTGACCTTATGGAATGAATCTCAAGGTAAATGAGTGTTTATGATGAAAGAATGGCCAACTAAAAATAAAGATTTAAAGCTCGCGAAATTTTTTATTGAGAAATTTGCCTTATCAAAAGGTGAGAAAAGTCATATCGGAATGTTTGAGATGTTCACCAACATTGAAAATAAATCTATTGATTTTCAACTGTCTCCTTGGGTGGTGGCTATGACTTTGCAGTTTCAAAAACAATATGGCATCGATCAAGGTGAATGGGTCGCAAGAAAAATATTAACCCTGTGTTTTACCCAACACGAACAAATTCATTAATTTTCTATTCCCCCCCCTAATCAACTATTATGCGTAAATTTATAACAGTTTCAAAAATAACTGCTATACTCATATTGAAAACTTGAAAAGGAGATCACAATGAAAACACGTATAATGGCGTTTTCTTTTGCAAGCCTACTCGCATTAGCCGTAGGTGGGTCCGCATGGAGTTGCGGTTGTGTAAAAACAGTATGTCATACTGTCAAACCTGTTTGCCATACACATGTGGTTAAAGTTGTTAAACCTGTCAGCACCTGCGGATGCCATTCTGGATCCATGATGTTTTGGTAGGATTGCTATTTTAACAATGTGTTAACATGGAGGAACGATCAAGGTTTTTACCTTGGTCGTTTTAATCTCTTATAAAACCAGGCTAAAATAAATCCTTCTACTTTATGAACTTAGAAACCAACGAATAGCTATTTATTGCCATTAACAGGACGTTTTAATGCTGCATTTTTATTATCGAGTTAAAAAATGACTATGAATATCGATGATTCATTTATTTCTAGAGTATTAAAAGGTGATTTTCCTAAACCTTATAGTCAAACTTCATTAAACGAAGTAGGCCTCGATAGAAAAATAGCTTTTGGTTTATTTGACTCTCAAATAAAATCGAGACACCTTGATTTACATGCTAAGATTCTGAAAGAAAAAGGTTTGGGTTTTTATACTATAGGTAGTAGTGGCCATGAGGGAAATGCAGTTTTAGCTTATGTGTTTCGTAAAACCGATATGGCTTTTTTACACTATCGCTCTTGCGCATTTTATATCGAAAGAGCCAAAAAAGATTCCAGAATTGATGGTGTTAAAGATATTCTACTTTCATTGATGAGCAAATCCTGTGATCCTATTTCAGCTGGTCGTCATAAAGTCTTTGGCAGCGTGCCTTTGTATATACCACCTCAAACTTCTACAATAGCCTCACATTTGCCAAAGTCTGTCGGTATGGCTTTTTCTTTGCATAGAGCTAAGGAATTACAATTACCTACTCATATCCCCCTTGACTCCGTGATTTTATGCTCCTTTGGAGATGCCTCTGTGAATCATGCCAGCGCCCAAACAAGTTTTAACCTAGCGAGTTATTTATCCTATCAAGGCTATCCTTTGCCAATTGTTTTTATATGTGAAGATAATGGTCTGGGTATTTCTGTACCAACCCCAAAAGATTGGATAAAACATTCTTTTAGTTATAGAACAGGTATCCATTATTTAGCATGTGATGGATTAAATGTGGCGGATGTTTTTGAGAAAGCACTAATGGCAGAACAAATCAGTCGGCTACAAAAAAAACCAGTTTTTTTGCATATTAGAACCGTTCGTCTAATGGGCCATGCTGGTGCTGATATTGAAACAACCTATAGAACCACAGAAGAAATTGCTAAAACTGAAGGGGATGACCCATTATTACATACTGCTCGTATACTCGTTGAACAAGGGGGATTTGAACCCCAGGCACTTGTCGCATATTACCAAAAAATTGGTGATGATATCGTAAAAATGGTTGATAAATTGCGTGATGAACCCTTTCTAGAAACTAAACAACAAGTTATGTCATCTATTTTTCCAAGAACCAATCGACCCGCTAAACCTTTGGTTTTGGATTCAGTGCGTCAATTTGTATTGGGTGATGCCTACTCACAATTGCAACAAAAACGTATCATGAGTTCCTTGATTAATTTAGGACTAAGCGATTTGATGTTGCAATACCCAGAAATGGTATTGATGGGTGAAGATGTTGGTAAAAAAGGCGGGGTTTATAATGTCACTAATGCGTTACAAAAACGATTTGGCGTGCGGCGGGTATTTGACTCTCCTTTAGATGAAACATCCATATTGGGAACTGCAATTGGAATGGCTCAAAATGGATTTATTCCTATTCCTGAAATTCAATTTTTAGCATATGTACATAATGCGGAAGATCAAATTCGAGGTGAAGCTGCCACTTTATCTTTTTTTTCAGATGGCCAATATCAAAATCCAATGGTCATACGTGTTGCTAGTTTTGCTTATCAAAAAGGTTTTGGTGGGCACTTTCATAATGATAATTCAATTGCTGTTTTTAGAGATATTCCGGGTCTCACAGTCGCTTGTCCTTCTAACGGTGAAGATGCGGTTAAAATACTTAGAACCTTAGTTGCGATGGCTTACCAATCGGGCAAAATTTCTATTTTATTAGAACCCATTGCTCTTTACGGTACTAAAGATTTACATGAAGCAGGTGATGGCTTATGGATGGACCAATATCCACCTTTAGAACAAAGTATACCATTGGGTGAGGTAGGTAGTGTCGGGCAAGGTGATATTCATGTGATTAGCTATGGAAATGGCTATTATTTATCAAGACAAGCTCAAGTACTATTGGAAAAACAATTTAATATCGCTGTTAAAGTCATAGACTTAAGATGGTTGGTTCCCTTACCTATAAAATCTTTAATTAAGGAATTAGCTGGCGCTAAAAATATTTTAATTGTAGATGAAGGACGTCGTTCTGCTTCAGTTTCAGAAGGGTTATTGAGCTTATTGGTAGAGCATTCAGTAAGTTGCTCTATACAAAGATTAACGGGGGAAGATAGTTTTATTCCCTTGGGGCAAGCCATGCCATTGATGTTACCCTCCAAGCAAAAAATAATTGAAGCGATTTTAAAGCTATCGCATTAAGAGGCGTTTTGTTGTTTAATTTCATTTGGGGTAAAACCAATTCCCTCAAGTTCATCTTGTGAATAATGGTAGTGATTGACCAATACGTCGATGGTTTTTGGCATAAATCCTTGTTGTTTAAATCCCATATCATCTAAGTCATTTACGGATAAACCTTCCGCAACAATAAGATTGGCTACATTATTGATGATGTATTGATCTTTTAAACCCAAATTTTGAAGCTCAGAAACAGTAGGAACGGGAAAACGTGAGGAAATCAGCTCTTGAAATCCGCTTATGACATCTTTCTCTGAATAACCTATATTTATTAATTGTTTAAATGTTTTACCTTGATTAATTAAATAGGCAATATGCTCATCTAGAAATGAAAGGGCTGTGTATGGATGTTTTTCAACCGTTGCCAATCCTTTATCATGCGTTTGATTAAGATGAATATAGGCTATTACAGGTATTGTGACTAGACTAAGCCATATCAGTCCTTTAAATATATGTTTATTGCTAAAGTGCGCATGGTCAACATGCATTTTCAATGCTTTTGTCATATTCATAAAATAGTCTTTTGATATCTCTTTTTTTTAGTATAGGCTATTTTTTTTATTTTTCTTTCGAACGCCATTCAATGCCTAAATCTCTTTTACTAGACTCATTATTATTGGAAGCTGAATGATTTCTACATAACTCAAATTCATGCCTATAATTACACATGAATATTGGTT
>Ga0247843_1007115_pt1 | contig 14054 bp, 7 predicted proteins | sample LaCruzMarch2017__FD_192420 | JGI IMG/M metagenome (GOLD analysis project Ga0247843, IMG submission 192420) | Freshwater microbial communities from meromictic Lake La Cruz, Castile-La Mancha, Spain - LaCruzMarch2017_8m | ecosystem: Environmental > Aquatic > Freshwater > Lake | place: Spain...
TATGCTATCTAAAATTTCATTTTTCTTTTTTTCTTCAAATAGCTGTATTATTTCATGTGATTTTTGTTGCAATTCACATTTTACTATTGAAAATATTTCGTAGAACTGCCCATCTTCGTACCCTCTTGATATCCCTAAAAATTTTTTTTCTTTTAGCTGAATATCTTGCGGATGGGTTATTTTTCGAAATTCCGATTCGATACTGGTATATAGATTTTTCTCATTCGAAATTATTCCTTCATTTATTGAGAAAATATCCTTAAACAACCAATCTCTGCAAATATTATCAATAGTATTCTGCTGCGCTTCTTTTTTATTTCCATGCACATTAGCGAACGATTCTCCAATTAAACCATATTGCAACACCTCCAATTTAAAACGGGTTTGCAAATACGACTTGAATTCATTTATTGGTTTCTTGATGCTTTGAGTTCCAGTAGCAACGGCAAATCTGCCCCATTTTTGTCCTTCAATTATTTTTGGTTGTTTTGAAATGATAACATCTGCACACTTTTCAAATTCCAAAACAGTGTTAATTATCAATGAATTAATTTTATTACCGATATTTGTGCAGGACAAGCTTAAAATAGTGTCTGAGGCATTCTCGAAAACATCATTAAGTTCTAAGCTTAACATGCCATCCTTGCTTGCACTATCAAATACAAGACAATAATCAAAAACATCCCATGCTTGATTATACCCATCAAGGGATGCGCCTTTAAAATCAGGTGTAGCAAAAAAATAATTGTAATGATTTGTGCCAATTTGGCTCGCAGGGATTGTAAATCTGGGTTTTCCAGTTTTAAATGCGTTTAATTCCCAAAGGGTAGCAAACGAATTCAATAATCTGGTATTATTTATATTTCCCGAAAGTCTGCAATATGCCTCCGGCATTACGAGGGCTAAATGAATATATGGCCTCGCATTATGTCTAATAGAGAAAAGTCTTTCAAATAGAAAAAGGATGTCCAACAGTATAGCACTTCCCGTGCCGCCATTAGAGCCTGAAATTACCCAAAAATTAGTCAACCTTTTAAACGTAGAATTATCAGAGTCATCAGAATACTCTGCGTAATTTGAGAATTTAACGAGACTTCTTTCTATCGCTTCCTTAATTTCATTGTAATTATCAAAAAAAGCAGTTCTCCCATCTAACCTAGAACATCCGGCTCCACTCGTTAAGCTATGTTGAATAGATTTGTAATTCGGATTGTCTTCGTTTGAAATCATCCAAGAGAAAAAATGTTCGTTTGCACCATTTTCGCTTGAAAAATTTTTCATGTGCTCCCGAACCTTATACGGCACTGTTCTCCCTAAATCAATAAATTCGCCTTTATTTATTGCAATTGGTTTATTTCCATCCAATTTTGATACAAGCTGATTTGATTCATTTACATCTCGGATGTCTTGTCTATCCGTATCAATAAAGATAAAGGAATGTTCATCGAATTTCTCCAAGGCATCCGACTCCTTATATAAAGCATAAATTTTGGTCTTAAGCAGAGCAAGTGATTTAACTCCTGCACCGCCTAAGCCGATGAATATTCCTGGGTTGTGGTTGAGCATTACTATTTAAATATATTTTCATCGGGGCTATCCGTTAAGCTCTTGACTTTTTGTGCTAATTCCTTCAATACATTTTCACCGCCTAGATCCTTGCCCCATAAGCTAAATTTCATAACCGATAAAGATTCATTGAATATAGAATTCTTTTCCTGCAAAAAACTTCGGAATTCGTTGTTTATAGTAGTGCTATTCGATTCGAAACATTTACTCAAAACATCAATTATGTCCTTAAATTTCTGGTTTTGTTCTATAGTTTTTAAAAGAAAATCCCCGAACCCCGAGGCTCCTAATATAGTTATCGTAAAATCTTGTCCAGCCTCTATTTTTTTTGTATTCGAATTAAAATTCAGACCTCTCAATTTTATAATATTTTTGTTGTCATCACCAATTTGTATCAAAGGCAGTATTTCAGGTGTACCGATGCCAAGGGCAGCCAACATCGGATCGCTTTGCGCGAAAAATAAATTGTACAGATCTGGCTTATCAATCTTCAGCATTTTAAAGAAAGAATCATAAATTGCTAAATTAAACGCATAGAATTCACCTTTAACACTTACAGGGAAGCTAGGATAGACGGCCAACATTGTTTTATCAATATCCAATTGATTGAAATGCTTGTGAATATGACAGCCTTTTTCGAAACTTAATATACTTGATCTGTTTTTTTCATAAAATTCAGCATAAGTGGAAGTATATTGATATTCACCCAATGTATGACCTACCTCAAAAACAATCTTACTTAAGAAAGAATTATCCGTTGTTTCTAACCAAGGATTGGTATCACTTTCTTGAAAACCAAGCTCCTTGGCAACATCTTTCAAGTCGCTACCACCAGACCATATACAAGTTGTATCTACATTAGACGTTGAACTAGTCGGATATAGAATGTGATTTTCGTTAAATAAATTTCTTAACATCGTAATAGCATCTGGATTTTTATCCCCTAGGTTTATAAATTCTTTTTTCAATGAATTTTCTCGCCAAGATTTAACTTCTGGATGCTCCTGTATAATAATCATTTCAAAAAAACCTTGGTTATCAGGTCCATAATTAAACATTGATTTTTCAAAATCTGTAAAGGTAAAATTAGTAGAAAGTGCTACATCTGCAAAATAATTTATATAATTTGATTCTCTGCTAAATTTATTAGCTACCCAAAGACTATACTTATTTAAATATTCTTCTGTCGATCCAATACCTTTTTTAGCTGGTATAACTCCAAATTCGTTATCAGAAACTCCATTTTCGTCCCTAGCAACAACTTTCTTGAAAACTTTATCAAAATCTGAATTTTCTTTCCATTTGGATCCACCAACCATTTCTGTCAGAGGAGGCAAATAAAGTTTCAATGGATCTTTGTAATTACTAAATGCTATTGCTAATTTTTCAAAATCATGCTTTACAAGTCTTAATTCCTTTTGCAAATCCTCTAAAATTTTACTTAAACCATTTTCTCCATTTTTTGATATCATCAAATTATCGAGCAACCCATTTCTGCCTTTGGCTAAAATCTCTATTATTTCTTTTTTAATTTGCAGAATCAATCTTTCTTTTTGGAAATTAATATAGTCATGGATATTCGATTTAAATGACTCTACATCTTTATTTTCTTCTGCGCATGATTCTATAGATGACTCAATTGAAGTAAGCTTTGAGTCAGAAAAATCTTTTTTTATCTTTTCTTCAATATTAACTAAACTAAAATCTCCAAAGTATTTTGATCCTTCTTTGTTTTCTAAATCACAATCTAATTTATAGATTACATCATATACATATTGATAACCATTACTAATCACAAAGTCATTAATAAACTGACGAATATTCTGATTAATCCTATTAATAATTTGTTGCTTATTCAAAGGGTCCTTTGAGTCTGAATTATAGAGATCTTTTATAGCTTGAAGTTTGGAATTAACTTCACCCTTAATTGCTAACCAATTTTCCTGGAATACTCCTTTTTTATATCCTGTCGGAATACCGGCAAAACTACCTTGTCTGATATCTAGTTCGTCTGGATTAGTTATTTTTTTTATTTCTTTATTTATGATTGTGTAGATATTATAATTATTATCATTCAGCGCTAGACTTGCATCCGTTGCTAAGACGAAATCTTTAAAAATTCGTTCAGAAAATATTTGAAGAATTTTTTGATTTTGATCATCAATATTTTTTCCATGAACAATTTCAAAACTATCACCAATTAATCCATATTTTAAAATTTCAAGTTTTAAACGAGTACGCAAATAACTTGTAAATTCAGCTAGTGGTTTTTGAATAACTTTATTACCTGTTCCAGCAACAAACATCCCCCACTCGGTCCCATTAATAATTTTAGGGTAATTTGTTGTTACACTGTTTGGCACTTTTAACTTAAGATTAATAATAAAATTTATAATAACGGAATTGACTTTTGTACCAGCGTTCAAACAAGCTAAAGTTGAAATGGTAGAAGCCACATTGTCAAAAGTATCTTCAATTTTTAATTCCTTTCCCCGATCTTTAGTTTGCGTATCAAATGCTAAGCAATAATCAAATAAATCCCAAGGCTCTGTCATTTCAGGATACTTGCCTCCAATTTTAAAATCATTTGTGGCAAAAAGAAAATTAAAATGATTCGTATTTTTATCAGTCTTCCCATCTAAAAATCTAAGTTCTGTATTTGTCTTGAATTCATTAAGTTCCCATAAAAATGCAAAAGAATTCAATCGTATATTGTCTATATCTTTTGCGACTTTCAAATAAGGTTGAGGCGTAAGAATTGATAGTTTTACGGATGGTTTTCCATTGTACCTAGAACGGAATAATCTCTCAATTAAAAATAATATATCCAAAGTCATTGAACTACCAGTCCCGCCGTTTGTTCCTGATATTACCCAAAAATTTGTATTTTTTGCTTGGATGGCTGGATCAGGATTTTTCCAATCAATGCCGGTTAGTTCTGATAGTTTTGAAAGGTATCCTTCAATCCTAGTTTTTATGTCCTGAAAATTATCATAAAATCCTGTGCGTCCATCAATCCTGGAAGCACCAGCTCCAGAACTCAGTGACTGTTCAATTAACCTAAATTTGGGATTATCTTTCTCGGTAATCATCCATGAGAAAAAATGCTCAGTTTCTTCTTTGGTTCTAGTAGTCCTTATGAAATTATTTCGAACTGCTTGTGGGACGGTTCGACCAATATTAATGAATTCTGTGGTATCGATTGGAGATTTACCGTCTAGGTTAGATTTCAAATTATTGTCATCATTTATTTTTTGAATGTCACCAGCATCAGTATCTATGAAGATGAATTTGTGTTCATCAAACTTTGATATCTCGTTAGCATTTTTATACAATTGATACATATTTGCCTTTAACCTTGCTAAAGAATTCACTCCTGATCCACCGATACCGATGAATAATCCTGCTTTGTGTTGAATGTTGCTGTTCATGTTTTAAATTGTTATTACAAAATTTTTACTATCACGTATTGATCACTACCTTTTTTAACCTGCACCGCACCAACTGGTGAGGCTTTGGGCGAACCTATCCAAAGGGATTCACCGGTTGAAATTTTTTGTTCTTTCCTGTTTTTAACAAAAGTCATTTCACCTCCTGAAATTTTGGTGATGTAATAACCTCTTTTGAAAAATGGAATACATAAAATATTTCGTTTGGAGCTTATTGAGAACTTAAAGCCACATTCTTCTATTGAATAATCTTTTGCTCCCTGGCCACACTCAAAGGGCACAGATGTAAAAGATTTTGAATCAAAACTTTTCAATTCATTTCCATTTACATTGCTTAATGGGGCATTTCTAAGAGTCGCACTTAGATTCCACCTTTTATCAGCCTTATATGTTAATAGGTGATAAATAATGCTCAAAATCCAAAACCCCAACACCGCCAACAAAGGCCATCCAATATACCAAGCTAAATAAGGCGTTCCCTCAAACACTTCAATTTTATATTCTGCAAATTGTGGGTCGAGGAGTTTATCCACTTCGTTATATTCGACATTTACAGAACTTTTTAATTCATTTTTGTACTTAGGAGATCGCAATCTGGCATTCACGGTAAGGATTGTGGGCGCAGGCGTATAGGCACCAATTAGGGGACGCTTTTCAGAGGTTATTTGTACCTCGGCCAAAGAAGCAGCATCTAATTCTGCGGTAGTGTATACCGCACTCATCTTTTCGTCTTTCAGGGAAACCGAAAGATCCTTGCCCAAACCGGAGGCTTTCAGGACTAATATGGCATTTTCTTTTTCAATTTTGCGGTTCAACACATAGCGCAAACGATCACTTAAAATATTGGCTTTGGTATTGTTAAACCAAGTGTTTAAAAAAGAACTATTATCCCCGGCTATATATTCTACCTTGCCAAAAATTTGCTGGAGTTCATCCTTGTAAACCGCATCTCTACGAATGTTAGCACCACCGTTTTGAAACAGCTCCAATCCATATACCTTTAAAAAAGCGTCCTTCCCTTTGATTTTTTTCTCCAGCGATGCCCACTGCACGGCATTTTTATTGAATTGGTTCTCGCTTGTCCAATATTCAAAATCGGTGAACATGAATACATACTTCATATCCTCCGATGAGCCCGTTTGGTTCATGGCTTCGATGATTTTAGATGTCATGCTAAAGCCATCAGATCCTATTTTATCAAAACTCAAACCTGAGATGTAGGATAAAATTAATTTACGGGTGGAGGCATTCACGGGCTGATTGTCGACAATGGCACGCGTTTCCTGCATGCCGGCCATTTGAATGATGGTAACGAAATCGCCATCAGGCAAGGCATTAACGAAGTTTTGGAGATTTTCCTTTACCGCCACTTCATAAGGTTTCATGGAATTGGAAATGTCAATGGCAAAGACATACCGGGCTTTTTGCCCGCCCACCTCTGCTCTAAAATCATTGAAGAGCATTGGATAATCTTTTTGAACCAAATCCTCATAGTTTTGTGCAAACAAAACGTCAATGCCCAAAAATAACACACAAATAAGGCTCACTGAAAAATTTCGGAGGATTAGATAATTTTTTGGGATGAATTGGAATATGGTCATACAATGTAAAAATAGTTTATTTATGCGGATTTAGAAAAAATTTAAAAATAAATTACCCCCAAAACCCTTAACAAATTGGTTTATAGGTATAAAATGTACGTTTTTCTCATCTACGCCTGTAGGACCTGGCATCAAACAAAGGTTTGGTCTGTCTAAAACGGCCCATTTGTTCAGACCCCAAAAGAGTCAGATCTTTGGGTTAATCGTCGACGAGTACTTGGGCAATGTCAATCCGTTAATTGAAAAGACAGGCGTCTGGCGGCTTCCAGGAGACCTCCTAACGCGAGGGAATGTTGGGATAAATGATGAATTATGGCGTTCCCTGAACGCCTTTGGGCGGGATTCCACCTGAGGTTGCACTGCCCATTACCTTGCAATATCCCAATTTTCAATCTAATTGGAAACCCATTCAATCCTGGCGGGAAATGCAGGAATAGGTATGTATGGAAAAAGTAACGCCGATACCCCCTCCCACTCAATTACTCGACATCTGCTGCACCCAGGCGCTGATCTGACCCGCGTATTGGGCCTCTATTGCTTTCTTCGCAGCGTTTGGACTACTGGCGACAACTTGCACGGTGATAGGATGTCCCCCACTCTTTAATCTGATTTTTCCGGTAAATGTTTGCATGTATCAATATTAAAGTTTAGAAAATTTCGATGTGTTTTTAGATCCGATAGGGAAATTAATACATAATTTTCGAAAAAATATAAAATACACTCCTGCTTTGCAGATAATAGATTAATATATCGAAAGACAACAGGCTTATTCTCATGACCCACTTGTCCAAAAAGGAAAATATAGTTTCTATTTCGCATCAAGAAGAATAGCACTCCTTGGGATGTCTCGCATTAGAATTAACTTGCTTTCAGCAACTTAAGTTTATTGAAAAGTACTCCCCCCGGAAATGTTAAATATTTCCAACACCCCTACCTTACACAGCATTGCCGGAATAGAAAAACTCTCAAAACTCAAGCAACTCGACCTGAGTTATTGTCTGGCTTCGCAGGATATTTCCCAGATAACTCAACTACCTAATCTTGAGAGCATTCATATTGAAGGAAACACTTTAAGCCAATATCTGAACACTTGAATGCAGGAACACTCAGACTTTTTTCCTAAACTTGCATTAAGACCCGAAAAGAATGCGAGAATATATCAGGATTAACCCAAAATATGAATGTTCAATATCTCTAAATATTCCCCATGACTACCTTATCCTCTGAATCCATAAAAGCTGCGCTCTTAGGTGTTTGCATTGGAGATGCCCTGGGCGTACCCGTTGAATTTTCCTTTCGTTCTGAACGCAGCCGTCAACCCATTACCGACATGACAGGTTATGGCACTTATAATCAAGCTCCCGGCACCTGGTCTGATGACAGCTCCCTCACCTTTTGCCTGGCCGAAGCACTATGTCAGGAATTTGACCTGAATGTAGTCGCACAATATTTCCTTGACTGGTACCAGAAAGATTACTGGACGGCACATAACCACCGATTCGACATCGGCAATACCACCCGCGATGCTCTGGATAGAATTCTTTCAGGCGTCTCCCCTTTTGAATCCGGTGGCGCCCACAAACAGGACAATGGAAATGGTTCTCTGATGCGCATCCTTCCTCTGGTTTTCAAAACCTATAATTTGCCTATTCAGGAACGATATGCCTATGCGCGGGATGTTTCGGGAATTACCCATCGTCATACCCTTTCGGTTGTGTCCTGTTTTTATTTTCTGGAATTTGCGCGACTCTTGTTACAGGGTTCAGATATTCTGCATGCGTATTATAGCTTATGTCAGACATTTCCGGATACAATGGCTGAAATCTTACATCCGGATGGAATTCCCTCAGAATTTAAACGCATCACAGATGGAAGCCTGATACAGATGCCGGAGGAAAACATAGAGAGTCAAGGTTTTGTGATACATACCCTCGAAGCTGCTATGTGGTGTTTATTAAAAGGAAATACCAATTCCGAAACCGTTCTTATGGCGGTCAATCTTGGAGGTGATACTGACACAACTGCAGCCGTAGCCGGAGGGCTTGCCGGACTGGCCTATGGCATAGAAGGTATTCCCGAAAAATGGATGCGAGGCATTGCCCGAAGAGAGGATATAGAAGATCTTGCCCATCGGATGGGAAAATATTTATTCACCCAATCCGGGACTTGTCAGAAAAGAAGATATTCGTTTATTTTAAGGTAGGATATAGGTATAGCTGTATCAAATCAGGTACATTAAATACCTATGACAATCAGAATGTAAAATCGAAATTCCCTAATCCCCATGGAGCCACTCAGAAAAAAAATTCGCTTACTACCCAATATTCCCCAAGAACTTCTGCTTAATCTTAAAAAGGAAACTGAGCTGGAAGAATTATTTGCGGATAACCTGCTGCATCTTAAAGATTTTAGTTGGTTGGAGCCTCTCACCACTCCGGTATATGTTTCCCTATGCAACAATCCTTACCTGATGCATTTAGACTGTTTAGGAGCCAAGCCGAATCTTAAAACACTTATTTTAAATAATACCGGCATCTGCAATTTATTGGGATTGCAAGGCTGCACCGTTCTGGAAGAACTGAGTCTTCAGCATTGTACAAAACTAACGGATTTAAGTGGAATAAGCGGATTGAAAACGCTGAAAAAAATAGACTTATCCTACTGTCCGGGGGTTAAAAACTTAGATCATTTATTATCGTTACCGAAGCTCAGCGAAATCAATCTTCGGGGATGTCATCAAATAACAGACGACGAAGCCTCGTACCGTAATTTTCCGGACTACAGGGAGAGGATAAGGTTTAATTGAGGGAGGAATTATGAGTGATGAATTATGAATTATGAATGAGTGTACTTGGCTGTCTTAGGCTCACATCTGATGCCTCCCCCGCGATCATGTCGAGGGCGTCACGCCATCTATAACCTAAATTAATTTATAATTGCCCTATCGAGACATACCCGGGGAAGGGATGTGTGAAGTACCCGTCTTTTCTCGATACGAGGCTGTTGAAACATCTTTATAATTCAAACATCCTGCCGAAATAATCTTGCTACCAGAGGATTGTAAGACTTTCTCAGATTGTCCAGACTCGATAAATTCTAGTTTAAATCATGATAAATCCTAAAAATATAATAACTTTACGTTTGAATGCAATTCCTTAAAACGAATAAATACCTCAAAGAAAATGAAACTCATAAACATAGTTGGGTGAAGGAAATGCATTATAATTTGTAACTAAAATTCACATCATATGTTAACACAAACTCAGTATCAAGAACTCTGGCAAAAATGGTTTGCCAATCATGTGGGAGGAAACGAAATGCCTTCCTATGAGGATTTTTCAATGGCAGAAGAGTGGATGTTTCAGGATTATCAGGATATCTTCCGCGGGCGCAATACCCGAGCCGAACGAGGTGTACCCGATGGAGCCCATGTAATACATCCCTGGTATAGGCACCCGTATTTTAATGAGCATGGGCCCCTTGTACAACCTTCCCCTTGCATACGGTACATTTTAGTTGCAGAGGCCCGACATCCAACTAACAATACCTATTTCTACAATAAAAGACATACTGATGATACTCCTTATTTTTCAGCTCCAAGAGATGCTTGGCAGTGTCCACCAAATCAATATAAGAAAGATATATTGATGTGTCTTGCAAGCAAAGGAGTCTTACTGCTTGACCTGTTTTGCTTTGCTTTACCCTATACCACCCAAATAAGACACAATCTTAATACCAATGGTGCTACACGCTCCTTCTGGGATGATATGGCAAATCCCTATAGCATTCAGAACAGAATACATGCTATCCAAGATTTATTGTGTGATAATTGGGACTTAGCCTTAGTCGCCCCATGTGTTATATCAAAACATATTAAGGATGCTGTTTTCCCCCCTATTGCGGCAACACCTCTAGGAATTCATCCGGCGGTATTTAATGATTTACATATTAATCCGAATCGTTGTGCGGATGGTACAAATTGGAAAAAAATTGCGGTGGGACAGCAAGCCCCAGGGACGACCTTAATACAAAACGCATTTGATTAACCTTAATTGATACAGCAAAAAAACGCCACCCTTCAAGGTGGCGTTTTTTCATTCCGCATACTCCACAACCACAAGTTGAATTCACAAATTCCAAAATCAACCTCCCTTAACACAATATCCTATGAATTATACGCTATCCATTCATCCCTGCCATCCGTATAAGCTCCTCAGGGGCATCCTCAACCTTTACAAAATAGGTTCGCCTTTGACCAATCACATTCACACTGATCAGCTCCCCCGAACTATTACGGGCTGGTCTTGCTTCCAAGTTGGCGATGGATAATTTCTTTGGGGAACCTGACTGGGTTCTTGCATCAGCAATTGTCTCATATACTATCACGATACTACCGGAAGTTATTGTGACAGAATTTTTCAAAGTGGGAGAGGTAACTTCCAACGGAATATACCCGATTTTCTTGACACCAGCCTTTGTGTAATCTCCCATCGCATTCACAAATGCTTCAAAGCGATCTAAAAATTCGGGATGGACATCACGAAAAACGCCAACTTTATTCCACAAGCCGGATTGAACAAGGCGATCATCACCACTGTACTTGCCTAACCAATTAGATGAAACAAATGCACCTTTTTCATCGCGACCATAGTTGGATAATAAGGCTATGGCATTCGCCTCAATAAATGACCGATCATTATTTGCATGCGATTCACCCGGCACCTCCAAAACGGTAAACTCACATTTTCTAATATATTCCGATACCATCAACTCTAGTGGAGTTTCATGTTCTAAAACCTCTTTGTCATTTTTATAAGCCCGATCTGCCCAATGCGGAAAATGTAATTGATCCCGATTTATAAGCGCAAGTCCAACTAACTCTCTGTGAACAGACATTCGGTGCTTGCCATGACCTTCTTTGTTGCTGCCCCAATGATTTTTGATACGAGAGAATACATTAGCTGAAGACCCTGCTTGTGCGGCATGTGTTCCAATACGAACCACCCGAGGGGATTTGCCATCCTCCCGATATTCGCCCGGCTCGAAGAAGAAATATACCCCCTGCTGAGGAAGCGGCATTGTGCTGCTCAGTTCTCCAAATACCCGGCGAGGACATTTTTTCTGAACCTGGTCTAATAATTCATAAAACCTTTTGATTTGCTGGGTTTCGTTTGATACCATAAATTGTTTTGTTTCTATAATTTTATTCTGTTGCGTTTCTTCTACTTCAAAACCCAATGCCTGCAATCGGTTCCGGGCAAAGGGATTGGCTTGCAATGCTTCTAATTCAATGAAATAATTCGTCTTACTCCCTACCCTTCGCAGCACTAAAATTTTGGAATCAATTTCATCTCGCTGAATGTAATAATCGTGCATATTATGCACCCATAAATACATTTGCGTATTATCCTTACTCATGGCTTCTTGCAGAGTAGCCCAAACAGATAAACGCTGGTATTGAGTATCTAATTCAGGCTTCACGAAGGATTCTCGTAAACGAAACATCAAATGATGAAACCACTCAAACCGAGCAGAGGACATGGTATTAAAATCATAAAAAAATAATACGCCCGAATCTGGAATACGGGTTTCGTGCATCAAACTCATAATAGCATCACGCCCCATACGAATACCATTCAAACATTGAGTTTGCTCAAATTGAGCATTTTTTGAAATGGGCGCAAGGGTATCCAACATGCGAGATTCAATCAGGGTGTAGGCTGTTTCATATTGCATAGGGGCAGTAATACTATCTGCCACCACCTGCTCCAGATGTTTTAAAAATTCATCGTCAGCCATAAAGTTCCCCATCAGCACAGGGCGATTAAACCTGCTCACATAGCCATTCAAGATACGACCTATAACTGCCTTGCGTTCCTCCTCTGTAAAGAAATCTTTTGTATCCGGTAAATAATTCCAGTCAATAGATAATCGTTGAGGATCCGCGTATAAAATATGCTTTGGATTGATCCCGATTAATCTCTTCTGCCCATTTAATTCTCCATACTTTAAGGCATCCAGTGCGTTGATGTTTACATCTACGCCATCGCCTTCACAATCGGGAGTTTCAAACATCTGCAAACGAATAATTTCTCCGGCATATAAGCTCTCTTTGAAGTAAATAGTACCATTGAATTTTAATGCGTGTTGTTTTGAACCTACATAAAAATCCAGATCAAAATCAGGTCTATCACTGCCTAAGGTGGTAAAACCCATCATGCTGCTTGAGTTATACAAGTCAGTGCTTCGGTTGTAGGATTGACGTGGTCTATGGGTAGATTTTATTTGGGGCTTTGTATCTTTGTCCTCAGAAGGAAAACTAAAAGGAATGGGCTTGGCAACTACCTGTATCTGGGTCCTATCTTCAAGTTGAACGAAATCATTTCTTCGGGGCCGTCCGTTAAATATATCCCGAATAGCTTGTGCATCCGGACTGAGGTTACTGCTTTTACTTACCATAGCCATACCCATCAGCTTTTCGCTGGCCTGAGGAACAAGGCGATGTCGCATGAGCGTTTCAAAAATGCGCTTGTGCAAGACGGCGATGTTACGTGGCACTTCCAATCCTCCTAATTCCCGAAGGGCTGCAAGAAAATTGGTCATCAGAGGATTGGATTCATCATTTATTTTACCCCAGCCTTGAATTAATTCCTCTTCCCATTTTACATCCATCCATACGCTGGGCGTCCAAATTGTCCCTGATACGGGAATCGGGATCACATCAAAAATCATGACCCCTGTTTGAAGTAAATGCCGAATACATCCCAACTTGCTGATGACTTTCGGCACATGAAAATTTACGCCACCACCTACAGCTTGTAATATATTCAGTAAGTAGCTACTCTGGTCTTTGCCTGCACGATCAAAGGGATTCAGAATATACGTAGGAAATCGAATCACGGATTCCATTACCACTACCCGATTGGGCTGAGGATGAGAAATTCGTAGTTCATTCAAATAACGAAATTGAAAATAGGGAGGGATAAAGTATAATTCAATGATTTCAATTACTGCTTCTGAAGACTTCGGTGGCAATTGTCGAGATATAATTTCACACAGAGATTTCATGCCATCGAATTGTTTGCCTTGTACCCGAAAATTCCAATACTGAATAAATCCGTTCAAGTCCCAATATAAGGGATCTTCTGTACTTAATCCTTCTGCGATCCAATCTGCTTGCCACGCTTCAAAACGATTGTGTATAGACTGTATAACTTGAGTATAAAAATCAGATGACAAAGATAGCCTGGCTTCCCGTGCATATACATCAAATTGTTGCAGTGCTTCCTGAATTGGTTTCATGGTGTCATTAAAAATTAAAATTTTCTTAAATTCTGTGATGCTTATCCGAAGAATTCACAATGCCAAAGAGTCGTTTTATCGAAATGCTGATACCAAGATAATTTATCTTTATCATAATTGCAAATTACCAAAGCTG
>Ga0247843_1007116_pt1 | contig 14054 bp, 10 predicted proteins | sample LaCruzMarch2017__FD_192420 | JGI IMG/M metagenome (GOLD analysis project Ga0247843, IMG submission 192420) | Freshwater microbial communities from meromictic Lake La Cruz, Castile-La Mancha, Spain - LaCruzMarch2017_8m | ecosystem: Environmental > Aquatic > Freshwater > Lake | place: Spain...
GCCAGATCGGTCAACTCAGCCGGATCCTGCTCTAAGTCGTAGAGCATCCAATTGTCGAGGTCGATCGCCTTGTCCGGGGTTTGTAGTGAAACGATTTTCCATTGACCAGAGATGTAAGCACGATTGCCTTGTAGTTCGTAGTATTGACGCTCACGTTTGGCAGGGGTGTTTGAATCTTTCAGGGCGCTTGCAAAGCTGACCCCATCAAGCCCTCGAGTTTGATAACCCTTGAAGTGCTCGGGTCGAGCGGCCCCGGTGACATCCATTAAGGTTGGCAAGATATCGGTCACGTGGGTCCACTGGCGACGTAGGGCGCCAGGGTCAGAAATTCCGGCAGGCCAGTGCACGACAAGTGGCACACGGATACCGCCTGCCATTGGGGTGCGTTTGAAAAAACGATAGGGTGTGTTGCTGACTTGGGTCCAACCGGTTGGGTAGCAAATGTAGGTGTGTTCTCCACCGACCTGACCGTCTTTGAGTAGTTGCAGGTTTAAATCCATGTTCTCGATTGCGCCCACTCGGCGACCAATTAAGTTCATGACACCTTTGGGACCAGCGACAGAGTTCGCGCCGTTATCCGAGGTGATCATGATGATTGTGTTGTCGAGTTGCCCAGTGTCTTTTAGGCATTGAACAAGGCGTCCAACGTTTTGGTCGGCGTTGTCGACTAGCGCTGCATAGACTTCCATATAACGTGCAAACAACGCTTGCTCGTCTGGGCTTATATCTGCCCATGCCGGCACCCCGGGGTTACGAGGGGCGAAGCCTGCGGCGGGTTCTATCAGGTGATTTGCGCGTTGGCGCTCAAAGCGTTGCTCGCGCATCGCGTCCCAACCCGAGTCGTAGCGCCCACGATAGCGCGCCAAGTCTTCAGGTTTTGCTTGTAAAGGACCGTGGGGCGTTTGAAAGGCCAGATAAAGAAAAAAAGGTGTGTCTGGGGCACAGCTTTTTTGCTGGGCAATCCAGTCGATTGCACGTCCGGTGTAGTCGTCAGGTGCGAAGTATCCTTCTGGATAGCGCAGCGCGCTGGCTAACTGATTGCCCTCCATCATGTTGTCGGGCTGAAAGTAGCTGGTTTCAGGCGCCATGAAGCCATAAAACTGATCAAAGCCTCGTTGAACAGGCCAAGAGCTATTGTCAGCGCCGGGAAAATTATTTCGGTCGTAGGTGTTATGCCATTTTCCGGCTGCCATCGTCGCATAGTGATGTTGGCGCATCACTTCAGCGATGGTTGGTGCGTCGGGGGCGATCTCGCCCTTGTAGCCCGGAAACCCAGGGTCATTGTGTGAGAGCCAACCGCAACCAACGCTGTGGGGGTTTTTACCGGTCAGTAAGGCGGCGCGGGCGGGCGTACACATCGGCACGGTTGTGTAATTCGTAAAGCGAAGCCCCTTTGCTGCCAAGGCATCGATGTTTGGGGTGTCAATTTCGCCACCAAAACAACCGAGATCTGAATACCCCATATCATCCATGAGGATCACAATCACGTTTGGCGCACCCGCCGGCGCTCGGCTTGGGGTGTTCCAGTGTGGGGTCGAATCAGCAAGAGTTTTGCCAACACGACCATTGAACGTTGGCCAGCTTAATGAGCTTGCAGGATCTTTGGGCATAGTCGCGATTTTATTTTTTGTGCTTGCGCTTGTGATGAACTGAGGAGGCGTTTGAACAAAGTTCTATTCTTTAGGGATATTGGCTGCGTGGACAACACCAGCCCACTTCTCTTTATCTTGCACCAGAGAGTTTTTGAAATCGTTCCGGCTAGCCAAGACGGCGGTAGTCATGCCATTTTGTTCTAGCGTGGCGCGCACTTCGTCGTTAACCAGTACCTTACCAATGTCACGATGCAGCAGTGTCAAGATATTTTCTGGCGTACCTGAGGGCGCGAAGATGCCTAACCATTGGTCTGCTTCAAATTGCAAAACGCCCGCTTGCGCCATGGTCGGCAAGTCTGGCAAGCCAGCATAAGGCTTTGCGCTTGTGACCGCCAACGCACGAATTTTATTCGCTTTGATTTGCGGGATGGCGACGGTCGCATTGGCAAACAATAAATCTACTTCACCCGCAATCACATCGGTCATTGCCTGGGGTGCGCCTTTGTACGGGACATGTAATAAGTCGATTCCGGCCAAGGTCTTAAACAGTTCTGCTGAAAGGTGAGCCGGCGAGCCAACTCCTGCCGACGCGTAGGTGAGCTTGCCGGGTTGAGTTTTTGCAAGCGCGATCAGTTCTTGCACGCTTGTCACCTTGAGTCGTGGGCTTGCCACGAGTACCGAAGGTGCCCAAGCGATCACCGCGATGGGTGCCAAATCAGCAGACATGTCAAAAGGCATCTTCGAGCGCAGCGCGGCATTGATGCTTAGGGCTGATGTTGTTAACAAGAGCGTGTAGCCATCTGCGGGGGCTGTGGCAACCGAATCAGCACCCAGAATGCCACCGGCCCCGAGTTTGTTCTCGACGACGATTGTTTGCTTGAGCGAAGGCTGAAGCACTTTCGCGACGGTGCGACCTGCAATATCTACCAGCCCGCCCGCTGGCCATGGAATGACGAGCCGTATCGGTTTGTCAGGATAGTCTTGCGCGCTCGCGGGTACGTTAAAGACCGCACCTATAAAGATGGCGATACAAACGCTCAGCCAACGTGAAGTGTTGTTGAGAACTCGCATGTTTTTTAGCGCGTCACGTAAATTGGACTTGACCATATCAGATGCCCGTTTTCTTGAGTTAGACAAACATACAAAGCGTTATCAACGTGATCGTTGAGTTTGATACGCCGCGAAATATCGACTGCATGATGGTGATTCTCGTCTGGCAATCTAAAGATACGAAGCTGGCGCTTAATTCCTCCAGCCTCAAATACTATGTCGTCGATGCCAATGTCAGAGATTGCGATCTTGCATTTGACCAACGCAGTATCGATACTTAGTGTACCGGCTTGCGGGTCGTCTAACCAGATATCAAAGCCGCCAAAACCACCCGTCGTTAAGGCTGACCACTCGATTTGTTGCGGGCCCTTAAGGACAACTTGCTTATCCAGGTTCCACATATTGAATTGAGACATACGTTCGACCTGATTGCCCTCGATCGCGCAATGGCCATCCCAGACCGTCTGCCTTCCGCGTCCGCGGTATTCTGATCCTTCCCAGATGACGCGGATACGGCGGCCGAGCTCGTTGGGCGTGTAGGGGCGATAGGTTTCTAGAACCTCAAGCCGATTGCGAATTTCAACACGTTCGATTGCGGCAGAACCGATTGCCTCCATCTTAAGTTCAACGTAGGCATCTTGAGATTCGATAATGTCGCCCATGAGGGCTGTTTTGACTAAAGAGCTTGTTGTTACACCCATGTTGGGGTCATCTGCAAACAGTCTGGCCTCGCTCTCGAAGTTTGCGCGAACATCAAGCAGGACTCTGCAGCCAGTTGTGGCGTAGTGATGGCGTTTGCGCAGCGCTTCAAACAAGGCTTCGCGAGTGAGGTCACGAGCGAGCAAGCACGACAAGCCGCCATAGGCACCAAATAGGGAGGCACCAGGATGGCTGGCGCCATGACGTCCTTTGTGGCCGTCAGAGTTCGCGAGAATGCCAACTCTGTAACCCTGCTCGAAGGCGTCGTGAATCAACCATTCAAAGGTGCCCCAGTCTGAATGAACTTCGACTGATTTTTCGATACGTAAATCGTGCGCGATCGTGATGTCGGCATAGCGGCCACCGATATGGGCGAAGACAACGGCATCTTCGTTTTTTAAGGCATCGAATAAATCATTCGCACTATTTGCATCACTGGCAACGTCGGCCAGATCGTCTACCAAGGCGTGCGAGGACCGATGAATTTGACGACCTTCATGCATGAACATGACGTTGCGATCACCGCCTAAGCCGGTGTTGCCTGACCACTCATAACCGGGGTAGATGATGAAGCGACCATTTTCGTTGAACTCAGCCGTTAGTTCGTTTAGATGATTCCAAAAGGGCGTCGTAATCTGAAAGTCATTGCCTTGATGGCTCATCGCATCCAGAAACGCCCTGTCGCGGGCAAACTCAATCAGTTCGCGAGCTGAATTGGTGCCAATCGTTTCTTCAGATTGTCCGTGCAAATCAGCCCAGTAGTGCAAGAGTGGGGCGTCTGAAACGATACGCAAGGGATTGCTCACGCACAGTAATTTTTCTGTTGCGTCATAGACCGAGATGGTGACGTCAGACGGTGTGGCGATTGTCAGGCTATCGATTCTGAGGGCATGTTGGCCGCGTTTCATTTCGATGCGTTCAGGTAGCCCGGCGATTGGTTGACTGGCACGCAGCGTGAAAACACCTTGCACCTGATCGCTCGGGTTGCCCCATTTATCCTCGCCTTTGAACCCAAGGCTGAATGTTTGTCCGCAGTTGCGTAGGGTGGGCAGAATGGCTTTCCACGTCACCGGCGCACCTGCTACGACGGCGACGCAAGGCTGTTCAGGCAGGCCTGAATAACGATAGGTGGCAAACGGGTCGACCAAGACGCGAAATTCAAAAGTGGGTTCTGCAAACGTCTGAATCCGCATGCCAGGCGATCCTTTTGAGCGGTCGCCAAAACACACAATGATTTGATCGCCTTCTCGAAGAAAACCGCGAACGACCCGAATGAACAAGGTTTTATCCCAAGGTCTGACGTTGCGCTTGCCGTCATACTGCACCTCAAGGATTGCACCGTTTGAGGCAACAACTGTGGTGTAGTTGGCTGCAGTGGGGTCGCTCCATTGTGGGCGACCCATGTCGCTTGCAAAACGGTGAACAATCTTGAGTGAACCCGTGTCATCCACCCCGAAGTAGCCCGCCGTGTATACCAACGTGAAGGACTGAAAACTACCAGCTTCGAAAGAGCCAGAAGGTGAGACGGTCGCACTACCCATGCGCTCAGAAAGATAATTGGTTTGTGACATCTTGGGCTCTTCGTTTGTTAGTCGGGTGACAAATTTAATTTGATGAGTCTTGGTGTGAAGCAAAGATGAATGAGTCGTTGTGTTGGGCAAAGATGAATATTTCGTCGTTTCAGATAAAGTTGAATGGCTCGTTGTGTCAGGCAAATAGTTCTGATCGCTCAGTAGATCTTCGCGTTAAGGCACCCGCGGCGTTGATTTTGCTGTTGACCCGAAAAGCGTATTCGTACGAATCTGCATGGGCACAATAGAGCGCGTATTCGATAGGGGTGTTGTCAGACAAATACGAAACTCGTTCGAGCGCGATCAATGGGGTACCTGGCGGCATGCGCAACAGCTTACGTGTCTTGGCATCTGACAGTTGAGCGCGAATTGAAATATCGGCGTGAGCGATTTTTAACTGACGAAGCGACTCGATGATGTGGTAAGACGTGTGCTTCTCGGCTAGGGCGCGCGTGACTCCGGTGACCTGTGGCGCCAGATAGACCCAAGCAACAGCAAACGGCTCGCCGTCGCGGCAATATAGTCTTTTCCAGTAGGTGACTTGTTTGTTGTCTGACTGTAGTTTTTCAGAGACACGTGCCGGAGCCGCTTGCTTGCTGAACTCGATCAACTGCATCTCAGGATGAATACCCCTAGCGACTAACGCATCAAAGAAACCATGTAGTTCGACCAAATCATGCTTAACCGGACGTGCAATGACGAAGGTTCCTTTTCCTTGGCGACGAACTAGCAGGTTTTCAGCTACGAGTTGAATCACAGCTTGCCTGGCGGTGATGCGCGAGACACCATATTTTAGAGAAAGCTCTTGCTCGGTTGCGATGCGGTCGCCCTGCTTGTAAACGCCGTTGGTGATCGCGTCGCGCAAGTGTTGAGACAACTGACGGTGCATGGCAACAGGGCTGCTTCGATGCAAGCTCATGACAGCACCCGCAGCCGGGCTTGGCGGATTGTGCTTTATGCCTGGGCGCTTGCGAGCCGGCGCAGAGTCTGACTTACTCACGTAGTAGCTCTGGGTTATTGACAAGCGCCAAGGCACCAAAATCGCGGGCACCGTGACCTGCCTGTGCTGCAAGGGCGTAGTACTCAAGTACGGTCTTTGCAGTTCGACTCGGTGTTCCTAGCGCGTCGGCCATCGCAATGGCAAGCTTGTAGTCTTTGTGGGCAGCAGATAGTCGAAAGTACGGGGTAAAGTCGCCCTGAAACGCCTTGGGAATGAAGACGTTTTGCAGCGGCCAGCTGTTTGCTGCAGTTTGCGGTAGGGCATCGCAAAAAATATTCAAATCTGCGCCTGCTTGCTTAACCATGGCATAGGCTTCAGAAATCAAAGCGCCGTAGCCGCAAGACAGCAAATTGTTGGCGAGTTTGATGGCCTGACCGGAACCCACCGGGCCGCAGTAATCGATCGTGCTGCCCATCATTGATAAAAGCCAATTCAATGAGGTGCAAGTCGCCTGATCGCCAGAAGCGAATAAGCGCAGGTCGCCGGCCGCAGCGGCTGGCGGCCCTTTGCCGACAGGGCAATCGATAAAACCAATGCCACGCGCTTGAAGTGCAGCATGTAACTGACGGACGGCGTCAATACCATCGGTCGACATTCCGATGACGACCGATTCGGGTGCGAGATGCTCAGCCAGACCGTCAGGGCCTAAGGTAATTGCGAGGGAAATTGAAGGGTCAGGTAAAGACAACAACACGATATCGCACGCCGCCCCGAGCTCTTGAGCTGAGGCCATGCGCGTCGCGCCGAGTGCGACAAGGCGTGCGACTGCAGCCTCGTCAGGGTCACAAACGTTTAGCTGACCATGTTTTTTTAGAATATTCATCGCCATGCCACCACCCATCAGGCCTAGACCGATGAAGCCAACTCGCTTGCCCGTGTGCATTGCGCCATCAAATTTTTCTGAGTTCATAAAAAATGCTAGAGAGGTTCTGTGTCAGGACCTGATGCGGGCGCAAGCAAACCGCTATCCGCAGGGCGTGTCGAGATACTATATATCAATATATAACATTATATGCGTGCGTCAACAGGAAACCCTACCTTTCTCGGCGCGCGGTGGTATTTGTTACGGTGTTGTGGTTGAAAACAAAGCGGGTGCGGGTGGCACGATTGCGATGACTGAGTTGGCGCGTTCGGCGCCTGATGCCTACACCATTGAGGCGTTCTTCACGAACGCCTCAATGCCGTAAGGATCAGTTCAACCCATAGCGTCCTAAGTTCATCACTTTGGTCCAAGCTGCGACAAAGTCACGCACGAAGCTTGCATGGGCATCTGCGCTGGCGTAGACCTCTGCGATGGCTCTGAGTTCTGCATTTGAGCCAAACACCAGGTCAACGACGGTCGCAGTCCATTTGAGCTGATTGCTCGTTCTGTCACGCCCCTCTAACACCGCTGCATCGCTTGCAGACTTTTGCCAGACGGTGCGCATGTCTAGAAGATTCACAAAGAAATCGGTGCTGAGGGTGTCAGATTTTTCAGTGAAGACCCCTAGGGTGCTGTGACCAAAATTAGTCCCCAAGCTGCGTAAGCCACCGATGAGCGCTGTCATCTCGGGTGCGGTCAGCGTCAGCAGGTTGGCGCGATCGACCAACAACTCTGCGGCAAACGCGCTGTGCTCTGGGCGCAGATAATTTCTGAAACCATCCGACGTTGGCTCAAGCACTGCAAATGAGTCAATGTCGGTTTGGTCTTGTGTGGCATCCATCCGACCTGGCGTGAAGGGCACAACCACTGCTTGCCCCGTTTTGCCTGCTGCCTGTTCGATTGCTGCGCAACCACCCAGCACGATCAAATCGGCAAGTGATACACGTTTGCCGTCGGCCTGCGAACTGTTAAAGGCCGTTTGAACAGCCGTTAACACTGCCAACACTTTTGCCAGCTCGGCGGGTTGATTTACCGGCCAATCTTTTTGCGGGGCGAGCGCTAAGCGTCCGCCATCTGTGCCACCGCGTTTGTCGCTGCCACGGAAGGTGGCAGCCGAGGCCCAAGCCGTGCTGACCAGTTGGGATGTGGTCAAGCCAGAGGCCAGCAGCTTGCCTTTTAATGTAGCGATGTCTTGCGACTGAATCAGCGGATGGTTGACCGCTGGAACGGGATCTTGCCAAATTAAAGGTTCGGCAGGTACCAGTGGGCCCAAGTAGCGTGCAACTGGGCCCATGTCTCTGTGGGTGAGTTTGAACCATGCGTTCGCAAAGGCACTAGCCAGTTCATCAGGATGCGCGAGGTAGCGTCGTGAAATCTTTTCATAGGCCGGATCCATACGCAAAGACAGATCGGTCGTGAACATCATGGGGGCATGCTTTTTCGAGGCATCGTGCGCATCAGGCACCGTACCGGCACTTGAGGCTTCTTTGGGCGTCCATTGATGGGCGCCGGCCGGGCTTTTTGTCAGCACCCACTCATAGCCAAACAGATTTTCAAGGTAGTTGTTATCCCATTTGATCGGATTGGTCGTCCAGGCGCCCTCTAGTCCACTGGTGATGGCATCTACACCTGTCCCTGTGCCAAAGCTGTTTTTCCAGCCTAAGCCTTGTTCTTCGATTGGGGCGGCCTCTGGCTCTGGCCCAACATATTTGCCTGGGTCGGCGGCGCCGTGCGCTTTACCAAAGGCGTGCCCGCCTGCAATCAAGGCAACGGTTTCTTCGTCGTTCATGGCCATGCGTGCAAAGGTTTCACGAATGTCATGCGCAGCAGCCAAGGGATCGGGCGTGCCGTTAGGGCCTTCAGGGTTAACGTAGATCAAACCCATTTGCACAGCAGCTAAGGGGTTGGCAAGTTCGCGATCGCCGGTGTAGCGTTCGTCGGCTAACCATTTGCCTTCTGAGCCCCAGTAAATCTCTTGATCGGCGCTCCAGGTGTCAGCGCGACCGCCACCGAAACCTACGGTTTTTAAGCCCATTGACTCAAGCGCGACATTGCCTGTCAAGATGAACAGGTCAGCCCACGAAAGTTTATGACCATATTTTTGCTTGATCGGCCACAGCAGCCGCCGTGCTTTATCCAAGTTGCCATTGTCTGGCCAGCTGTTTAGAGGCGCAAAGCGCTGAGTGCCTGCGCCTGCTCCGCCACGACCATCCGCAATGCGGTAGGTGCCCGCACCATGCCACGCCATCCGCACAAAAAAGGGACCATAGTGGCCATAGTCGGCTGGCCACCAGTCTTGTGAATCGGTCATCAAGGCGTGCAGGTCTTTGATCACTGCATCCAGGTCTAAGCTTTTAAAGGCCTGCGCGTAGTCAAAGCTTTCGCCCAGAGGGTTCGAGTTTGCAGCTAAGGCGCGCAACGGCTTCAGATTCAGTTGCTGTGGCCACCAGTCAGCGTTTGTTGCACCGCCTGAAACATGACTTGGTGGGGTCCCGCCAGAGAAAGGGCATTTTGCTTCGTTTGACATGGTTGTCTCCTGTTTCGGTGAACTGCTCTTTTTAGTATGGGGCTTGAATGTGACAGCACCTAATCAATTTTTTTGATGATCCTGAGTTGAGCGACTCCGCCAACGTCAGCGTACAAAAGGATTGATCTGTTGGCTCACCAGGCGCAAAAGGCTAGGGGGAGTGTTGCAAATGCCTTCACGGCTCAAGGTGGTTGATGTACTGCCGGCCCTCCAGGGCGGGGAGGATGTCAATCACTCGGTCAACCGCACATCTAACAGATCACGTAGCCAGTCGCCTAGCAACTGAACAACGAAGGTGATTAACAAGATAACTGTCGCGGGTACGACGGCTACCCACCACGAAAGTATCAGATGATCACGTCCATCGCCCACCATACGTCCAAGAGAAGCAGTGGGCGGTTGGACCCCCAACCCTAAAAACGACAGCGATGATTCAAGTAGCAAAATCGACGGAAAATTTAAGGTGAGTAGCACCAGCAGAGTCGAAGAGATATTGGGTAAGACGTGGCGAAAGGCAATCCAGGTTTCGGACGCGCCAAACAGTCGACTCACCTCAATATAGGGTTGCTCTCGCACCTGTAGCACCTGGCCTCGCACGATGCGCGCGTAGGTCTCCCAACGGGCCAAGCCGACTAGGGCAATTAGCACAGGGATATCTGAACCAAACAGGGCGATACCGACCAAGACCAGCAGCAAAAAAGGCACCGCAATAAAAATATCGGCGACCATCATCACAAATCGGTCGACCCAACCACCCATTAATCCAGCGACTAAGCCGGCTACGGTACCAAGCACCGAACTCGCCAACAACCCCAGTACGGCAATTCCCACGCTGACACGCATCCCGTGCAAACAGCGTGAAAACAAATCGCGACCTAGTTGGTCTGTTCCTAACCAATGTGTGCCGTCAAACCCCTCAATGAATACTGGAGGCTTAAGCTTTTCGAGAATACTCGTTGCGATTGGATCGTAGGGCGCAAGCCACGGCGCGAAGAGGGCACCCAGAGCCAGTAACAAGCCAACCCCGACACACAAGTAGCGCGTGACGGACATTACGAGTTGACTCGCACGCGTGGGTCAACTACCACGTATAACAAATCGACCAACAAATTCACAGATACGACGATGCAGGCGTAAGCGATTACTCCAAATTGTAAAACCGGGAAGTCACGCCGAGAAACGGAACCCGTCAAGATTTTTCCAACGCCTGGCCAAGAAAATACGGTCTCAACGATTAACGAACCGTTCAGTAAGCCGGCAACTTCTAACCCAAGCACCGTAATCAAAGGCAGTATCGCGTTGCGCATCGCATGCATACCCACCACACGAAACTCGGGTACACCTTTTGCTCTAGCCGTACGTATGTAATCTTGTCGTAAAACATCTAACAGTGCATTGCGCGTATAACGGGCATTGACCGCCATCAACGGTAGCGCAAGCGTGATCGCGGGCAATACATAGTGCGCCGGTGTGCTTGCGCCGGTACTGGGTAACCAATTTAGGTAATAGCCAAATACCAAAATCAGCATAATCGCAATAATAAAGTGCGGCACTGCATAACCAAAAAACGTAATCCCCATGGCTAAACGCGCACCGAGCCCGCCTCGCCCGACTGCACTCAGTATGCCGAGTGGTACCCCAACCAACGTTCCCAACACGAAGGCAAGTGCGGCGAGTTGCAAGCTCGAGCCCAGGCGCTCTGAATAGACAGTCACCACAGGTCGCCGTTCGACTAAGCTGATACCGAAATCGCCGCGCCCCAGGTTGCGCAGATAAAGGGCAAATTGTTCGGGCAACGGGCGATCAAGCCCCCATTCACGCTCAAGCTCAGCGATTTGTTCGATCGTGGCGCCATCACCGTAAAGCAGATCGACTGGCGAACCCGTCAGGCGGACTGCGGCAAAACAGCCTGCCAATACAAAAAATAGCGTGAGCGCGGCCCAGCCCACGCGCCGCAATAACAGTCGGGTCACGGGCTAAGGCAGCTAGAAAGTTTGGCGCCTAAGCGACTAGCGCAATAGCGCGCACCACACATCGAGACTAGCGTCCCTTGACAGAGATCTGGCCTGCGCGAAAGGTCAGCTCGTAGGGGCGCTGGGCAGTTGGGATGCGCCACTCAAGATCGTCCCGCATGGCATAGCCCTCATAGGGCTGATACAGCATAATCCAACCACTTTCAGCGTCAGCCATTTCTAACAATTTACGGTAGGCGCTTTGCCGTTCAGCTGGGTCAGTCGCAAAGCGCGCTTGAGCATAGGTAGCACTCCAGGCGGGATTTGAGGGCTTCCAGAGGCCTCGTTGCGTCACCCAAGAATTCGCAGACCAGTGCGTATCAAAGACACCCATCGGATCGGGGTAATACAGGGGGTTAGACCAGGGCCGCATTTGAACGTTTGTGTGATCGCCGGTACCGAAGAAGGCCTCACTTTGCTTGAGCTTGACGTTTATACCGACCTTCTTCCACATGTCCGCAACGGCTTGAGCGCCCAAGTCACCATACAGATAGTATTCAGGAAAAAATACGATCTCGATTGGCTCGCCTTTGTAGTCAGCCTTTTTGAGCAACTCTTTGGCCTCTTGAGGATCGTAGCGATAAAAGTTCAACTCTGGCATGAACAGGGGCTCGCCATACTCGGCAAACTGATGCGCTTTCGGCGCTTTTCCTCGACCGGCCCACAAGGCCTTGGCCAGCATCTCGCGGTCAATCGCCAGGTTCAACGCTTTACGCAGGTCTGGGTTCGCCATCTGTGGATGGCTCATGTTAATCACCCAGATATGAAAAATAGGCATCGCTGCGCCTACGATCTTAAAGCCTTTCACCCGCCGAATCGCCGCTTCTTGGTCAGGCGGCACATTGGTAATAAAGTCGACCTCTTTATTCACTAACGCCGTGATCCGTGCTGCCACTTCAGGGATCCGTGAATAGGTAATGCGGTCAAACGGCGGTGGCTCACCCCAAAACTGCGCGTGTTTAACCAAGATCGCCTGCTCATTGGGTTTGAGCGTGAGTACTTTATACGGACCAGAACCTACTGGCTTGAGCCCAGCGGCATCGAGCCCTACACGTTCGACATATTGCTTTGAGGTGATGCCAGCATTGCGCGCAGACAGCAGCGTTTCGATCAGCGGATCTGGCCTGTGTGTATGAATCCGAACAGTGAGTGGATTGACGATTTCGACAGCTTTAAAGTTATAAAAAAAACGACCATTTGAGGCACGAAAGCGCGGATCCTTAGGCTGAAAAACACGCTCAAGTGAGTACTGAACATCTTCAGCGCGCATGGTCGTTCCGTCATGCATGACCACACCTTCGCGCAGGTTCAGTTCAAGCGTGGTGTCAGCTACCATTTTCCAGCTTGTGGCTAAGCCCGGTTTGAACCGAAGCGGGGCGGCCTCATTGTCGCGCTCAATCAAGGTATCAAAAATATTATGTAAAAACTGTGCCTCGTTGTTTCCGGTCGCCTCGTTGACATCCAGCGTTCTCACATGCGAAGCGACACCAACACGTAGTTCGCGCTCGGTGCCCTGAGCCGACACCGAACCCCATGTGCAGAACATTGCAATGAATAAAACCAATAGTGCCTTTGGGGCGTGATAAATATTTAGCGAAGATAATGTGGTTTGCACGGTTTGCCCTAGACAAGGTTTTGGAACATAGCGATCTGTGAGCAGTCTATTCACCCTGGATGACAACGCTGTGACGCGTCTAAAAGCTTTGGAAAGTGAGCAGACGCAGACTGACTCCTAAGATTCAAGCGTCAGGAGCCAGCTAGTCCATCTCACAAAGGAATATTTTTGAATACCGCTGATTTGCCAAGACTCACGTTGTTTTTTGATGGCCAATGCCCGCTCTGTCAGGCAGAGATTGTTTTTTTGTCGCGTCGAAATCAAGCAGGTTTGCTTGCGTTTGTTGACATCAATTCAGATCTTTACGATGAGCGCGCTGTGGGCGTAAGCTGTTCGCAAGCGCTGGCCGAGATATATGGGCAGTTTGATAACGGATTGGTCATCAAGGGACCTGCAGTATTTGGTGAGGCGTATCGGCGTGCAGAGTTGCCTGTATTGGCTTGGGTGATGTCTCGCAAGGCGCTCGCCCCATTGCTTGCGTTAGGCTATCGTTTTTTTGCGAAACATCGCCATCGCATTTCTAAACTCATCGGTCCGGCGGCGCTTTGGTTGGTGGGTGGCAAGGGCGCTAAATAGACATCACGCTGCAAATTCATAAGCGGTAATGTTTGCAAAAAACGTCCGAACCGCTTAGCCAGTGTGTAGCGGTTTGTCAGGTGTATTAGCCCATTCGTTCATCGAGTTGTCATACATAGACCAGTTGGTAAAGCCTAGCGTCTCAAGAACAAAAGCGGTGGTTGTGGCGGCAATGCCTCCTCCACAGTAATTGATGACCTGCTGTCCGGTTTGCAGGCCAAGTTGCTTCAGCAGGGCAGTCAACGCGTCTTGGCTTTTGAATTCGCCTGTCTGCGGGTCGTAAAGGTCGGTGGCGGGCCAGCTGACGCTGTTTGGTATGCGTCCAGGCCGGCCATAGTGGGCGCCGCCCGTTCCTAAAAACTGTTCTTTTTTCAGTGCGTTTAAAAGTACTTTTTGAGGATCAGTGATCGCCTCACTCACCTCGGTGATGCCTGCTACACGCTCAACTTTTGGTACGGCTTTGTATTCACTTGCTTGGACCGTGGACAGTGCAGTGCTCAAGGCCAAGCCAGACTTCACCCACAAGGCCAGCCCACCATTCAGAATCGAA
>Ga0247843_1007117_pt1 | contig 14053 bp, 15 predicted proteins | sample LaCruzMarch2017__FD_192420 | JGI IMG/M metagenome (GOLD analysis project Ga0247843, IMG submission 192420) | Freshwater microbial communities from meromictic Lake La Cruz, Castile-La Mancha, Spain - LaCruzMarch2017_8m | ecosystem: Environmental > Aquatic > Freshwater > Lake | place: Spain...
TTCGTGCCAAGATTGAAGCAGATCCTGCAAATCCTGTTCTTATCCAAACTATCCGCGGGCTTGGCTACAAACTAGAAAACATCTAGACCGCAGTTTTTCTAATCATCCTTTGGTGAAATTTGCCTGGTTGGCGGGTACTTGGTGTGTCCTGCCCCATCTTCACAAAGCCTAACTTTTCATAGGCAGCAATTGCGCTGTAGTTATCGATCCACACACCCAATCCTTGAATCTTCCAATCGCGATCTTGAGAATCAACAAACTCAAACATCTTTCGCAACAAACCTTTTCCTCTATGGTCAGGATCGCTCCAACATCCACCAATCCAGCAGGTTGCACCGAAGTCACCTACTAACTCTTCAACTGACATCATGGCTGCATCAACACCATCAATTGATGCGATGAGAAAATCTAGCTTTTCAAACTTTGTTCGCCAAGCTGCTTCATCTTCTGCGCTTTCAATCTCATGCGTTCCACCAAACGCCTCTGGATTAACAGTTAAAGATTTAAGTCGTATAGCTCTCAGGCGCTGCCACTCATTTGGATGAATAATCTCAACGAGAACATTGTGACTCATGCTCAAATCATGCCATCTGCATGTGCATTGAGGTAAATGAATAGACTGCTTAAATGTTGGTCACATGGGCAAAGGCAGCCATTAAGGCTCGCACACTCGTCCTAACAATCTGGATAGCACTCACCGTTTTCGGGTTATATGGAGCGGCTAACTTGGATCCATTGCTAACAACATCATTGTCAGTACCAGGAAGTTCATCTGCTGCTGCCAATGAAATCCTCAATAAACAATTCAAGGCAAACACTGAGGGCACATTTACGGTGATGTTTAAATACAAGCAGGCAAGTGCCAAACAGATTGCAACCTATAAGGCCGCTGTTGCACAAGCCGCACTAGTAATCCCGGGTTCAGAAATAACAAATGAAAAGGCTTTTGCTGGAACTTTGTATTCAAATATCGGAACACCCTTTGAACTAAAAGAAGCAGCCACCTATACAAAAGCATTGCGCAATGCCCTGATAGCAAATGGCCTCTCTGACGCTCTTCTTACTGGTCCCCCAGCAATTGAAAGTGATGTAGTTCCGATTCTTTCTAGTGATCTTCGCAAGGGTCAGATAGTTGCAGTAGTACTTGCAACCATATTGCTGATTACAACACTTGGATTCTCATGGGCGGTTTTGATTCCACTACTTTTTGGTTTAGCAACAATTGCCACCACTCTAGGCATTATTTATTTACTGGCTCACAAATTTCTGATGGTTCTCTATGTTCCAAACATCGTTGAACTCATTGGTCTAGGTCTGGCAATTGATTACTCATTGCTCATGGTTCACCGCTATCGCCGCGAACTGGGGCAAAGTAAGGATCCCATTGCGCAAACAATGAAGACTGCCGGCAAAACCGCTGTGATCTCTGGAATGACTGTCGCCTTGGGATTGGCAACCTTGCTTTTAGTTCCAGTTCCATTTGTGCGCTCCATTGGTCTTGCCTGTTTGATTCTGCCGATAGTTTCAATTCTTGCAGCCATCACTTTGCAACCAATCCTTTTAACTATGTTGGCACCAGCGCCAAAAAGTAGTTTTAAGGGAGTTCTGGAGTTCTCTTTCGATCGCCTAACTAACCTAGCTATTGCAAAACCACGCAAGGTTCTCGCATCAACTCTTATTTCACTTTCAATACTTATGTCGGCATTAATCTGGTTACAAGTGACTCCAAGTTCGCTCAGTGCAATCCCGGATCACCTGGAATCTGCCCAAGCTCTCAACACTGTGACTGACAAGGTTGGCGTCGGTGTCATCACTCCCCATGAAATAGTTATTGATCTTGGTTCAAATTCTGACTCCTTAGATGTTGATACAACACGTTTTGACTTTGCAAAGCGATTAGCGGCAAACCCAGAGGTGTTCACCGTGGCAAGTGGTGAAAAGTGGCCCTATATCGATGCTTCAGGGCAATACCTGAGACTCTATGTTTTTGGACAACATGATCTTGGTTCAGATCAAACAAAGCAATTAGTAAGTCAACTACGCGATGACTACATCCCAAATGCTGGTTTTCCAACAGGAACAAAGATCTACCTGGGTGGCGCTCCAGCACAGGGTGTGGATTTACTTAATGCCATTAAATCCTCATTGCCAAGAATTATCTCCTTAATTTTGTTGATTACATTTTTCATTCTCTTAAGGACTTTTCGCTCCGTAGTCCTTGCTCTCAAAGCTATTGTTCTTGATCTGATATCTATCGCAGCTGCCTTTGCTATATTAGTTTTAGTCTTCAAATTAGGCTTTGGCACATATCAACTTCAACAACTAGAGGCTTGGGTTCTAATCCTTCTCTTTGCCATTTTGTTTGGGCTTTCCATGGATTATGAAATATTCATTGTCTCTAGAATGCGAGAGGCATGGGATCGTGGTGCAAGTAATGAAGATGCCATCCGAGAGGGCATGCGTAACTCTGGAACCGTTGTAACTGCTGCAGCGCTGATCTTTATTACTGCTCTGACCGGCTTGATCACTGGCCACTTTGCTGGTTTGCAGCAATTAGGAATTGGCCTTGCTGCAGGTGTATTAATCGATGCAACAATCATTCGCGGGCTTTTACTTCCAAGTGCCATGATGTTGCTGGGTAAGTGGAATTGGTGGTTACCAGGACAAGGAAAACCCCGCCTCTGACCTAAGTCACAGACGGGGATTTTGTCCCGGAAAATTGTTTACTTAACGATTTTTATCGCGAAGTAAACGGTAGGAATCTGATAACCAAGTGCTAGACCTGGAAGATCATTTTCCGATGTAAGGATTGGCACCATTCCATAAGGTGTATTGGCAAATGATGGTTGTTGCGTATAGAGCAATGGGCGCATTGAAATGATGTGTGTTCCAACCCCTCCCAAAGCCTTGAGGTGGACTACTAGGTAACCATTTGAATTAAACCCACAGCCATAACCGACATAGCTGTTGTCATAGGCAACAGCCAAGGTGTTATCCATCTGAGTCCAGCCAACACCCTTCATGCTCAGAGTGAACTCTTCGCCTTCCTTGAATGTGTATGTTGGAATTCCTTGTCCCCCACGTTGGAATGCATCAACAGAACCGGATAGATCTGCTTTGGCAACACCGAGGGTTAGAACTTTTCCATTTTTATCAAGTAGTGGCTCAATACTCTCTTTAACATAAAAGACTTGCTGTGCTTCAACAACTTCACCTTGTTTGATTTGAATTACGTGATATCCCCCGAGGTGATCAGGAATTGTGACAACTTTGTTGACTGTGCCATCTGTTATATCAACTGTGCCTAGAGGAATTGGGTTGTAGATCCAACAGGTTCCTGTCGTGCAGTTAACGCGATTACCAGTGACAGTTGACCACACGATCGTGTGAACTCCCTTTGTAGGAATTCCTGAAACCTTAATTGTTGTTTTACTGCCAACAATTCCGCGATCAGGAGTCAAACTCATAACAGCCTTGGTTGCAGGATCTAATCCAGCTGATGTCAAAGTTGTCCGTTGATCAACAGTTGGTGTCATTAGCTTTGGATAGATCAGATATGGCTTGAATATTCCATTGTCTTTTGTGACTGTAAATGTTCCCATTTCACTATTGGCAAATGGAACTGGTGATTGCATTTGATTGAGATACGAGAAGCTAATTGCTTCATTGGCTTGGATATAGTGCTTGCCAACCGGACCTGTTGCAAGAATCGTGGTGGTTGCAGTGCCACGGGTCCAACGCGCCTGCATTGATCCTGTGTACTTACCGTCGTAATAAACTGCAGATCCCGCTGCATAAAGTGTTGGCCCAAGTCCGTTGTAAGTGATTGTAATTGGTGTTCCGATGGGACCACTCTTTGGCGAGATAGTCAGTGTTCGAGCGACTTGTATTCCACCATGAGCTATTGCGACTCCATTGTTTACTGCATAAATATCATGTACTCCACCAAAATCGGAAGGCACTTTAGTTTTGAAAACAAACCCACCAAGAGCATCAGTTGACAGAGTGGTCATCACTACGTGGTACTTTGAGTAAGAAGTGCCCATGTAGTTAACAGTGTTTGGTTGAACATCTGTAACCCATGTTGCATCACTTGTTGACCAGGTAAGGGTTACCGGTGTGTTTCCAGGTAATCCTTTACCGGTGATCGTAATTGCATCACCAATTACCATCTGTGTTGGTGAGATTTCAAGATTGACCATATTCGACGGCGCCGTAAAAGCTGGCGCTGTAAGGCCAGTAAATGGAAGCGCTGGAACGTTGATCTCTTTTGGAGCGACTAGCTTGACTGGATTATCTGCAGCGTGAGCAGGAGTGATGAATCCTAAAGCTAGGACTAACACCGCTCCTACTCGTGCCACTTTAAAACTTTTACGCATTTTCTCTCCGATCGTTAGATTTGAAATGATTACTTAGTTGCAACTGGGGCCGCAAACAAACTCAACTGTGAATTCGCAGTAAAGTTTGAAGACCAAGTTCCTGTTGCACCTTTTAGAGGAACGGACAGGTTGACAGTGCGGTAGTAACTAACTCGCTCATAGACGGTGCGACCTGAAGCATCAAGAACACGCTTTCCGTCTTCTAATTTACGAACAAGCTTTGTTGAGAGCACCTTCATCGTGGTGGAATCTTTTGCGATCATTGTTACCTTAAAGTTGATAACTCCGATAGTGCTATAGAGAGGTGCTGCACCTGTCTTTAGGACAGCTGTCCAGAAAGCAACACCGCTATGGTTTCCATAGGACATTGCAATTGGATCTTTAATTCCAGCAACTTCAATAAATGCCTTTGAAGTGTTAGAAGAATCCATTACCGCTCCGCCTTGATCAGCATTGTTGGCATAGACGCGAAAGACGATTGTTTGACCAACCATGAACTCATTCATGATCGCGCAGCCGTTAAAGCGTGGAGCAAGTGCTCCTGTTGAGCCTGATGCCAGGACTGTGTCCACATAAATATGTAGAGGAGACACAATTCCCTGAACTGGGATACCGATCTTTACATTCAAGTTATTACTTGCAGCAGGTGCGAAACCTGCAAGATCAGTAGGGGTAAATGCACCAGTAATAACTGTTGTGCCAGATGCTGATGGAATCCATGAACATTTTGCAACAAATGGAGCCACCGTTGTTGTTGGCACAGCTTCGCAGCCTGATACGACTTTCCCGTTTACAGAGTATGCAACTGAGCCAGCTGCACTTGCTGTTCCGTTAATAACGATTGGACCAAGGTCAAATACACCGTTACCGCCAGACATGATCAATGTTGATGCAGCAGGTGCTGCATATGCCGCTCCACCAGTTACCGCTCCACCTGCAATTGCTAATACTGCAATCGCTATTCCTGAAATTACCTTTTTCATTACCACTCCTTCAATTGTTCTTGCCGGGTTTACTAATTATTTGGTTTTGATATTTCCGCTTACATCCATAGTGAAAGCTGCTGTTTCCTTGGCTCCACCCTTAACACTGAAAACTCCTGAAACTTTGAGAGTTCCAGTTGCGCCTGCGTACTTGCCTGTTCCGCCTGTTATCTGGGCGTTACCAGTAATTTTGATTGTTGTTGGTGCTGTTTCATCTTCTGCGCATCCTTTAGCTGATGTATCAAAGGCAACGTTGAGTGTGTTGCCACCGCCACCGATAGAACCCTTTGCATCAAATGAATCACACAGTCCGGCAGGTGCTGCAGCTGCAGTTCCTGATAAATCTGTTAGGCCAAGAACATTTCCAGTTCCTTTGCCAGTAACAGAAGTAACTTGTAGATAGGTATCTCCCCATACGATGGCAAGATTTCCTTTATAGGTACCGCTAAATGCAACAGTTGCTGCCGCTGCTGGTGCAGCTGGCTTGGTGGTTACCTTTGGCTTAGTTGTTGTGTAGCCAGTTGGGCACTTTGGCTTTGCAGCCGTTACTTTCTTTACGATTGTGCCTTTGTAACATGTAATGGTCTTGTTGGCCGCGTTAGCTGGAACTGCGTTTGCAAAAACAAACATTAGGGCCGTTAAAAGAACAAGCACCTTTGCTTTTCTAGAACTATGTGTATTCATTATGTTTTTCCATCTCTCCTGTGTTGTGCTGTTCTTACAGGAGAAAGGTTTCCACTTATAAAAATGAATTAGACAGTTTTAGCGAGGGCTACCTCTATGCAAGGTATTAACTAGGTCACCACATCAACGTGTTATTTACACCTATGAGTGTTAGCACCTAGTGTCTAATGTGACTTAGAAATTCGCTCTCGTGCGACACTCATTGCAGGTGGCTCTGGTCCTAATATGGCCATAAACACATCCAGGCTGATGCGTGAAATCTTTAGCCACAACTTTGAACGCTTTTCTAGCCCAAGGAGTATTAGCTCATGTTGATCTAGTGTTGCAATTGCAGCATTAGCAATTACTTTATAGAAAAACTTACCTGCGCCATCAAATGGTGGATTTAGAATAAATCGAACAACTTCAGCCGTGCGGGCAACATTTGCCAGGTCATTCTTACGGAAATCATCTAGTGCACCTTCTAGTTCGGCAACTGACATAGGAGCATGAGTTAACCCCAGTGGAATTGCACTTTTGCTCCACTGTGCCACATATGCATCTGCCCCTTGATCGATGGGATAACCGAGTGCAAGGTGGGCCTTTAAGAAAGAGTCAGTGAAGGCGCAATGAACCCACAATAGAAATCTTGGATCTTTAGCCTTATAACTTTGTTCATGGCCCTGCTTGTTTCTAAATTCACCTTTAACATGATCGTGCATTGAATTGACTCGCGCTGCCTCACGGTTAATTACTTCCTCAGCAGCAAAGGTTGTAACAATTAACCAACGAGTTGTTCCAGCCAATCGACCCAATGGGTCTGACTCATACCGTGAGTGCTCAGCAACTCCTGATAACGGTGCTGGGTGGGCTGCTTGCAATAACAATGCCCGAACACCACCAACTAATGTTGCGATGCAACCATGGACTTGCCACACAGCACTACCTGGACCAAACAAACCAGGTCCTGAACCCAATGCAATTGTGTTAACCCAGTCAGGACGCCCATCTTTTGAGCCTGAAACAATCTCGCGAAACTTATCTGCCAATGGCTTAGTAAGGGGAAAGTTATGGAATGACAGCACTAGAGAATCGTAGAGTACGGACTTCACTCCGCCAATTTAAATTATATTTCGTTTTTGTTGAAGGGTGATGACTCTTTTACCAGATGATTTAAAGTTCCATTTGCTTCGTGTACAGCTTTTCTCCAAGCGAGTTCACGACCAAACCTCGTGAATTTAACTTTGGGCTTTCTTATGGGTTTTGCGTCGATTGACAGTCTCGCAAGTGAGCCACTTAAGAAGCGGTCATTGTCGTCGGGCTCACCGCTCTCTACGAGCCAGCCTTGAGCCAAGAAAATATCTATATCTACTCCCGAGTCTCTAGAGATCCAGATTGTTCCGAAACCTCTTCGAACGGCGACTGGGTAAGCATATTTTTCAACAACTGGGGTTAAGGCCAAAAATCGAATCCAAGAAGGGGCGCTCTTAAAATCTATCTCAGTGTAAAAATCTAATGAGGAATCATTCCAACCTACTAGTGACATGATCCCTCCCACTTCTTCTAGCACTTAAGAAATCTACGCACCCTAGTGATCGCTCGCCCGCCCGTTGCACTTGAATGCACCGACATAACAATGTACCCGATTGGAGGTTCTCCAGGCTTCCATTTACAAAGCATCGATACCGAAATTTTGACCTTCCCAAACCCCGACTTGGTCTTTGTAACTGACTCCGTGAAGATAAACCAACCCGGTCTAGTAAGGGTCGTCTTAACCTCCACCATTTGACCAGGACATACAGTTTCGGCAACTGCGTTAACTCTGCCTGGGGCATGAGTAGATTTATGGGGATAATCTGATCTACCTGAACAGTGATTAGGCAGATTGACTTGATTACCTGTAAAACTCCGATCAACCAAAGCGTTTAATTTGGGGATTTGTGCGTTGATCGGCAATGCCTGACTACCTATTCCGACTAAGCCCGTAACAGCGAAGATCACAACAAACTTGCTTTTTTTCAATATCCACTCCATCACCGAGATGATTCAGTAGTTTCACCTCAATTAGTTCACATCAGCAATATTTGTGGAAAACCAAAAAATTGGAATAGGGGTCCCCCCATGAGGTATTACTTATGCTGAAATAACACCTGTTGCCAAGAGAACAAGAAGTGCTGAACCTAGAACTATGCGATAGATGATGAAGGGCATAAAACTCTTAGTTGAAACAAACTTTAAAATCCAAGCAATTACTAAGTAGCCCACAGCAAATGCCACCGAAGTTGCTGCAAAGGTTTCTGGAATCGAAAACACATTGGGCGCAGCATCAGATGAAAAAGCATCCTTTAATTGATAAAGCCCACTACCGAAAACTGCAGGAAGGGCCAGTAAGAATGAGTAACGAAGGGCAGCTTCGCGGGAGTAACCCAAGAACCTACCCATCGCAATAGTTGCACCAGATCGTGACACTCCAGGAATTAATGCCAATGCTTGGGCTGCACCATAAAGAACACCATGCTTAGTGCTTAGTTGATCTAATGATCTTTCGCTCTTTCCATACTTATCTGCAATACCAAGAATCACACCAAAGATGATCATCACAGATGCAATTAGCCACAGTGAGCGAAGATCATTGGTAATGATGTCTCTGCCGAAATAACCAAGCACAACAATTGGCACGCTACCAATAATGATCAGCCAACCCATGCGTGCTTGGCCTTTTGCTTCACCACTTAACTCGGCGCGCTTAAAAACCTGACTAAACCAAGAAACAACAATTGCTTTGATGTCATTTCGAAAGAAGATCAGGACGGCCAATTCTGTGCCAATTTGTGTGATTGCCGTAAAGCGCGCTCCGGGATCTTGAGCCTTGTTCATGAACTCACCCACGATGCGGATGTGAGCACTAGATGAAATAGGTAGGAACTCTGTGAGGCCTTGAACAATGCCAAGAATTAACGCTTCAAGCACACGCAGCCTCCCATCATTCTAAGTAAGGTCTAATAGTAACTAGTTATTAGGACGCTCTCCAGCAATACCAAGCGACAACACTTCGCATCCCAACAAACTGGTCTCCTAAACCCTGCAAAACTTTAGGTTTGATGGGTTCTGAGTTTTCGTGCAAGTTATCCCAGCCTCGACGCACAGCTAAATCATCCACCGGCCACACATCCAACCGCCCCAAATGAAAGATCAAGAACATCTCTACCGTCCATCGTCCGATCCCAAATAATGGAACTAGCTCTTGAATAATCTCTTCATCAGACATGTGTGCCAACTTTCTAAAGTTGATCTCCCCCGATAACGCAGCTGATGTCAGCTCACTTATTGTCCGCACCTTGGCACCGGTTAATCCAACAGATTGAAGTTGCTTAAGTGAAAGCACGCCAACTCTTTCAGGGGTGATTGATCCAGAGCACTTCTCGTCCAGCCTTCCAGAAATTGTTCGGGCCGCAGCGGTGCTTACCTGCTGAGCAATCACTGCTCGAATCAGAGATTGATACTGAGAGAGCTTAGGTTTAACCACACCAAATGTGCAGGGCTCTAGATTCTTAATGGCAGAGACAAAAGCAGGATCAACCTTAGAAATCTTTTTCTTGATTACTACTAATTCTTTAGCGCGTTGTGTATCCACGCTTAATGCATTGGGCGAAGTTCAACTTTTCTATTGCATGCCTTTGATGCCAAATACGCCAACCTTTCAGCCACTTCAGCACTTTCAGCCTCAATCAACCACAATCCGCTGAAGTTCTCTTTTGCATCAAACAAAGGTTTACCGGTGCTCAGATTTGCATCGTTACGGTTATCAATCACTGTGGCAGTCTGTGGTGGTTGCAGACCCCAAGCAAAGATCCACTGTCCATTTGCTCGCAAAGAATCATTGAACTTATCAATCTCGACCATCTCAGCTGCAGTGCCTGGATTCTGGAGGTCATCAATAACGGAAATTACAAACTTCATGTCGATAAGTATAAGAGAAGAGTCGCCCTATAAGCCGGAACGCTCTAGCCGAATCGAACTAGCAGCCTTGGCCACCGAGAAAACATGGCAATTGGTCAAGGAATAAAGTCAACCATGCGGATAGCGAGAATGCCCCTACAAGAATGCCACCTAATCCTGGAAAAATATTCGACTTTATACGTTTGAACCCTTCGAGAATTGATGAGATGGCAATAAAAGATGTCGCAAATAGGAATCCAAAAACGGCCCATGGAACGCCAACGGGAAAACCACTGGAGAAGGTCAACTCCGAAATAAAAATTACACTTGTCGAAATACTAGAGACCCAGATTGCCACCCAAAACCAATACTTACCTGTCATACCCAAAGAATAGCTGCGCCCACCTAATTGGAAGAAGAGTCGCCCTATAAGCCGGATTAACTTTTGATAAAGCCATTCTTAATCAAATAATCCGCAGATTCTTTTAAGGTAACTTCGACAGGAATAAAGCTGATGTTCAACAAGCGCTGAGCCTTGGCCCCACTTATATTCATGGGCTTTCCTAGTTGAGGCAGAATCGGCTTTATAGATCCATCGAATAGTGAAAGCAAGCGAATAATTAATGTGGGCGCCTGCGCTGACTTGACCTTACGCTTTGGATACAAACTCTTTAATAACTTCGCTATTTCAACAAATGATCTGGTTTCTGAGGAAGCAATTATGCGTTCGTTTTTTGTATTTTCACTCTTAATTGCGTCAACATGCATCTTGGCAACATCTTGTACATCTACGATTGCAAATTTTAGATCTGGCAACATCGGATCACTTCCGTTTAGTATTCTTTCCACAAGCGAAATTGATGAACCAAAGTTCTTATCTAAAGGTGCACCAAGCACTAGCACTGGATTAATGGTTGTCAGGGCAATTTCAGGAGCTACACTTTTGATGAAATTCCAAGCTGCTTGTTCCGCCAAAGTCTTGGACTTTGTATAAGCCACTCGCCCAACTGGATGCTCAACATCTGTCCACATTGTTTCGTCATAGGCCAAAGCACCAGAAGTTAACTCACGGCCATAGATCGCAGCTACCGATGAAGTCAGAATTACTCGCTTGACTCCAGCATTTTTTGCGGAACGAAGTGCTCTCAATGTGCCTTCGACTGCAGGGCGGATTAAGTCATTCTCGTCTTTGGGCGAAGTGAGCGGAAAGGGCGATGCGGTGTGCATCAACACATCAATATCTTTGAGGGCAGAATCCCAACCTGAATCTTTCTCAAGGTCGAGTTCAATAAATGTTAGACGAGAATCTAGGTTTGAAGTATCTAAAAGATGCGGCGTGACTGCATCGCGAACTTCTGATGACTTTGAAAGTTTGCGGACTGAAGCACGAACTTCATAACCCTGATTGAGAAGCTGAAGTGTGATGTGCTTGCCAATATAGCCACTTGCACCTGTAAGAAGAACTCTGGTCATACAGGAAATCATCCCACAAATCACTAAAAAAGAAGAGTCGCCCTATAAGCCGGAGACGACATTGTTATGCGTGAATCTACGCTCAAAAATATGAATTGCCCTCATTATTGCCCTCAAATAAGTAACAGGTTTCGCAATGAATTACTCACTTAATCTCAAATAGTGAGTTAGCCTTTAATCCTCAGAGGGGCAAGCGATGTCAATGAAGATATCAGTTGCGTTAGCGCAGGTTACACAGCGCCAATTTACAGATGACTTATCCGGCTATGCCGAAGAAATAGAAAATATTCTCAGCTCCTCCTCCGGAATTCAAATGGTGGTTCATCCTGAACTTCATTTATTTGGTTCGGATATGAGTACTGATGCGTTGTCGGACATTGCACAATCACTTGATGGGAAGTTCGTAGGAGAGCTAGGTGAAATAGCCAAGCGATTCGGTATCTGGTTAATTCCAGGAAGCATCGTGGAGCCCGCACCCAATAATGAGGTCTACAACACTGCCTTGGTATTTAACCCTGCTGGAGAATTGGTTTCATTTTATAGAAAGATCTTTCCATGGCGTCCTTCTGAGCCGTTCACCATGGGGAGTGAATTTTCAGTATTTGAACTCCCAGGACTTGGTCGAGTTGGCTTAAATATTTGTTATGACATCTGGTTCCCAGAGGTAACTCGACAATTAACTTGGATGGGTGCGGAGTTAATAGTTAATCTCGTTCGAACAACAACGCCAGATCGCAAGCAAGAATTAGTTTTAGTTCAAGCTAGCTCAATTGTAAATCAAGTTTATATCTTAAGCGTAAATGCAGCAGGTCCAATAGCAATGGGTAGGTCTTTAGTTGTAGATCCAGATGGGGATGTAGTTGAGCAAATACTTGATGATAGTAATTCAATTATTTACACCATCATTGACTTTGATCGCGTTTCGCAGATTAGGCGAGATGGCACGGCAGGAGTTAATCGAATGTGGGATCAATTTTTGCCGAATGATCCAGAGATAAATCTTCCCATCTACAGCGGACGAATAAATCCACGGACATGGCGTCCGGGAATGAATAGATAGAAGAAGGAGAGAAATATGACGACACTGGAACGTACGCTGGGCTTGCGCTCAGTTGTACTTTTTGGCCTTGCTTACATGACACCAATTATTGTTCTTGGAATATTTGGTATCACTGCTGACTTAACCTTTGGAGCAAGTGCTGGTGCTTATGCACTTGGTCTGATTGCAATGCTCTTTACTGCATTCTCATACGGGCAGCTAGCACGGGTATTTCCCGTTGCCGGCTCTGCTTACACCTATGTTCGTAAATCAATTAATGATCATCTTGGCTTTTTGGTTGGTTGGGCAATTTTGCTCGACTATCTATTCTTGCCAATGGTTATTTGGCTGATTGGGGGTGCTTATCTACAAGCGCAATTCCCATCAATTCCATTTGCAATTTGGATTCTTCTATTTATTGCACTTACAACCGCACTAAATATTATTGGTTTTAAAGTCGCAGATAAAGCAAATTTTGCACTGATGGCCTTCCAAAGTTTGGTGATGATTATTTTCATCGGACTTTGTATCGCTTACGTTGCTGGTGGTGATGGTGCGGGAACCTTATTCTCAGTTGAGCCGTTTTATGCCAACACAACTACCTGGACCGCTCTAACAGCAGGAGCTGCAGTTTCTGCTTATTCATTCCTTGGATTTGATGCGGTCACTACATTGACCGAAGAGACAAAGGATCCAAAGAACACTATTCCAAGAGCAATCATGCTGGTTGCATTAATTGGTGGTGCAATATTCATAGTGACTGCTTACTTCACTACTTTGGCAAAACCAGGAAATCAATTTGAAGAAGTTGGTTCTGCTGCATTTGAGATTGCAAAAATGATTGGCGGTGCCTTCTTTAGCTCAGTATTCGTTGCTGGTTTAGTTGTAGGCCAATTCGCTAGCGGGCTTGCAGCCCAAGCGAGTGCCAGTCGATTGATCTTTGCAATGGGTCGCGATGGAGTTCTTCCTAAGGGCCTTTTTGCGAAATTAAACAATGCATATAAGACGCCAGTTCCTGCAATTATTGCCGTAGCAGTAGTTGGACTCTTAGCACTTCAGCTTGATATTGCAACTTCAACTTCATTTATTAGTTTTGGCGCATTTACTGCATTCACTTTGGTAAATATCGCAGTTATTGCTTATTACCTCAAGAATCGTAGTGCAGATAAGAACATCTTAGGATGGGTACTTATACCTCTTATCGGAGCAATCGCTGATGTATATCTTCTTATGCAATTAGACGATAATGCAAAACGACTTGGGCTAATCTGGCTAGGAATAGGAGTCCTAATTCTTGTAGTAATTACAAAAGGATTACGTCAGAAGCCTCCTCAGATGAGTGATCCAGTTGGTATGTAAGAAGTAAGAAGTAAAAAAGGTGGGCCGATAAATGGCCCACCTTTTTTCAATCCCTATCTCCGCAGGGGAAATAGTCACTAATCATTAATTTAAAGAAGAGTCGCCCTATAAGCCGGATCCTGTCCTCTTGCGAGGGATCACCATCCATCTAGATCTGTAATTGCTTACAGATTCAAGCAACCTACCCGTTGACTCGAGCGAGCAGCTCTCAAACGCCA
>Ga0247843_1007120_pt1 | contig 14050 bp, 9 predicted proteins | sample LaCruzMarch2017__FD_192420 | JGI IMG/M metagenome (GOLD analysis project Ga0247843, IMG submission 192420) | Freshwater microbial communities from meromictic Lake La Cruz, Castile-La Mancha, Spain - LaCruzMarch2017_8m | ecosystem: Environmental > Aquatic > Freshwater > Lake | place: Spain...
GGAATACAGCAGAGGCAGCAGCAACAGGTGCTGAATACGCAACGCAGATCCAAGGACGCATACCTAATCGATAGCTAAGTTCCCATTCTCGTCCCATGTAAGCATAGATGCCAATGAGGAAGTGGAATACCACGAGTTGGAACGGGCCCCCGTTGTAGAGCCATTCATCAACGGAAGCAGCTTCCCAAATTGGATAGAAATGTAGTCCGATTGCGTTGGAGCTTGGTACGACCGCTCCTGAGATAATGTTGTTTCCATAGAGTAAAGATCCAGATACAGGTTCACGAATACCATCTATGTCCACAGGAGGAGCACCGATGAAGGCAACAATGAAACATACAGTAGCAGCAAGCAGTGTAGGAATCATAAGAACTCCGAACCAACCGACATATAAACGATTTTCGGTTGAGGTTACCCATTGGCAGAATTGTTGCCAAGGGTTTGTTTGTCTTTGTAAGGCAATTGTAGCAGTAGTCATTGAATTAAAAGGGTAGTTATGAGTTCAAGGGAAGAACAGGTAGTAAGTATTTCCACGGCACCCTAAGCCTAGGATATAAGAGACGCTTTACTTCTGATGGTCTCGGTTACAGAAGTGTAAGGAATCGTAAAGTTTTGTCTTCATTTCCTGACTTATTTATAATAGCATGAAACCAAAAACCTGTCAAGCCCTCTTTACTATATTGATAAATAACATAAATAGAAAACTTTTCTAGGCGTTGTGTAATGACAAATCGTTTTCCCTTAATAGTTAATCCTGATACTAAAGAAATTCAAGAGTTAAAATCTAACGACAACCTAGATTTAACGGGGAATGGTATTTACGCAGGAGGATCTTTAGGACTTAATGGACAAATATTAGTAACTAATGGTAATACTATTGAATGGAGAACTATATCTGCAGTTGGAGGAAGCGGAGGATCAGGCGGATTAGATCTTAACACAACGTATATTGTAGAAACGCAAGAACAAACAGACGGCGCTACGTTAAATCTTGTTGCTGGTGGTACAGGTATCGGCACTATTAGAATAAAATTTTTAGATAATTCAATATTTAAATTTGATACTCCAGACAACCTAACAATTTCGCCATCAATTAAGGCAGGAAGCATAACCAATAATCTTTTACAAAATAATTCTTTTAACGTTACTATAGGTAGTATTCCTCAACAAGTTTTGCTTGGTGGTAGTTTTACTATTCCAACCTACGGAGATGTATTTGCTACATCAACTCAAGCAATATCAAACAAAACTTTAAGTAGTTGCACAATATCAGGTGCAACAAATACATTATCTTCTATTCCAAATACCGCGCTAACTAATAGTAGTATTACTATAAACAATACCACAGTTGCTCTTGGTGGAAGTATTAATTTATCAGGTGGTGGTGGTATAGACACAGATACTACTTATACCATTGCAGCAGTTGATGGAAATGCAGCAAACAAACAAGCAATTCGTTTAACGGGTAGCAATACTTTAACTGATGATGTTGTTTTTGTTGCTGGAGCAAGAATTTCTTTAAGCAGAATTGGAGATGAGATTACAATTACGGGCACGGAAATAAACACCGATACCGATACTAATACTGATACTACTTATAGTGTGTCTACAGATACGTTAGTAATAAGTGGTCAACCAGGTGGAGCTAGATTGAGTTTAGTTGGAGGTGGCAGTGGTGTTGGTAGTGGAATAACAGATAGAATTAATTTTAAAAATGGTAATGGAGTAACAATATCTTCTTCGAATGTAGATGATATTACTATTTCAATTAGTCAGAATATTTCTACTAGTTCTGATGTAACATTTAACGATTTAAACTTAACAGGAAATCTAACTGTTGCTGGTGCATTAACATATATAAACACCACTAATTTAACGGTAACTGATAAAACTATTACGATTGCAGATGGAGTAACCAATTCAATACTCGCAGACGGAGCAGGAATTTTACTAGGCACAGCAAATATTAATTTGGTGTATAGTAATACATCATTAGCATGGGAGTCAACATCTAATTTAAACCTAGTAACATCAAAAACTTATAAGATTGGTGGCACAACTGTTTTATCTTCTACACAAGTTTTAGGAAAAACAGTACCGACAGGAAATCTTGTTGGCACAACCGATAGTCAGACAATATCAAATAAAACTTTATTAAATGTAAGTGCTTCTAGTATTATTAATACAGGAACTGTATATTTTCCAGCACCAAATATTGCCGATACACTTGTCGGAAGAAATACATCAGATATATTAACGAATAAAACCATCAATGGTAATAACAATACTATAACAAATATTGGAAATTCGTCTCTATCAAATCCATTTATCATAGTTAATGGAAGTAATGTTGCACTCGGAGGATCAGTTAATACAGGTGGAGGGACTGAAGGTGGAGGTAGTGTATCCATAGAAGATGTGCAAGATATTGTTGGAGGAATGCTTTCTTCTGGCACCACTCACTCTGGTATTAGTTTTGCGTATAACGATACTACGGGGAAAATTAATGCTACCACAAGCAGTGTTCTTGCAAATTTAACTGTATCAACTGCTAATGCATCTACAACCACCAGCATATCATACAATTCAACCACAGGACTATTAACTTATACACCATCAGATTTAACACCATTTGCTAGGCGAAATCAAGCAGAAACATTTGCTTCTGTTACTGCTACCACTAGTGTTTCTTCTGCCAGCACATTAACTAATACTATTTCCAGTCTCACAAACACGGCAGTTAGTTTTCCTAATGGTATAACTCTTAGTAAAATTTCTATTGGTAATTCAGTTGGTAACGCAGGACAATTTATACAATCAACTGGTAGTGGTATACAGTGGTCAACGCAAAGTTTTGTATTAGAAAATACCTCACCCACATTTACTAGTGTTGGTATTACAGGTAATTTAACAGTTCAAGGAACTATAACAACTGTTAATAGCACCACATTAAATGTTACCAACAGCGAGATTGTTTTAAATGATAACGTAACTGGAGCACCTGTTGCTAATGCTTCTATTACTGCTAATCGTGGAACATCAACAGACACTTCACTTAGGTGGAATGAAACTAGTGATAGATGGGAGTTTACAAATGATGGGACTACGTATAATACCATACCTGTCCCAGCAGAATTTAATAATTACAACAATTTACTCAACAAACCAGTTATTCCGTTAGGACAAGAAAGATCAGACTGGAATGCTGTTGGCGGTGTTACAGAAATTATAAACAAACCAACACTATTCAGTGGTTCGTATGCTGATTTAACCAACAAACCAGTAATTCCAACTACTCTATCTCAATTTTCAGATGTTTCCGATACTGCTGCGACAATCGGAAACGTTTTACGTTGGACTGGAACTGAGTGGGCTCCATCAACATTTACTGGTGGCAGTGGTGCTGGTGGAATAGTTGGACCTGCTGTATCGACAGATAAAGCAATACCAAGATATGCTGGAACAGCTGGACTTGAGATTTCTAATTCTCTAGTAACTATATCAGATACTGGAGTAATTACAGCACCAAAAGTAGGAAATATAATTCCATTCTTCTTTCCATCTGTAGCAGAGCTTCCAAATGCTACAACATATACTGGAGCAATTGGATATGTTGAATCTGGTAATGCTTTATATTATGCTGCAAATAATACTTGGACTGGTAATAGAATTGTTACTACTAACAGCACCACTACATCAGATATATCAGTATTAATTGGCAACTTACAAAAAACGTATTCCATAACATCCATTGATTCTGCAGTTGGTGGAAATATTGCTCCCGATAAAAAGATATTACGACTATCTGATTCTACTGGAGCAACTGCTGATGTCGTTATCAAAGTAGATACTGGATTAAGTATTTCTAGATCTTCAAATGAAATAACTTTAACTGGTAAAAACTATGCTGTCTCTGCTGTAGCAGCAACAGGCACAAATGCTACATTTAGATTAGCAGAAACCAGTGGAATTACAGTTACTAACAATGACATTACTTTTGTTGGGGCAGACGGTTTATCAGTAGAAAGAACCAACGCAACCACATTTACTTTCAGAGCGCCGTCAACTGTAGTAACACAATACACCGATGCTTTAGCAAAAGATGCTGCGGCAAATATGCTAATCAACGGAACTAAAGTTGGCGTTACATATACTTACGATAGCACAAACAAAGTTCTTAATACAACTGTTACTGGCGGTGGTGGAGGTGGTGGGTCTGTTATTACATATGATTTAACTGGAAGAAGCACTACAAGCAATAATGCTTTCTTAGATCTAATACCAAGCGACGGAACTACTGATACGATTGAATTTAATAGTAGTGGCGGCACATCAGTCAACTGGGATGCTGCGAATAAACGAATTACAATTGGAAGTGTAGCACCAGTTTCGGCAGATTGGAATGCTTCATCTGGTCTCGCACAAATTCAAAACAAACCTACTATTCCAGCAGCATATACTTTACCAACTGCTTCTAGTTCGGTAATTGGTGGTGTTAAGGTAGGTGCTAATTTAACAATCGACGCAGCAACAGGAGTACTTAGCGCAAATCCTGGGTCATATACCTTACCGATTGCCAGCGCGGGCACTCTAGGTGGTATCAAGATTGGATCTGGTTTGAGTATTGATGCGAATGGAGTTGTAAATGCTTCTGCTGGTAGTAGTGTAGCAACCATTCAGGATCTTACACAAACTACAGCATCTCTTGCTGCTGAAGCAACAGGACAAATAAATATCACTGGATATAAAGCATATACATTATTCAAAATTGCGGCAAGTCATGAGAGTTGGATCAGAATTTATTCTGATAGCACATCAAGGACTGCGGACCTTACTCGTAGCGAGGGACAAGATCCAGCTCCTGGATCTGGTGTAATTAGTGAAGTAAGAACAGAAGGACTTAATGGTTTCGTCTTAATTACACCAGGAGTTCTTGGATTTAATAATGATAGTCCACGGACAACAACAATTTATCTCACAGTTACTAATAGAAGCACATCAGCTGCAGCAATAACCGTCACCCTAACAGCACTTAAAATCGGAGAATAATAAATGGCAATTTTAAAAAACGTTGTTAACGTCAACAACGGAAACACTGGATGGACAAGGCAAGATGTATTAGATGCATTAGAAACAACGTTTGCCAATCTTGGATTTAATGGTGGCACTAATGTTAATGGTATTCCCACTCTGATATCCCCACCAGGAAACACCTTTGCTAACTTCCAGTATTGTGGTGGAGCTGCTCCGAGTGTCGATAGTCGAAAAATAAGACGATTTTATGCAACATCTAACGGCACGACATCATATAATATTCAGGAAGAATATATACCATCTAATTACTACATTGCTGATACTAATGTCAACTATCCAGACTACACTAATTTTATAGGACTTGGTGATAATATCTCACATCTTTTGCAAACTGGAGATAAAATATTATGGAATCCTTATAATTATGCAACCAATCTGCTTAACTTTCCTGGGTATACAACAGGGCAAACATATTATGTAATTAAAATTAGCAATGATGTTATACAATTAGCAACAACTCTTGAGAATGCTTTAGCTGGTAATGAAGTTGACTTAACCGCAACCCCTACTGGTAATTGGAATGCATATGTAATGGTGCGAAGATTACCTAGCACTGCCGTTGGGAATCCTGGAGATGTTGGTTATGTAAGAGGATATGATATAGTAAATCCAACTATTGTTATTCAGAATGGAGACCAAGTATATTTTACTGGCGATGCTTCTACTAGTATGACTGACTTTTCTTTGGTTAGCACAAAATACGGTGGAGTTACTGCTACTAAAGAATTAAATGCCACCAATTATCCGTCGTTGGTAAGTTATCAACAATTGCCTGTTTTCCCCACTTCTACAAACGGGACGGTAGCCTGGGAATGTCGTGGATGGTATCAAACAGATACTGTTGATGGGTATAGTTATGGTTACACAAGCAAAGCAAATGCTACGATGAAGGGAGAAATAAAAATAGTTCCAGGAAACAGCAGCAACTCTTATTATGCACAGGCGTTTCCTGGTTTTTCATTTTGGAGATATACTGTGCCAGCATCTGGTGCTAGGTCTTCATTAAATTTAAAAATCTCTAGATATCCATATCAATACTCAGAAAGGGGAAGAATTTATAATATTGAGATTACTAATGTAAGCACTGCTTCTGGGTGGAATGTTGGGGATGCCTTCACTATTCCTTCATCTGCTTTAGCGTATACCGAGCCACAATATACAGTAGGGTCTATTGAAGTTGGGATTAATAGTAAGACAACAGCACAAGAAGTTGCTCGCACAGGTGTCTGTAGCATACTAACAACTAATGTTGGTGCTGGAGCAAAGATGTATCAAAAAAGTAGTGGTGGAATACCAGACACTATTACATTTACTAATGCTACTGGTGGCATCGGTTATACTGCTGGCACAAATATATCTACTACTGGAGGCACTGGTTATGGATTAGCTGTTACTACGACTGTAACAGATGGGGTAATACAAACAGTGACAATCACCAACCGTTATGGTGATTCTACTGGTAAGGGATACACAGTTGGTGATGTTATTACTATTCCTGGTGGAAATGGTCTTGCTACATTTACAATTGCTACAGTGTATGGGCATGGGCATTTTGCTGTATTGAAATCTGTAAACGATGCTACCAAAACTTATGGAACAACATATTATGGTTTTGGATTATCTCTTAACAATTATACAATGACCATTGCTTCTGGTCCAAATTGGAATTTTTATAATAAATTAGGAACAAGCCAATCATATAATGGTGGGGATAATACTTATGGATCCTTTGATGGAGATGTGGGATTAGATTACCAAAATGGTTATAACTATATTCGAGTAGGAACGGATACGCAAGGAGAATGCACAATACAATATGCTACCACATCTACACCAAACGCATATCCTCTTAGTATCAGAACATACCAAGCACAAGCACCACAGGATACAAACTTTGCTATCATACAATTCACACAAACAATTAATGGATTCGTTCAACCGTATGCAACATTCTCTCTACATAAAGGACCTTTAGTTGGAGCAAATGTTTGGGATTTAAATCATGTTTGGAATGGTGGAATTACTCGATACTCTGGTAGTGGTAGAGGTATAGACACCACATATCAAGTAGCTACTACTGGCAATTATGGTTATGAATCAACACCTGACAGCGGCCAATCTTCATATAATTTATCTAGAGAAGCAAATTATGGATATATACGCGAATCAATGTCATGGGCATTCAAACCCACAACAAGATATGCTTGTAATATAGATACAAATAATATAGCTGGTGGTGAATACTCGGGTTACACTTCTCAGCAAGATGTAGTGACATACTACAGAAATTCTACATACGACGGATACTCAAATAAGCGTGTATCTGCTTCTGCTAATTATTATAAACCAATGAAAGGACTACCAATCTCCAATACATTAATGCCATGTCCTTATTATTTACCAGATGATTTTGTGGTACTTCAGGTAGCAACATCTCCTGGTCTCACTCAATTTAGAGTTGGTGATACAGTTGAAATATCTGCTTCCGAAAGGTATGAAATTATTGAAGCTGGGTACGAACAAGCTCAAAATGGTTTGGATAATATAACAAGCAATCAATCAATCGGAATGCTCTTCATGGGGAGAATTTAATGGCATTAATAGTTTTAAGCGAAACACCAACAGCAGTAGTATCATGTCAAATGATATCTGCTAGTCCAACTACTACCACAGCACTTGTTGATCCAATTTTTTCATCAAAAATTAGAGCAACAAATAACATTGCAATGACACCACGAAATTTCAATATTGCTGATTTAGATTCTGCTGGATTTGTTTCTGCTGGTAGAAATGCTGCTCCTGGTATTCTTACTGGACGCAGACCAAGATTCGGACTGCTATTCCCCAGAGGATACTTTAATAGATAACTAAATATACTAAGAAGAATATTATCATAAGCACAGAGGAATAGAATGTCGATCACCAAAAAAATTCCTATTGCAATAGGAATTAAACCGAATCAAGTGGCAACTTTTACTAACAAAACAATGAGTGGGAATAATAATATTTTCACAAATCTTCCTAATAGTGCATTATCGTTTAATAGTATTAGTATTAATGGCACTTCAATTCCTCTAGGAGGGAACATTAATCTGTCGGTAGCAGGTGGACCAGCAATTGTAAATACTGACACAACTTATAGTGTCAAAGCATCTTCAATAGCAAGTGGAGCAAGTTTAGATTTAGATGCTGGTGGTAGTGGCTCTGGATCAGATCTTATTAATTTTATTGGTGCTGGTAATGTTACAGTATCTAGAATTGATGGCAGCACCATTAGAATTAGCGATGCAGGAAATCTCGGTGGTGTTGCATTAACTGCAGATAATGCAGCAACTCTCAGCAATAAAACAATTAGTGGTATCTCTAATACATTATCAAATATTTCCAACGCTTCATTAGTTAATTCAGGTATAACTATTAATAATGAGTTAGTGCCATTAGGAGGCACAATAACAATCGTCGGTGGTGGTAGCAGTGGAGGCTTAACTGCTTCTGGAATCGATACTTTAAGTAACAAAACCATTAGTGCACTTAATAATACAATAACTAATATTGGAAACTCTTCTTTAGTAAATCCTTCTATTAGTATTAATGGTACTGCTGTTCCGTTAGGCACTAACTTTACAGTATCTGGTCTGGGTGATGTAACTTTAACAGGCACACAAGATTTATCAAACAAATCTTTATCAGAACCAATTTTACAGGACATAAAATTACTTGGCACATTAAGAATTGGTGTTACTGCTGGAGGAAATCCAGGTACTACAGGACAAGTTTTAAAATCAACAGGCACTGGTGTGCAATGGGCAACAGAAAATCAAATTACTGCAGCATCACTAGTTGTTGGAAGCGGATTATCTAGTACAGGAACTGGATCATTTAATGGATCTAATGGTATTACTGTTTCTGTTGATTCTAGCATTGTTAATACTATACCAGAATGGACTTTAGGAGTAGCAGGAACTAATGAGCATTATACTTTTACTGGTCCTGGATTTATTGGTGCGGTAAACGATCCAATTTTATATTTGGTGAGAGGTCAATCATACAAGTTTCTTAATCCAATGGGAGCGCACCCATTTCAAATTCGTGTAAGTGCTGGTGGTAATCCATATAATACGGGAATAACAAATAACGGATTTATTTCAGGAACATTAACTTGGAATGTGCAATTTGACGCACCTAATATTCTTTACTATCAATGCACTGCTCACCCCGATATGTTGGGGACTATCTATATTCTTGATGTTGCTCCATCTAGTCCAACAAGAACGACCGCAGCTGCAACTACAGCGGGATTAGCGAATAATGCTGTGGGAAATATTACTATCACTGCAGCGAAAACATATACTTTATTAAAATTACAAACATCACACGCAGCATGGATCAGATTATATACCTCTGATGCAAGCAGAACTGCTGATAATACTAGAGTGCAAGGAGTAGATCCATCACCAAACAGTGGAGTAATTTCAGAATTAATTGCTACTGGAGCAGAAACAGTATTATTAACACCAGGAGCAATTGGATGGAATAATGACACCACACCATCCTCAAACGTATATGCGTCAGTAAAAAATCAAAGTGGATCGTTAGCATCAGTTACTGTAACAATGACTTACCTTAAACTAGAAGGTTAATATGAAAAAAATTCTAAATGTTACCTTGATTGAAAACACAAATAAACAAGAATTTGTAGATAGTTTTGATAAAGAAACTCAAGCAGATTTTTGGAATATGCTCAGTGAGTTACCGACTTTAATCTGTATGAATGTAGAGGAATCATTCATATCAGAATTTAAAAATGATGCTAGAGTTGTATTAGTAGAAGAAAGACCCATAGCATATCCAGCAGCACTACCTGCTACTTATACCATGACAAAAAATATAACTGGAGTTGCTCCAGTTACAACTGAAAATGGAGCTAACTATGCTCCGTTACAATTTTACTATGATACAAATCAAATACAATCACAAGATACAGTTGGATCTAATGTATGGACAGATACTGTAGATTCAATTTATAGTGCAACATATTCCACTCGATGGACAGGAAAAAATGTTGACATCGTAACTATAGAATCTGGATATACAGAACCACCTAGTGTTGCATTACAGGGAATACATAATACACATCCAGACTTTAAGGATCCAGACAACTTATCTGCTAGTAGAGTTGTTGCTATGAATTGGGCAGACTTAGAAGATGCAGCAAATAATCAAATAACATCCAATAGAGTTTTTGCTAGTCATGCAATGGGCGTGTTGAGTGCTGCAGCAGGAACTGTTTGTGGTTTTGCTAAAAAAGCAAATCTAAGAGCAACATATCTTACTAGCGAAGATGGAGATATAGAGATAATAAATGCTATTATTTCTTGGCACAACAGTAAAACATTTAATCCAACTACATCAGTTAAAGATCCAACAATTGTTATTGGAGAATGGCAATATTTACAAGAGCGTAAAAAAGCAATAAAAATTGATGATATTCTTTCAATCACAACTCAAAATGGAGTTGTAAATAGACCAGGCGCATCATGGGGATCTGATTTTACACCATTCACAGAACGAAATATAATTCCATTTCAAGTATATAACGTAACAACCACTACGTATGAATGGCGTATAGTTTTCCCAACACAGTCTGCATACTCATCACTACAAACAGCAGTGGGAAGTTTATGGAATGCTGGAATTATTTTTATTAATGCAGCAGGAAATAATGGAGGAGTTTATACAAAAATAGAATCAGCATTTCAAACTTATTGCACTACTTCTGCTAACCCACAAGTTATTACTATTACATATGACATAGCAAATAGTGCTCCTACCACTGAAGCAGTTACTACCTGGTATAATTTTGTTCCATATGGACCACATGGCGTAACTAATGCAATAGATGTTGCGGCAGGACAAAATTCAGAAGCAAGTCCAATATTAGATGCATATACAAATAGAGGTCCAGGTATCGATATCGTTGGGTTGGGGTCAAATACATGGACAGCATATCCATCAAAAACCTATGCAGATGGATTATGGGGTATGTTTAGCGGCACTAGTTGTGCAACACCAACAGTAGTTGGAAAAGCGGCTTGTCTGATGGAAGAATATTTTACGTATAATAATGTTTGGCCAACTCCAGCACAAACAAAAAGTATACTATTAAGCGAAGCAAAACGATGCGTTGAAGGTGTAGTAACTACTACATGGAACAACGTTTCTAATGCAAGTATTACAATATCTTCAAAGGAATCAAAAAGTAAGTCTTTAGCAAGAATCACTAATGGTGCTGGAGCAAACGGAGCATATCAATTTACCGAGTTAGCAGGCACAACTAACTTAAGAGCATTTTTAAATGCTTCTGAATTTAATACTTCAAATACCAAAGGAAAAAGACCATTTACAGGAGTCGTTTATCCAAGACCAAATTTAAAAATAGGCAATCAATTAATAATAGATAAATTATCCATCGGACCTATTCCAACAGTTAGTATTACTGTAACAAGCACAGCATTTGTTGAAGGAGCATCAATTCCCCTTGCAAACAGAGCCATAAGTGCTGGAGGATCTAATACAAGTCCTCAACTATCATGGAGTGTAACAGGATCTACAGGTGATGTAGCATATTATGAAGTTTATGCAGAAGAATCAATTTCACCTTATCCAATTTCATGGGATGTAACAGCAATTCCAGTGGGCACCACATCAATAGTAACAAATGGAAATTGGCCTGCAGGCACAACTATTAATACTATTGATGCTTTACAAAGAAGTAATGGTTATTATGGTCCTAGACCCACTGCAAATACAGGAGTACATACTTATTTCTACACTGTTGCCGCTGTGCATAGTAATGGTAGTTATCTGGGATCTGGACTATTGTCAGGAATTATTAATACTAATACACCACAAACATATGCTTTAAATCTAAGCGTAGTTGGCGGATCATCTTCTAATTATACTATTTCTGGATCACATAGATCTGGATCGATTGCATCTGGCACAACTGATCCAGCAATTGTGGTTAATACAGGAGATACTTTAAATTTCGTAGTAGCATCTGGAGCTGGTCTTGCAAGTCATCCATTCTGGATTAAAACTACAGCAGTAACAGGCACAGGTAGTGGCGTAACCACTGGCACAGTAAGTGGTCAAGGAAGAACAACTACTGGCACAACATCATGGAATACAACAGGAGTAACTCCTGGCACATATCATTACATCTGTCAAAATCACAGTAGTATGACAGGAACTATTACCGTTAGAGCAGCAACTGCATAAAAAAGGGGTCTTAACGACCCCTTTAAAGTATTAAAATATTCCTGGAAGTATTTGTCCTGTAGTAATGTAAGTGCCAACAGCAATTACAAATCCAAGCATAGCAAGGCGTCCATTAAGAAGTTCTGCCTGAGAAGTAAATCCGAATTTCATAGAAGTTTTCCTTTGGTAATAAATCCATACTCATTATATATGAAAGATGTTGATCTGTCAAGTGGAAACAACTGGACTTGAACCAGTGGTCTTTCGATTATCAGCCGAATGCTTTACCAACTAAGCTATGTTTCCTCGATGGGCAGGGTTGGATTTGAACCAACGTAGGCAGAGCCAGTGGATTTACAGTCCACCTCCATTAACCACTCGGACACCTACCCAAACTCCCCTTTCTGGATTCGAACCAGAGACCCTACGATTAACAGTCGTTTGCGCTACCGCTGCGCCAAAGGGGATTACTAAAAGGGGTGTTGCCACCCCACAGATTTACTTAGAACTTACAAAATTATTGATTTTATCAGCAAGTGATTCAATATATTCGTAAGAAGGAAACTCTGGATACTCCATCATCACTGTTGTTTTTGGATTATCATTCCACATAGCAACAGTTGCATATGCTGCTTGATACTCATCATTAGCAAGTGTGTGTGCTTGCTGTAAAATAGAAAACCGTAGTTCGTAAGGTGTCATTTGTCTTGTCCTTTGTGTGTGTTTGTGTGTTATAGCAGAGTTATTCTGCTAAAGCGAAATAGGAGATTCGAACTCCTGACGTTCTGCTTGGAAGGCAGACATTCTACCGCTGAATTAATTTCGCAGTAATTTTAAAGTGTTTCAGTTACTTGTTTTTCAAAAATATATAGGTCTCTCCCACCCCATACAATTTTGTCATCTTTAATACCAGCATCATAGCATAACACCTGATTTCCTGTCAAGATAACTTTACTTTCTAGTTGAGCATCATGAAGAATACATTCTCCATAGTTACTACCTTCCCAGGTTGATATATTGCGAGAGAAAATCATATCACATGGATACTTTTGCCAATCAATATCATAGTTTTTAACAATAATATTACTATTATCGATTTCTAACATATGATATTTTTCTCTATAAGGCGCATCTTCTCCCGCATAATTATACCAATGTTTAGAATGAAATTTATTCTCTTCTAGTTGTTTCCAATAGCAATGAATGTAAGCAAACTTAGATGGATTTGCGAATGCTTGATTTCTATTGTGATATTGTCCTAATAAAAAAGAAAGAAAATCTTCTATCATAAAAATTTAGAAAGAAGTAAGTGAACTATTTGTCGTTATATCTCCACCAAAACTAATTACATCTTCTCCCATTCCTCCTCTCACCCGACTATTTACGTAGTAAGGTTGTTCGTCAAGTCCTAAATCTAAATTTGTAGATGACATATTAAATTTAATACTATCATTGGTAGTTTCTTTAGTTACATTATACCTGTAACAAAGACTCCAAGTTTTAACATTGTTAATTGTTTCAGCAATGTTTTTTAGAAGATATGGATCTTCTGTAGCAGCACCAAGTTTGAGTGCTGTGCGTAAAGCATCTTCTGCTTTATCTAATTGATATTTTACTGTGTCAAGCATAATCATTCTCCTTAATATAACAGGGTACTCGGTCTGAATCTAGCCATTTAGTATACTCAAAATCTTCT
>Ga0247843_1007125_pt1 | contig 14036 bp, 12 predicted proteins | sample LaCruzMarch2017__FD_192420 | JGI IMG/M metagenome (GOLD analysis project Ga0247843, IMG submission 192420) | Freshwater microbial communities from meromictic Lake La Cruz, Castile-La Mancha, Spain - LaCruzMarch2017_8m | ecosystem: Environmental > Aquatic > Freshwater > Lake | place: Spain...
ACCTTTGTCGGAGGGGGCGCAATCCGCTCTCCATTATTGGCCACGCCTCAGGGCGTGCTTGTTCAAACGGGTGACGGTGCGCTCGTAATGTTGGCGTTGAAATAACTCGTGTCTGTTAAACCTGTCGTTGTATTAGTGGGGCGCCCCAATGTGGGTAAATCCACACTCTTTAATCGTCTGACGCGGTCGCGCTCAGCCTTAGTTGCTGATTTTTCGGGGCTGACCCGGGATCGGCACTATGGTGAGGGGCGCGTTGGTCATACGCCCTTTATCGTCGTGGATACCGGAGGCTTTGAACCTGTAGCCAAAACGGGCATCCTTCATCAAATGGCGCGTCAAACCAAGCAGGCGATTGCTGAAGCCGATGTTGTGATTTTCATGGTTGACGCACGTTCGGGCCTCAACGCTCATGATCATGATATTTCCCGGCTTCTGAGAAAGCTCGGACAGCGCGTCATTCTGTGCGTCAATAAGGCCGAGGGCATGCAACACGGCAGCGCTGTCGCAGAGTTTCATGAGCTGGGGCTAGGTTTGCCGGTTGCGATTTCCGCGGCACATGGCGACGGTATTGCCGATTTGATCGAGCATGCCTTAGAGGGGCTCGGTGAGCCTGTCCTTGAGGCGCCTGAATTCGACGCTGACGATGCTGAGCCGACAGAAGCCGCCTTAAAGATTCAGGGTGAAGCGGTTGAGCCGGAGATCAAACATCGCATCAAGCTGGCCATCGTTGGACGACCTAACGTTGGAAAGTCTACGTTGATCAACACCCTGTTGGGCGAAGAGCGTGTGATTGCTTTTGACATGCCTGGTACGACCCGAGATGCGATTGAGATCGAATTTGATCGCGGTGGCAAGCAATACACATTGATTGACACGGCGGGCTTGCGAAAGCGTGGCAAGGTGTTTGAAGCGATTGAAAAATTCTCTGTCATCAAGACATTGCAAGCGATCGAAGCTTGCAATGTGGTGTTGTTGATGATTGATGCGCAACATGAGGTTTCTGAACAAGACGCACATATTGCCGGTTTTATTCTTGAAACGGGTCGTGCGCTCGTGGTGGCGATCAATAAATGGGATGGCCTTGACGAGGAACAACGCGAAAAGATTCAGCGTGAGTTTGACAGAAAACTTCGTTTCTTATCTTTTGCGCGCGTTCATACGATTTCTGCCTTGCGTGGCCAAGGCATTAATACCGTGTTGCGGTCTGTCAATGCGGCACATGCTGCAGCCTTTATGAAGCTGTCAACACCGCGTCTGACGCGTGAGTTACAGGCTGCCGTTGAGCAACAACCCCCTCCGCGCAAAGGTATTTTCAGACCCAAAATGCGCTACGCTCACCAAGGAGGACAAAATCCTCCCTTGATCATTGTTCATGGCAATGCCCTGGATGCCATTTCCGATTCTTATCGGCGTTATCTCGAAAACAGATTCCGAGATGCGTTCGAGTTGGCGGGTACGCCTTTGCGCATTGAGTTCAAATCTTCTTATAACCCTTTCGTTGATCATTGATTCGTCATGAGCCGTTATTGGAATAGTCTGGTTGCTAAACTTGATCCCTATGTTCCGGGTGAGCAGCCTCTCGTTCAAAATTTGATTAAGCTCAATACCAATGAGCACCCCTATGGACCTTCACCCAAGGTGATTGAGGCGATTCTGGCAAACGCCAACGATAGCTTGCGTTTGTACCCTGATCCGACGGCACTTGCCTTAAGACGGGCCATTGCAAAGCGCTATGGGTTGCTCGAGGATCAAATATTTGTAGGCAATGGGTCCGATGAGGTTCTTGCACATGTATTCCACGCTCTTATGAAGCATGAGCACCCGGTCGTATTTCCAGACATCACTTATAGCTTCTACCCTGTTTACTGTGGTCTTTACGAGATTCAATATAAAACTGTTGCCTTAGATGAGCAGTTGAAAATCCGTGTTGAAGACTACCTGCCTGGCGCGCCTGTTGGTCGGGTGGGAGGGATTATTTTTCCAAATCCAAATGCGCCTACGGGTGCGGTACATGCCTTGGGTGAGGTCGAGCGAATCGTCTCTGCCAACCAAGAAGTCGTCGTGGTCGTCGATGAGGCTTATGTCGACTTTGGCGCTGAAACAGCGGCCAGTTTGATTAAAAAATATCCTAATTTGCTGGTTGTTCATACGCTTTCCAAGTCTCGCTCTCTCGCAGGGCTCCGTGTGGGCTATGCGATGGGTCACCCCGATCTGATTCAGGGTTTAGACCGTGTTAAGAATTGCTTCAACTCCTATCCACTCGATCGGCTGGCGATTGCCGGGGCGACCGCAGCGATCGAGGATCAAGCGCACTTTGAACAAACACGCGATGCTGTTGTTCGGTCTCGTGCCGCGCTGACGGCTGGCTTGGAAAAGCTCGGATTCGATGTTTTGCCTTCTGCTGCGAATTTTATTTTTGCCAAACACCCCGCTAAAGATGGGGCTGTCTTTGCCGCAGCGTTGCGTGACAAAAACATCATTGTTCGACACTTTAAAGCACCCAGAATCAACCAGTATTTGCGCATCACGATTGGTACGGATCAAGAATGTGAAAAACTGCTTGATGCCTGTCGAGAAATTTTGCGTTAAGCGCCTGAAATTGAGCCTTTTGTAACTTTAAGTTTCATTTGCTAGCGCACCGGGGGGAAACCCTGTACAGTATGGTCATTGGCGCCGCATCGCAGCAATTTTTTCACGATGTGGATTCGTCAACAACAACATATGGAGCCTGCCAATGAGCAATAAAGGGCAAACTTTGCAAGACCCCTTCCTGAACGCCCTGCGTAAGGAGCATATTCCAGTGTCTATTTATCTGGTAAACGGGATCAAACTTCAAGGCCAGGTCGAGTCATTTGACCAATATGTCGTGTTGCTTCGCAACACTGTGACGCAGATGGTCTATAAACATGCGATTTCAACGGTCGTGCCCGCACGCGCCGTAAGCTTGCCCGTTGATGCCTCCCCTGAAGCAGAGGCTGAATAATCGGACTGAGATTGACGCATGCGTGCGTTAATCATCAGTGTTGATCTCGGGTCACCCGACCATGTCGCGCATGCTGAAGAGTTTGCGCTGTTAGCCAAAGGGGCTGGAGCTGATTTGGTGGCGACGCTGACTGCGCGCCGTCAACGCCCAGACGCAGCCTACTTTATTGGCTCAGGCAAGGTCGAAGAGGGCGTGCTTCTCGCTGAAGCATCCGAGGCAGAGGTGGTGCTTTTTGATCAGCCCCTATCACCGGCTCAGCAGCGGAATCTCGAGCGACAATTCAACTTGAGAGTGGTCGATCGGGTCGCATTGATTCTGGATATCTTTGCTCTCCGTGCGAAAAGTCATGAGGGTAAGTTGCAGGTTGAACTTGCTCAGCTACAGCACCTCTCCACACGCCTGACGCGTCTTTGGTCTCACCTAGAGCGTCAACGGGGCGGGATTGGTATGCGTGGGCCTGGCGAGTCACAGCTCGAGATGGATCGCCGAATGATTGGCGCCAAGGTCAAGCTGTTGCGAGAGCGCTTGGAGCGCGCCCAGCGTCAACGTTCGACCCAGCGTCGAGCGCGCGCGCGCGGCGCCACGCTGTCAGTGTCGCTTGTGGGTTATACGAATGCCGGAAAATCAACCCTGTTTAATGCGATGACCCGGGCGGGTGCGTATGCTGCGGACCAGCTTTTTGCCACACTCGACACGACGACTCGTCGCTTGTGGATCGAAGGAGCAGGGCAGATTACCCTTTCAGATACTGTGGGTTTCATCCGAGACTTGCCACCGACGCTCATTGCCGCTTTTCGCGCCACGCTCGAAGAAGCCACGCAAGCCGATTTGCTGCTGCATGTTGTGGACGCAGCGAGTCCGCAGCGTGACGAGCAAATCGCAGAGGTCAACAAAGTTTTATCAGATATCGGTGCGGCAGATATTCCATGCATTCTGGTCTACAACAAAACCGACCTCGCTGGACTGGAATCTCGTGTTGAAGTGGACGAACATGGTACGATTTGTCGAGTTTTTTTAAGTGCTCAAAAGCGCTCTGGCTTGAGCGGTTTGCGTGATGCTATTAGTCAGTTTGCTACTACCTCGGAAAACAATGCGATTTCTTACGAAAATATTCAACCTGAATGATCCCGGTTGGGGCCGTGGTCAGGGCGGTGGTGGCAACGAGCCGCCTCGTCGTCCTCCCCAAGGAAACGGTCCACCTGATTTAGATCAGGTCTGGCGTGATTTCAACAATCGTCTCGGTGGGTTGTTTGGCGGTAAACGAGGCGGTGGTAAAAGTGGCGGTCCTCTCAGTTCGGGCGGCCCTACGCCGCGTCAGTCGAAAATCGGACTCGGCGTGATCGTTGCTGCTGCAGTGGCTATTTGGTTGGCAAGTGGTTTCTTCATTGTCCAAGAAGGCCAAGTTGCCGTGATCACCCAGTTTGGCAAATATAAAAGCACGGCTCAGGCTGGCTTTCAATGGAGAATACCTGCTCCAATTCAATCGCATGAGATGGTCAATTTATCTCAGTTGCGTACGTTTGAGGTAGGTTTTCGTGGCAATGCGCGCAATCGCGTGTTGCCCGAGTCCTTGATGTTGACAGACGATGAAAATATTGTGGATGTTCAGTTCGTTGTGCAGTACCGACTGCGTGCGGACGGTGCACCAGACTATCTATTCAAGACCAAGGATCCAGACGAATCGGTTCGCCAGGTTTCTCAGTCAGCCATGAGAGAGGTGGTCGGTACGCGCTCAATGGACTTTGTCCTGTATGAGGGCCGCACGGCAGTGGCCGCCGAGGTTCAGAAACAAATGCAGCAGATCCTCGATCGCTACCAGACCGGCGTTCAGGTGAGTAGCGTTGCGATTCAAAACGTTCAGCCCCCAGAGCCTGTTCAGGCGGCCTTTGATGATGCAGTGAAAGCAGGTCAGGATCGTGAGCGCCAGATCAACGAAGGTCAAGCCTATCGCAACCAGATCGTGCCACTTGCAGCGGGTCAGTCCTCCCGGATGCTTGAGCAAGCTGAGGGCTATCGCGCCCGCGTAGTCGGCAATGCTGTGGGTGATGCCGCTCGCTTCACAAGCGTACTCGGCGAGTATCGAAAGGCTCCAGAAGTGCTGCGCGAACGTATGTATCTCGAGACCATGCAACAAATGTACTCCAACGCAAGCAAAATTCTGGTCGATACTTCTGGTTCGAACAATATGTTGTATTTGCCACTGGACAAAATTACGCAACAAGCCGCTCAAGGTGCTCAGCGTATCAATCCCATGGCAAACACACCTGTTCAGACCAATGCGCCTAATCCCTTAACGCAGCCTGCACCCGTGACACGGCCTGCTGCACCAGGGCCTATCAACACACTGACGCGCGATCGCGGCAGTCGATAACACAGAGGACACAATCATGAAAAGATTATTTCCCCTGTTGATCGCCTTGTTCATTGGTGCGGTGGTGCTTTCCTCCTCCGTGTTCATTGTGCGCGAGCGTGACTATGCGCTGGTTTTTGCGCTGGGTGAAGTCAAGAAAATCGTCTCCGAGCCAGGTTTGTATTTCAAACTGCCACCCCCATTTCAAAATGTGGTGGCCTTGGATAAGCGTTTGCTGACGATTGATTTACAAGAAGCCGAACGCATCCAGACTTCCGAAAAGAAGAACCTGTTGATTGATTCGTTCGTCAAGTGGCGGATTGTTGACCCTCGTTTGTATTACGTGACCTTCGGTGGAAACGAACGTGCTGCACGTGAACGCTTGCAGGCTCAGATCAGAGATGCGCTCAATGCCTCGGTCAACATCCGTACGGTCAAAGACGTCGTCTCTCTTGAACGCGATGTCATCATGACCGAAGTGCTCAACAATGTCGCAAAGCGTGCTGAGCCCTTGGGTGTCAAAATCGTTGACGTGCGTCTCAAGCGGATCGAGTTTGCCCCTGAGATTTCCGAGTCGGTCTATCGTCGCATGGAGTCCGAACGCGTTCGTGTTGCGAATGAGCTTCGCTCGATCGGCGCTGCAGAGGGTGAACGAATCCGAGCTGAGGCAGATCGTGAGCGAGAGCAAATCCTCGCCAAGGCTTATGGGCGCGCAGAGGCAATCATGGGTGAGGGTGAAGCCGAAGCCGCTGGTTTGTATGCCAAGGCTTATGGCGCAGACTTACCTTTCTATAGCTTTTACAAGAGCTTAGAGGGATATCGTGCTGCCTTTGGTAAGCCCGGTGATGTCCTTGTGGTCGATCCAAGCTCTGAGTTCTTTAAGTATCTCAAGAACTCTCAGGGTAAAAGATAGTTTTTTTTATACGGATTCTGAGCGAGAAATCACCCTCGCTCAGAGCCTTACACGGCTCCGATAATCTGTATAATATGCTGTAAGCTTTATCGATTGTTCTGGCGGCTTGCCGGGCTTACGCCCCAAGCCGCTTTTTGTTTGGCTGTTCGTTTTGTGCGCTTTTACATTTCGAGTGGTCGTGATTAGTTCTTGTCGAACTTAACCTTTTTTTATTTTCCTGCGATCATGAAAGGCAATTGGTTGTTGCCAGAAAGTTTGGCAGATATGTTGCCAGCCGAGGCGCGCCGTATAGAAGACCTGCGCAGGCACTTGCTCGACTTATTCCGGACTTATGGATTCGAGTTGGTTGCCCCGCCATTGGTCGAGTATATCGATTCGTTGCTGTCCGGAACCGGAAGCGACCTGAGTTTGCGCACCAGTAAGCTTGTGGATCAGTTGTCAGGGCGTACTCTAGGTATTCGTGCTGATATGACTCCGCAGGTGACACGTATCGATGCGCACTTGCTAAATCGTGCAGGCGTGACGCGCCTCTGTTACTGTGGACCTGTGTTGCACGCGCGTCCTGCAGGCTTGTTGTCGAGCCGGGAGCTGTTGCAAATTGGCGCGGAGATTTATGGCCATGCTGGCGTTGAGGCCGACCTCGAAATTATTCGCCTAGCACTTGAAAGCACGAGATTAGCGGGTGTTCAAGCGGTACGTCTGGATTTGTGCCATGCCGGCTTAGTCCGGAGCTTGCTTGAAAGCGACCCGCGCGCGCAGCGCCGTGCTGATGAAATTATGGCGCTGCTGCGGGAAAAAGATATGCCAGGTTTGCGTTTGCTGGGAGAGGGCCTCGAGTCACTTCAAGCATCGACAGTACAAGCCCTGTGTGCTTTGCCGCAACTTTATGGAGATGCCTCTGTTATCGGGCGCGCGCGCAAGGTTCTTCCTCCCATTCCCGGTGTGACGCAGTCTCTGGATACCCTGGAGCATTTGCTTGCCGCGCTGGATGATGTTTCCGTGGGGGTGGATTTGGCGGATGTAGGTACATACGGCTATCACACTGGCGTCACTTTCTCTGTCTACGCCGAGGGCTGGCATGATGCGATTGTCCAGGGTGGTCGCTATGACGACGTCAGCAGGGCGTTCGGTCGTGCGCGACCTGCGACGGGATTTAGCCTGGATCTGCGTAAGTTGGTAGCGGGTTTATCGCCTGCTTTGCCAGCACCGGCCATTCGTGCGCCTTCGGGGCAGGATTCTGGACTGCGCGAGGCGATGCAGGTCTTGCGTCAGAGTGGCAATATCGTTGTTCAGGTTTTTCCAGGCGAGGCTGCCACACACGATGAGTTTGTTTTTGATCGTGAACTTGTGTGGCGCGATGGCCGTTGGTTGGTTCAGCAGGTTCTTTAGGCTTCGGTGCGTCGTTGGCCTGTTTGGCCCTCTGTGTGCTTGGAGATATTTATTCCGAAACTGATTGGTTTGATTACCCAATATGAGCAAGAACATCGTAGTGATTGGCACCCAATGGGGTGACGAAGGTAAGGGCAAGATCGTGGATTGGCTCGCAGAATCTGCGCGCGGAGTCGTGCGGTTTCAGGGGGGCCATAATGCGGGCCATACTCTTTGGGTGAATGGCAAAAAAACGATTTTGCGTCTGATTCCTTCTGGCATCATGCATCCAAGTGTGACGTGTTACATCGGCAACGGTGTGGTGCTATCACCCGAGGCGTTACTCAAAGAAATTTCCGAGCTCGAGGCTGCAGGATTGGACGTTCGGTCTCGACTCAAAATCTCAGAGGCATGTCCTTTGATTTTGCCCTATCACGTTGCGCTTGATCAGGCGCGCGAGGCCCGCCGTGGTGATGCCAAAATCGGCACAACGGGCCGCGGTATCGGGCCAGCTTACGAAGACAAGGTTGCCCGTCGCGCCTTACGTGTTCAAGATTTGTTCGACCCAGAAAGTTTCCGCGCCAAGGTCGATGAGGTCTTGGATTTGCATAACTTTGTGTTGACCAAGTATCTGGGTGCCCAGGCTATCTCTGCGCAAGAGGTCGTGGATCAGGCGATGGCCTTGGCACCGGCTGTTGCACCGATGGTGGCGGATGTGAGTAGTCTGTTGTATATGGCGCAGCAGGCGGGGGAAAATTTATTATTCGAAGGCGCGCAAGGTGCACTGTTGGATGTGGATCATGGGACATATCCCTATGTCACGAGCAGCAACTGTGTTGCCGGCGCAGCCGCAGCAGGCGCGGGTGTCGGACCTCAGAGCTTGAATTATGTCTTGGGTATCACCAAAGCCTATGCGACGCGCGTGGGTTCGGGGCCCTTTCCAACAGAGCTTTTAGATGAAACGGGCATGCAGCTCGCCACCGTTGGTAAAGAGTTTGGTTCGGTCACGGGGCGCCCTCGTCGTTGTGGCTGGTTTGATGGCGCGGCACTTAAGCGCTCTGTCCGTCTCAATGGTATCTCTGGCCTTTGCATCACCAAACTTGATGTGCTGGACGGACTGTCTGTGCTCAAAATGGGTGTTGGCTACGAGCTCGATGGTCAACTTTGTGATGTGCTCCCCTATGGTGCAGCGGCCGTAGCGCGTGCCAAGCCCATCCTCGAGGAAATGCCTGGTTGGACGCAGTCTACCGTGGGCATCACGGATTTTGACAAGTTACCTGCTAATGCACAGCGCTACCTCAAGCGCCTGTCAGAGGTTTGTGGTATCCCAATCGACATGGTGTCAACGGGGCCTGATCGTAACGAAACAATCATGTTGCGCGACCCGTTCAAATCTTGATGTCTGGACAGGGGATGGCCCAAGATCTCAGGGTGGACTGGGAAACTTACCATCAGCTGATAGAGCGTTTGATTGTCTTGGTTTATCAGTCTGGTTTAAAGTTTGACCAGATCCTTTGCCTAGCCAGGGGTGGCTTGAGGGTAGGTGATATTGTTTCACGCGTGTTTGATTTGCCGCTTGCGATTTTGGTGACGAGTAGTTACCGCGAAAATCAAGGGCATACGCAGGGTGCGTTAGAAATCGCCCCTTTCATCAGTATGGCCCAAGGTACGCTCAAAGGACGCATTTTGGTGGTTGATGATTTAGTCGACAGCGGCAATACGCTCCAAGGTGTTTGTCAGCATCTTGTACGGACGTATCCCAGTATCGAGGCGATCCACACCGCGGTGATTTGGTATAAAGCCTGCTCGGGCATCAAACCTGATTTTTATGTTGAAAAATTGACTGCGAATCCTTGGATTCATCAGCCTTTTGAGATCTATGACAGCCTGTCTGCCCAAGATTTGCTAGAAAAAGCCGCTAAGGATCATCCAAAATAGCGTATTTATGCTATGATCTAAGGCTATCTCGTTGTTTAACTGTTTTATTTTTACGTCACGCATCCTATGCCTATCGTTCGTCTGAAAGAAAACGAGCCCTTCGAAGCCGCACTGCGTCGCTTCAAGCGCACAATCGAAAAAACTGGTCTGTTGACAGAGTTGCGCGCCCGCGAGTTCTATGAAAAGCCCACTGCTGAGCGCAAGCGTAAGCAGGCTGCCGCCGTCAAGCGCCATTACAAGCGCATCCGCAGCCAGCAATTGCCACCGCGCATGTACTAATCCACGGCGCACATGTTGCGCCGTTCACGTATGGTCTGAGCGTTGATCCCAGATTCCTTTATCCAGGATCTTCTTGCCCGAGTCGATGTCGCCGATGTCGTCGGCAGATACGTGCAGTTAAAGAAAGGGGGTATCAACCTGCTCGGGTTGTGTCCCTTTCATAACGAAAAATCTCCCTCATTTACCGTGAGCCCCACAAAGCAGTTTTATCATTGCTTTGGCTGTGGTGCGCATGGTAGCGCCATTACCTTTCTGATCGAGCATACTGGAGCAAGTTTTCCGGAAGCGGTTAGAACGCTTGCCAGTGCTGTTGGCATGAGTGTTCCCGAGGAAAATCGTTCTCCCAGTCAAAAGGCTGCAAGTTCGCGCCGACGTGAGGAAATTTCCCAGCATACCCAAGTGTTGGACCTTGCTCAAAAACATTATTTGTCCCAATTGCGTGAGAGTCCTCCGGCGATTCGCTATCTCAAGGAGCGAGGCCTCACTGGATTGATTGCCAAGGAGTTCGGTCTGGGTTGGGCAAGTGCGGACCGTCAGGCTCTTTCCAAAGTTTTTCCCCGTTATGACGATGTAATACTCGTTGAGTCAGGGTTGGTGATTGAGTCCGAAGATGGTCGCCGCTACGATCGTTTTCGGGAGCGGATTATGTTTCCGATTCGAAATGCTAAGGGCGAAATTGTTGGCTTTGGCGGGCGCATTATTGGAAAGGGTGAGCCCAAGTACCTGAACTCGCCCGAAACGCCTGTTTTCTCCAAAGGTAACGAGCTTTACGGGTTGTTTGAGGCGCGAGGCGCGATTCGTACAGAAGGCTGTGTGATTGTGGTTGAGGGCTACATGGATGTAGTGGGTTTAGCCCAACTCGGTGTCAAAAATGCGGTGGCGACTCTAGGCACGGCGACGACACCAACGCATATTCAAAAATTACTCCGGGCAAGCGACAAGATTATTTTTAGTTTTGATGGTGATGGGGCAGGCCGCCGAGCCGCCTGGAGGGCGTTACAGGCCTCTTTGCCGCTCCTTCGCGATGATATTTCTATCCGGTTTTTATTCTTGCCCGCCGAGCATGATCCTGATAGTTATATCCGGAAATTTGGCGAGGAAGCCTTTCGGGCGTGCTTAAGCGAGTCTGATGCGCTTTCAAGCTTTTTTCTCAATGAGCTGTCTGCGCGTCACTCCACTCAGGAGCTCGAGGGGCGTTCGGCTCTTGTGCATGAAGCCAAGCCTTTACTGGCACAGATTCCGGCCATTGCGCTTAAGGTCCAGTTGCAGAATGAGTTGGCGCGCTTGGTTCAATTTACGCCCGAAGAGTTGAGTCAGTTATTAGCCCAAGACGTTCCGCACAGGCTGGCGGGCTTGCCCGAGCCCGGTCGTACGGCCCCACCTGGGCGCGCTTCAGGCCAAGAGCGAATGGCTGCGGCTGAGTCATATCATGACGAGGGGGCATCCCCAAGAGACGATTTTTCTGATGAGGACGGTCGACATAAGCGTGCAGTGCGCAGTCGTGCTGTACCTGGTGTCTCTAGGCGTGCGGTCGCTCCCCTTGCGCGCCGTTTGTTGCGGTTGTTGCTGACCCATCCTGAGTTGGTCGATCAAATGGGGGAGCAACAGGTTGAAATTTTGGCTCGTGGGCCTCATTTGGATATGGTCAGAGATCTGATTGTTCTGATTCAAGCATCGGGTGCACGTCATGTTGGTGCGTTGATTCAAGCGGCTGACCCTGGGGCAGATCTTGGTATTTTGCTTGTTTCTGTCGCGGAAGATCTGATGGCTCAGGAATCCTTGCCTAACCCTCAGTCCGAGTGGGAGGATGCCGTTCGGCGCATTGAGTTGGACGGGTTAAAAGCAGAGCAACAAGCATTGATTGGTCAGGGATTAAATAATTTAGCAGCACAGCAAAAATATCAGGAACTTTCTCAGAGTATCACCCGTCTAATGAGGGTGATCGAATCAAGTAAGTCTTCGTGATTCGGTTAAAATCAACGGTTTACGCAGCTCAAGCGTGTGTTTGAATCAAGCACGGATTGGGCAGGCTCGTGCTTAAAGCACTTTTAAATATAAGAGCGATCATGACTCAACCCCTTGGCAAGAAAAAAACAATGGCTGCTGCAAAGCCTAAACCTAAAGCTGCAACCAAGCCCATCGCCAAGTCAGCTAAGCCTTTGAGCAAAACACCGCCAAAGCCGGTGCCAAAGTCGGTAGCTAACTCGGCAACAAAGCCGGCAACTAAGCCGACAACTAAGTTGACAACTAAGCCGGTACCCAAGCAGGCGGCTAAGCCAGCTGTTAAGGCTTCTTCCAAGCCTGTGGCTAAACCAAGCGTAAAGCCTGTTTTAAAGCCAAGCGCCAAGCCCCCTGTCAAGTCAGGCTCTCAACCGGCCCCCAAGGCGGCCGCCAAGTCAGCCTCCAAGCCGGCTACCAAGCCAGCCTCTCAGGCAACCACCAAGCCAGCGCCTAAGGCAGCTGCGACCAAATCCGTTCCAACCAAATCCGCAGCAAACACTGCAGTTCAATCAGTCAAGGATTCAATGAAGTCGGCTTCAAAAAGTAAACCCGTAGCATCCGATAAAGCAACCGCAACGAAGAGCAGCGCAAAACCCGCTGCTAAGCCTGCCAACAAACCTGCCGCAAAGGTTGTGGCGAAACCTGAAGTGAAGGTGAGTGCGAAAGTTGCTGAACAATCAGACAAGTCTGACAAAAAGGCGCCGATTAAAGGGGCCGCTAAGCCCTCAGCCGCCAAGGCGGCTCCGGTGGCCAAGCCTGTTCCTGCTAAAGCCGCGCCTCCTGCACCTGTTTCATCCAAAGCGCCTGGCAAAGTCGATGTCTCCAAGCCAGTCCCTCCTAAAGACGATGGTGATGGCCCGCCAAAGAAAGCCAGTGGCCGTCCGCCGGGCGGTACGGGTCGTCGCCCTGGACGACCCTCTAAAAATCCGAATAACAACGATGCGGATTTTGGTGATTCGGGTGATGGCGAGCACGAAGTCGAAGTTGTGCCTGATTTCAAACCCGTCAAGCGTGGCAAGCGTGGCAAGGGTGACGCTAAAGATTTGATCGCACGTGGTCCAGTGACGCCCGAGGAGTACGAGGCGCGACGTAATCGCTTGAAGTCTCTCATCAAGCTCGGCAAAGATCGTGGCTACTTGACCTATGGTGAGATTAACGACCATTTGCCTGATGATCTCGTGGATGCTGAGGCCATTGATGGCATTATCAGTACGTTTAGTGACATGGGTATCGCGGTCTACGACCAGGCCCCAGATGCTGAAACTTTACTGTTGGGTGAAAATGCACCCGTCGCAACCTCTGACGATGATGTCGAAGACGAGGCTGAAGCCGCTCTGACAACCGTTGATTCAGATTTTGGTCGCACAACAGATCCAGTGCGCATGTATATGCGTGAGATGGGAACCGTGGAGTTGCTGACGCGCGAAGGCGAAATCGAAATCGCTAAGCGAATCGAAGAAGGTCTTAAACACATGGTCATGGCGATTTCGGCTTGCCCAACTACGGTCAACGAAATCTTGAATCATGTTCAGCGCGTGCGCGATGGGCAGGCTCAAATCGATGAAGTCGTCGACGGTCTGGTCGATCCCGATGATGGTGCCGAGTATGCGGGTGCGGGCGTGTCCGATGAAGCGGATGAAGACGGTCCCGCTGGCGGCATGAGCAGCAAACAGCTCGAAGATCTTCGCGTTAAAGGTTTGGCCAAGTTTGAAATCGTCGGTGTTGAGTTCGCTAAAATGCGCGCTGCCTACGAGGTTGATGGTTATCGTTCTGCGACTTACATGCGTGCGCAAGAGACGATTCAAAATGAGTTAATGGGTATTCGCTTTACCGCCAAGATGGTTGAGCGTTTGGCCGATACTTTGCGCGCGCAAGTCGAAGAGGTCCGTAAGATTGAACGTCAGGTTCTGCATACTTGCGTAGAGCGTGCTGGCATGCCACGTACCCATTTCATCAAAGTGTTTCCGGGTAACGAAACCAATCTTGAGTGGGTGTTGGGTGAGGTGGCTGTGGCCTCTGATTACGCCCATACTCTCAAACGACATGTTCCAGCCGTGCAGGAGCTTCAGCAAAAGTTGATTGATTTGCAAGTGCGCGTTGTGTTGCCGCTTAAAGATCTCAAAGACGTGAATAAAAAGATGGCGACTGGCGAAGCGAAGGCTCGCAAGGCCAAACGCGAGATGACCGAGGCGAATTTGCGCTTG
>Ga0247843_1007126_pt1 | contig 14035 bp, 2 predicted proteins | sample LaCruzMarch2017__FD_192420 | JGI IMG/M metagenome (GOLD analysis project Ga0247843, IMG submission 192420) | Freshwater microbial communities from meromictic Lake La Cruz, Castile-La Mancha, Spain - LaCruzMarch2017_8m | ecosystem: Environmental > Aquatic > Freshwater > Lake | place: Spain...
TCACCCTGTAATCCTTGAGTACCTGTATTACCTTGATTTCCTTGAGGACCTGTATAACCTGTATCACCCTGTAATCCTTGAGTTCCCTGAGGACCTGTAACGCCTTGAGTTCCCTGAGGACCTGTATAACCTGTATCACCCTGTAATCCTTGAGTACCTGTATTACCTTGATTTCCTTGAGGACCTGTAACGCCTTGAATTCCTTGAGGACCTGTATAACCTGTATCACCCTGTAATCCTTGAGTTCCCTGAGGACCTGTATAACCTGTATCACCCTGTAATCCTTGAGTACCTGTATTACCTTGATTTCCTTGAGGACCTGTAACGCCTTGAATTCCTTGAGGACCTGTATAACCTGTATCACCCTGTAATCCTTGAGTTCCCTGAGGACCTGTATAACCTGTATCACCCTGTAATCCTTGAGTACCTGTATTACCTTGAATTCCTTGAGGACCTGTAACGCCTTGAATTCCTTGAGGGCCTGTATAACCTTGAAGTCCTTGAGGACCTGTAGTTCCTATACCACCTCCAGAAGGTCCAGTAATTCCCTGCAATCCTTGAGGGCCTGTATAACCTGTATCACCCCGTAATCCTTGAGTTCCTGTATTACCTTGAATTCCCTGAGGACCTGTAGTTCCTATACCACCTCCAGAAGGTCCAGTAATTCCCTGCAATCCTTGAGGGCCTGTAACACCTTGAATTCCTTGAGGACCTGTAGTTCCTATACCACCTCCAGAAGGTCCAGTGTAACCTGTAACACCCTGCAACCCTTGAGGACCATCTGGTCCTTGTATGGGTCCAGAATTTAGCCATGAATCTAGACCTCCTTCTGTTGCAGATCCATAAATATATAAAGATGATGGAACTGTATTAGTTACTATATATGCATCACCTACAGATGCAGCACCTACTGGAGGAGTTGACAATACACCTATAACTGTTATACTTCCTATTGGTATATTTCCTAAAGTTGTACCTGCAGGCATTTTAAGACCTCCAGTAGTTGTATTATAAGATAGTGATGCTTCGCCGACACTAATAGTACTTGTTGATACAAATACATCACCAACATAAATATTTGCAATAGGTTTATCTGGAGAACCTATATTTATTCCTCCAATTTTTGTTGATGCTGTAAAATTGTAATAAGGAGTATTATAAGTTATATCTTGATCGCCACCTATTGTATATCCGGTTGCAGGAATAATATCTTGAAATACTACTCCACCAAAAGAACCAGTTGGACCTGTGTAACCTGTATGTCCTGTACCTCCTCCAGAAGGTCCAGTTGGCCCGGTGCCTCCTCCAGCAGGTCCAGTGTGTCCTGTGTAACCTGTATACCCTGTTCTACCTGTAGACCCTGTATTAGTCGCTGAACCAGCAGGACCTGTATAACCTGTGTATCCTGTGTATCCTGTTCTACCTGTGTAACCTGTAATTCCTGTATAACCTGTGTATCCTGTATAGCCTGTTCTACCTGTAAATCCTGTAGCTCCTGTGTTTGTTGCTAAACCTGCAGGACCTGTGTGTCCTGTGTATCCTGTGCAACCTGTTCTACCTGTAAATCCTGTATAGCCTGTATAACCTGTATATCCTGTATAGCCTGTTCTTCCTGTGTATCCTGTTGTTCCTGTATAGCCTGTGTATCCTGTGTAACCTGTGTATCCTGTTCTACCGGTATATCCTGTATAACCTGTATAACCTGTGTATCCTGTTCTACCTGTAAATCCTGTAGCTCCTGTGTTTGTTGCTAAACCTGCAGGACCTGTGTATCCTGTATAACCTGTGTATCCTGTTCTACCGGTATATCCTGTATAACCTGTATAACCTGTGTATCCTGTTCTACCTGTAAATCCTGTAGCTCCTGTATAACCTGTATAACCTGTATAACCTGTGTATCCTGTTCTACCTGTAAATCCTGTAGATCCTGTATTTGTTGCAGAACCTGCCGGACCTGTATATCCTGTATATCCTGTGTATCCTGTAAATCCTGTAGCTCCTGTATTTGTTGCTAAACCTGCAGGACCTGTGTATCCTGTATAACCTGTGTAACCTGTTCTACCTGTAGCTCCTGTATTTGTTGCTAAACCTGCAGGACCAGTCGGACCAGTTCCGCTTCCTCCATTACTTCCGGTTTGTATTTGACCTGTATAAATATCATATGCTACTTCATTTACAGTTTGATCAATTATTATATCGTTAACTTTAAACATTTTTATTTATACTAATTTTATTTTTTTTTATATTTTATTATGATATATCTATATAAATTTATAATTTATAATTATAAATTTAAAATTTTTACACCGGACTATTAAATTTATTTTGTTTTTGTATATCTTGTATACCTTGTATATTTGTTAAATATTTATACAAATTTAGTGCATCATTAACATTTTCAGGTATCCAATTTTTAAATAGTCTACCAAAATCATAAAATACTCTTTTACCAGTATCATTCCATTTTCCTACATTTTCATTATATTCGGTATTTATTCTTTGAAGAAAATCTTTAGCAGATACATTACTTATGAGATATTCAGATAACAAATCAATTGTATTTTGTAGATCATGTATATTATATATATTTTTTGAATTTTCATTTTCAAATACAAGCCCATACCTATTTTCAGAAATAATTGCAGCTTTATCATATAATGAAGAACCTAAAAATACAGGATCTAATACAGGTTCAAATAAAGGAAAAGGTATTGATTTTTCTATAGATTTTATGTATCCATTTTCAATACCTAATTGATAAGTTGGTGAAAGATTTATACCAAATACTTGAATATTATTAAACAAGTTTCCAATTGCAAAGTGATTAACTGTATCATAAGTAAAAGATTTTCTAAATTCTTTAACTGATTCAATAGTTAAAGATGGTGATGGTGCAATCAAAAATGATGTAATTTTGATATTGTTTAAATCATTTATTTTATTATCATTAAAATATTTAGTTAATCTACTAATGAAAATATTACCTAATGCGCCACCTAAAGAATGCCCTGTAATTATTATTTCATTTGAAGAAAAAGGTAAAGATTTAAATAAATTATAAAATTGTTTTACTAAATTCGTATTATCATTTTCAGGACCAAAAATCTCGTCATAATATTTTGCAGTAGTCTGTACAGAAGATACAGAAGAAGGTATAGTTGGTTTAGAATATAGATACTGATAACCAAGTGCAAATGTAAATGCTATAACAGCAAAAATACTTTGTTTTTTTTGAAAAAATTTTGCAGAACCCGAAATTGCAGCTATACCTAGATTAGACGCTGTTTGTAATATATTTGTAATAGTAGTTGTAAAAATTAAAGTATTTAAAAATGGTCTTAACAAATAATTATCAAGTGGTAACATATTTGAACCAAGTACAACAATTAAACGTAAAATAGTATCCCTAGGAGCATTATAACATGCCATACCTGTTATTAAAAATGACGCAAACGGATAAAATATACCGGCGAGTGTTGATATTGCATTCAAACCAAATAATTCCCAAATTTGTTTTAATAATTGACTTCCATTTGAAAAACCTACAAGTGTTCCACAAAAAGATACTAATGTTCTATATGTTGGAGCCCCTAAATCATAAACAATTCCAACATATCCATTTGGAAAATCTGACGTAATATTACATTGAAGTAAACCAACAACTCTAGCATTACCTTGTAAAAATTGTCTTAAGTTAATATTTAAATAATTTATGATTTCATCTTGCAATGCTTCATCGTGTGTTTCTACATAATTAGCCATGTCATAAGGTTGACCTGCAAACCATGAAATATTTTGCATTATATTTATACTATTAGTTAAATCAACAGCAATAGGATTTAAACTATGTCTATTTATAGTATCATTTAATATTTTTATTATAGGTGTAATACGACCACCATCATCATTAATATTAGTACTTAAAATATATTTATATGTATTTACAAATGTTTCAATCTTACTAGGTGTGTAAGCATTACTTAATACATATTTTAAAATTTGATCATTTAATTTATTACCTAAATCTAAATAAAATTTTTCGTCACCTTTATTTAACACTTGTATTTCATTTTTTATCAAATTAGGAATAGATATTGGTTGAATATTAATAGTTGAATTTTGTAGTGGTAGTTGTTTAGGAATTGGATCTGTTGTTTGATTAAAACCTTCAATATATGCCTTACTTGTTATATATGAATTATTATAATTTATTATTAATGTTGATTTCGCCAAAAGTTCTGGAAATCTATCCCAATCTTCTTGATCAAAAAGTATATTATCTACAGTACCTAAAGTATATTCATATGCTAAATTATTTGATTCTCCATAAACTTTAATATCACCTTCATTAGAAATATAAAAAATTAAGTTTGTTGTGTTGGGTCTTACAATGAATGGGTCATGTATAGGTGTACTATTATTCACTTTAATTACTAGATCACTTTGTGTAGCTATAATATTTAATGAATTTATAGCTAAACTTTCAGAAAAAAATTCTCTTCTTTCACGTTGAGAAAAAAATCTTCTTGTTTTTTGTTCTTTAAGATCAAAAATATTAATGTATTGACCTGGTTGAGAAAATCTGGTTAAATTAGATCCTACATGAAACATAAATCTTTTATTTTGACTTAATAAATAACAATCAGATGGTATCTCAAAATTTGTAATATTATTTAAACTTATTCTATCTGTATACATTTTATCTAATGTATTTCCTAATTGAATATACCCATCTATTGTTGAATTTGAAACAATATTACTATTATATACTGGTAATGGTTCTATTACTTTATTTTGTAAAATATTTGGATTATTCAAAGCTTTGGGAAAATTTATATTTTCATTTGTAATTTGTTTTGTAGAATCGTATAATGTGCCAGTTGTAGAATCTATTATTAGTTTTGATATGTTAAAATCCTGGATATTATCAACTACAATAACATTATAATTATTGTTTCCATCAGTTCTAAGAGGATATGAATAGTTATTATAAGGTTCTTTTAAACACGAATATACATAACTAGGTGTAAATTGTAATGAAAGTTCTATCAAATCCTTAGGCTGGGTTAATATATTTTGATTTATCATACTTGATATAATTGTACTTGTAATTTCATTTCGTGTATTTTCATCAGTATTTATATTTATATCTTTAATATTGCAATGAGAATTTAATATCGAAAGTTTTAAAGAATTCATATCGAATTTTTCAACTTGCGTTTTAGTTTGTATATAACTTGAAAAAATATTAGTTGTTTGTGCTCCTGTTGTTTGGTTTAAATCATCTTTTGTAAATATCCAATTATAATTTTGTTTCCAATCATTGTTTAATTCATTGAAAACTATTATTACTTGCTTATTTAAAGTAATTCCATCTGAACTTAATTCTTTTAAAGGTCTATAAATATCATATGTATTAAAAAGTTTATCTCCAAATACAGTTGATATAATTCCTAAAATTTTTTGAATATAACCATCACTTGTAATAGGAACATAGTTCCTAGTAGGAAGTATCTTTCTCATATTAAAGTAATCTAAATTTATATCTGTGAAATGTAAAATAATATATTCGGTTGGATATTGTATTAAAATATTTTTGAATAATTTTAAAGCATTTTCAAGAGTTAGTGATGTGCATTCAAAATATCCAGTAGTACAATAAAAGTGTTCGGTGCTTTCAGTTTGTTTACTTAATCTTAAATCAAAATATCTTGTTCCACTCGAAAACTGTTTGTCGAGAGGAACACGTTGTGATTTAGACCATGAAATTAAAATACCATATATAAGATTTCTTGTTTTATTTATATTTTCAACTGGTATTGTATTTAAAAAAACATTTAATTCTGTGCTAAATCCATTTGATACTAATATATAATTTGAATTATTACAATAAGGAATCTTTTTAAAAGTACTTTTATCAACCTCTATCATTCTAACAAATATCATTAAAATATTTAAATAAAAAAGTAATAAATTAGAATTTATATTTAATGATTTTAAGTTTTCTAATCTTAAAGATTCCTTTAAACTTTTAATAAAACTATCGTCAAGTTCTGTATTTGGTATTGTAGTAATTTCTGGTAATAAATAAGATAAGGAATTATTTGTACCTAATAATTGTATATCTAAAGCAGTCTTATTTCTTAATATGTCAAAATTATTACCAATCCATCTGTTTAAAAATCCTTGTTCGTAAAATATATTTGTAAAATAAATCTTATTTTCATTTTGTATAGCATTCGTACAAACTATATCACTTGTAAATGGGAAAAATGAATTTCCAAGTATTCTTTTGGTTTCAGTGTTTATATCAAAATATTTAAATTGAAAATCCGTTTTATTTAAATCTATGTTAGTATATACTGGTTGAATAGTTAATGAAATAACATTATTTTGTACAAATTTTTCATAAGAATTATTAAACATATCTATAGTTGATTTTGTATTTAGCAAATAAAAAGACATTAAATCAACAGTATAATCTTCAATATTAGTATTATATTCGTCCTCATCAAATTCTTGCTTTCTACACCACAACCAAAAAGACCACCAACTACGTGTACATTCAAAACCTATATATGGTGCTGATTGATAGTATCCTATTGAAAAATCTGAAAATATTAGATCATCTTTTATTTCCATAAAAAAATTTTCTTTACCTGTTGATAAAAGATTACTTTGACCTTCTTTATAAGCATAGCCTCCAGATGATGGACCACCGATATATTCTCTTCCGAAATATCCCATACTTGTTTGCACAGCGTAATTATTTCTATTATTTTCATTAATATATAAAGTAACATGATTATTTGTGATGTTTATACCTATTGTGTTGTAATCATCTTTTTTCCATATATCAGATATGTTCCAATATTTCATTACAAAATTACCGTGAACACCTATCACTATTCTTATATAATTTTCTTTATTTCTTTGGTATATAATAATTCTTAATAAATCAACTTTTAATTCGCCATCACTTAATTGAACAGCACTATAATTATCTAATAAAATATTCCATGTATAATCTGGAATTTTTATATCGGCATTTGCAGTTCCAGACAATATTTGATTTGCATTATTAAATTGATTATTAAACTTTACTTTAAAAAATATCATTGTATTTTTATCTTTACTGAGTAAGTAAGATTTCCTAGATTGAAGAGCTTGTTTTTTTAAAAGTGTCATACCCTCATTTACATCTACTATGACTGGCGTGTTTGGTGGTATTAGACCACCAGAAATTTCTATTCTTTCAACTAAAGGAGTAAATAGTGGAGGAGTATTTGTATCAATAAATCTAATACCATTCCAGTTTGAATCTTGTCTATTTATATATTTAGGATCCATATTTATTAAAAGTTCTGTATTTGATACTGGTACATCGTTACTAGTTTCTAATTTTATCACGTCTTTTTTAAACATGTTTACATCTTTTAAAAACATATAACATGCATACCCAAAAATAGCTATAATTATTATTACTAAAAGTGCTTTTAAAATAGGATACTTATTCAAAAATTTATTTATTTGACTTAACATATTTTAATTATATATTTTATTTTTTTTTAAAATAATATTAAATAAAATGAATAGTTTAGAAGATCTTTTATCAATTCAATTATGTTCAACTAAAACAAATATAACTAATAATGAGCTTAAAAAATTAAATTTAAAAAATAATTTAACTAAAAATAGATCTTTACTTATAAAAAAAAATTTATTTCCCAATGGAGAAATAAAATGGCAATTTACATGGATATATCCAAATTTAAAGCTTACAGATTTAAAAAAAAAAATTGATACATATGAATTTAATGATGACAACAAGTCAGAATATGATCCTCTTCAAATAATATTTCAAGAAGAATATAATGCTATTATGAATTCAGTTTTGGATGATGATTCTAAAAAGATTAATAATATAAAAAACCTTTTAAAAAAATATGTAAAAAAAGTTATTGAAGAACGATTTCAACCTATTATGAAAAATGTAGAATTCATATATACAGATGATAATATACCACGTAGTGAATGTAAAATGCGTATAAGTTTTTTATCTGATGGATGTAGTACTTCTTTTTATCCTGATATATCTACTCGTGTTAGAGATGTAGGTTCAATAAAACCTAATAGAGGTACAGTTGATTTTGGTGGATGGTTTAATATTTCTACAGTTATACATGAAATTGGACATGCAATTGGACTTGAACATGAACATCAAAGTTTATGCGGTTTTAAACCTGTATGGGATAATGATCTTTTATATTTATATTTTAAAATAACCGATAATTGGGGAATTAATGATATTAAAAGTAACATTACAAATAAAATTAATGATAATTACACTTTCATGAATAATTATGATCCATATTCTATAATGATATATGGTATCCCTTCGAAGTTGACTTTAAATGGTGTAGGGTCTAAAAAAAATTATAAATTTTCATCTAATGACATATATTTTATTAATCTAATTTATGGTAAAAAAAAGACTATTGAGGAACTTAAAGAGTGGTATTATATTATATATAATCAACCTTTCATACTAACTCCTGGAAGTTTATTAAATTCAAATAACGAAAATAATTTTTCATTTTCTCCAATATTATATGCTGTTCTTTTTATACTTTTATGTATTGCAGCTATATACTTAGTTCCCATTTTAAAAAAAAATTTCAAAATAAAAAAATTTTTTAAACATTTACTTTAGGTTTAAAAAATTATTCATAAAAATTCCATTTAGTGTGTAAATAATCACGTAGTAACGGTATTTCATAATCATAAAGTGATCTATCGTATACCATAAGTTCATTTAATATAAATCCAATATCTCCTCCTCCTATTTGAATAGAATAATTAGAATTAGACAGTCTTGATGGTATATTTTTATACATAGTATTTTTTGTTTTCGGAACTTTATTAGTTGTAGAAGTTTGTTCAAAGTATATTTTATTATCACCAGATAATCTTACTATAATTAAAACTGGTACATAATTTATTTTTGGTAAATTAAAATTACCATCATCTCCGTCTATATTTAACTGATTACTAAAATATATTGTATCGTTATAATTATAACCTGTTCTTGTATCTAATTTACCATTTACTATACTTAAAATATTTTGATTGTTTGTTGTTTTAATTTTAAAAATATTTGCATATGTATTCTCTATCGGATATTCATCATAAAACTGTATTACTAATGCAACAGTAAAATCTCTAAACGGTTTTTCAATAATATCTGATTCCATAGAAGTGTTTTTTAATATTTTAACACCCCTGATTTGTTTAACATTAACTGGTAACACGTTATCAGTAAAAACAAATATAAAATTGTTCTGAATAGTATCTGTCAATTTTAATTCATATGAACTATTTAAACTTCCCCATTTTTTAGATTCTAAATTAAAGTTATGGTTACAATCGTATTCTGCTAATAACTTAACTCTTAAATTAATAGGGGATAAACAATTTAAAGGAATACAAATTTTATATTTTGTATCTAGATTATATACTATATTAAACATATTTTCTTCATCTAATTTATTATTAAAAAATAAATACTCTTTTATTTTTAACGTTAAGTCATTATGTTCTCCCCCAAATTTAGGAATAGAACAACTAATACTTTCAGATATATAATTTAATGATAGGTTGTAAACTAAATAATCATTTATCTTATAAATATTAAGTTTACAACCTGTTTTATTTATTTCAAACACAAAAATGTAATCCATCTTTTGTTCAATACGGATACCACTACTAATATTTGTTCCAATAGCTATTTTAATCTCACTACGTATAAAAATAATTTCATATAATGAATATTTAAATATTATATTTGTTACATTTTGGTCTGCCGTCATCAAATTTAAAACAAATATAAATGTCAAATTTTCTTGACAATCTTTTATTTTTTTAAGATCAAAATTTGTGCCAATAATTACTAAATAATTATCATTATAATAAACATCATCTCCAGGTAAAACCAAAACATCGTCTTTTAAACTATTATTTATTATATTAAATATTTTATTTTTTAATACGAAATTTGATGATATATATAGTGTTTCAGGTATTATTTTAATTATATTTTTAAAGTTCCATTTAAATAGCATATAGTTAAGTATATTTTCAAAATTATTCGGTGTAATATTGTCAGTATAAATACTTATTTCTGATATATTAATAACGACATTGTTATCTGGGCATATTTTTACATATATTTTTTCTGATTTGAAACAAAATGAACTAAACCCAATATTATTTTTATTTCTATATGTTATACCTTTATGTACATAAAAAGACTGTATTTCTAGATTATTATTTTCATACCTGCCTGTTAATAACATTGGAGAATCAGGAATATATTGTATACTAATAGATTTTGAGGAAGTTATACCTCTAAGTTCATTTCTTTCACTTAAAAAGTCTGTTATACTATTAATAGTTAATGTAATTGTTCTATCATTTTGATTAAATGTAAACGAAAAATAAGGGTGATTTATATTTGTTATATATCCATCTGGAGTTATACAATTAATTTTAAAAATTGTTTTATCATTTTCACTTTGTATAGTTTGTATCGGAATTTTTATTACTAAAAATATATTATATGAATATACTGATGTAATGCCATTGTACTGAAAATAATATTCATTAATATATGTTATAACTTCATCTTTGTCAACATAAATACATGGTAGATTATTAATTTTATCAATTTTAATATTTTTAATATTTTTTTTTCGTATGCCCGAGATGCCCGAGATGTTAAATTGTCTTCGACTATAAAGTATACCATCTGCTTTATACCTATCAAAAATATTACAATCTAACATATCAAATGATAAATCAGGCTCAATATAAAAATATGGATTTAAATACATATTATATAAAGTATCTTTTAATTTTCTTATAACCCAATCACCGTAACTTGTTATACTATTATAATTATCATTATTATATTTTACATAAGAACTTAAAGTATTGTCATTAAAAATAGATCCTATATTAAAATATTCCTTACTAATTTTTATAATTATAATATCAACTGTATATGGTTCTAAATTATATAAAATATTTTTATTTACATTTAAATTCATTCTAGCATAAGCTGGGTTTTCACCATTCATTTGTTCTATAAAATTTCTATACTCTAATTTATAATCTGAAAAAATTTGTGAATCAAAATATTCTTTAAAAGACTGTGAACCATCATCAAAACAAATTATTTTTTTTACTTTTCTATTTAATAAAGGTATAATACTAAAATTATCAACTATTTTTCCATTATATAATTTAAATGTTTTATTTCCAAATAAATTTTCATCCTCTACTTTATGTGTAACTGTATTATACACATCTGAATTTGTATTTATATTAATGTTATGTACATCTGAATTGTTACGTGATGGTAATGAACTAGTTGATATAATATTTTTTAAACTACTTATTTTTTGTATAATATTACTCTTTAAAATAATATTATTTTCAATAAATATATCTTTATCTTTAAAATTAACACTATTATAAAATGCAGTTTCAGATGTGTAATTTCCAATATAAAAATTGTTATATATTTTATAATCTTCATTTTTTATTTTATATATATAATTTGAATATAAATAAAAGGTATACTTATTATCTAAAGTTACTGAATTCTTTAAATAAGTACCATTTGAGCACTTTGCAATACGATATTTATTATCAAACAATTTAATATAACTATTGTCTTCTGTTATGTCTTTAAATTCTTTCATACCATAAATTTTGTATGTAGGACCTGTGTATAAAGGTGTAAATGTGAGAATATTATTATTAGATGAAATTTGATTTTTATATATAGTTATAGTCGAATTACACAACCAAAATGGATTATAAAAAGGTAAATAATATACATCTTTAAAACCTAGATTTCTTTTTTTAAAATTATAAAGATGATTACTATTTAAAACTATTGGTATATTTTCATTTAGTTTAAATTTGTTTAAAAATAAATTATCTATTTTTTCTAACCAAGAATTATGATGTTCATACGTACTGTAATCGTCTAAAACATTTTTAAAGCTTGGATAACCCGTAAAATAAGTTATTTCATATTCTTTTAAATTAATATCCTTGAAATCTATTAATTCTCCTTGTTCATTTATTAAATTGCTACTTGTTCCTAACAAATTGTCTTCTATAAGTTCAAATTTATAGTATGTATCACATGTAGGATTTCTAGTCTTATAAAATGAATATATACCATAAAATATTGAACCTACTCCGTTAGATGATAAATACTCTTCGCTGTTTCTATATGATAAATTATTAAGTCCTCTATAAGCACCTATTAAAGAAAATAATGTTAATGTTCCTTTTTCTCCGCTTAATGCTATACTTACATTATTTTCATTTGGGTTTGTAACCATAAAATTGCTAGATGAATCAACGATTTTTTCCGGATTTGTATTTGTATTGTTCCATACCTTTGTATCACAACCTTGATATAAATATTTATAATCATCAAAATTTAAAGTTATATTATTAATTAAAAACATATTTTTTAAATGTAAATAAATTTTGTCATTTAATATATTACTTATCAAACATCTATCATACATATAATATTCTTGCATATTCTCTTTGTTGTAAGATTCACTGCATACATTAATACCGTTGATATAGAAATATACTTTTGAATCAAAAGTATTAATTATAAAACCTACACTTGTCCAATAATTTATATATAAAGCATTAAAACCTGTACGAATTAGATTATTTTCAAATTCAAGATTAAATTGAATTTGCGAACCTGCTTTTGCAAAACCGAAAATAAATTTAACTTTAGTTATACTATTTTCAAACTCGAATAAATTTATAATATTTCTATCTTCCAGATATAAGATATCTTCTATAATCAATTGTATATTAAACATACATGTTATTCCTTTATTAAAATTAAAGCAATAATCATTTCTATAATTTAAGTTACCTTTTTCCAACATTATATATTTATCTCCATTATTATTAAATAAAACTTTATGTATTGTATTATCAGAATTAATAAATAAATAGTCTAGTGTTGGTAAATATTTTTTATCTTGTGTTTGTATTATTGTAACAGTTTTTAATATTACGTCTGGTGTAAAAATATTTTTTATTTTTGAACTATAAATTAATGTTGGACCAATAAATACGTTTATTAATTTTTTATTATATTGAATTGAACAAGTATATTCTACTTCAAAATACAAAATTGTATTTTTATATTCAATTTGTGAACTATTTAAATAAATTTTAATATAACATTCTTTCATATTCAGTGGTAAAATTGACATAATAAAAATATCTGGAATTTTAAAAAGAATAATTTCCTCCGTTTTATACGTAGTAGTAAATTTAAAACTATAATTAAAAGATTTAAGTACGTTAATTTCTGAACTAATACTATCGAATACATTTAGATCTCCAAATGTAGGGCAAGTATTTTTAAAGTTATCATATCCTATATAGGTATCATATACATAAAAATCATATAACATACTTACTTTTTCTCCTGGAAACAATTGTATTTCGTTAAAATCGTAGCTAGTTTGTGCAACATAACTATACTCACCTGACATCTTATTATCAGCACTTATTTCGGAACTTGTATAATTGTCTAATAAGAGTAATTTGGTATTTATTGTTTGTAATCGTTCTCTATCTTTATATTCTCCTTGTAATATAATTCTATACCATTTACCGGCTAATATTGTATATTGTATATCTTTCTTCATATTACAATATATTTTATTTTGTTTGATTAAAAAAGATAATTCACGTTTATCTTTATTATTATAAATTTTAAAAATACTTTCTTCTGTTGTTATACCTGTAGATATGTTAAAAGTTATTATAATTCCAAAATTTTTTAATGAAAAAGATTCTTTTGAACATTTTAAATTGGATACTATACAGTAGTCTGTAAATAAAATATTTTTGGATAAATCACTGATTACAAAATCTCCCCAGTTTTTCATATTATCTTTATTGTAATTTATAT
>Ga0247843_1007127_pt1 | contig 14034 bp, 14 predicted proteins | sample LaCruzMarch2017__FD_192420 | JGI IMG/M metagenome (GOLD analysis project Ga0247843, IMG submission 192420) | Freshwater microbial communities from meromictic Lake La Cruz, Castile-La Mancha, Spain - LaCruzMarch2017_8m | ecosystem: Environmental > Aquatic > Freshwater > Lake | place: Spain...
ATGAAACCCTGGCAACGATCGCAGAGACCGCCGGCTTCGGTTCCGCATTCCACCTCTCCGCCGCATTTAAAAAAGCCCACCACGTGTCACCAACCACCTGGCGCAAACAAACTGAAGCACGGCGTCACCTTGCCGATGAGGGAGCGGGAAGCGCGGGGAACCATCCCGCTTAAGCACCAACCTCCGTCTTGTCAGCCGCCCCCGTCTCCACCTTCAGACATCCTGACCTGGCGGGAAAATGGATGACCTGATTGGGCGGTAGACGAGGCGGAGGGTGGTGCCGGGATAGCAGATTTCTGTGGCGTTGAGTTCGGTGCATAGGGCTTCGAGGGTGGCGTCGTGGATGGGGTTGGCTTGGCCGTGGATTTCGACGCGTAGTTCGTTGCGGGCGGGGTCGGGGCGCAGGTTGACGCTGGTGGCGAAGAGGGCGCGCACAAAGCTTCGGGCGTCGTCGGGGCGGCGGAGGGTTTCGCGGGCGAGTTGCACGAGGGCGGTTTCGGCGCGGTAGGCGATGAGCTTGATGGTGTCGATGAAGTGCTTTCGGCCTCCACGCAATTGGGCGACTTGCTGCTCGGGCGGGAGGTCTTTGATCTGGATGTGTTTCGCGGTGGCTTTGCGTTGGGTTTTGAGGGATTCGAGTTGCGCTTGTTTGGCTTGGAGGGCCAGGAGTGCGGCTCCTTTTTTTTCTTCGTGGCGGCCTGCGGCTTCGGGTTCGTTCTCCTGCGCGCCGAGGGTGTGGGCGCCAAAGGTGGCGCGGGCTCGACTGAGCTAGGCGGCGGTGCGGCGGACTTGGCTGTCGAGGGCGCGCCAGGCGGGATTGATGAGACGTGTGGTTTCAGGAGCCGAGCGCAGCGAGACAGCCTGCCGACAGGCAGCCCCGCAGGGGTGAGCAGAGCGAAGCAACGGGGCTGATTCCGTGTTCGACGAGGCGGTCGAGCCCGTAGTGTTCGCGCATGTATTTGAAGAAGTTTTCCTGATTCCATCTGGCGAACATGGTGGCGGCTGAGCGTGCCAGCTCACTGCGATAGTCGGTGCTCAAGATCGCGGTTTGATGGCGTTGATCCGTGAGCTTGTGCCCTTGCCGGGGCACAGGTGGACGAAAAAATCCTGCGGCTCCCTCGTCGCGCAACTTCTCGCGCAACTTCTTGCAGGCCCGCTTCACGCTGACCAGGGGCACTCCGAAGGCGCGTGAAATCTCGCTCTGCGAGGCGTTGCCATTGGCTATGAGCTGGCTGGTAAAAAAACGGAACGAAGCGATGTCAGTGACCGGATGACTGAAAACCGGAAGATGCCCGTTGAAATACCAAACCACGGCGTCCCTTTCCTGAAAGGCAAGTTCACTGGTGATCGGCGTGCTGCTGGCAGGAAAAATCGGGAGCTGGATTTGCGGCATATCGAACTATCACCACACGAGAGGAAGTCCTTCAATTCGGTTCATTGAGGTTCCTCGACTGCGGTCCACGCAGCCCGGAGGTCAGGATGTCTGAAGTTAATGTCTTGCGCTCAACAGCGCATCGAAGCGCTCTCGCTCCCCCTCCTCGATGCCCCACGCTTTCAGTGACAAACCCAACCGCTGAGCATGACGCTCGCGGGTTCGACGATTTTCTTGGTGGCTTTCATCCCATGTCAGCCAAAGAGAACGCCTGTTTTTTGTTTATGTCAAAATCGCTGCATTCGAACTCAACGCATTAGCGATTTATCAAAAAAAGCCCTGCGTGGACTGGGCGCTTGACGCGTTTTTTGATGGATCAGGGTGTGCGAAACGCTCAGTGTTTCGCGCCTATGTCCGTTCTTATCGTTGGTTCCATTGCGCTGGATGACATCAAGACCCAGCTTGCCGAGCACAAAAATCTGCTGGGGGGTTCGGCCTCCTACGGGGCGGTCTCCGCATCGAATTTCTGCCCGGTGAATCTTGTGGGCATCGTGGGCGAGGATTTCCCTGCTGAGCACATCGAGCTTTTCAGCAGGCGCAAGATCGACCTTGCCGGACTGCAGGTGGTTCCTGGCGAGACCTTCCGGTGGTCGGGCGAATACATGTGGGACATGAATACCCGCGAGACCCTCTCGGTGGCACTGAATGTCTTCGAGCACTTCACGCCCACCTTGCCCGAGGGTTACCGGGACGCTCCCATCGTGCTTTTGGCGAACATCGCCCCGGACCTCCAACACCACGTTCTCAACCAAGTGCGCCAGCCACGCTTCGTGATCGCGGACACGATGGACCTCTGGATCAACATCGCCAAGGAATCCCTCGAAAAGCTGGTGGCGCGTGTGGACATGCTCATCCTCAACGATGGCGAGGCCCGTCAATTCACCGGCGAGACCAGCCTCATCAAAGCCGGTAAGGCGATCCGCGCGATGGGTCCCGCCTATGTCGCCATTAAAAAAGGTGAGCACGGATGCCTGCTCTTCGGCCCCGAGGCCGGCTTTTTCAGTTGCCCCGCGTATCCGCTGGAGGACATTCACGACCCGACCGGCGCGGGCGACAGCTTTGCCGGCGGGCTTGCGGGCCACCTGGCCGCACATGTTGGACCCGAGGGGGTCACGTTCGAGCTGCTGAAAAGGGCGGTCGTTTACGGCAGCGTTCTTGCGAGCTTCAATGTCGAGGCCTTCAGTCTCGAGCGTCTGAAGACCGTGGATACGGAGCAGATCGAATCCCGCTACGAACTCTTCCGCAGCATCTCGCAATTCGAAAAAATCGGGACCTAGGCTGGCTTGCCGCACCCACCGGCGGAGCGCAGGCCGAAATACTCGTAACTGTCAACGAGGGCGAGCCAACTGGCCTCGATGATGTTGTCAGAGACTCCCACGGTGCCCCAGGTCGTGCGGCCATCCGTTGAGAGGATGAGGACCCGGGTGCGCGCGGCGGTGCCGCGTGTGCCGTCGATGATTCGCACCTTGTAGTCGGCGAGTCTCACCTTGTCGATCCAGGGGTGGCGGGGCCGTAGAGCCTTTCTGAGCGCGGCGTCGAGCGCGTTCACGGGACCATCACCCTCCTCCGCCGTGTAGACCGGCCCATCGGCTGTGAGGAGTTTCACGGTCGCCTCGCAGGTGGTGAAGGAGTGCTGGCGGGATTGCCGGAAGGAGCAGTGGTATTCCTTGAGATCGAAGAGCGGTTCGTGGCGGCCGAGCGTGCGGCGAATCAGGAGGTCGAAGGAGGCATCCGCCGCCTCGAACTCGTAGCCCTGCGCCTCGATTTCCTTAACCTTCCTGAGGATTGCCGCGACTTCGGGCGCTCCTTTTTGGAGGTCAAATCCCAGCTCGCCGGCCTTGGCGAGGATGTTGCTCTGGCCGGACATGTCGGAGACCAGAATCGTCTGGAAATTGCCGATCAGTGCGGGATCCATGTGCTCGTAGGTGCGGGAGATTTTTTGCACGGCGTGGACGTGGAGACCGCCTTTGTGGGTGAATGCGGCGGTGCCGACATAGGGGGCCCGGATATCCTGAGGCACATTCGCCAACTCGTCGACAAAACGAGAGACCTCGCGCAGCTGGGTGAGATCAGGCACACAGGGGATGCCCATTTTTGCCTGGAGGGTGGGAATGAGGGTGGTGAGGTTGCAATTCCCCACTCGCTCGCCGTAGCCGTTGACTGTGCCTTGAACCTGGCAGGCCCCGGCTTCGACAGCCGCCAAGGCGTTCGCCACGCCGAGCCCGCAGTCGTTGTGCGTGTGGATGCCGACGGGGCAGCGCAGGTCCGCGATCACTTTCGCCGTGATGCGGGAGATGTCGGCGGGAAGCGTGCCGCCGTTCGTGTCGCAGAGGACAAGGAGGTCGGCCCCCGCATCCCGTGCGGCGCGGAGGGTCTTCAGCGAGTAGTCGGGATCGTCCTTGTAGCTATCGAAAAAATGCTCCGCGTCATAGAAAACCTCGCGGCCGTGTTTTTTCAAATACGCGACGGTGTCGGCGATCATGGAGAGATTTTCATCGGGCGCGACATTGAGCACCTCGATGACATGCAGGAGCCATGTCTTACCAACGATGGTAACCACCGGGGTGGCGGCGGCGAGGAGCGTTCGCACTTGGGCATCGGCGTCCACTTGAACGCCCCCGCGGCGGGTGCTCCCGAAGGCAGCTATGCGGGCATGCTTCCAGGTCTGGCGGGCCGCCTCCTCAAAAAACGCGGCATCGCGCGGATTGGATCCCGGCCAGCCTCCCTCGATGTAATCGACGCCGAAGGCATCAAGACGTTGTGCGACGCGAATCTTGTCGAGGATTGAAAATGAGATTCCCGTGCCCTGCGTCCCGTCGCGCAATGTTGTGTCGTAAATCGTAACCGGTTTCATAAACGAGTGAAAGACTAGCGCCGGGAACGTGCTGGATCAAGATTGCGCAAACGGAGGGGACCGCCGCCCCGCACGGGGGCACGGGCGGCGGGTTTTTTGAGGAATCAGGCTTCGCTTTCCGCCGCAGCGGCCATCGCAGCGGGAATCACATGGATTTTGGTGCGAAGCATCTCGATGTCGGTGAATGGCGCAATCGACACGATGGAGGCTTTGCGCGTCCCGAACTCCGCAGGCAGCTCGAGGACGGCTCCCTTGGCGGCACCGAGCAGGGCCTGCCCGATGGCGGCCTTGTAGGAAACGATGCCGAGATTCGGCGCGCTGTCCCAGGCTCCGAGAATGTTGAAGACGTCTTTTGTTCCATCTTCGTAGGCGACAGTGACGACTGTTCCGATCGAGACTTGGCTGGTGTTCGGCCCCTCGAAGCTGGTTCCGCGGGCGAGAACGAGGTCGCGTTCCATTTCGGCGCGACGGCGTTGAAGGACGCGCTGGTGTTCCTTGGCGGCCTTGAAGCCGGCATTCTCGCGAAGGTCGCCCTGTTCCTTGGCGATGTTGATATCGCGAAGGTTTTGGGGGATTTCCTTGGTCGCGAGGTGGTCGAGTTCGGCCTTACGTTTTTCGATACTGGCCCAGGAGACGACGAGATTCTCGGTGCGGTCGTCCTGCGTATCGCCCGTGATCATGTTTTGCGTCTCGGGGTAGAGTTTCACGATGCGGGCCATGAGCGAGCGCTTCGAGAGGTCGTCGAAGGCAGGAGTGAGCATGAGCTTGCGCATCGAATCGCGCACGGAATCCCTGGTGGCCCCGATCAGGAGGTCGCCGATGAGTTCCCGGTCGTCGACTAGCAGATCCTTGAGGCGGGAGGTGCGCTTTTCAGCAAGGAGATCGGCCTCGAGGGCGCTGAAGACGGCCGCGAGAAGCTCGGCGTTGAAGATCGCCGGGAAGCGCTTGTCGCGCTCCTTACAGAGCCAGATGAGCATCTCCGAGGAAATCGAGCGCTCACTGATCCATCGTTCGAGATTGGCTTGAAACTGCTCTTTGCGTCCGTGTTTTTCGAACAAGCGGCAGATATCTGCGATGAGGCGGGGACCGGCATCGCGGAGGAGCGAGAGGGCCTTGTCGGGCCAAGACTCGCCGAAAGCAGCGTCAAAGGCCTCGAGGACGCGCTTTTGTTTCGTTCCGGGAATGGCGGCGAGGGTCTCGCCAAGCCGTGAGGACTCGGCAAGGATCTCCGCAATTGCGGGAGCGTCTTCCCCGGCCTTGAGAGCGCTGAATTTTTCAAGAAGATCGTCGCGGGCGATGAGCATCTCGATGGCGGCCGTGTGTTGGAGGCGGCGGACGCGCTGGGCGGACTCCTCGATTTGAGTGACGAGCACTTGAAGCTCGTCTTGGCGCTCGGCGAGGTCGTCGAGGGCTTTGGAAATCTGCTCGAGCGCGGCGAGTTTGTCGGGCACGTGGCGAGCCTCGCGGAAGGCGTCGAGAAGACCGGTGCCAGTGTTCACAGGGATTTCCAGAAGAACGTAGGGCTCGGATTTTTTGCCGGGAATTCGGAAGTGACCGTCGGCTCGGATTTTTTTGCGGGCCGCTTCCCACCAACGCTTGAAGCCGGCGGCATCAAAGACACCCGGCGTGAGCGCGGAGCTGATTTGGTCGGCTGTGGCCTTGCCACCGAGGTCGCCAACGATCTGGCGAACGAGGGCGACATGGTCGGCGGCGGCGAGTTCACGGATTTTTTCCGGAGCCACCTCGCGCTGGGCGAGGATGTGGTCGGCCGGGATCGGCGTGAGGGTTTCGGCCGCGTAAATGGCCTGCATTGGGTGGCTTTTCTTCGTCTTGAAATCAATCAGGACCTGTCCGGCGGTGAGGTTCCACTCCGTGACACGTCCGAATCCCCAGCTTTTGTGGCTGCAGAAGGATCCGGGCGTGAGACGGTCGAGCCTCTCTGCCGTTTTTTTGTCGAGCGTGCCGCTCTCTACGGCTTGGGCGAGTTCGTCTATCATCAACTTCCATGTTCACAGAAAGTGCCCACTGCATGCAAGGGGAAGAAAAAGCCATCAGTGCGGCGCACTTTTCCCTTGCCGCTGCGGGCGCAAGCGGCCATCTCTGCCGCCATGAGCAAAAACGAGGAACACGTCTTGGTGGTGAAGCGGGAATTTTTCAACGAGCTTGGGAGTTTTCAAGGCCTTTGCCGACAGGTTGACGACTACCTGCCGGCCTTTCTCAAGACGGAGAATAATTTTTTCACGCCGCGCGCCGCCGCCGAGCAGAACCCCTCGCTCAAGCAGATCATCCCCTATGCAGTCTTCCTGCACGGCGGCCGGATTCTGCACTACACGCGCGGATCGAAATCCGGCGAGAAGCGGCTTGTTGCGAAAGCATCGATCGGTATCGGCGGCCATGTGAACGACACGGATGAGAGCCTGCCGCACCTCGACCAAAGCACCTACCAGAACGCCGTGCGGCGCGAGATCCGCGAGGAACTCCGGCTTGGCGGCGGCTTCACCGAACGGGCTGTGGCATTGATCAACGATGACTCAACCGAAGTGGGCAGCGTCCACCTCGGGGTGGTGCATCTTGTCGAACTGGAAAACGACTCTGTGACTGCGGGAGAGAAGGCGATTGCGGAGCTGGGATTCGCCACGCTGGCCGAATTGCTGGCGCGTCGCGAATCGTTTGAAACCTGGTCGCAGATCGTGCTCGACGCCCTGCCCGATCTCACCGGCCAGGCCTAGAGCAAAGGAGTCGGGGGCCGGACTTCGCTTGCCAGTCCCGGCGGAGAGTCCGCGGAACGAGATCATTCTGTTCCCAAGGCGAGCCTCCCGGCAATTTCTTCTGCAGGGTAGGTCCAGATCTCCGAGAGCGTGGGATGATAATGCGGGATCGTGGCAAAATCTCGGACATTCGAGCGGTAGTGCATCGCTACAACGATTTCATGGATGAGATCCGAAGCCTCCGGGCCGACCACGGCGCCGCCGAGAATCTCTCCGGTGTCACGGGCAGCGGTGAGTTTCACGAATCCCGCCGTCTCGCCCATGACGAGCGATTTTCCGTGATCGTTGAAGGGATACGTCGCCGTCAGAAAGGGAACTCCCGCCGCATCCAACTCGACCTCCCCCGCGCCGACCACGGCCAATTGGGGATCCGTGAAAACCGCAAAAAGTTTCAGACGATAATCCATCCTCCGCGCGGCTCCGGTGGTCCTCCCGAGGAAGAGGGCCGCATTGGCGGCCGCCATCTCGCCTTGCTGGATCGCCACGTGGACGACCTCTAGACCACCGCAGACATCCCCGGCGGCAAAAATGTTTGGAACCGAAGTCGACTGGTCGTCCTCCACGGCGATGCGTCCGTGGATGGTTTTCAGGCCGAGCGCCTCCAAACCGCAGAGGTTCGGTTTGCGTCCGAGGGCATTCAAAACACGGTCAGCCACGAGCGTCTCCACCCGGCCGTTCTCCTCAAAAACGACACGCGTCCGCTCGCCGACTCGCTCGACTTGGAGGAGCCCAGTGCCCGTGCGCACATCGATGCCATCGTCTCTGAGAGCGGACTGCAAAGCACCGGCGACATCCCCATCCACACTCTTGAGGATATGCGAACTGCGCTGGACCACAGTGACGCGGGCCCCAAAGGCGCGGCAGTAACTCGCCATTTCGAGCCCGACCGGCCCGGCCCCCAGAACGATGATCGACTTCGGGATCTCTTCTAAATCCAGCATCTCATCACTCGTGAGACACCCCGACCCGGCGAGCCCCGGGACCGGCGGGAATCCGGTCTCCGAGCCTGTTGCAACAAGAAACGTCGCGCTGCGAAGCGTGGTTTCGCCGCCGTCTCGAAGGCCGACACACACCTCGTTGGGATTGACAAACACGGCACGCCCGCGAAAGAAATCAAAAGCCCCCGACTCGAGCTGCCCCTTGCGGTAGTCCGCAAACCCCTCGATCAGTCTCCGCTTGCGGGCGATGATCGCCGCGGCATTGAAGTCCGGCGTCCCGCAGGAAAGACCGAACTCATTCGCCCTCTTTAAAACGCGGAACCTTCGTGCGGACTCCAGCAGGGTCTTGCTCGGCATGCAGCCGCGAAGAATGCAGAGACCACCGACCTCGCGCCCGCCCTCGACCACTGCCACCCGCAGCCCGAGTTCCACAGCGGTTCTCGCCCCTGCATACCCCGCGCTGCCGCCTCCAATCACCACAAAGTCGTATTCCATGTTTTAGGGGTTTAGACCGGCGATGAGGGGCTGAACACTCGAAAGTCAACCCCCGCGGCTAGCGAACGACTTCGGCAAGCTGCTTCCCGACGTCGGCGTCCCCCGCGAGTCCATCCGCCACCACATCCAGCGGGCGGGAAACAAAAATGCCCATGTGCTTGCCATTCGCCGCGAGGTAGGTGCTCAGGCGCTCGTCGAGGATCACTTTCCGATGGTTTCGCGAGGCATGAAGGAATCGGAGCACGCCCTTTTGATCCCTCACGGCCATGCCGACATGGGAGGTGTATGTGCCCGGCCATGTCGTCACAATCGAGATCACGTCCCCGTTGCGCAGGAGCTTCTCCACGGCGGGAACACTTGCCTTTGGAATATAATGGATGCCGCGCCTTGAGATGGCCGCCTCCATTTTGCGAATTTCAGGGATCAGCTTCGGCGCAGCCCGCAGCTGGCGAAAGCTCTTCCAGTTTTCCCCCATGTAGGCCAGCTCGCGGGTGAGCTTGCGGGCACCCGGCAACTGCGGGGTGATATCCCGCACGAGACCGCGCCGGGCATTGTCATAAGCCCAGTCCTCAAGATGGTGCAGCCGCGAGGTGAAGCTCCCGTCACAGCGCCCTCCCCTGTAACGGTCCTTCTCGATCATCGCCAGCAAATGCTCGGCGCGCGGACGCGGGCTCACTGAAAACGCGCGCGCCGTTCCCAGCGCGATTTCAAAGAACGTCCAGCAGTCCATGCCATTCATGTTCACACTCGGCACCTCGACGCGCTCGTGCAGCTCCAGCGTGTAGTTCACATACGGCGTCCCGGCCAAAGCCAACCCCGCCTTTGCCGCCCTCTCCCCGATGGGAAGGGATTGCCAGCGCTCCCCCACCCCTCGTTCCACAAGCTTTTCGAATTTCGAGCGGTTAACAAAAACCTCCTCTGGAGGGAGCGCCGCCCCCGCAGACCCGCAACCAACCACGGCGATATAAAGAAGCAGGAACAACTGTCTGGAATTCATGGGAAGCAAAGTGGATCGAAACTCTTGGCTCGTCCAACGGAGAAAGCGTCGATCTTTCCTCCGCCAACCGCGTGTGCTAGGGCTTGAGGGTATCTCGTATTTCATGAAAACGCCTTTCGATCCCATTCCAGCTGTCCTCTCCGACATCCGCCGAGGCCGCATGGTCGTTGTCACAGACGATGCCGACCGCGAAAACGAAGGCGATCTGGTGATGGCCGCCGCCAAAGTGACGCCAAACGCGGTCAACTTCATGGCCAAGTTCGGGCGCGGCCTCATCTGCGCACCCATCACGGAAGACCGGGCCACCCAACTCGGCCTGCAACGCATGGTCGCCCAGAACCGCGAGTTATTTAAAACCGACTTCACCGTCACCGTGGATGCCACCGCAGGCATCACCACAGGCATCAGCGCAAAAGACCGCGCCGCCACCATACGCGTCCTTGCCTCCTCCGGCTCACGCGCAGCAGACCTCATCCAGCCGGGCCACGTCTTTCCACTCCAAGGCAAACCCGGAGGCGTCCTGCGACGCGCCGGACACACCGAGGCCGCCATCGACCTCGCCCGCCTCGCAGGCCTCGATCCCTCGGGCGTGATTTGTGAAATCATGAAGGACGACGGCTCCATGGCCCGACTTCCCGACCTTATCAAATTCAAAAACAAGCACGGCCTCAAAATGTGCTCGATCCAGGATCTCATCGCCCACCGCCGCAAAAGCGAGAAGCTTGTCGCCCGCGAGGAAACCATCCGCATGCCCACCGACTTCGGGGATTTCGACCTCCATCTTTACCGCTCGCTTGTGGACGGCCTTCACCACCTCGCCCTCACCAAAGGGAACATCCCGGGCGCAAAGCCGGTGCTCGTGCGCGTGCACAGCGAATGCCTCACCGGAGATGTGTTCGCCTCGCGCCGTTGCGACTGCGGTTCCCAACTCCACCAAGCCATGCAGAAAATCGAGCAGGAAGGCCGGGGAGTGCTCCTCTACATGCGCCAAGAAGGCCGAGGCATCGGACTCGGCCCAAAAATCCACGCCTATAAACTCCAGGAACAAGGCCTCGATACAGTCGAAGCCAACGAGCGCCTCGGCTTCCCGATGGACCTCCGGGACTACGGTGTCGGAGCTCAAATCCTGGCCGATCTGGGTCTCAGCAAAATCCGGCTCCTCACGAACAATCCCCGAAAAGTCGTCGGGCTCGAAGCCTACGACATCGAGATCGTCGAACAGATTCCCATTCGCTCGGTGGCAAACCCCCACAACAAAAAATATCTGGAGACTAAAAAGAAAAAAATGGGCCACAAGCTGTAGCCCCCGGCTCGAATCCCGCACCCGACGATCGGATTTTTTTTGCAATGCGCCGGGCGTGGCGCGTAGGCTTGCATCGATGATCCGCAAATTTCTCACCCTCGCCGCAGCGTCGGCGTTCCTTTTTTCCAATACCACCATGGCACAATCCGCACTAGAGAAGGGTCAGGCTTACCTGGCCGAGAACGCAACGAAGCCCGGCGTCGAGCAGACGTCCAGCGGGCTGCAATACCTTGTCATCAATCCCGGCGAGGGCCGCAAACCCGGCCCCACAGACGTGGTAAGGGTCAACTACCGGGGCACCCTTCTCGACGGGACCGAGTTTGACAGTTCCTACAAACGGAATGAGCCGATTGAATTTCCTCTCAACGGGGTGATCAAGGGGTGGACTGAAGGGCTCCAGTTGATCAAGGAGGGCGGTAAAATCCAGCTCTTCATCCCCTCGAACCTTGCCTACGGCCCGCGTGGAGCGGGTGGCGCGATCGGGCCGGATGAGACGTTGATTTTCGAGGTCGAGTTGCTGAAGGTTTTCTGAGCCGACCTCGACTCCCGAGTCAAAGAAGCGCGTTCCCGCGGACGCGCTTATTTTGTGTCCCGCTCGTATGAGTCGAGTGCTGCGGGTTTTTCCGGCACGGGCTGGCCCACAGCCAAGGCGAGCGAGGCCAGGCTTGTTGAATACTCCGCCACGGCCACTGCTCGTGCGGAGCGGGACACGGCCAACTGGCTGGCAGCCTCACTGATCTCGGCAACCGTGTGCAAACCGCCCTCGTAGCCGAGGCTCACGGACTCAAAGTTCTCCTTCGCCGAGGCGACAAACCCTTCGGCGTAGTCCACCCGCCGCGCAGAGGCAAGGGCGGTTTGGCACGCAGACCAGACATCGCGGGTGGCATCCAAGCGGGCCAAGACGAGTTCCTCACGAGAGGCATTTTCCTCATCGCGGCGCTTTCGCTCTTGGGCCACCCGGGCGAATCCATCGAAGAGATCCCATTTCGCTGTGAGGAACGCCCCATAGCCATTGACGCCCTGGGCGTGATCGCCACGGGAATCGCCAGCAGCGGCGTTGTATTGGAACGCCGAGTAGGCATAGTTCCCCTCGATTTTCACCTCGGGAAAAAAATCCGCCACGGCACGGCGGGTGTCGGCCTCGCGCGCACTCACATCCGCCGCCCTCGCGGCGAGGTCCGGCCGTGAGGCGAGCGCCTGCTCGATCAACTGCCCTGCCTTTTCCCGAAGATCCCCGGTGGAAACGGGCATCTCCGCAGAGGCAAGCCGGACCGGGGCATTCGCCGGCAAGCCAACGGCCACACACACATCGCCCAGGGTCGTGTGAACCAAGGCCTGTGCGGCTTCCAGTTCATACTCACAATTGAGCGTGGTTTTTTTGGCCCTCAGAAGATCCGGGTTTGAAGAGAGGCCGGTGGAGGTTTCCCATTTCACCGTGGCTTCCACCGTCTGCGCAAACGCCAGCATGGCCGTGGCCGCCTGGAGTTGGACGAGGGCCGCCTCATGGGCAAAGTAGGATCGCTGAATTTGAAAAACCACCTCCTGAATCCGCCGCTCAAAGCTCAATCCGGCGCTATTGAGAAGCGAAACAGCCCGCGACACATCGGCTGCACGACGCCCGAAATCCAAGAGCAAATATTCAATCGACAAAACGGTGGTCGCCTGTCGTCGACGAAAATCGTCCGGAGCATTCACTGCCGGTGTATACCACTTGTCATAGCCCCCCGCGAAGGCGGCGCTCACTTTGGGAAAATAGGCCGCCTTGGCTTCGCTGGTGGCTGCATCCAATGCCCGGGCCTGAAACCATGCGGCCCTGGTGCGCGGGTTTTTGGAGAGTCCGAGATCGATGAGGGCGCCGAGATCGAGCGCCTGCACGGGCACGGACGGTTCACCTGCCCTCACGCAGTGTGCCAAAAAAATCCCGACTGCGGCGAAGATTGTGATTCCCATTGAATGAGCACGGAATGATCGGCTATGGAAGGGCATGAACATTGGCGAAGCCAAAGTGATCACACTGCTCGCGATGATCAAGACTTCCGGAGACCCGCTTGTGGAGGTGGCCGGAGCGTATTTCCCCGCATGGTTGGCCTGCATGGGGGCTGGCGCCGCAGGCACATGGCTGCTGCATGAGGTCGCTTTCCGCACCAACCTTGCGTTGGCGCTGCACCCGGTGCCACTCATGATCCCCTGCGTTTTCGCGGGGATCACCAGTGCGACCTGGCTAGTTTTTTTCGCTGTGGCATGAAAAATCCGACCCGCCGGGCAGGATGGGGAATTTTTGTTCTGCGCGGGATCATTGTCGCCCTGGCTGCTCTGGCCGTGTCCGCCGTGTATCGGAACCTCCAGACATTTCCCCGCACGGAAGATGCCGAGGTGCGCGCCAACGTGGTAGGCATCGCCCCCCAAGTGGGCGCTTCCATTACCCGCCTGCACGTAGTTGACAATCAGACGGTGAAAGCGGGCGATCTCCTCTTCGAGATGGATGCGCGCCCATTTGAGGCCGAGGCGGCCAAGGCACTGGCTCGCTTGGATTTTGTCCGTCTCGAAGTCCAAGCCCTCAAGGACGAAGTGGTGGAGGCCGAGGCAACCCTCCGCGATCGCACGGCGAGGGCGGAATACGCCGTCTCCCACCACGATCGACTCAAACCTCTGCTGGCGGGAAACTTCACCTCTACCGATCGCGTCCAGCGCGCTCAAAGCGATGCGGTAAGCGCCACCGCACTCGTTCACGAGGCCGAGGCCGCCATCAAGCGAATGCGAAATAAAGTGGGAGACTTTGAGGGCGTAAACATGCGCATCGAGGAGGCCCGCGCGGCCTTGCGCGATGCGTCCCTGCGGGTCTCCTACTGCAAAGTCTACGCGCCCTGCGACGGGCATGTGACCAATCTCCAGATCGCTCCAGGCACCTATGCGGCCGCCGGCGAGCAAATCTTCTCGCTGGTCGATTCCTCGGTCTGGTTCGTCTTGGCCAACTTCCGGGAGACAGATCTGAAGCACATCCGGCCAGGGCAAAGCGCACGAGTGTATTTAATGTCCCAGCGCGGGCACCCCATTGAGGGGATCGTGCAGGGGATTCCCCGTGCGGTTTATCCGTTGTCCACGGCTTCGCGATCCATTCCCGGAGGCGAGGGCATCCTGTCGCGGGTGGAACCCACGTTTGATTTCGTCCAACTCGCCCAGCGGTTTCCCGTTCGCATCCTGCTCCAGGGAGGGGGCGATCTGCGCATGGGGGGACGCGCGGCAGTGA
>Ga0247843_1007128_pt1 | contig 14032 bp, 16 predicted proteins | sample LaCruzMarch2017__FD_192420 | JGI IMG/M metagenome (GOLD analysis project Ga0247843, IMG submission 192420) | Freshwater microbial communities from meromictic Lake La Cruz, Castile-La Mancha, Spain - LaCruzMarch2017_8m | ecosystem: Environmental > Aquatic > Freshwater > Lake | place: Spain...
AGGCGGGTCACCTGCACAAGCTCTCGACTGCTTTCTCCCGCGATCAGGCCGACAAAATTTACGTCCAACATCGGATGGAGGAAGAAGGGGCAGAGCTGTGGCGCTGGTTGCAAAATGGCGCTTACTTCTATGTCTGCGGGGACGCCAAGCGAATGGCCAAGGACGTGCATGCTGCCCTGCTCAAAATCGCGGCCCAACATGGCGGGAAAACCCCCGAGCAAGCGGAGGAGTGGGTCTCCGTTACATTTTCTAAAACCGAAAAACGGTATCTGAAAGACGTGTACTAACACTCCATGGCTCGTCGATCCCCATCAGGAAATCTCTTTGTGGGTTTGGTGGCGGGGGTATTAATCTTGGTCGGAGTCGCTCTCTATTTGCGCGATCGCGGCCTTCTCCAGCTCCCCCAACCGACACAACCCGCGCCGGCCCAGCGGGCCGAAGATCTGGCAAAGAAATATCCCGAGGCTGAGGCATTCGCCACCCCCAAAACCGCCGCCCCCGCAGATAAAAAAAAACGGTAGAGCAAGCGGACTCGGTCGAGGCCCCGTCCACCCCTATCGGCCCGCCGACCCCGCCCATGGGCAAGGAGGTTCGCCGGGCTGAACCCATCGCGACCGATTCTCCACGTGACACCATTGCCATCGCCGGATGGCAAACCTTACTCGACCGAATGAACTTTTCTTGCGGAACCATCGATGGCCACTTTGCCAAAAGAAGCCGTCGGGCCATTACGCAATTCCAAATTCATCGAACTTTAGCGACCACCGGTGAACTCGATATCGAGACACGAATCAACTTAGGGAAACCCGGAGACGCCTACATCGATTATATTCTTACGCCAGACGACCTCCTTCACGTAGTTCCTAAACCCAAAGGCTACGTCGCCATGAGCAAAACAGCCGCTCTCGACTATCACGACCCCTGGGAAATGCTCTCCGAGAAAACCCACTCCACCCCCTCCTTCTTAAAAGAGTTGAACCCGTCGGTCACCAACCTCGTGGCCGGAACGCAGTTGACCCTGCCCAATCTTGAGGGGACTCGCAAACTTCCCCCCGTTTCGCGCATCGTGATTATGATCTCAGAAACCACTCTTTTGGCCTTCGATACGAACAATAAAGTCGTGGCCTGCTTTCCCTGCTCTATCGCCGCCAATAAAACCAAGGTTCCGAATGTGCCTTTGACCGTGGCGAATATTGCGCCGAATCCCAACTACACCTTCGATCCAAAAGTTCTTCTCCAAGTGGCCCAGCAGGAGGGTATCACCAACAAATTGGTGCTTCCCCCGGGACCCAATAATCCTGTCGGAACGGCTTGGATTGGGCTCTCTCTCCAAGGGTACGGCATTCATGGGACACCCGAGCCGGAGGATATTTCCAGGACCGGATCCCACGGTTGCTTCCGACTGGCGAACTGGAACGCCACCAAGCTGGTGCGGGCGGTTCGCCCTGGCGTGCCCGTCGAGGTTGTGCCCTAGTCCGACTTCGCTCCATCAGGGTGATGCGATCCTTGATCGCGAAAAACTCAACCAAATCGGCCAGTGGTCACTGGGAATATTTGAGTTTTGCCATACCCCGGCTTGGTATCTCTTCGAGCCGATCTTTTTCTGCCATCCTGGAGAAAGCAGAATGGCATCGAAATCGGTCGCGGGATACTTTCCCTCCTTGTCCGGTCGCACCGTCGCTCCCTTGGGCCACGGCACATCATGGGTAACCGATACCCATCCTTCCCCCAAAAGTCCCCACACTGTTTTCTCTTTCCGAAAGTCTGGATTTTTTAGCGAACAGTTAAAATCCCCACCCACCGCGATTGCGTCTGTGTCCGGCACCAAGCCACGGCGTTGCCAATCCTGTCGGAGATATTCGATGGCTCGCTCTCTCCGTTTCGAGGTCACCTCCCTCCCCCCCCGGTTGCTTTTCAAGTGAACGACATAAGCGGTCCACGAACCCTGCCGCTGGGTTTTCCACTCCACCCCTAAAAAGCCTCGCACCGGACGGTCCAGCGTTAGCGGTAATTTTTCGAAATTCACCTCCCAAGCCTCCTGCCAAGGTACGCGACTACAAATGGCCAGATTTTGGGGGGGAAGGGTTTTCTCCTCATCCTCCGCTCGGTCAAAGCGCGTGACCGCCTGCCAGGGCAACTCACGAACGCTCCGGCGTAGGGCTCCGGCATCCAATACCTCCTGAAACATTCCCACATCCGGCTTGAATCGATTCAGCCAAAAATGAACCGCGGCCTCATGCCTTTCTCTTTCCGTTTTCGATGCCAGCGGATTTCGCCCTGGAAACCATTGCAAATTCCATGTCATCCACCGCTGGGGCAGCTCGCGGGGAACAGCCCCGCCGGCTGGCTGGGATAACTCCGGCTCCCGCAGGACGGGGGGAGGAAGAGGCAGTTTGGCCTGGCTCTCTCCCAACCCAACGACCCAGAGTAATAAATAATATCCTACTTTCACTATAGGATATAACTCCCCAAATCAGATTAGGGTTCGGTTAAATTTTCGCTAGGTTCGAGATCTAATCTTCCGCCGGTCGTAGAGGCGGGCCAGCGGGATCGCGCTCAATCAGCTCACCGCTTTTCACTTTCCGGAGAAGCTCCTGCTTAGCCCCCTCCCTCAGCCACTCCTCCCGCTCACCCCTTCGGTTTGCCCAAACAAGGAGTCCGGATGCCCCACATAGAAGACTGACAAAAATAAAAATCTGTAATCGCAACTTAAAGCCATAATCCAAACGATCCCACTTTTCATCCAGATGGTGCCTCCAGGTAAAACCTTTTCTATATTTTATCTCTTTTGGCATATAATTGATGATCAATGAAATACTACTGTACACCTTTGTCGCAGATTTGCCATATTTCAAGGGGTATCATAAAATATTTCTTACTCTCGTTTTACTGAATTTTCCGTAAGGTGTCCGGAATGGGCCTGTGGCGAAACTGGCAGACGCGACAGACTTAGGATCTGTTGGGGTAACCCATGGAGGTTCAAGTCCTCTCAGGCCCACTTTATTCCCTCTTGTTCTCAACTCATTTTTTCATGACACCCTCACGACTTGGGACGGACAAGACTCTGCCCGATTCTTCCCCCTATGGTCTTGGGTTTTCCAAAATCGGGGCGTTGGATTGTGCTTACTGCGCTGACCCTGTTCACATTCGCATCTCCCCTGCATGCCATGGACGAAGAAACCGCGAAAACGATTGCTGATCTTAAAGCTCAAATGCAGTCCCTGATGGACGAGGTCAAAAAACTAAAGAGTCAGCAGTCAAACAACCCATCGGTCGCCCGCCTTCGCCCCCCCTCACCTGAACCAACCGATCCGAACAAACCTCCCCTCCCGCTTGCACCTCAGCCCCTTGGCTATACTCCTTTCCTTACCCCAAAGGTCTCGAACCCCAACCGCAAACCAATGCTCTCATCCGAGGTGAGGGAGCAGGCTTCGATGGAGCAGGTGGTCGAGGGCACGACTGAATTCACCCCAAAATCGGAGCAGCAACAGCAAATGGATCTCCCCCAGTTGGATGTATCGGAAAAAGGTCTTATCTTCCGCTCGGCCGATCAACAGCACATGATTCGCCTGGGAGGACTCCTGCAGCTCGATGATCGAGAGTTCGTTGACCCTGGGACCAGTGATATGTCGAAATTCCTCATTCGCCGAGCTCGACCCTACGTGGCCGGCTTCTTTTATGATGATTGGGAGTACCGATTCGCGCCCGAGTTCGCCCTCTCCTCACCCAACGCTCAAACCTACCAAACCACGATTGCAGATGCCTTTATTAATTATGACACCATCGATGAAATCCAAGTTCAGGCAGGTAAGTTTACTCCACCCCTCGGCCTCGAAATGCTTACCCCCGCTGCCTTCATTCCTTTCTCCGAGCGCTCTTTGACCTCCAACCTCATTCCCAACCGAGAAATCGGTGTCATGGCCCATGGCCTCGTCTTTTCCGAAAAGCTCTCGTGGGCCGCTATGGTCGGTGCCGGGGCTAGAAACGATACCGTCCAAAGTGGGCTGGATTACGGCACTGGACCCGTGGGGTACTTTCGCCTCTTCTGCCAACCCTTCCGGGATGAATCGGAAGTTCCCGAGGAGCTGGAGGGCTTGCACTTTGGTGTAGGAGGCAATATTGGATGGCAATCAGAAAACAATGGCGTCTTAACCGCTAACCTTTTTCAAAACTACAGTACGGATGGCGGAAACACCTTTCTGACCTTCCCCTCTGGTCTAACCGTTCAAGGTGAGGTCTGGAGAATCAGCCCACAACTTTACTATCGATATGGTCCGCTCTCCCTGATCAGCGAATTCACCGCCGAAAAGCAGGGGGTCAATACCGCTGGAATCGTTAATACGTCAGGTGGAGGTTTCAGTAACTACCAGACGACCGCTTGGAATATTGAACTTGATTGGGTCATCACGGGAGAACCAGCTTCCTTGGGGGGTGTCGTTCCCCAACACCCTTTGGATTTTTCGACTGGAGAGATCGGCGCCTGGGAAATCAGCTTTCGATACGATGGTCTTGCAGCTGGTGCCAACATGTTCCGACCCGTAGATCAAGGCGGCTTGGGAATCTCTCAAACTACGAATGCAACAGGTGTCAATGGAGCCTCAATGGCCCTTAACTGGTATCCCAACCGAATTATCCGATTGGGTGTTACTGTGGAGTACAATGCCTTCACAGGCGGAGGCGCACCAGGAACTGTAGTGGAAAATAATGAGCTCGGCTTTATTACCCGACTCCAACTTCTCTATTAACCTCTCCGCTCAACCGCCGTCCGCTTTTCCTCCCGCTCCTCACTCTCCCCCCCAAAACGATGATCCCGATAAAGGGTGATCGAGACGTCCTTATTCCTCCGAATGCACTCCTTGATTGCCTCCGGATCCTTTTCGCACCACAGCAATGTCTTCCAGCTCGTCAGATGCTTAGGCTTGTGGAAGTCGCTCCCAGCGATCAGGGGCAATCTCTTCAGCCCAACCGGATTAAAAAGATCATCCCGATTACCAATTTCCCAAGCATCAATCAAAGGCCGAAACTCATCCTGCCGCTCCCACAAATAAAGAGTGTCTTTTCCCCAGGCCGAACTCATGTGATGCGGGTGCGCCGCAATCGTCAGCCCCCCCTGCGCGCGAACCTGCCCACAAATCTCTTTCAGCGATAGCGCAGGATCGATCGGACTCTGCAGATCGACCCCTAAAAGATGAGCCGATCCCTTCGCCGTGAGCCCATCATGATTAAATTCCAGCCCTGGAAATAAAATCATCCGATACTTCGTCCAAGCCCGGTTCTTCTCCTCCCCCAACGCCCGAAAGTAGTCCGGTAAATCGTCCACCGTCAGAACTAACCCCGAGAGATTAGCCAACCGCCCCAACAATCGCCGGCGATCAACCAGATGGTCGGTCACCGCCAACGCATCGAAACCCCTTCGGCCATAGAAATCCACCAGTTCCCGCAGCGTCAGGCGCCCATCCGAAAAGATCGTATGGGCATGCAAATCCACCATGCGAAGACCTTTCTTCCCCGTGTGCCCATGATGAATCAGACGAAGTTCAGGGACCCGCTCCATCTCGTTCGCCGATTGCGCCATCTGGAGGATTCGTCCCGCCAATCTCTCCGTTGCCCCCAACGACCGCACCGCCTCCTGCCGAGCCCTCCTCCCCCACTCCCGCAACCCCACCCCGCCCCCTTCCAAAGCTTGCCCGATTCGTGCCGCAATCTCAGACGGGGAGTCCGCTAGGGCACCACCCCCCAACCGCGTGACCAGCCGACAAATTCCCTTTCTCTTTTCCGAGTTCTTGCCTCCCTCCACCAGCACGGTCGGGCGACCCGTCGCCAGCACCTCCCGCACACTGATCGTGCCCGGCTTTGTCACCACCAAATCATGCGCCCGAATCATTCCGGCAAGATTTTTCACCCAGCCGTGAATCTCCAGCTTTCCCTGCGTCCCCGCAAAGGCTTTCCGTAAATCTCCCTTCAGCTCCTCCTCTTTGCCCACCACCGCCGTTACTTCCACATCGGGAAACGACAAAATCTTTTCGACCGTTCGCACTGCCTTTCGCCGGCGCGAGTTGATCAGATAAAGAATTCGAAAGGGTTCGCGATTTTTTCCTGATCCCCTTTTCCTCTCCTCCGCCGGCTCAAACGTCGGCCGAACGGGCCATCCTCCCGCCACGACTTCCTTCACCCTTGAGTTCGTCTCCTTTAACTCCTTCGCCGATCCCTCATCCGCCACCCATAAAAGATCCGCCGTCACTCCGTCCCAACCAGGCAACTCCTCCGCCTCCAAAACCACTCCCACTCTTTGAAAGCCTGCCTCCGATCGGTCCTGCACTCTCTCCTGCAACGCTAAGCCCACCGCAGGATGAAAAAAAACGACCACCTCAGGTCGCGCCTCCTCCAGAGTCAATGCTACTAACCGCCGCAACTGAGGCCACCCGGAACTCCCCAATACATCCATCCCCGCCCGCCGAATCCACCGGCCCAAACCCTCCCCCTTGGCCTTACCCCTCCCCATCCGCTGCGTAATCCAACCCAACCAGCCCTCAATTCCCCCCTGCCCCACCTCCCTCACCTCCACCCGAATCTCCCCCCCTTGCTCATCCTCTAAAACATCCCGCAACGCTCGCGCCACGTAGTGGTGCTCCTCTTGCCCCCCCGTCAGGATCAGAACGTCTTTCACTCTCTTATGTGAATAAGTTGGGGAAAAGGGAGAGCAAGTCCGCCAAGGTTACAATTATGTGTCAAACTAGGACATCCTGACCATTCGTTACTTGTAATTTCAAATTAACGTTTTACGCCGCTTTTATAGGTATTTTCCAACCTCTCTTTGGCCTCCTGCTCTAATCTTTTCCGTAGTGGGGATAACTGCTCACGAATCGCCCTTTCTGTGGCCATCTTCTCCATCCAGTAAGCCCGAACAAAAGCCTGCTCATTTTCCGGGCCCACTTGAAGATCGAAGTCCTTGGCCACGGCCAAAGCCTCCTTGGTCGATTTAGCCCAAAATTCATCAATCCTCTCGACCAATCTGACTCTCTGCTCCTCCGATAATTTTTTGTACATGGGCCACGCCTCCAACTTCTCCCCCAACTGCTCACGCGGCACCAAAGCCAAAGCCATAATTTGCACAAAGCGATCCTGATCCGGCGGGCCCGCCCAGAACTGGTCCTTCTCTCTCTGCACCATATCCCGCTTCGGGACGAAGGGGGCATCCGGCACCCGAGGAGGGCGCGGCTTTTTCGCTTTCTCACTGCCATCTGTCTCTTGCCCATGCCCCGCCCCGCCCAAGAGAGCCAACGCCAGAATTGCCCGCAGAGCTACTCGCCTCATAAGCCAGCCCACCAACGACTCTCCCGATCCTCCTCCACCATCGCGTCCAAGGCCGCAAATAACTCCGCGTCCGCCACCGAAGGCTGACTATCCCACCGCAACCATCCAACTGCCAAAATTGCCGCCCCCGCACCCAGCAAAACCCACCTCGGCCAACCAAACCACCCCCTCTTCCTATCCTCCTCCCGCCGCAAACGCGCCATCGTCTTGGCCGCAAACCACGGCGGTGCCTTCGCTACAGGGTCCGCCGCCCATAGCTTCCCCAACTGCGGCCCCAGCCCATCCCCACCCTCATCTCTCGTCTTCTTCATATAGGATTAAACTACCATTTCTCTAACTAGGTTCGGTAAAAAATTCAGCTAGTCGATTCTTTAAATTTTCACGTGCCCTGAACATCAACGACTTAGCGCCGAGCTCGCTCACCCCAAGTACTTTGGCGATCTCCGAAAACTCCATTTCCTCATGTTCTCGCAGGTGTACCACCAATCTCTGCTTTTTGGGTAAATGCGCACAAGCCAACCTCACCGCCTGAACCAGCTCCTTGCCCGATAAATCATCTCGCGGATTTCTCTCCATGACCGACTCCTGACCACCCTCCACCTCTTCCCCCTCCTCATCCAAAACCACATCCGACACCACCAGCCGCTTCGATCGGTTATCACAAAAGGTAAACACCAGATTGCGGGTCACCGTCATCAACCACGTGGTAAATTTTGCTCGAGCCCGATAGGTCGGGGCCGCTCGCCAAATTCTTAAAAAGACCTGCTGAGCCAAATCCTCCGCATCCGGACCCGCCCCCCCAATCATTCTCGCCACCGTCCCATACACCCGATCTTGATGGCGGATGATCAATTCCCGCAACGCCTCCTCATCCCCCTGCCCCATTCGCACCACCAGCGCATCATCCCCATCACCCTCTCTTTCGTTCGCCATACATCTTCCTCCACTCACCCGCCCGCCACGACTTTGACAAACTCCAACCGATCACCGTGCTCCACTTTTCTCTCCCCCCACTCCTCTCGCAACAGGGCCTCCCCATTTCGTTCCACCAACACACTGGCAGGCTCCAACTTCATCTCCCGCACAATTTCCATCACCGTCCGATCGGAATTCACCTGCCGGGCTTTCCCATTCGTAAAGACGATCACCTTCGCCGCCATCCTCTACTCCGCGAAAGCCTGATCCCAATCTTTCCAAACCGGATCCAGCCCCCGACTCCGTAACACCGCACTCAACTCCTCCGCACTTCTCCCATCCGACACCTCAAACTGCTCCGTCGCCTCCGCCCCCTCCCACTCCCCTGCCTCCAGGGCCACTTCCCGCCCTCGCACCGTTCGATGCAAACGCCCCTTTCCCACTCCCGTGTAGCCCCCAGGATCCGTCTCCGAACCCGCACTCATCATCGTCACCCCCAACTCCATCAATCCATCCCGCAACTTCGCCGGCTCGCGGGTCGATAAAACAATGCCCGCTTGGGGAAACGCGATTCGAAAGGCACAAATCGCCCGGACAAAATCCCGATCCGACATCGCCACTCTCGGCTGAAAACCCCCCGCCGCCGGCCTTAACCGCGGCAAAGCCAAGGTAATCTGCGACCGCCACCCGACCTTCATCATGTGGGAAACGTGCGCCGCCAACGCCACCAGCTCCCTCCTCCAATCCGCTAACCCCACCAACACTCCTAAACCGATTCTGCGAAAACCTGCCGCATACCCTCGCTCCGGCCCTCCTAATCTCTCATCAAAGTTCCGCTTGGGACCCGAAACGTGCATCTCCGCGTAAGCCGCCCGATCATAACTTTCCTGATACAGCACCAGACCCTCCGCCCCCGCCGCCACAATCTCCCGATACTCCGCCGTCGCCAGCGGCGCCACCTCAATCGCCACCGACGGGAAAAGCCCCACCGTCCGCTTCACCGCTTGGGCCAAATAAGAAACCGGCACCTCTCGAGGATGCTCACCGCTCACCAGTAAAAGATTTCGAAAGCCCTGCTCCGCTAAATACTTCGCCTCCGACTCCACCTCATCCGGAGTCAAGGTGACCCGCCGAATCGGATTCTCCTTCGAAAACCCACAGTATTGACAGCTGTTGACGCACTCGTTCGAAAGATAGAGCGGGGCAAAGAGCCGCATCGTTCGGCCAAAGTTCTTTCTCGTTTCACCCCTCGCCTCGTTCGCCAAATCCTCCAGCCGCTTCGGCCCGAACATCAACTCCGCAAACGTTTCCACCGCCCTCGACCTCGCAAAAGGCAACCCCTCCAGCGGATCCCCCGGCACTCCACTCATTCGTCTAAAAATCCAGTCAGGGGACTCGTGGCCATGGCCGTGCGCTGGGTGGGTCCCAACCCCGCCTCGTACCCCATCCGTCCCGCCTCCACTCCCAAGCGAAACGCCCGCGCCATCGCGGCCGGATCCTCGGCCACCGCAATCGCGGTGTTCACCAGCACCCCATCGGCTCCCATCTCCATCGCCTCCGCCGCGTGGGACGGAGCCCCCAACCCCGCATCCACAATCACCGGAACCTGCGACTGCTCGATCATAATCTCAATCATCGCCCGCGTTTCCACCCCTCGATTCGATCCGATCGGCGCGCCCAAGGGCATGACCGTCGCCGCCCCCACCTCCTCCAGTCGCTTGGCCAAAACCGGATCCGCCTGAATATAGGGCAAGATCGTAAATCCCTCCTTCACCAAAATCTCGGTCGCTTTCAATGTCTCAATCGGATCGGGCAGGAGATATCGAGGATCGGGATGAATTTCTAACTTAATCCACTTCGGCAGACCGGCCGCCACCGCCAGTCGAGCCAATCGCACCGCCTCCTCCGCACTCATCGCTCCGCTGGTATTCGCCAGGACCAGATATTTGGCGGGATCGATCTCCTTCAACATGTCCGCCTGCGGATCCTTTCGCCCCGTTAAATCCACTCGTCGCAAGGCAACTGTGACAATCTCGGCTCCACTCGCTTCGAGCGCCGCTTGCATTGCCCCCACCGATGGAAATTTCCCAGTCCCCAAAAGTAATCGTGAGTGAAAGTCTCGATCCCCAATCCTCCACCCCTTCTGCGTTGCCACTTGAGATGTCATCGAATTACCCTACGCCAGTCGCTCCCGCCTTTCCAGCCTCTGTCTGACCAATGGGTAAATCATACGCTTGCCTTTCCTCCCTAAACTTCGTCATATCTTTCCTTGGTGAACCCCAAAACATTTTGGAAATCCCGCCTCCCCTTGGTCGAAAAAGCGCTCGATCGCCTCATCTCCCCCCAAGCCAATCCGCCCCTCATCCACCGCGCCATGCGCTACAGCCTGCTGGCCGGAGGAAAACGTCTGCGCCCCATCCTCTGCCTGGCGGCGGCTCGTGCCGTCGGTGGCAAAGAGTCGGATGCCCTCCCTTCCGCCTGCGCCGTCGAATGCATTCACACTTACTCCCTCATTCACGACGATCTTCCCTGCATGGACGATGATCATTTCCGTCGCGGTCGCCCGACCAACCACCGGGTCTACGGGGAAGCGGTCGCTGTCCTCGCGGGAGACGGCCTCCTGACCCAAGCCTTTGCCTCGGTCGCGCGGACCAAGCCTAACCGCCGCTACTCCCCGGCCGATCTCGTTACCGAACTCGCCCACGCCTCTGGTAGCCTCGGCCTCATCGCCGGCCAAGTTCTCGATCTCGATTCGGAAAAAAAGCGAATCCCTTTAAAGAAATTGGTCGAGATCCACCGCGCCAAGACCGGCGCCCTCATCACCACCTCCCTTCGCCTCGGCGCCATGTCGGTCGGTGTCCCTCCCGAAAAACTTCGCCACCTGACCCGCTTCGGCCAATCCCTCGGCCTGGCCTTCCAAGTTATTGATGATATTTTGGATATTACCTCCACCAAAGCAAAACTCGGCAAAAGCATCGGAAAAGATCAATCCGCAGGCAAAGCTACCTACCCTAAACTTCTCGGTCTCGCTGGCGCCAAAAAAGAGGCCGGCCGCCTCACCGCCTCGGCCCGCGCCTCGCTCCGCCCACTAGGCTCCGCGGCCGCTCCCCTCCTCGCTATCGCGGACACTCTTCTTGGCCGCGATCACTAAGTTTCGTCTCGTCCGAATCGCGTCCTCCACCTCACGGGCCGCTCGGGAAGCCGCCCCCGGACCACCCAACTTTTTGGCCACCTCACGAATCCTACCCGCCATAACCTCTGCCCCCTTTGGATTTCGCAAAATCTGTAAAGCGGCTCGCGCCAGCCGCTCCGGCTCCGCCGCTCCCTGCAGGAACTCCGGCACCACTTTCTCGCCCGCGAGCACATTGACCATCGAGAGGTAGGGTAACTTAACCACCATGCGCGCCACCCAGTACGTCAGCCAAGAGGCCCGATAAATCACCAGCATGGGCAAGCCGGCCATGGCACACTCCAAGGTCGCCGTGCCCGACGCCACCAGCGCCAGAGAGCAGCGCGTCAACTGCGTCAGGGACTGCCCCGAAACGATATCCAAACTCACGCCACTCATCGGATATTTCGCCCAAATTTCCTCCAACTTTTGCCTCATCTCATGGTCGGTCGCCATCGAGATAAATCGGACATTGCGCTCCTCCTGCACGATCCTCTGCGCCGTCCGCAATAAGATCGGCCAATGCTGATCGATCTCCTTCGCTCGACTCCCCGGCAAGAGCGCCACACACGGAATCTCATCCCGCCCCGCATGGGACTGCTGAATCCAACGATCCGGCAACGGGTGCCCCACCCACTGGGTCCTCAATTTCGGGGCGTGCTGGGCAAACCAATCCACCTCAAAAGGAAAGATGACCAACAGCCGCTCTAAAATTTTCTCCATCAACTTGGCTCGGCCCGCTTTCCACGCCCACACCTGCGGGCTGACATAGTAAATCAAGGCGGGAGAACCTGATTCCCGATGAAGGTCTCGAGCCAAACGCAAATTGAACCCTGGATAATCCACCAAGATCACCACGTCGGGATGGATCTCCGCAATATCGTGCTTCACCTCCCGGAAGATTTTCAGAAACTTCGGCAGATTCCGCAGCACATCGGTCAACCCCACCACCGCATGTTTCGCCAAATCAAAACTCTGCTCCTGCCCGGCCGCTTTCAACATCGGCCCGCCCACCCCAAACGCCCGCAACTTCGGATTCTTCTTCAACTCCCGCAAAAGATCCGCCGCCAGCCGATCCCCGCTGGCCTCGCCGGCCACCAGGTACACCCGCGACTCCACCTCCTCTTTCAAACTCATGCCCCCACCGGGGTCATCTGACCGCATATCTGGGAAGCCAACTTCAGCGCCTCAAACCCATGCGCCCCCGCCACCCGCGGATCCGTATTCTCACGCACATTCATCACAAACTCCGCTAACTGATTCTTCAGCGGTTCCCCTTTCATCACCGGAATTTTATCCCGCGTGATTTTGCCCTCCCATCTCTTATAAATCTCCCCCTCCTGTTTCATATAGTCCAAGGACAGATACGCGTCGTCCTGAAACACCCGAATCTTTCGTAATTTTTCGGGACTAATGCGGCTCGTCGTCAGATTGGCCACACACCCGTTGGCAAAACGAATTCGCGCATTGGCAATATCCTCGCCCTTGCTCAGGACAGGCACGCCCACCGCATCCACCGAAGTCACGGGCGATCGCACCAGATGCAAAATAATCTCCAGATCGTGAATCATCAGGTCCATCACCACGCCGATGTCGGTGCTTCTTCCCGGATAGGGAGACAACCGATGCGCCTCAATAAAACGCGGTCGGCCTAACCTCTCCTCCAACGCCGCCAGCACTGGATTAAATCTCTCCACATGCCCGACCGCTAATTTCGCCCCATGCTTCTCGGCCAGATCCACCAGCTTCCGCGCCTCCGCCGTATCCATTGCCATCGGCTTTTCCACCAGCACGTGCTTGCCTCGCCTTAAAAAAGGCTCCGCAATCGCTAAATGAGTCATGGTCGGCGTCACGATGCTGGCCGCGTCGACCGCCTCCACCATCTCCCCTAAAGACGCAAAAGCCCGCGTCCGACACTTCGCCGCAATCTTTCGGGCTGTCTCGGGGTTGGAATCGTGCACCCCCACCAACTCCGCTTCGGCCATCTCCGCATAGATCCGCGCGTGCTCCTTGCCCATGTGACCCACCCCCGCCACGCCTACTTTGACCTTCTGGCTCATTTGCCCCCCTTACCCGCCTGCCCCCAAAGAGTGACTTTGTGCCGAAGGGCTAACTTTTTCACTTCATCCTGGTTCAAAATCAAAGTTTTTTTCGTCTCCACCACCAGCACACTCACCCTTCCCTCCGCCGCCGCTCGAATCGTTTGCGGTCCCACCACCGGCACATCAAACCGCATATCCTGCCCCGGGGAAGTTACTTTGATCGCGACCCCACCCCCACCCGCGATGGCTCCACCCCTGCGCAAGGTCTCATCCGTGCCGTCAAAGCCCTCCACCGCCATCACCGTTCCCTGCTTCACCACCAAACTTTGCCCGATATTCAGCTTGGCCACCGCTTTGGCCAGGGGCCAACCGAAGGTAATGTCCGCCGCAAGATGCGCGGGCGGATTCGGCCCGGCCAAAATCCCGTGCCCGGCCAAATGCTCCTCCATAAAAGTCGTTGCCGGTAAAACCCGGATGCCCGCTTTGCCCAACTCCGCCGCCACCGCCCCAAAAAGTGTTGCCGCATTTTTTTCCTTCAGCCGAGCCAGAATCCACAATGCCTTCCAATCGGGTCGCAAATCGAAAAGTCGTT
>Ga0247843_1007132_pt1 | contig 14025 bp, 14 predicted proteins | sample LaCruzMarch2017__FD_192420 | JGI IMG/M metagenome (GOLD analysis project Ga0247843, IMG submission 192420) | Freshwater microbial communities from meromictic Lake La Cruz, Castile-La Mancha, Spain - LaCruzMarch2017_8m | ecosystem: Environmental > Aquatic > Freshwater > Lake | place: Spain...
AATGTTTTAATAACTTTAAAGCGCATGAACAAGATGCGTTATTGACAGTTTTCAATGAACTTTTGGTGACACAACCCTACTGGACAGAGCTTTTATTGAGCATTTAAAAAATGAGGGGATTCTTAAGCAAATGCTCATGAAGTAAAACAGATTTTACAGAAGAAACGATGCTCTATCACCTAAGGCAGGGTTTGATAAATTCCCACCTTTAGATGGTGCGTTTTATATATATGCCCATGTGCAACATTTATCGGCTGATAGTGTCCAATTTTGCTTAGAAATGTTGCGGGAAATTGGCGTTATCGCAACACCTGGCACCGATTTTGACCCTATACATGGGCATAAGTATGTTCGATTTTCTTATGCCGGCCCCACTGAAGAAATAGAAGATGTGACTGATAGGTTAATTAAGTGGCGCGGTTAGTGGTGGTGTGTAGAATGTTAACAAACATGCGGCAATTGCGATTAATCGAAGGACAATGACATCAATGTCCGAACTAACCCGCCATTTTCGCAACGTGCTTGGCGGGCTGCATACTTGCATTTTCCATTGAAGGTTTTTTGATAACGCGAACCGGTGAATTTCATCGATTTATACGCGCAGCAGTTAACCTGGAATATTTTAGAACTATTCGCATCCTTAATGGCTTTTCAGTTTTAAATAACCATATCGGTAAAATCCATACTCTGTCTGATATCCTATTTAGAATATTTTCTTCAATCCAGTTCGACACAGATCTAGAAAACACCAGCAACATATCAAGAGTCTGTCTATCCCACCACGCTTTAGGTTTGGGAATAAAGCTTGAATCATTTGTCCCCATTCATAAAATCTCATCAAATAAGATAATAACGCATGGTTTGATATGAAGGCGCAAATGCATCAGTCCACTAGACGCTTTAATTCAAGCTTGCGACCAGTAATTTTATACTCAGAGATAGTATTTTAAGCTTGTTGAGCATCAGGCTTGGGTTGTTTAACTAGAAAACAAAGTAAAATCACCAATATCATCGAAATTGGCAGTACCGATAAAGCGCGCTGGTAATCTTCAACCTGATAAAAATAATGATTGTCGCTTAGAGTTCTGTGACCAAAAACATCCAATATCCAGCCGACGGTGGGTTGTAGAATTGCACCTAGCAGGGTCACTATCATATTGGTAACGGCAAAAACGGTGCCTGATATTTTAGCACCACTCATTTCTTTTGCCATTGCAAACACAATGATCTCCGTAGAGGTAAATAACCCAAACGCTAGAACGAGAAGTTTTAAATGACCATAAGAAATATTTTGCACATACAATATGGCATAGATACTGATTAAACCACCGAAGGCACCTACCAGTAATGGGGTAATTCGATTGGCAAACTTATCTGATAAAAATCCCGACAAAGGTGCGCCAATCGCCCACCCGATAAACAACATTGACATGGTCTCTGCAGATTGGAGCTTGGTTAAAAGATGAGCGTGCTCCAAATACGTTTGGCCCCATAACTCACCAAATACGGATAAAGAGGTATACATACAAGCGCCTATCATGCCAACCAACCAAACTTTTAAAGAGCAAAGAATTTTCATCACATCGATAAAAAAGTCTGGCAAGGAAGTATGGTGACGCTGCATATAGGCTGTATTGTTTCTAATAAACAAAAAAATAACGAATGTTAATACACAGCCTATCATGACCGTACTCATCAGGACTGAAGAAACACCTAGCGTTTGAGCAATGCTGGTAATTTTCATTTCAGCATAGACATTTCCCAACATGCCAAGGGTCGTCATTAAACCAACAAACAAGGAAAATAATTTTTTAGGCAACCACATCGTAGCAAGTGTTAATACGCCAACAAAAGCAAAAGAAGAACCAAATCCGACCATGAAGCGCCCAACACCCACGATGAACAACCAATGACTAAAGCCAAATAAATACGATCCCAAAGCGCAACAGGCACAGGCTATCGTTAATAAGCGCCTGGGGCCAAAGCGATCCATCAACATTCCTACTGGAAGTTGCATCGGAGAATAAGCGAAATAATATAAAGCAGCGAGTTGTCCAAAAGTGCTTGCTGGAACAGAACCAAAGCGACTGCTTAATTCAGTGTGTAATATCCCAGGAAGAATTCTTAAAATAAATTCATAGCAATAAAAAAAAGTAGCTATCGTACATATCATGAGACCTATTAAAATAGGTCCCTGGTTAAATTGAGATTTACTGAGCTTGGGCATGGGTTTCTCGAATAAATAATGTGGAAATTACTGCGAGAAGAATGCCAATTGGGATAACGCTCATAGCCAAACGATAATCTGCAGCACTATACAGCCAATGAACTTGATGCACACCCACCCCTTTTGGAATATCAAGCGCGTGATGGTACTTTAAACTTAAATCTAATAGACGACCAACCATTGGTTGTAAAACCATCGCACCAATCATGACAATCATATTGGTTAAGGCAATAGCAGTGCCCGCTGAATTTGCCGGGCATAATTCACGCCCCACTGCAAATACAATTGTTTGTGAACTATAAAACAAACCCAAGCTAAAAATAAGTATATTCAGTTGACTCAGACTTAGATTAGGAACATATAAAATAACTGACATTAAAATTGCCGCACAGGTAGCACCAACAATCATAGGTAGTTTGCGTAATCGAATTTTATCCGATATAGCGCCCATGGATGGTGCGCCAATCATAAAACCAAAGAACAATAAAGAGTTGGCAATTGCTGCTTGTGCTTCACTCAAATGATGAGCATGTCTTAGATAAGGAATGCCCCATAATTCTGCAAATACAGAGGTTGGCAAGTAGACCATACAACCATAAAAACCGTTAATCCAGATTTGCTTATTGCTAACAATAAGAACCAAATCTTTTAATTTCTTGCTTAAAGGCTCTGATTCTGGGCCTGTAAAAACATGCTTAGGATGGTCTGAGATACCAAACCAGATAACAACACTTAACACCAAACCAAAAACGGCGGTAGAATTCATCGTATTTTGCCAACCAGCATGACTGACCCAAGCCACTAGAAAATTATCACCTAACATCGCACCTACAACGCCTAGTGCTGAGGTTAAACCGGCCACCATCGCCAATTTATTTTCCGGAAGCCACATAGTCGCAAGCTTTAACACTCCGACAAAAGCAAATGCTGAACCTGCCCCCACAAAAAACCGACCAATGGCTGAGACTTGTGCTGAGTTGGTGTCAGCAAATAAATAGGTTCCAATGACGCACAATAAGCACGCGAAAGTAATCAGCCGCTTAGGGCCAAATCTATCCATTAAAATACCGACTGGAAGCTGCATAGGAACATAAGCGTAATAATAAACAGCAGATAAATAACCAAATCCCGTTGCTGATAAATTGAAATGCAATCTTAAGGCGTCTTCCATGGCACTGGGCGCTATTCTTAATAAATATTCATAAGCATAAAACAATGCACCAAGGGCGCAAATAAATATCCCAAGTTTCGACACTCTATTCGCTTTATAATCATCCATATGATATTCCTTATGTGAAAAGTTTAATGTCACGCAACTATAGTCTATTTACACCTGTCGCAATTGCAGCTTTAGCAACAGCTGCGGGAACGCGTTCCAGCAAGCGTGGATCGGTTGGTTTAGGCAATATATAATTAGGACCAAAGCGCCAGTCTTTAACATTTGGATACGAATCTTTAACTGACTGAGGAACTGGCTCATGAACCAAATGGCGGATAGACTCAACAGCTGCAATCTGCATGGCTTGATTGATGCATCGGGCTCGGACATCCAATGCCCCACGAAATATATATGGGAAACATAAAACATTATTAACTTGATTAGGATAATCACTACGGCCTGTTGCAATAATTACATCAGGTCTTGCTCTTAATGCGGCATCGGGATAAATTTCTGGATTGGGATTCGATAATGCAAAAATAATAGGATTTGATGCCATCAATTTCAGCAAATCTGCATTTAACAAATCGGGTTTAGCCACTCCAATGAATACATCGGCATCTACCAAAGCATCTTCTAGGCTGCGTTTATCAGTATTTCGGGCAAAAGCAAATTTATAGTCATTCAAATCATCGCGGCCCGTGTGAATGACGCCTTTGGTATCCAATAAAAGCATATTCTTTTTATCGGCACCTAAAGCTACCAATAAACGCATAGAAGCGATACCTGCAGCACCTGCACCAATACATACAATTGTTGCTTCTGATAATTTTTTACCCTGCAATTCCAGAGCATTCAATAGACCTGCTGCAACCACAATCGCAGTTCCATGTTGATCATCATGAAACACAGGGATATCTAATTGTTCAATCAAGGCCCTTTCAATTTCAAAACACTCAGGTGCTTTAATATCTTCAAGATTAATTCCGCCAAATGTAGGTGCAATTCTTTTTGCAGTAGAGATAAAATCCTGGGGGTTTTTAGCATCAACTTCGATATCGAATACATCAATACCCGCAAACTGTTTAAATAAGACTGCTTTTCCTTCCATCACAGGCTTACTGGCCAAAGGACCTACATCCCCCAACCCCAGTACAGCAGTACCATTGGTCATTACCGCAATTAAATTGCCTTTACATGTATAGCGATATACATCATTAGGGTTTTCGGCAATCGCCAATACTGGCTCAGCCACGCCCGGACTATAAGCTAGGGAGAGATCTTCTTGAGTTTGAGTGGATTTAGATACATTGACGCTCAGTTTACCTGGATTAGGAAATTCATGGTAATGAAGCGCGCGCTCTTTTAAAAGATCATCACTTGCCATAATCGACTCTCGCTAAAAAAATAAAAGGGTACATATAAAGAAAAGCATAGATCAATGAACGACATTCATCTATGCATAAAAGGAATAATCAATTCTGATCAGGTTGAGAAACTCTTGATTTGTAACGGTCTCGGAAACGCTGAACACGACCGCCGGTATCAACAAGTTTTTGTTTTCCGGTGTAAAAAGGATGACATTGAGAACACACTTCAATGTTTAAATTGTCTTGCGACATTGTAGAACGAGTTTCAAATTGAAACCCACAACTACATAAAACTTTCACAACTTTGTAATCTGGATGAATAGCAGCTTTCATTCAACGACTCTCTTCAATGATAAAAAAACGATCTCAATTAAATGAGATTTACCTAAAAAATGACTGTGCATCATAACAAACATTATACAAAAAGTCAATGTTTATGAACGGTATTTATAAATACATTCTTGTAAATTCCTTTTGGTCATCTTGTCAGATGGCATATACAGCAATCCCGTTTCCCATGCTTTTTTGGCATTATCCACATCGCCTTTATTATAAAATATGGTACCAAGGTTATTATACACTTCATTTAAGTGAAAATAATCCGTTTTTGGATAATGGGCTATTGCGTTTTGATAGGCAGCTATAGCGCCATCAAAATCTTGCTTATATCGCAACACGAGACCTAAAACATAAGTTAGCCTTAGTATGTTTTTCAGTACGAAAACAGACGGATATCTTTTTCTACATCTTTGTCATGTGTCAATCATGTTTGGAGGTAACTCTTTCTTTCCTGCAGCTCTTATTTTTTGTATAATCGCTGTAATTTTAAATGCTCAACTCCTGTTTTTTAGCCCAATGATATCCGTTGGGCTCAATAAGAAATGTGAACCACTACAGACTAAAATTAACATCAACCATCATTCCTGCATCTGTTCGAATTAATGCGGTAGAATAGGTGTGCGCATTATCATAACCCACCATCCATTCACCTATTAAACCCGCATCACAATGAATGACGCCTTTACACGTATAAACTGCTTTGCCAAAAGGAATTTTAAATGCGGTTAAATGGTATTTGTTTTTTATTTTAGCTCCTGCCGAAGTCACTTTCTTAACTAAGAGATAATAACCACTTGCATCTTTATTCATTGGCATATGGATATGTGGCTTGTCTGTGTGATATTCAATATATAATCCACCACCTTTGGACGTCATAATGAAATTTTTGAGATAATCTTTCCCGATGAGCATAGTCCAAATGGGAAACGACGGCAGAGGAAATTCAACCCATTCACCTAAGGTTAACAGGCTGCATCCGTAATAAGCTAAGGCCTCTTGAGTGGCTTCCATAACCGGGATATCCAGTTTATCTTCATCTATAAAGAACTTGCCATTACCACCCAGAATATTGTTACCTTCTCCTGAAATATCAACAGTCTCATCCCAAATACCGTCCACCTCAGCATGCCTTGGAGGCGTGTCGCACTGTTGAGAGATTTCTAGTGTCCTAATATGAAGCTCAGATTTTTCTTTTTTCTTTTCCTCAAAACCCTGAAGATTTAGGGAATAGACATGACCGCTTTTGGCGACAGTGCTCAGATCAAGGATCGTCATGTTGCTGTCTTTACTTAAGCCTATGCGCTCAAAAAATAACAAATGTGCGGATGAACGGTCAGCTGTGGGCAATGACTGCTGAATTTTAGTGATGATATCTTTGTGTATTAACCGATAATCCACTTTATAATAAGAAATAATTTTAGATAAAATGGAGTGCGCAATAGTGGGATGTTGTAATACCATTGTTTTAAAGTCTAATTTATTCATGATGACCATGCGACCATCTTGCATAGCAGTGGCTGATGCCATGCGCTGCTTATCACTGAAGACACCTACCTCTCCAAAATAATCATACTTATTTAACACCAATAGTTCTTTCTCTCTATGTTTAAAAAGAACAGAGCCTTTTAAGATGAAGTAAACATGATCGGATGGATCCCCCTCTGAAAATATCAGTTCATCTTTTAATATTTTTTTCAACTGGCTCCTTTGAGCGATTTGACTCAGCTCTTCAATTGGCGATGTGTTAAAAATAGGGATCTGCTGCAATTCAGCAATAATTTTTTTTCCTGTTTTTAAGAGCGGATTGATTGCAAGACCGGTTGATTGTGGACTGGTTTTTTTCTTAGGCCTAGCCACATTATCCATGGATGCATTTTTGCTATGCAGATCGTTGCTTACTTTTTTGATGACAACCCACATGATGTCTGGATAGCTATCAATCAAGTTATTGAAGGTTGCATTATCCAAATACAGTAGTACACCACTATCTCTGCAAATAGCGGTTGCCATACGAGGACTTTGGCTAACCAAATCACTTTCGCCAAAAAAAGCATCCTGTTCTAACACAGTCAGATCTTTTTCATGTTTTCTAAGAAGCACTGTACCTGAGCTGACAAGGTAAAAACCATCGGGAACATCGCCTTCGTTAAAAATAACGTCACCTGCGGTCATGCGTCGTCGTTCCGTTCCAAAAGCCATTTCCTGCAAGGCATCTATGCTCAGTTCTTTGAACAGTTTAGCCGCACGGAGAACGGCTATTTTTCCCATCAGTTCGTCCATTTCTATCTCCTAGTGGCTGACTGGAATGGTTAGCACGGGCGAATTACATACTTTATCGCCTGGTTGAAAATTAAATAACTGCTGCAGCACAAACCATTACATACTCTTACCTATGTTAAACAAGAGGAAAAACAAATGGCTTTGCATTTTAATAATAGCAAATTATTAAATTTTGTGGCGATTATTTCGAAAGAAGGATTAAGTGAACTTAATAAGGACCTTTAATTAGCCATGTTGTGGAGAAGTACTTTGATGAGTTTAAAACCCAGTTAGACATGAAGTGTCTTCGTATGCATAGCTCAGCGGCAGTTAATGGGAGGCTTTTCGTTCAATTTATAGCTTTTATCTACATCAGTGCATTGCGCCATGAAATGAGAACCTCTTGCCTTGTTAAAAAATACACCTTCCGCGGGCTATTACAGGAACATGAGACTCTGACTAAAATTAAGTATTCTGGAAAATACGGTCATGAAGGCTATAACCAATCGTAAATGTCGAAGCAAACGCTTTGCCAAATTATCCTTTAATGGGCAATAAAATAGTCTCTAAGCTTGCTTGGGGAACCATCTCAACAATCATCTGATATTGTGCAGCCATGTGACTCAACTGAGTCGCCTATTGTCCAGAAAAACCCGTTTACCGGTTATTTTATTCTTTGAAGTGGCCTTAAATAGCTTATTAATATCTTGCTGAGTCTCTTCATTTTCAAACGTTTCAGTGCTTATAATAAAATGACTGGAAAGTTCCATTAAACAGTAAATATCTGCAAATTGCTCTGCAATTTTTGCATCGAGTCGAAACAACAACCAAGTGTCTTTTTGTGGCAACGCATCAAAATCATTCACATACATCTTTCACTCCCCCTATAAAATGCGGTTTTTTAAGTAATAATTGCAACGCTGTCTGTCTATTGCTTGTGTCTTGTTGTCGAATCGCCATCGCCATGGCTTTCCTTGTACCCACAAAGACTGCCAGTTTTTTTGCCCTGGTTAATCCCGTGTAAATCAAGTTTCTGTAGAGCATTTTAAAATGTTGTGTCAGTACAGGAATAATCACCGTTGAAAATTCACTGCCTTGGGATTTATGGATGGTAATAGCGTAGGCCAAATCCAACTCCATCATATCTTCTTTTTTATAGTGAATCTCTCGGTTGTCCGGGGAAAAAGCCACCACACAGGTTAGATTTTCATTATCAATACGCATGATGTTACCAATATCACCATTAAAAACATTTAGATCATAGTTATTGCGTCGATGTATCACCCTATCACCTTCCCTAAATATTCGCTCGCCTATTTTCAATTGATTTTTGTGTGCGGCATACGGATTGGCTGTGTCTTGAATGATTCTATTTAAATTAGCAGAGCCTAAGGTTCCTCGTGTCATTGGTGTTAATATTTGAATTTCAGTGGATGCACCAAGATATTTTGGTATCCAACTTAAATACAACTTAACCACCACATCAACTGCTGTAAGTCCATAATGTATGGATGACCAAGGGTGTATCTTTTTTAACAATACTTTTAAAGCTTCTAGGTCATTTTCGCTCTGGTGTAGCTTGTCTAAATCAACATGCCTATATTTATCAGGGATTACAAAATCTTGCTCATAAGCTGATTTAATATCTTCTTCTGTTCTAAATTGGAAAGGAATCATATCCGATGTCTCCTGCAGATCACTTTTCTTCCAATTAAATCGATGCTTGACCTTGGAGATAAAGCTAAGTTGTTCTTGGGTGGCTTCATCCGAATCAATAAAAAGACAATCTTCGCCTGATTTCCAGAGATCAGGTAAATGAAAAGGTGAATTAATCTGAGGAGTTTTTGATTGATTGATTTCATGCGCATACTTAATAATTGATGAGGATTGTGCCTGACGAAAAATTTTAGTCAACTTAAAACAGGGAACCACTTCTGAAGCAATGATATCCTTTAGGACATTACCAGCACCAACAGATGGAAGTTGATCAGCATCACCAATCAAAAGAACCTGACACTTTTTGGGTACCGATTTTAATAGAGACGCACTTAAACTCACATCAAGCATCGAACATTCATCAACAATTAAAAAATCGGCTTGCAGTGGATTATCCTCATTCATCATAAACTCACCACCTTTCCATTGCAGCAGTCGATGTATTGTTTTTGCTTCCCGCCCTATCACTTCTGTCATCCTTTGTGTGGCACGACCTGTTGGAGCTGCAAGCAGAACAGTTTTGTGCATGGCTTCAAGTAGCCTTACAATCACTAATGTAGTCGTCGTTTTTCCACATCCAGGACCTCCTGTCAGAACTGAAAATCGATATTGAACAATTTTTTCTACAGCGATTGCCTGCTCATCACTTAAGGATATCGATTTTTTCTGACAATAATTTTCAATCCATAAAGCGACCCGTTTGGCATCGACATTGACGGCTCCATTCATATCCAGGATTTTTGTAGCAACCGTTTTTTCATCAAAAAAAAGTGTTTTCGAGTAATACCCAAGCCCATCCTGACCCTCTTTAGCAATCATTCTCGTTTTAAGTAGTCCATCTTGTTCCATCTGCACCAGATGCGCTGAGAGTTGGTTCTCAAGATTCATTTCAATTAATTCAATGATGCCTGCATTAATTTGTGGCAGGGTTAAATAACAGTGGCCCTGCTCCCTACTTGCCGCCAATACGTGCATGATGGCAGCCATCATACGTTGCGGGCTATCAAGGGACCAACCAATGCTTAATGCCACTTTGTCGGCTGAAAAAAAACCAATGCCATAAAAATCACTAGCCAATTGGTAGGGATTTTCCGTCACCATTTGAATGGCTTGATTGTTGTATTTTTGATAGATTTTAACAGCAAAAAGCGTGCTTATTCCATGAAGCTGAAGAAACATCATCACATCTCTGATCGCCCGATGCTCAATCCAAGCATCTTCAATCATCTCCAGTTTTTTGCTCGCAATTCCGGGGACCTCTGTGAGTCGAGCAATATGAGATTCAAATATTTCCAATGTATCTTGCTTAAAGTAGGATACAATTTTTTTTGCCGTTTTTGGCCCGACACCCTTAATAAGCCCAGATCCTAAATATTTTTCTAGCGATGCGGTGGTGGCAGGTTTTTTCTCAATTGCTTTGGTGGCTTTAAATTGACGACCATATTTTCCATCAATAGTCCATGCACCAGTAAACTCCATAGTGGCGCCTGCGAATACCTTGGTTTGATGAACTGTGACCGTTTCTTGTTGTTGTGGGGCATTAAATGGGTTCACTCTCAGCACCGACCAACCAGTGCTTGGATTATGGTAGGTGACTTTGCTCACAATACCAATGAGTATTTCATCGATTATCTTCATAAAATCTAAGCTTTCAACGTTTCTAAATTCTTGCAAATGGATTCTAGCACAAATTTTGCATCACCGAATATCATATAGGTATTGGCTTGATAAAAGAGATCATTATCGACACCTGCGTAGCCTGGGGCCATACTGCGCTTGATAAAAAACACCGTTTTCGCCAGCCCCACATCTAAAATCGGCATCCCAAAAATGGGGGATTGTGGATTATTTTTAGCCGCCGGATTAGTAATATCATTGGCTCCCACCACCAATACCACATCGCAGCTTAAAAATTCCCGATTGATCTCGCTTTGTTCAAATACCAGATCGTAAGAAATATTGGCTTCTGCCAATAACACATTCATATGGCCAGGCATTCGCCCTGCCACGGGATGAATAGCAAATCGAACGCGCGCACCCAGTGTTATCAAATCCTGGGTTAATTCTTTTAAGGCATGTTGCGCATGCGCCACTGCCATTCCATAGCCTGGTACCACAATAATATTCTTTGCCTGTGACATTAAAAAAGCAGCATCTGCACCATTGGCTTGCTGAATATCTCCTAAATGTTGCGTATGTATACTTTCTGCAAACCCAAGCGATTGATACCCCCCAAAAATCACATTAAATATTGAACGATTCATCGCCTTGCACATCACATAACTCAAAATAGCACCACTTGCGCCCACCAACGCACCGGTAATAACAAGCAACTCATTGCCTAAGGTAAAGCCAATACCAGCTGCAGACCAGCCCGAATACGAGTTTAACATTGAGATTACCACTGGCATATCGGCACCACCAATGGGCATAATTAATAAAACCCCAAGCAATGCTGCGCCAACTGCCATTGCTAGCATCACTTCAACACGCTGGTACTTAATAAAAACCATTAAACATAACAAAATCAGCAAAGCCAACACAATATTAAATAGATGCTGACCTTTAAAGCGTAAAGGCTGGCCGGTTATCAGTCCCTGTAGTTTTAAAAAAGCGACTAAAGACCCACTAAACGTAAGGGCTCCAATCAATAATCCAAGTGACATCTCGATCAAATTAGCCACAAGGATCTGTCCCGCATGCCCAATTGAAAACGCTTCCGGAGTTAAAAAAGCACAAAACGCCACCAATACGGCAGCCAACCCTACAAAAGAATGAAATCCCGCCACCAACTGAGGAACCGCTGTCATACGAATTTTGAAAGCCAACATGGTACCGATACCACCGCCGATGGCTATTAACAGCATTAAATAAGGAAGATGTTGCATCCCGGGGACAAAAAAACTAGTAACAATGGCAAGCACCATGCCTAAAATACCAAACACATTGCCTTTTCTAGCACTGGTAGGACTTGCCAACCCTTTGAGGGCCAAAATAAATCCCACCGCTGAGCACAAATGACAATAAGCAACCCACATTGACATAACTATCCTTAAATTTATTTTTTGTACATCAACAACATTCGCTGGGTAATGACAAAGCCACCAAAAATATTAATGGATGCGATCACAATGGCAATATCGGCTAGAATTGAGCCTTTCCCATGGTGATGGATGCCAGCGGCAAGTAGTGCACCAATCACAATAATACCAGAGATCGCATTGGTCACCGACATTAAAGGGGTGTGTAATGCAGGGGTTACTTTCCAAACCACGTAGTAGCCAACAAAACAAGCCAACATAAAAATCGTTAACATTGTAACTAAAGGTATGCTCATATTCCTCCCCTGTACAATAAAGCGCTTGCTATAATTTCATCTTGAGTATCAAAAAGGTATTGATGGTTGGTTGGATCACATAATAAACCCACCACTTTTAATACATTATTGGCATACAACAGGCTGGCGGTTTTCGGGATCAAACCTGCCATATTCGAAATGCCAATAAGAATAATACCCTGTTTTTCGATCGTCTTATCCTGCTCACTTAACTCACAATTGCCACCATTTGCGGTGGCCAGATCGACAATGACCGATCCGGGTTTCATCTGCTCTACGGTTGCGGCTTTCAAAAGAAGCGGTGCTTTTTTTCCGGGAATGAGTGCTGTGCATATCACCATATCTGATTTTAAGGCGTATTCATGAATTTTTTCAGCTTGTAAGCGTTGATATTCAACACTCCCTTCAAGCGCATACCCTGTGGCACTCTCTAAATTATCCCCAGAGGCAACCTTGACAAATTCAGCACCTAAGCTTTCGGCTTGCTCCCGAGCAGCAGAGCGTACATCAAAGGCATAAACGATGGCACCTAAACGCTTAGCTGTAGCGATCGCTTGCAAACCTGCAATACCCACACCTAATACCAATACTTTTGCAGGTTGAACCACCCCCGCAGCAGTCATCATCATTGGAACAGCTTGTTTAAAAGCCGCTACCGCTGCAATTACAGCGCGGTAACCAGCCAAATTTGCTTGTGAAGATAAGCTATCCATACCCTGGGCACGACTGATACGCGGAATATGATTCATGGAAAAAAGACTGATGTGATTAGTATCACAACAAAGGCGTAATGCTTCCAGATTAAAACTATCGGTTTGAGCAATGACTAAACTTTTAGGCTTCAAGTCCGAAAACACACGGGGTTTTGGGGTATTAACAGCCAACAATATATCCGATTGAGCAAGTATCTTTTTTTGAGAAGTCAGAAGTGTGGCACCATTTTGCAGATAATCGCCATCACTAAAGTCTGCCCCTAGCCCCAATCCCGACTCACAGATGATCTGATAACCCATCTGACAGTAGGCTTTCACAGCTGCAGGTGAGATTGCCACACGTGTCTCAGGTGCCAATTCTTGCAAACACGTCAGTATCATCTTCTTATCCTTGTGAACTAAAAGCATCCATATTTGATACTAAATGAATTCACTTCTTATTACCAGGTCCATAGCCAGATCCAAAATTTTTTCGATCTGGTGTATACAATCATCCCCATTGAGGCAGTATTTACCACTAACGCGCTCACACTCGAAAAGTGTCTACTTGGGCTACCTATAAACGATTGTTCTCTGTTAAATTTCCCCCAATAATCCCACCTGATTTTTGAATAATCTGGTATTCGGTCTGTAACAATAAATAAGCAATCAAGATGATTACTTCAGCGATGGCAATAGCCGTCGACCCCTTGTATTCAAGATAGATATCGCCTCGGATGAACGATCGGGGCAAAAATCTCAGGAAGCATTGTAATTAAAATATGCGAAATGATGTTTTTTTATTTTATGTGCTATAATTTTACAGGGCTATGCAGTTTACCCCACTAACCACTATATGTAGTATTTAGGGTTTTTGCTGGCACAGGGTCAATCTCAAGCGCTTGCTGTATTAATCGGTAGAAAAG
>Ga0247843_1007133_pt1 | contig 14025 bp, 15 predicted proteins | sample LaCruzMarch2017__FD_192420 | JGI IMG/M metagenome (GOLD analysis project Ga0247843, IMG submission 192420) | Freshwater microbial communities from meromictic Lake La Cruz, Castile-La Mancha, Spain - LaCruzMarch2017_8m | ecosystem: Environmental > Aquatic > Freshwater > Lake | place: Spain...
GTGGTGGCAATTATGCAAGCCGCCGAAGAATCGGCGCTCAACAACGCAATGCCCGTCGTGCCGAAACTTCGCGCCGACAACACAATTCACGTGGCCTGACCGTGTCGACCAACGTGTCGACCAACGTGTCGACCAACGCGTCGGTCAAGTGGGGCTTTCTTGGCGCTGGATACGTGGCAAATCAGGCGATGGGGTCGGCAGTTCATGCGGCAACGAATGCCCAATTGTTTGGTGTTGCGAGCCGCGACAAGCGGCGCTCAAAGAAACTCAAGCCAGTCCAAGTCTACGACACGTATCAGCAATTGCTTGACGACCCACAAATTGACGCCGTATATATCAGTCTGGCGAATCATCAGCATCTCGAATGGGTGACAAAATCGCTTGAGGCCGGCAAGCACGTGCTGTGTGAGAAGCCACTCGGCTTGCGAGCGGCAGAAGTGCAAGAGATGATGGCGTGCGCCCAGCGTTGCGAAAAGACATTGGTTGAAGCAGTGTGGAGTCGCTGGCACCCGAGATTCACAAGAATCGCCGAAGTAGTTGCGTCGGGAGAAATTGGCCGAGTCATCAGCATCGACTCGCAATTTGGCTTCAAGTCGGCGATGACCAACAACTACCGGCTTGACCCGGCGATGGGTGGTGGGGCGCTGCTGGATGTGGGTTGTTATCAGGTCAACGCGTGGGTGGGCCTGACGAATGGTGCATACGATGTGGCCATCAGCAAAGTGACTCGCAATATTGGGCCAACCAATGTGGATCTCACCACACAAGTTGCAGCAGTCATCGATGGTGACGTGGCTGTGCGTTCAATCAGCTCGTTCGAGACGAATCTTGCGCAGAGCTTGGTGATTACGGGCACGGCCGGCAGCATCGCAACCGTAAACGGTGAAGCGTTTTCCACTTGGCGTGAGCCAACTTCATTACGCGTCAATGAGCGTGTTGAACACTTCACGTCGGTCGATGCCTTCGTTGCTATGACCGAGGCAGTAAGCGACCGTTTTGCTGGTGGCTCGGGTTGGGTGCTGCCACTCAGCGAGTCGTTGCGGGTTGCCCAAATATTGGATCAGATTGCAGCGAGCAGCTAGCTACGTTCGCCTGCGAAGGTGCCAGTAGACCAAAACATCGGCCGACAGTATTCAGACCTTTGTAATCGGCTCCCGAAGGCGTACCGGTGCAGCGTGTTGCTTCTTGCGGCGCACACCGATATTGAGAACCTCGACAAACACAGAAAATGTCATTGCTGCATAAATGTAGCCCTTTGAAATCTTTTGTCCGAAGCCCTCGGCGATGAGTACCGTGCCGATGAGCAGCAAAAACGCGAGCGCCAACATTTTCACCGATGGGTGTGCATTAACAAAGTTGTAAATTGCCTTGGATGCGATAAGCATCACGATTACCGCCGTGACAATCGCAATCACCATCACCATGATGTGAGGTGTCATACCAACCGCAGTGATCACCGAATCAATCGAAAACACGAGATCAAGAAGAAGTATTTGCCCAATAACCGCTGCGATAGTTGGTGCCGTTTTTGCCGATGTTTGGCCTTCGCTACCTTCCAGTTTGTGGTGAATCTCGGTGGTGGCTTTATATATGAGGAACAGTCCACCAGCCAACAGAATCAATTCTTTGCCGCTAAAACCAAACGACCCCACAGAGAACAACTCTCTTTTCAGCGTGATCACCCATCCGACTGCCAAGAGCAGAACTACTCGAAGTGCGCCGGCGGCGAGTAACCCAATTTTGCGGGCCTTTTCTTGTTCGTTGGCTGGCAATTTCGCCGCAAGAATCGAAATAAAGATGACGTTGTCGACCCCAAGCACTATTTCCAGCGTCAGCAATGCTGCAAGAGCGCTCCACGCTGTCGGGTCAGATATCCAATCCATCAGTTGAAAATTAGCAGCAACTAGCTGCGTTCGCCGAGCATGGCGTCGGCAAATGCGCGCAGTGATGCAAACTCCCAATGTGGCGTAACCGCTGCAGCAACGGGTGTGGCGCCCACCGACCCTGCGGCAGCACGTTTGGCGCCGTATCGATTGATCCAAACGGTCTTTAGCCCAACGGCCTGAGCGGGAACGTGGTCGTGAAACAAACTCTGAGCCACATGTAGGTGCTGATGAAGCGGCACACCCATGTCACTGGCATGCTGCAGCAGCACATGAAAGTTATTGAGGTCTGGCTTGTACGAGCCAATGTCTTGGGCGGTGAGGATGGCATCAAATGTGATGTCGAGTCGTTTGTTTGAACCAGCGAAACTCTCGTTATCAACGTTTGAAAGAATCACAAGTTTGCACTGGCGCTGCAAGTCGAGCAGTGCCTCGTGGCTGTCGTCGAACGCCGGCCAGTTTGGTACTGAAGATGCGAACGCTTGTGCGTCACGCTCGCACTGCGCAGGGTGGGTGAGTGAATCTGGCAGGCCCATGCTCGTGGCCATGCGCCGCCATGTCTCGGCAAGGATGACCGGATATGTCCACGTCGGGTTGGCATCCTGCACGTGCGTTTCGTGTGATGCAAATTGCGAGAGAATTTCGATTTCGGTCGGGTGTACGCCGTGTGCTGCAGCAAGACGACTCACAGTTTCGGTGATACCGAACTCCCAATCAATGAGTGTGCCGTAGCAATCAAAACTCAGCAGGCGAATATCTGCAAGTTGCATACGTTATGTGAGTTTATGTCACAGCATCGTTACAAACGTTTGTAGCACATCAAATCCACGCCCTTGCGATGCAACTTCGGTACGGTGACTGCAAGTTATCCAACGCGTTGCACTCAAAGGAGAAACATGAAGCGGATCTTTCTGGTGAGCACATTGCTTGCGTCACTTTTTGTCGTACAACTCGGTAGCGGCGTTGCTTCGGCAAATGCCCAAATCACCCCCACCGCGCAATCTGTAAGCGGCGTTGTGGGAAGCGCCATCACCGCTACTACCGCGTATACAGCAACGGGAATCAGCGGCACCAAAGTGTTCATCATTAGCCCATCGTTGCCCGGCGGACTTTCAATCAACACCGAAACCGGCGTGGTCTCGGGAACCCCAACTGAAGCCAGTGTTGCGGCCAACTACACGGTCACGGTGTCGGTCAACGGCAATGCTGCTGCGACTGCCACCATCACCATCGCAGTTTCTGGAACAGCAACACTGTCGCCTGGAACCCAAACCGTCACAGGTCGCGTTGGTGCGCCGATTACGGCAACCACAGCGCTCACTTCAACGGGTCTTGGCACCAGGTTTTTCTCGATTGCTCCGGCGTTACCTGCCGGACTCACCTTCAATTCAACGACGGGTGTTCTTTCAGGCACTGCATCAGAAGCCAAGACAGCTACCACCTACGTGGTCACTGCCGCTGACGGAACCAACTATGCGGTGGCCACCATGCGAGTGACGATTGCGGCAGTTCCCGTGATGACCCCGGCAACTCAGTCGATTTCTGGGTTGATTGGTACTGCTATTGCCGCGACAGCTGCGTTCGCAGCACCAACGGTGACAGGCACCAAGACCTTTTCGGTGTCACCAGCACTCCCGGCCGGACTCTCGCTCAACACCGCAACCGGCGTGGTGTCAGGTACACCCACAGCGGTGGCTGCCCAGGCAACCCACGTCGTAACGGCTACAGATGGAACCAACTTCGCTACATCGTCATTGAGTGTGGTCGTCAACTCAACCACTGCGCCGACCACCACTGTTCCATCCACCAGTCAAGGTTGTGTGGCCCCAACCATCGGTGGTCGACTCGCCAGCACGATTGAGGTGGCGAGTGCATCGCTACCGCTTAGCCAGTTTGCTTGTTCGATGCGAATTGGTGTGCGCCCAGCCAAGGCTGTGGTCGTGGCAATCGCCCATCAAGGCACAACGGTGAATCGTGCGGTGGCGCGTTACTCGGTGGTGCTCACTCGGGTGAATGGTGGTTCAATTACTCGACCCCTGACCATGGCAACCACACCTGGCGTTCTGCGCGCAAATTATCAACGACTTATCTCGGGAACGTGGTCGGTGACCGTAGTGGCACTGTCGGCAGACGGAACAGCCGTGGGCACCTACACCTCGGCAACCTTCAGGGTTGGGTGACGCCCAAGAGGAATTCGCGCCGCAATGTGAGCGCTGTTTCGACTTCGTCAATTGATCGAGCTAGCACATTTAACGAACACTGCATCATGAGGTTGACCGCCTCGAGTTGTGAGGGAAAGCGTGCCCGCCAGTCGGTGAATAGTCCGATGCCGTACTTTCCCAACGCGAATGCATAGCCAAGTTCCCACGCTGTGCCGTCGTCAGTGGTGATGCCGTTCAAGTTGGCAACAATGACGTCGCAACGATCAATAACACTTTTGTCATTGTCGAAGATGGTGCGAATGTTGTGTTCAGTTTTCGGTGGGTTGTCACGATGGGGCAAAAACGTGCGAAAGCCGAGTGCGGCAACGCGAGCCTCGAGATGTTCGATGAACCACCGTTCACCTTCGTCAAACAATGGCCCCGCAATGTAAGCAAACGGCTGCGGCGCGGGCACGTTGTTGAGACTATTCGTCAGCGGGCTGTTCGAGCCAAGTTCTTCCGGCAGTTGGCACATACCCCGATTGCATCCAACCGGTGACCAGTAATCACGAATCGGGCAGACTTGGCCGCACTTTGCAAGACGCGTTCGAGTTCGCGTTCAGTGGAGGGGCCCACTTCAAAGTCGTCGATTGATCCGCATTTGTCACAAATCAGATGGTGATGGTGGCCGATGAGGTCTTCATTAAGTTCGTAACGGGCGTGGTCGTCGCTGCCGGCAACTTTGTGAATGATGCCGACGGCTTCAAGGTCGGCCAGATTTCGGTAGGTCGAGCTTTGGGTTAAACGTGCGCGATTCTTCAATAATTCGGGCACGCTGGCAGGGCGCCCGTGCTTCAGTAGGAGCTCCACTAATTGGCGGCGGCCTGCCGTATACACGAGTGCAGACTCACGCAGACGCGCGGATATCTGGCTGTGGATGTTTTCTGAGCGATTTACCACGGAGACGAGCGTACTTAGGTCGCATCTCACGGGGCGCAGTCACCTAGTGTTCGGACTTATGACACCAGCCCCGACCACAACTCGGGTGCTGGTCACTGGGGCCACTGGGTATGTGGGTGGGCGACTTGCGCCGCTGTTGGTAGAAGAAGGTTTTGCTGTGCGCGTGCTCGTGCGCTCGGCTGCGAAGGTGGCAAACACGCCCTGGATTGACCAGGTGGAAGTAGTCGAAGGTGACGCCATGAGTGCTGCTTCGCTCGATCAAGCGCTTGCCGGTGTAGATGTGGCGTTTTACCTGCTGCACTCCATTAGTACGGGAGCAAAATTTGACGACCTCGAGTCGGCCATGGCCCGCACGTTTGCCGAGGCAGCGTCGCGAATGGGTGTGAAGCGCGTCGTGTATTTGGGCGGTATCGCCAACGACGAAAACCTGAGCAAGCATCTGGAGTCGCGCCGATCGGTGGGCAAGATGTTGGCTGGCACCGGTGTGCCAGTTATCGAATTGCGGGCTGGGGTGATCATCGGGTCGGGCTCGGCGTCGTTTGAGATGCTGCGTTATCTCACCGAACACTTGCCCGCGATGGTGACCCCCAAGTGGGTGGATAACCCGACGCAGCCAATTGCGATTGTCAACATTCTGCACTTCTTGGTTGCTGCAGCACGCGCCCCGCAGGATGTGCAAGGTGTATTCGACGTCGGCGGTGCAGAAACTATTACCTATCGCAACATGATGGCGCGCTACGCAAAAGCGGCAGGGTTGCGACGGCGGATCATCGTGCGTGTGCCGTTGCTTTCACCGCGAGTTTCGAGCATGTGGGTTGGTCTTGTTACCCCAGTGCCAGCGTCGATTGCGCGACCACTCATTGATTCGCTCATCAACAAGGTGGTGGTTGACCCTGCCAAGTCGGTGCTGAATGCGCTACCTCCACCACCTGGCGGACTGCTCAGTTTTGATCAAGCCGTCAAGCGCGCGATCGAACGAACCAATGCGCCAACTCGCTGGACGGATGCCTCGCGCCCGTGGGCAGCGTGGGACGTGGCAGTCACCGACCCTGCGTGGACGGGTGGGACATTGTTCGTCGACGAGCGCGAGCGAACAACACGGGCGTCAAAAGCCGAGGTGTGGAAGGTGTTGTCATCGTTGGGCGGTTCAACAGGCTGGTATGGCTTTGAATGGTTGTGGCGATTGCGCGGGCGCATCGACTCGGTGTTTGGTGGCGTTGGTATGCGCACTGGCCGACGCGATCAACACGTGTTGCGGGTGGGTGACGCACTGGATTTTTGGCGTATCGCCGATGTGAAAGAGGGCGAAACGTTGCTGTTGTGTGCCGAAATGCGATTGCCAGGCCAAGCATGGCTCGAGTTTCGATTAAGCACAAAAGAAGATGGCACCCACGTGGTGCAGCGCGCAATATTTCGCCCGCGTGGTCTGGCAGGCCGCCTGTATTGGTGGGTGCTCATCCCGTTTCACGCAATTATTTTCCCGGGGATGTTACGAAACGCTCTCGCGCAGGCCGAAAAGTCATAGCGTGTAACTATGTCGTTGCATCTAAAGCCAGGAACCGCATTCGTCGATTATCACGCTCGTGCCCGTGCGGTGGCACCCGAGGCTTTTGACGCTTCGTCGTTGCGCAACTTGATTGGTGGCGAATGGGTGAGTGGCGGCACCACTCGACCGCACGTGGTACCAGTGGATGGTTCGCAGATTATTGGGGCACCAATTATTTCTTCTGATGAAGCCCATCGGGCGATGGCGTTGGCAGTGAAACAGAACGCCGAGTGGTCAAAGACACCGCTTGATGAGCGAATGCGCCGAGTGACCAAGGCAGTGGCACTGCTGCGCGAACAGCGAGAAGTCATTGCCGGCCTTTTGATGTGGGAAATCGGCAAGCCATGGAAGCTTGCCTGTGATGACATTGATCGCTGCCTGGACGGTGTGGAGTGGTACCTCACCCAAATTGAGCGTCAGCTCAAAGATCGCGTTCCGCTCGGTGGGCCGGTATCCAACATTGCGTCCTGGAACTATCCACTCAGTGTGTTGGTGCACGCCGAATTGGTGCAACTTTTGGCGGGCAACGCCGTGGTGGCAAAGACCCCAACTCAAGGCGGCTTCCATGCACTCACGCTGGCGCATGTAATGATGGCGCGCGCGGGTTTGCCCGCCACGTTGGTGTCGGGCAGTGGGGCAGAACTCAGCGAAGCACTCATCAGCACCCCAGAATTGGGTGCATTGGTGTTTGTCGGGGGCCGCACGAATGGCCGCAAAGTTGCAACGCGCTTGGCCGACTTGCGCAAACGACATGTGTTGGAACAAGAAGGTTTAAACGCGTGGGGTGTGTGGAACTATTCGCAGTGGAATGACTTGGCTGGACACCTGAAGAAAGGTTTTGCCTACGCCAAACAACGTTGTACTGCGTATCCGCGTTACGTGGTGCAGCGACGACTGTTGCCTGAGTTTCTTGAAATGTATTACCCCGTGGTGGCGTCGCTCAAGTTCGGGCACCCTTGCGCAGTAGAAAACGACACCGATGCTCTGCCCGACTTGGATTTTGGTCCGGTCATTCAGCGGTCTAAAGCCGAGACCTTGGCTGCGCAGTTTGAAGAGGCCATCACCACCGGTGGCATCCCGCTGTTGCACGCAGCCCTCAGCAAAGGGCGTTTCATTGAGGGCCAAGACACTTCGGCGTACGCAGCCCCATCGTGTGTGCTTGAACCACCGTCGGCTTGGTCGCTGCACCATGCCGAGCCGTTCGGGCCGATTGATTCGATTGTGGTGGTCGATACTGAAGCCGAATTTTTAAGCGCGATGAATGTTTCAAATGGATCACTTGTTGCCTCGGTGGCAACTGACGACATGAACTTTGCCGAACGAGTTGCCGACGAGATTCAGTCATTCAAAGTGGGCATCAACAAACCACGTTCACGTGGTGACCGCGAAGAAGTATTTGGCGGGCGAGGTGGTTCGTGGAAGGGTGCATTCGTCGGCGGTGACTTGTTGGTGGATTCGGTAACTAACGGAGACCGCCCGTTGTACGGCAACTTTCCAGACGGGTCGCGCTACCCGAAAACCTGACAGACTTTGGGCATGGCACAACTCGCGGGTGAATACATCCCCAGCACCATGCAATGGGTGCGCGATCAAGTCGAGCAATATGAACGAACAGGTGGCCGCGAAGGCGGCACGCTGCGTGAAACAGGGATTCCTGTCATCATCGTGTCGATGCGTGGTGTTGCGTCGGGGAGTGTGCGCAAAATTGCTCTGATGCGCGTCAAACACGACGGTGAGTACGCATTGGTGGCGTCGTATGGTGGCGCACCGAAGCATCCGGCGTGGTATTACAACTTGGTTGCTCATCCAACCGAGGTAACAGTGCAAGATGGCCCCGAGCCATTTCTTGTGCACGTGCGGCTGGTGGAGGGTGAAGAATACGACACCTGGTGGGCGCGCAGTGTTGCGGTGTTTGCGCCATATGCCCAGTACAAAGAAAAGACATCTCGTCGGATACCGCTCTTTGTTGCATCGAGGCCCCAAGCGTGAACCTGATTGTTCGCTGGGCGGTTCTCACCGTCGCAGTGTGGTTGGCCGACGTGGTCGTCGGTGGCATCGCGATTGCCGACGGACTGTGGAGTCACCTCTGGGTCGCTGCTCTATTCGGTTTGGCCAACGCCGTACTCGGAAACCTCATTCGCCTCGTGGCGTTTCCGGCCCTGATTTTGACGCTCGGATTATTTGGCATCGTGGTCAACGCATGGATGCTGATGTTGGTCGGCGATGTGAGTAGTGCCCTTGACGTGCGTGGCTTTTGGTCAGCATTTGGTGCTGGTGCGATTATCAGCGTGGTGTCGACAGTGCTTGGGCGGGCGCGTCGCAAGAGCGATTAGATACACCTCGACCGTCATCTAGCCTCAGCACATCATGGGAGAAATCAAGCGTCACCCCGAGCGGGGTAGTAGCGAAAGCGAAAAAGTGCGCAAGATTCTTGCCGATGGTTTGGTTGCGCACGTTGGCATCATTGACGCACAGGGTGCACCAGTAGTGATTCCCATGGCGTATGCGCTGGATGGCGACAGTATTTTGATCCACGGTTCAGTTGCAAGCCGCTTGATGCGAACCGGTGGCCCTATTTGTGTGACGGTCACGTTGTTGGATGGGTTGGTGGTTGCCCGATCACTATTTAATTCGTCAATGAACTATCGCAGTGTGGTCGTCACCGGTGTGCCGGTGTCGTTGGATGGAGACGAACGCGATCGTGCGCTCACCGTGCTCAGCAACTTTTTGTTGCCGGGGCGAGTCGGCAATGCCCGCGAGCCAAGCCGCCCAGAAACTCGCCAGACCACCGTGTGGAGACTCTCGCTGGAAAATGCTTCGGCAAAAATTCGCACTGGCCCGCCAGTTGAAGACCCAGCCAGCGATTACGACCTGCCGTATTGGGGTGGGGTCGTGCCCGTCAAGACTGTGTTTGGCGAACCCGAATCAGACGGCGCAGGTGTTGCGATGCCAACACCCGACCACATTCGCCGAAGCTGAATTACTGCGAAAGTGCTTCGATGTAGTCGGTTAGCCTCATCATATGATTGAAGGTCTTCAGTCGCGGTATCTCAACGAGGATGACCTGAGGCATCTGGGTATCAAGAACGTTGGGCAAAACGTTTTGGTTTCTGAGCATGCGACAGTTGTCGGAATTGCAAATGTCAGTCTTGGTAGCAATATCAGAATTGATAGCCACGTCGTGATCCTAAGTCGGCGCGGACCTTTGTTCATAGGGGACAACGTGCATATCGAACCCGCGAGTTCTATCGTGGCACATAATGGTGTCACTATTGGTAGTTACTGCACCATATCTCACGGCGTTCGTCTGTTTACTTCATCTGCTGATTACTCGGGTGCCTCTTTCACAAATGTCTTTCCAGACGGTAGCCATCAAAAACCCAAAGAAGGATCAATAGAAATTCAAGACCACGTGATCATTGGAGGCAACAGCGTTGTTATGCCAGGCGTCGTGGTGGGGGAAGGTGCTGCAGTCGGTGCCTTGTCGTTTGTGCGGTCCTCGCTTGAGCAGTGGGGGATTTACGCAGGAAACCCAATTCGGAGACTTGGTGATCGCAGCACCGAAATCAGAGAAATCGCAAAGACAATAGCGACGCGTGAAATTTAGGCCATTCCCCGCAAACTTGAGACAAGGTCATCTGTGAACTGGTCAAGTTGTGAGGAAGTGATTCCGGGGTGGGTGTACAACTCAAGGACGCGCCCGTAACAGTATTTGTAGGCGACCGGTAGTTCCAATTCCTTGTACTGCACTCCGCGCATTGAGCCGGTATACGACGGATGCTCCCAGGGGAGTCCGCGGGCTGGGGGTATCTCTGGGTTGAAGTGTGGATGGCGGTTCAGGGGTGGGAAGACTCTGCGAATTGGATAGCCGCGCTGCTCGAGCTGGGCGAGTAGTTCTGCGGAAGCTACGTCCGAGATGTCCAATTCAATCCCGACCGCGTAATAGACGCCCACCTCGTGTGATCTGGGATGGCGAATTTTTACAAGTGGGTGATTTTTGAAGATATTGGAAAGATAATGGGCGGCCCATGCACGCTCCTTGTTATGGGGACCTAATTTTCTCAAGCCGATTTGACCCAGAACACCAGCGAACTCGGTCATTCGATAGTTGTAACTCAATTCGTCATCGCCGAATGACCGAAGCCTCCAAAGCTTGTCGGCTAGTGAGTCGTCGTCGGTGCAAATGACCCCACCGTCTCCAGTGCTAATTGTCTTACGCTGCTGAAGACTGAATACACCCATCGTGCCAAAAGTTCCGATCATTTTTCCTTTTACTGAAGCACCAGGAGCATGCGACGCATCCTCAACAACTGGAATATTGTGAGCCGCTGCCACCTCGCATATTTCTTCAATCCGCGCGGGATAACCAAGGATGTGTACTGGAATAATTGCCTTTGTAAATGGTGTGATTGCTTGTTCTACAGAACTTGGGTCAAGTCCGAGGCTGTCAGGCTCAATATCTGCGAAAACTGGAACAGCGTTCTGCATGAGAACGCACGATGAAGAAGATATCCATGAGCATGGCGTAACGATTACCTCATCACCCTCTCCGATATCTAAAGCAGCTAGTGCGAGGTGAAGGCCCTGCGTGGCGTTACCAATGCCAATCGCTCTTTTTGAACCCAAAAACTGCGCAAAGTCCTGTTCGAACTGTTTCACCTCTGCTGCAGCAAAAAGTTGTTGTGACCGAATCACCTTCTCGACTGCTGCTGCTTCTTCGTCGCCGAATTGGGGCCAACTCGGCCAGTCGGACCTGGATACTGGATGCGTCATTGCGACATTATTACTGCGAAAGTGCTTCTATGTAGTCGACGATGTCAGAAATTTGTTCATCGGTGAGATTGTTGTACGGCATCACCACTGAATAGCCAACTCGAAGTTTCTTGTCGGGATATTTGATGGATTCAACGAGATAATCACGATCCACTACACCTGACGAGCCACCTTTAAATGCCACTGACTGCCCGATGATGCCTTGCCAAGTGGGGCCAGTGCCACCGCCAAAATCTGCACCATGACATGACGCGCAACCTGATTGCTGAGAAGTCTTCAAACCGCGTTCAGCCGAGGGAGTCAAGTTGACGGCCAGTGGCTGAGCAGAAGTGCAACCGACTATGGCCAGTGCACCTATTAGCACCAGAATTTTTCGCATGAGTGTCAGACTACCGAGGCGGGCGCCTGACTGAACTACATTTCACGCTGTGACGTGGTCAACAGAAGACGGCGGCCCACGTCGGCTGCAGTGGGTTGACGGTGCACGCCTAGCCATTGCGGCGGGCGAGACGCTGCAGGTCACCAGCCGGTCAATGATGGTGGTCACCATGATGGTGGTTGCGTCATCTGACGAGATTTTTGTGTTGTGTCATACCGGTGGCGATGACGCTGTGTCGTGGGTGGAACGTGTAGACCCTGAAACCCTTGAAACACTCGCCACCAGCGAACAGTTGGCTGGCGGGCCGGCCTGGCCAGGGGGAATTGCGGTGCACCCCAACGGGGATGTGTATGTGGTGTTCGGTAACCACGCACACCGATTGAATCGCAGCTTGCAGGTTGTGGCTTCACGTGAGTTGCCACGTGTGAGGCCCTACAACAGTTTTGTTTTACTGCCCGATGGGCACTTAGTCACCAAAGATTTTGGTGGTTCGCGACCAGGCAACGAGATGGAGGAACCCTTTGCGCCAACGCAACTCGTTGTGCTCGAGCCGACTGGGCTGAACATTGTTGCCACACTCGATCTTCCCGAGGCTTCGATTGCCCGACTGTCGGCCAACGAAAACGACGTCTACATCGTCGGCACTTCGTCGCTGTGGCGAGTGCGCTGGGATGGTGTGTCACTTGTGCGGGACGAGTTTTGCGCTCGGTATCGCTTATTTGACGGCCAAACATTCGGCTGGGATGTGGTGATTGCAGATACCGATGCGTGGTTTTTAGACAATGGCGAGTCGACCCATAAGTTTGCTGGCACCTTGCGCGGTGTGGGCACTGCAACAGCACCGTTGCATCTTGTGCGTGTGAATCTGGCAAGCGGTCGAGTGTCTCTTCACGAAATTTGTGGGCTGGCTGGTGGCGTCGTTGCGAATCCACCTCTCGTTGACGAGCAACGCAACATGGTCATCGGCTTTGACAGTGGCAACGGCGTGTTGGCGGGGTTCTCGTACGACGAGACGAAAGTGCGCAAGGTGTGGTCGGTAGAGCAAAACCACGGATCCCACATGTTGTTGTACCCCGAGTCGGGCGAGTTTGTGAGTGCTCATTACGACCAAGAGCGTGGGGTCGAGCAAGTGGTGGTGCGTGATATCTCGACAGGCCGAGAGATTGCCCGTGCCGACACGGGGTCGCCGATTCAATCGGTGGTGTTTCCGGCCTGTGGAACCCGCCGTGATTTTTACTGGTGCAGCATGTTGTCACTCAATCGCGTGACCGTTGTATAACTGCTGCGCGATGGTCGCCTGACGATTGCCCGTTGAAGGGTGTCTACGAAGTCATACCCCGTAAGCCGACAAGATGGCGCGCGTATTCAATTTCGCCCATGTGCCGCAAAGCGTGTTGGTAGATCCAACATTCGAGCCCGTCAAGCACCGTGATGCCGACTTCACCACCAACACGTGCCGAGAAGGTGGTTGCAATTTGTGGTGGGTATGGCTTGGCGAAGATGACGCGCGACAAGTCGGCAGGTGAAAGTTCAACCAGCCACGACTCGACCCGAGTGAACACCTGCGACATGTAGTCGGTGAATGCTGCATAGTCACCGATTTGTTGGTGCACCATTTCTTCGACGGTTCGGTGTTTGCCGTGGTCAGCGATTGCAGGGTTGACACGGGCAGCCCACTCATCGTTCCAGAGTGGTGGCTTGCCGTTGAGCAACATGAGCGACCCATCAATCATGTTCACGATGTGGAACAGGCTGAATGCAATTGGCAGCACATCGTCACGCTCTTTGTAGTTGATATGTCGAAGTTCCATGGTGGATACGGCGTCTTCGTAGAGCGAAAAAATAGCCCGCATCCGCCGCCGCAGGGAGTCGAGCACTAAATCCGTCATGGCGCGAGCGTACACCGACGCAGTGGTTATTGATGTTCTGGAAGAATGACCGATCGACCCTCGGCCGTGGTGGTCACCTGAATTTTTTGGTGATACACATCGCTGAGGAGCGCCGGTGTGAGCACAGATTGGGGGTCGCCGCTGGCCACGCAACGCCCTTCATGAATCACCACGACGCGTGTTGCAAAACGCATGGCAACGTTTAGATCGTGGAGCACGGCCACAACACCGCGACCCTCATCGACCAGTGAGCGGGCAATGGCCAGGAATCGCTCTTGCTGACCAATGTCAAAGCCGGCCGTTGGTTCGTCTAACAGCAACAGGGGGGTGTCTTGGGCCAGCACACGTGCCATAGAAACCCGCGCCTGCTCGCCGACGGAGAGTGTCTGATAAACGCGCTTCTGTAGAGCCGTCACGTCGAGCCGTTGCATGGCGGCATCGATGCGCATGGTGT
>Ga0247843_1007136_pt1 | contig 14016 bp, 9 predicted proteins | sample LaCruzMarch2017__FD_192420 | JGI IMG/M metagenome (GOLD analysis project Ga0247843, IMG submission 192420) | Freshwater microbial communities from meromictic Lake La Cruz, Castile-La Mancha, Spain - LaCruzMarch2017_8m | ecosystem: Environmental > Aquatic > Freshwater > Lake | place: Spain...
TGAAGAACGGAGCCAGGGCAACCCACTGGCGGAAAGTGGCGTGACCGTTGCAATGCCATTCGTGCCACCAATGGCCGGATTCATGACCGTTGGCTCCATGGCCTCGGGAGCCGGTGCCTCGATGGGCTGCTTGCCTCCCACCACCAGCCATTTCCGGTTCCGCTGGCACCAGTTCTTCAGCGCCTTGGGTGGCGGGCCTTCCAGAGAGTACTCACTGAGCATCAGCAGTTCGGCTTCCGGATGAGACCGCGTCAGGGTATCGAGGCCTTTGAGGAGGTCCGGGAGCGCAGGAAACTCCAATTGGATCCCGGCGACTTGGAGCGGTCGGATGGCTCCGGGATCCGGCCGGGAAGGCGATAGCGCCACCCCTGCGAAAACGGCGCAGGCGCTCAAAACTCCGAGTCCGGCCCTTCGACGTGCGGTGCGATCGGTTGCCGAGAGCAGCATCGCCCCCTGGCCGGCGGCGTAGGCGAAACCCAAGCCCAGGCCGTAAATGCCCAGCCGTTGCAGGACCTGCGGAGCCAGTCCGGGCGGCCAGCATTCGCCGGCCGTGAACCAAGCGAACCGCAGCCACCACACCTCGCTGCGCAAGTATTCGATACCGCACCAAAGTACGGGCAAAAGCAGGCTGGCCACTTGGCCGCCCCACCGGACCTCGACCCGGTTCAACACGAGGAGAAATGCCGCGTGGAACAGGGAGAGGATGAGCCAAAGCGGGATGGCGGCGGCTTTGAAAATATCCCCGAGGAAGCGCATCTGCGGGACATACACCCCGAGCCCGATCACCAGCCCGACGTAGAATGCTTGTCGGGGTGTGGACAGCCTCCTCAGTTCAAACAGGCAACCGAGATACCCCAGCACCAGCCACCAGAGGGCCGGGAAGACAAAGGCAGCCTGAAAGGCCCCCAGGGCACCTAGGGCCAGCAGGCCTGCGGGAATCGCCTGAAGTTTCTTGGTTGGATTCATGGTGCCTGCTTGAAGCAACGATCTACGCGCTTCAAGCAGGCTGTCCAAAGACTTTCAGGAGTTTTTGAGACCGGCTTTCACTTGATGCCGGATCGGATCTTTGGGTCGATGGCGCCAATATTGCCGGTGGTGGTGTGCTGGATCAGGATCAAGTAGTCGAACGTGATGTCATCGTCCGAATTCAGATAATCGTCGGTGACGGCCAAGAGGCTTTTCCCTTCGGAACGCGAAAGGGAGATTGAGGGAAACTCATTGATCCCGACGCCATCGTCGGAGGAAGGCACGAAAGCCAAGCCCAGCAAGGTGTACTGACCGGCGCAATCATCCAGCGTGAAATTAAGAACAACCGTCCCGGGGTTACTTTCTGGAACAGTGACGACGATGGTATCGCCGTTATTCCCGTCACCGGTGAAGATTCCCGTGGGTTGCCCCGAGGGCACGGTCAACGTCAAGGTTGCCTCGGTGCAAGGTGTGGTTTTGACGCTGCCGGACATCGGCGTGAATGCGATATCCGTGATGTTGATGGTTGCGGAGTAGGTGGGTGTTTCTGACATATTTTGAGTGTTTTTGGAGGTTTGTGCGGCAGAGAAAAAAGGTTTAGGGCTCGAGGCCAAGGGTGGAAGCGGTCCACGGGTCGAAGGGGTGGTAGCCGAAGCCTCTCAGGCGTTCTATCAGTGGTTGAGCCGATTGGGTGTCCCCGTCCAGCACGTAGGCTTGGGCCAGAGGTGCAAGGATTCGCCAGTCGTTCGGGGACGCCTGCAGGCGGGGTAACTGTACTTCGATCAACCGCTTCCAACGCCTGCGTGCCGAATCTTTCTGAGAGGATCCCGATTCCAATCGGCCCAACAGGAGTTGAGTGTGAGCCGATTCCCAATGGTCCCAAATTCCTGACCCATTCTGGGCGGTGATCCGTTGGAGAATGGACTCCGACTGAGCAGCCAACCGCTTCGCTTCGACGGGAGCCGTCTCGACTAGCATCAGGGCACTGAGCCTCAAGGCCTTGGCGAGATCCGAGTGGATTCGGGTGGATCCTGCCTCAAGGGCCACCATCGCTGTCAGTTGGGTCAGTGAGGGTCCCAGAATGGCCTGAGCAGCCGCTCGTTCGTTCCGAGCCATCAACCACTCGACCCGAATGAGCGCTACGCCCAACGCAAAGCTCCGCCACTGTTGGTTGTCGGGGTCGGCGGTCACGAGTTCGTCGAGGATGGTCTGGGCCCGGTCGAGGTCGTCGGTCGCTTCGGACTTGCGCCCCATGAGTGATAAGGCCAACGCCTTCATGGACTGGTATCGAGCCCACCTCAGTTTCAGGGTCGGGTCTTTGGGATTGCGGGCCCTCAAGGCCTCAACGCGGGCGATGCTGGCCTGCCGGTGGGCCAAGGCCATCGGGTATCGCCCCTCGGCTTCATCCACCTTGGACAACCAAATGTCCGATTCCTCCAAGTCGAATGACAAATCGGGATCGCTGGGTTTCGACGCGGCCTGGGCAAGGAGTTGAGCTTGTTCGGTGAGAAAACCCGACCGGGCGGCGGTCATGTTTCCGCGATCGAACTCGAGGACCGCCAGGTTGTGGGCGCTGGAGGTTTGCTCGGTCTGCGCGCGATCGCTGGGGCCTTCCAGAGTTCCCAAGGCGATGGCGGAATCGCGGTAGCGGCTCAACCACACGTGCGCGAGTGAGAGGTCGCCCCGGTTGCGAGCCGTCACTCCCAGCCAGTATTCGGCCTGAGCCCGCTCCAAGAGGAAGTCCGCGTTTTTGGGTTGGCGTTGTACGAGATTGGTTGCCCGACGGTAGGCGGAATCGAAGGCGATGGATGCGTCGGCGTAGCGGGCTTGGTCGAGGCGGATCTCCCCGATTTGCGTCAGCGTCCGGCAGTGGCGGGCGAGGGTTGTGTCGGTCAAGTCGCGGGGGTCGAGCGAACCGAAGTGAGCCAAAGCCTTGTCACCGACGGTGTCGAGCAATCCCAGTCGCCCGATCCGCGCCAGTTCGGTTCGGAAATCGCCCAGCATGAATCCCAAGAGATCCTCGGCTTGCGCCTGCCGGCGTTGCGCATCGCTTCGGGCCTGCATCTCGGCTTGGGTCGCTGATCGAGCGGTGTCCCGTTCCGTCTTGGCCTCGTCTTCGGCCCTCAGGGCGCGGATTGCCTGCTGGGTCGAGATCGTGATGCCCAGGATCAATGATACCATCACCACAGCCGCGCTGGCGCAGGCTAGGCGGTGTCGGGCCACGAACCGCTGGATGCGGTAACCCAGTTCCGGTGGCCTGGCCAACACCGGTTCGTCCTGCAGGTGGCGGCGCAGATCGTCGACCAGTTCGTGGGCCGTCCCATAGCGTCGATCCCGATCCTTTTCGAGGCACCGCATCACGATGCAGTCCAGGTCGCCTCGCAAGATGGATTGCAGGTTTGGAGCCACGGATCGCCGCAGCAGGGCAACCTGGGTCCGGTCACCCTCGTTCATCGAGGAGATGCGCGTCGACGGACGGGGCGGGTCCACTTCGCGGATGATGCGGCGGATCTCGTCGATGCCTGCCTGCACCAGTGTCTGTGTTTCGTAAGGGGGGCGGCCCGTCAGCAGTTCATAGAGGACGACGCCCAGCGAGTAGACATCGCTCCGGGTGTCGATGTCGAACCCCCGCCACTCGGCCTGTTCCGGGCTCATGTAGGCGGGTGTGCCCATGAACTGCTCCACGCTTGTGACCAGTGTCTGCTCGGTCAACCGTCCCAGAGTGGCCTTGGCGATGCCGAAATCGATGACCTTGGGCATGGCCACTCCATCCTGCATCGTCACGAGGATGTTGGAGGGCTTGATGTCTCGGTGGATCACGCCTTTCTGGTGGGCGTGCTGCATGGCCAAACAAACTTGGGAAAACAGCTCCAGTCGTGCCCGGGTCGAGAGGCTGTGAGTGTCGCAGAATTTCGTGATCGGCAACCCGTCGACGAACTCCATGACGAAGAACGGGCTGCCGCTCTCAGTCGTTCCTGCGTCAAACACCCGGGCGATCCCCGGGTGATCCATCATCGCCAAGGCCTGCCGTTCGGCATCGAACCGTGCGACGATCTGCTCGGTATCCAGTCCCAGTTTGATGACCTTCAGGGCCACCAGGCGGCGCACCGGCTCCTTCTGCTCAGCCAGATAGACAATCCCGCAGCCTCCGGAGCCGATCCGGCGGATCAATCGGTAGCGCCCGATCATGTCGCCCGGCTTCTTCTCCGCTGCGCCTCGGGGGCGTTCGATCGCTGGTGTTTCGAGGAAACGATCGGAGGCTGCGAAGCCACGCAGGAGCGCCTCGATCCGGGCCCTTTGCGCGGGATCGCTCGAGCAGACGCGCTCCAGATAAGCTGCTCGCTCGGAGTCGGGCAGGTCTATCACGACCGCAAAGATCTCGTCGTCGGGCATCATGGGCTCAAGACCGGTCGTGCCTGACGAGACGTGGGAGCCAAGTCGGGCACGGCGGCATCGGGGCGCTGGCGATCGAGGGAGTTCACTCTTCCTGGAGACGCTTCACTTCGTTGAAGAGCCAGGCGCGGGAATAGGCCCAGTCGCGCTTGGCGGTTCGATGGGAGATTTCGAGGGTGTCGGCCGCCTCCTCCAGGGTGAGGCCCGCAAAGTATTTGAGTTTGACCAGTTCGGCCTTGCGGGGGTCATGGGTGGCAAATCGGTCGAGAGCGTCATTCATTGTAAGCAACGTCTCGCTATCCTCGGTGGGGGCCGCGACATCGAAGCCTGTGGCATTGGCGCTGACCTTGGCCAGTGAACCGCCGTGTCGGATGGCGCGCTTGCGTCGGGCGTTGTCGACGAGGATGCGGCGCATGCTCTCTGCGGCCGCTGCAAAGTAATGGGCCCGGTTGCGCCATCGGGGTTGTTGGTCGCCGCCCAACCGGAGCCACGCTTCGTGAACAAGATCTGTCGGAGCCAGGGTCTGCCCAGGACTCTCGCGGGCCATCTTGGAGGCCGCCAAGCGACGCAATTCCTCGTAAACCAAGTTTAATAGTTGAGCGGAAGCCTCCGGGTTGTCGGGGTGAATTCGCTCCAGAATTGTGGTGATGTCCGTCTCGTTCATGGATCAAGACCAGAACCGTGGTTCCGAAACGGCGGGCTGAACACGATTGGTCTGATATAATTAGGTATAAAATTTACCTCAAAAGTCAATCAACTCAGATAAACGCTGTTTTCAATCCGAGATCGAGGTGATCAAAAACAACATCATGCCCATTCTGAAACCGGGTCGTTGGTCCTCCATTCGGAGGATCCGGGATGAAGTGGTCTCTGGAGTCGGTTGGTCGGATATGCCCGGGTTTTGGTCGGTTGCTTTTTAGCGACTTCTGCCGTCGGTAGTGGCCGCATGAGGGTTTGCGGGGTGGCATTGGATTCCCGCAGCGTCAGTTGCGAGGCGGCCATCGTTACGCTGACCGTCGCCACATGGCTCCAAGCTTCTCCGAGCGTGCCGAAGAGGGATTTGATCCGCTGGGCCAGGATCACCCAACCCCAGGCGCTGACATGAATGGAACCACCTTGGTCTCGGAGAGAGGTTTGGAGAGGGGGAGAGGTCGTGGCGCTGCGGGTGGTCAGTTGGAAGCACCCCGAGGCATCCATCCAGAGAAGATGGCCGAATTCACTCAAGGGGTGCCCAGTGATGCTGTAGTCACCACGGACCTTGCCCGCTGGATCCAACCGCAGGTTCAGTGTGTTCAGGCACGGGGCGAAGTTTCCTGGCAGATCCCAGATGGCGTTGGCGGCCAGATTGTAGGTTCGGGTGCAGCCCTGATCACCTGAGTCGGATTCGGCGGACTCTTGGACAGCAAGGTCTGCCAGCAGGCAGCGGTCGCGAAGGTAGAGGGATCGTTTCGGGTGTTTCGCGGTGCAGGAATCCGTGGGAAGCATCGTGCCGTTGAAGCGGTCCGAAATCCGACTCTCGCTGCGGCTGCTCGCCTCGGTCTCCAACAACGGGGTGAACACCGCGCCCAAGCGAAGGTGTCCGTCGGTCGATCGGGACTCCAGATGGCAGCGCAGCAGGCCATTCAGCGCGGCAATCCATCCGTCGGCCTCCGAACCATCGGGCACCGCCAGGCTGAAAACGGTCTGAGGGTGGTTCAAGTCCATCGCCACCGTGAACATGGGAGTCACATCCGGTGGGTTTTCTTCAACCTCGAGGATGCTGGTGACATGAAGCAGGGTTCCTTGGGGAATTGGGATCGGGGATCCGAAAATAGTCAGGGTTCCGATCACCGGAATCGTAATTTGGGCCGCCGAGAGCGTTGTCCAGGCGTCCGATGGATTCACACTGAGTCGAGGCAATCCGAGGGAACCGCAGAACCCCAGGCCTTCGTGTTGGAATTCGACATGGCTGGACAAGGCGTCTGCATTGGAGCTCATGGGGCCTCAGGGGTTGGGGTCTTGGGCCAGCCAGGCGGAGACAGTATGAATCTCGATCGAGAGGCTTTCCGGCAGCCCGAGATTGGCGAGTTCCAGAGCGCGCAACGGTTCGGTCACAAAGAGTCGCGCATTGTGGGGCGAATCGGCGACCCATTGGAGCAAGGCGCTCTCGTAGGGAATTAGGCGGGCCAAGATGGATTCAATCCGCCCGGCTTTGGACTGGGGCGAAGGGGCCGCTAGGGGATTCATCATCGGTCCTGACGTGTGGAAACAGACTTGGAGTGGTTGGGGGGTCTGCCCCTGCGTCGGCGGTGCTGGGTGATCGATCGGGATGACGATGGGGAGCGACCCCGTGGAGCGATTGCTGGGCATGGGTGAACTGGAATAGAAAGAAGTGGTGTGCGCTGAAGGAGGGGTGGCTTTTGAATGGGCTCGCCGGTCCGATTCAAAAAACCTGTCCGCACCCCAATCTTCAATTGGGTGAAACTGGCTCATCAGGATGACCTACAGAGGCATCAGTTCTGTTTTCGGGGAATTGGCGTTCAGGCAATCAATGCACGCTGCGATCAAGACCAAGGAGTGATCCCGGAACGAAGCTGAGGCACCGCGGACCTCCGACAAAAGGCTGGCGGGGAGAGCGACCTGGGCCTTGCTCAAGGCCTGGAGAGGATCTTCGAAGAAGATCCGCCCGTGAGAGGGGGAGGCGGCAACCCATTGGAGGAGGACCGCTTCGAATGGGATGAGTCGCTTCATTAGGGTTTGTATCCGTGGGTCGAGGGTTTTACCCGAGGCCTCGGGAGCGGGCGGAATCACCTGCGTCACACGTGGCACGAGCGGCACGAAGCGCCCACGCTGCGCCGGCGGTGCCAGTGGTGCGAGCGGCACGAAGCGGGAATGAAGCGGGTTTTGGGGATTCATAGTTTCTTGGGTGCGTTTTGATGGGGCGATCCGCCAGTCGTCAGCGGGCTGCACACCACTCACGCGGAATCCCGATTCAAAAGGGGCCATCGCGGGCCAAGAAGGTTTGCGGAGGTCCCGTTAGAGGGTTTTCACGATCCGGATCCAACCCAAGAGCGGCTTGAGGTTGAAACCCTGGGGCCTTGGTTTGGGTTCTAATCCGAGAACCCCGGGATCCAGTTTGGAGCGGGTGTCACGACGGACTGGTGCTTTTCTGGGTTGGCATCTGGTGAAGCCAGTCCAAGATCCGGTTCACTCCATGAACGCTCGCGCTTTCAGGTCGTTGGCCCATTGGGTCGTCATCGCAGCTTTGGGTTGCGGTCCGATGGCCGCCGCGGCAGCCCCGGCTTCGGCGACGACGGCAGGACCGGTCCAGTTCAATCGGGACATCCGGCCGATCCTCTCCGACCACTGTTTTTCCTGCCACGGCCCCGATGTGCAGAAGATGAAGGGCGGCTTGCGTTTGGATGTTCGCGAGGCGGCGCTCCGGCCGGCCAAGTCTGGCAAGAAAGCGATCCTGCCGCGCGATGCCGCTGGCAGTGAATTGGTACACCGGCTTCTGACCGATGACGCTGACGAATTGATGCCGCCCCCCGAGGCCCACAAGCCGCTCAAGCCCGAGCAGAAGGCGCTGCTCCAGCGGTGGATCGCCGAGGGCGCCGAATACCAGGGGCATTGGGCCTATCAGCCGATCCTTCGGCCGTCGGTTCCATCAGGAGCCGAGGGCGAGGGTGGGATTGATCGCTGGGTGCGTGCGCACTTGGATTCAGTGGGTCTGAAACCCGCGCCCGAGGCCGACCGCCGCACATTGGCTCGCCGGTTGAGCCTGGATCTAACCGGTTTGCCGGCCAACCCAAAGACAGTAGCCGCCTTCGAAGCCGACACCGCCCCGGGGGCTTATGAGCGGATGGTCGATCGCCTGATGTCCTCGCCCCAGTACGGAGAGCGCATGGCGATCGGGTGGCTCGATGTGGTCCGATTTGCCGACACTATTGGATACCACTCGGACACGCCCCGGAACATTTGGCCCTACCGCGACTACGTCATCCGCTCGTTCAACAACAACAAGCCCTTCGACCAGTTCACCCGCGAACAGTTGGCCGGAGACTTGTTTCCCAATCCGACGATGGAGGAGCGGGTAGCCTCCGGGTTCAACCGGCTCTTGCTGACCACCGAGGAGGGCGGGGCGCAGGAGAAGGATTACGAGTCACGCTACCTCACCGATCGGGTCCGCGCCGTCGGCACGGTCTGGATGGGTCAAACCATCGGGTGCGCCCAATGCCACGATCACAAGTTCGATCCGATTTCGGCCCGGGATTTTTACGCCATGGGTGCCTTTTTTGCAGATGTGAAGGAGGCGATTATTGGTCGTCGGGAAGATGGGATGCTGGTGCCCACCGAAACCCAGGCCCCTGAGTTGGCTCGGTTGATGGCCGATGCCCAGCGCCTCAAGAGCCAGTTCGAAGGTACCCATCCGAAGTTGGAAAGCGCCTTCGGGCGATGGCGGCAGGAACGGTTGGAAGCCCTGCGTTCTGACTCGATGTGGACCGCGACCGCACCGACCTCCGCCGATTCAACCGGCGGTGCCACTGTCACCATCCGCGACGACCGCTCGGTGCTCATCGGGGGTAAGAAGCCCGACACCGACAGCACGGTGGTTCGATTTGCAGCGCTGCCGGAACGGGTGGTCGGAGTGCGCGTGGAAGTGCTGCCCGACAAGTCCCTGCCGTCTCAAGGACCGGGTCGTTCGGGCAATGGCAATTTCGTGTTGACCGAGGTGGTGGCCCGCGTGGTCCGCGACGGGGCCCCCGCTCGGGATCTCGCTTTCGAATCGGCGTGGGCCAGCCACGAGCAGACGGTGTCGGCCGACAAGAATCCCTATGGCAAATGGTCGGCGGCTTCGGTCATCGATCACGATGCCCGCGGCACGTTCGCCGGTTGGGCCATCCTGCCTGAGGCGGGCAAGCCGTCGCAGTTGCGGTTGCGTCTGAAGGAGCCGCTCACCTTGGCCTCCGGAGAGCGGCTGGAAATCGAGTTACAACAGAAGCACGGGCACGGCCACCACACGCTCGGATGTTTCCGCCTTGGCGTGGCCACCGATCCAGCCGCGGTCGTGCCGCCGACAGTTCCCTTGCCGAACGCCGATCTCGCGGACCGACTAAAGGTGGACCCGTCCGCTCGGACCCCTGAGCAGTCGGCCAAGTTGTGGGCTGAGTTCAAGGCGGTGGCGCCGGAGTTGGCGGACTTGCGCGCACAGCGGACCGCGGCCGACAAGGCGCGCGCCGATTTCGAGGGCACGATCCCGCGCACTCTGGTGACCGAGCGCTCGGAAAAGCCCCGGACCGTCCGGGTGCTGCCCCGGGGCAACTGGCTCATCGAGACCGGCGAAATCATGGAACCGGCCATCCCGGCGCAGTTCCGTCCGGCTTCTCGAGCGGTCTCCGATCGACGGCTCAATCGCTTGGATCTGGCCGACTGGTTGGTGTCGCCCGAGAACCCGCTGACCGCGCGGGTGGTGGTCAATCGCTTCTGGCGTCAGTTCTTCGGCACCGGCCTCTCCAAGGTGCTCGATGACTTCGGGGCCCAAGGCGAACCACCGCGCCATCCCGAGTTGCTCGACTGGTTGGCGGCCGAATTCCGGGACAGTGGCTGGGATGTGAAGCACCTGGTCCGCCTCATGGTCACTAGCCGAACCTATCGGCAATCTTCCAATGCTTCCCGCGAGCTCCTGGCCCGCGATCCCGAAAACCGGGAATTGGCCCGTCAGGGACGCTGGCGCATCGAGGCGGAAATGGTTCGGGACTCGGCTCTCCAAGTCTCGGGCTTGTTGGTGCCGCGCATTGGAGGGCCGAGCGTGCGCCCTTACCAGCCCGACGGGTACTGGGAGAACCTCAACTTCCCGCAGCGGGGCTATGATGCCAGCTCGGGCGGCGATCAATATCGGCGTGGCCTCTACACTTGGTGGCAACGCTCCTACGTGCACCCGAGCATGCTGGCCTTCGACGCGGCCACCCGCGAGGAGTGCGCCGCCGAGCGCAACCGCTCCAACATTCCCCAGCAAGCTCTGGTGCTGCTCAACGACCCGAGCTACGTCGAGGCGGCCCGGAGTTTCGCGGCACGCATCCTTCGCGAGGGTTCTGGTGACGACTCGGAGCGTCTGATCTGGGCTTGGCGTCAGGCGCTGGCCCGGGCTCCGTTGGACTCGGAGTTGAGCGCGCTGCGTCGCCTGCTCGAAACCCAGCGCACCGCCTTCGCCAAAGATCCGGAGGCGGCTGCGCAATTCACCCGAACTGGCAAGGCACCGACGCCTGCCGGCCTCGATCCTGTCCAATGGGCCGCCTGGACCGATGTGGCCCGCGCCCTGCTCAACCTCCACGAGACCATCACCCGTTCCTGACCATGAGCCATTCCTCGGAGATTCGTCAGTTTATCCAGCAACAGCAGACCCGCCGTGTGTTTCTGGGTCGGGCCTCGCAGGGCTTGGGTGCCCTGGCACTGGGTTCCATCCTCCAACCGAGACTCCTTCAGGCCGCTGCCAACCGTGCGGTTCACGGTGCCGTGAATCCGTTGCACTTTCCGGCGAAGGCGCGCCGGGTGATTTGGCTCAGCATGGCCGGTGGGCCGTCGCACCTCGAGACCTTCGATCCGAAGCCCAAGCTGGTGGAGATGCACGGCAAGCCCATGCCGGAGTCGTTCACCCAGGGCAAACAAATCGCCCAGCTTCAGGGGCAGAAACTCGTCTGCTACGGGCCGCAGTTGCCCTTCAAGCGCTTTGGCAAAGCCGGGGTCGAACTGTGTGAACTGTTCACCCAATTGGGCTCGGTCTCCGATGAAATTTGCTGGGTGCGTTCCATGACCAGCGAGGCCATCAACCACGATCCGGCCCACATGTTCATGAACACGGGCTCGCAAATCGCGGGTCGCCCGAGCATGGGTTCGTGGGTGACCTATGGGTTGGGTTCCGAGGCGGAAAATCTCCCCGGCTTTGTGGTGCTGACCTCGCTCGGGCGCGGCGGCCAGAACCAACCGATTGCTGCGCGCCAGTGGGCGCCGGGCATGCTGCCGAGCCGTTTCCAGGGGGTGCACTTGCGGGGTAAGGGCGATCCGGTGATGTACCTCACCACCCCGCCGGGAGTCACCCGCGAAGGGCAGCACGAAGTGGTGCGGACGATCAACGACCTCAATCGTCAGCACGACACGGTGGTGGACGACCCTGAGATCGCCACCCGCATCGCCCAGTACGAGATGGCCTTCCAAATGCAGGCAAGCGTGCCGGAGTTGATGGACACGGCGAGCGAACCGGCCTCCATCCAGTCGCTCTACGGGTGCAAGCCTGGGGATGGATCCTTCGCTTCGAACTGCCTTCTGGCCCGCCGTTTGGCCGAGCGAGGCGTGCGGTTCATCCAGCTCTACCACAAGGATTGGGACCACCACGGCGAGGTGAAGCAGGGCGTCGAGTTCAAGGCGGCCGAGATTGATCGGGCGTGCATGGCGCTCATCACCGACCTCAAGCAGCGCGACATGCTCAAAGACACGCTGATCGTTTGGGCCGGCGAGTTTGGCCGCACCCCGATGAGCCAGGGCGGCAGCGGCCGCGACCATCACAATGCCGGTTTCACCATTTGGATGTGCGGCGGCGGGATTCGGCCGGGAATGATTTACGGGGCGACCGATGAGCTGGGTTATTCCGCCGTCGATTCACCGGTGGATGTGCACGACATCCACGCGACGCTGCTGCGCCAGCTGGGCATCGATCACACGCGGTTGTCGGTGAAGTTCCAGGGGCTCGATGTACGGCTGACGGGCATCGCAGGTCGCGTCATTCAGGACATCATCTGACCGCGGGGGTGCTCTTCAGGGTCGTTGCGAACAGTCGGGTTCCGGTGGCGACGTAGAGGGTTCCGTTGGCGGCCACGGCGGAGGCGCTGATGGGTGAACCCAGAGCTACGTGCCCGAGGAGCAGTTTTTCGCGGCTCAAGGCGAAGGTCCAGAACCCGCCGCGCCGGGTGCCGATGTAGACCTTGCCGTCGGCCACCAGTGCTGAGGCCCAGACCTCGCCGTCGAGTTCGTGGGTCCACAGGCCTTTGCCTGTGGCGGCGTCGATGCAGTGGAGGGTGCGCATGGAGTCGGCGCAGAAGACCAGTCCATTGGCGATGGCCGGGGTGCTCATGGTGTGGCGACCCAAGGGGTACGACCACTGGGTGTTCGAGGCGCTGACGTCGCCCTCGCCGGAGAGGCTCACGCAGCGGACCCAGGCCTCGTTCTTGCCCCAGAACCAATCGCCGCCGCCGGCGACGTACATCCGGTCTCCGAGGGCGACGGGCATTCCGTAAATGTTGCTGGGACCTTCGCGTCGGTTGTTGAGGAAGCTGCCGACGTTGGTCTTGGGTCCGCTGGGGTCGAAGTCAAAGCGCCAGGGGTTCTTGAGGATGGCTGGTTCGGAAGAGGTGTTTCCGGGGCGGTAGGGATCGAAGCCGTAGACGACGCCGTCGCCACCGGCGAAGAGGATGCGGGGCTGGCCGTTGGCGGTGGTCAGGGAGGGGGAGGACCAGGTGCAATGGAAGATGCGCGGGGCGATGCCGAGTCCGTCCTGGGCGACCCAGCGGCCGGTGCGTTTGTCGAGCACGACGAGGCTGGGGGCCTTGGGTGTGCGGATGACGCGGTGGGTGTTGTCCACGCCGGTGCTGGTGTTGATGTAAAGGTAGTCGCCGTGGATGAGGATGGAGCTGTGGGCTCCGTCGTGGGACCAGATGCCGGCCTCTCGGGTGAGGTCGAACGACCACAGGATGTCGGCGTCGGGCACGGCCGCGGGCACGGGCACGGGCAGGGCGTTGGTTCCGCGCAAGTTGAGGTAGTTGGCTTCGTCGAGGAATGGGCCTTGGTTGCCGTTGGCTTGGCCCCGGATGTCGAGGCATTGGACGACGCCCCGGTTGTCGACGAGGTAGACGCGGTCGCCTTCGACGGTGACGGGCGAGGCCATGCCGGTCTTGGGCCAGTCGTGGTAGATGTCTTCTTCGCGTTTGGGGACGGCCAGTTGCCATTCGAGGGCTCCGGTGGCCTCGGAAAGGCAGAGCATGACGCCGCGATCACCTTTGCGTCGGGCATCCCGTTGTAGCTCGTTATTGGTGCCAATGAAGATGCGTCCATGGGCGACCACGGGGGTGGAGTGGGATTCGGTTCCCGAGGCACCCAGGGGAACGCTCCACCGGATGTGGGTTCCGTTGGTCGGATTGAAGGTGGCCGGAAGGTTGACCTCGGGGGAGGTCATGTTCCGGGACCAGGCCTCGCCAAACTGGGGGCGATCGGCTGCCTGAAGGGGCATCAAGGCCGCCAGGGTAATGAGCGCGCAGGCGCGGGAGGTCATGGGTTTGAATCTAGGATGTAGGCGGTGTCGACGGAACTCCTATCGGATGGGGTGGGCGTGGGTGGGGGCTCCGCGGGATCGGTCCTGCGCTCGCAGGGAACGTTGGGGCCGGCTGAGCTTTCGCGCTATCGCGCGAGGGGGATCAGGATGTCGACGTTCCTATGCTCGCTCCGGCCCGATCCCGCTGCCGCTTCGTGGTTTGGCGGTTGGGCTGGCGCTTGGGGTGAGTCGTGGACCGGGGGCTCCGCGGGATCGGTCCTGCGCTCGCAGGGAACGTTGGGGCCGGCTGAGCTTTCGCGCTATCGCGCGAGGGGGATCAGGATGTCGACGTTCCTATGCTCGCTCCGGCCCGATCCCGC
>Ga0247843_1007139_pt1 | contig 14013 bp, 13 predicted proteins | sample LaCruzMarch2017__FD_192420 | JGI IMG/M metagenome (GOLD analysis project Ga0247843, IMG submission 192420) | Freshwater microbial communities from meromictic Lake La Cruz, Castile-La Mancha, Spain - LaCruzMarch2017_8m | ecosystem: Environmental > Aquatic > Freshwater > Lake | place: Spain...
ATCCATATCGGTCGTATTTCCCAAGCAGGCGAACCTGCGTCCCTGTGAACCATTTCAAAGACCGGAGGCCTTCAGGCACGAATGCCTTCAGAGTACGCACGTCCGCAAAAACGATCGGCCCACGCAGTCACCTGCGAAGGCCGTTGAAGTCCTGGATCGCTACAAAGAACGGGCCGGGTCGTTCCTGCGAACCGCGTCTGCAACCCGAGAGCTGCACAGCCGGTCCAACAAGAGTTGGCGCTTATGACGATGGAGTCCGGTTTCGTCAAGCGCGCCGAAGGGCTTCGAACCGGTTTCTGTGGGAAAGCCGGCCCGGGGGGTTCCACGCTCCCGGGCCGGCTCCCTACGGCGTTCTGATCCGGGGGAGATCAGTGGCCGATATGGACCCGTCCGCCGCCCATGACGGACTGGGAGACCGAACCAGTGACACGGCCGACCGTCACATCGCCGCCGCCGACCAGGCTGGCGTCCAGGCTGGCAACCGTCCCGGTGACCGTGACATTGCCCGATCCGGCGATGGAGGCTTCCAGCGGGCCGGCGTCGCCCTGGATCACGATGTCGCCCGAGCCGCCGATGGCGGCCTCGACCGAGCGGGGACGACCGCCGCCGACGCGCACGTCGCCGGACCCGCCGATGGCGGCCTCCACTGCGCCCGTTGCCAGGGTGACGATAATGGTGCCCGATCCGCCGATCGAGGCGTCCAGGTTACCCGTCGCCCCGGCCGTCACCTGGCCCGAGCCGCCGATGGCGGCCTCGAGGCTTCCGGACGTCCCGGCGCGAATATTGCCCGATCCGCCGACCGACAGATCGGCGTGGCCCGAGGTGTTGGCCACGGTCCAGTCGCCGCAACCGCCGGCCCCCAGCGCGATCGAGGTCGCGCCCCGGCCGATGACCCCGAAGATGGCCGAGTCTTCAGTGCTGACATCCACGGTCCGGGGCGTGCGCACCACGATCAGGGGTGCGGCCGACAGATCGACCCGTCCCTTGTTGCGAACCTCGACCGAGGCCCCGTCGCCCGGCTGACGCGCAGTCTCCGGGCCGCTGCGGCAGTTGCGGATCGGGTTGCGACCCAGACCGCCGTCGATGCGGATATCGTTGCCGGAGCGGGTCACGGTCGGCATGGGCAGCCCGCCCGATCCGGGCTCGATCTCGACGGCGACATCGGTGCGATCCTCGACGATCACCACCATCCGGGCGGCGGCGCGACGCACGCGCACCTCGGGCCCGTCGGAGGCGGATGCGGGGACGGCGGCGACGAAGGTCGCCGCGACGGCGGCGGCGATGGCGAAGGCGGCGGTAATGGACCTGGTCATGGTGGGCTCCTCCCTGGGGCTGGGGCGAAGGTGACCCCCTGACCGGTCGAAGTCATTTTAACTCGACGTCATGACCTCGAATTAATCCGCCGGGCCTGTCGATCCGGCCGACCCTCGCGCGTCTGGCTGTTGTCGTGCAGGATCGGAGCGTCCGATCAGGCGACCCAAACCGGAGGCTGACCCCGCGCGCCAGGCCTATGACACCGCCCTCGCGCTGGGGCCGTCCCCGGCCGAGGCGCTGTTTCTCAAGGCGCGGCGCGATCGTCTGCTCCCCGTCGCCTAGCGACAGGGAGGAGACGCTGCTAAACCTCGCGGCATGAAGCTCATCGCCCCTGCCCTCTTCGCCCCCCTTTCTCTGGCAACCTTGGCGCTCGCCGCCTGCGCCACTGCGCCTGTGCCGACGCCGGACCCGTCCGCCTATTCCACCCCGGCCGAATACGAAGCCGGTCAGGCCGCCTATCTCGCCTGGAACGGCCAGCGTCGAGGCTGGATGACCACTGCGTCGGGCCTGCAATATCGCCGCGAGGGCCGCGCCCATCCCGAAGGTCGCCGGCCCACCGCCACCGATACGGTCAAGGTTCACTATGAGGGCACCTTCATCGACGGGCGAAAGTTCGACAGCTCCTACGACCGCGGCGAACCGGCCGAGTTCCCGCTGAACCGCGTCATCCGCGGCTGGACCGAGGGCGTAGCCCTGATGCACGTCGGCGAGACCTTCCATTTCGCCATCCCGGCCACACTGGGCTACGGCGACCGCTGGGTCGGCGGTGACAAACTGCCGCCCAACTCGACCCTGCTGTTCAAGGTCGAGCTGCTGGACGTGGCCCCGGGCTCCTGAATTCTTCGCCCCTTGCGGCAGAAGAGGGCAGCCGAAGGCTGACGGATGTGGGGGCGCATGGGCAGCACATCGACAGCCCGGACGGAGCCCGGTCGAGCCCTCAGATCGGCTCGATCGGGTTCGCCGCCCAGGCGGCACGGATGCGCTCGATCAGGTCCGGGTTTGCGGCGAACGTCTGGTCGCCGATGGCGGTCACCGGGCAGGCCGGGGTCGCGCTGTTGCAGATGAAGGCGGCGTCGAAGCCCGCGAGGTCCGCGACGTTCACCGGCGCAGTGCGCTGGTCCAGACCGACCTCGGAAAGGCCCTGCGCGATCAGGGCCTGGGCCACGCCCGCCAGCATCGGGGCGCTGGGCCAGACCACGGTGTCGTCCGCGACGAAGCCGATGTTCCAGCTGCTGCCTTCGGAAATCACACCGTCCGCATCCGCGAACAGGGCGTCATCGAAGCCGTCGGTCCGCGCCATCCGACGGGCCCGGATCAGCCCCATGCTGGCCGTGTGCTTGATGTGCGGTTCCTCGCGCCCATAGGTCTGGACCTGCAGGCGCAGACTGTCGGCCAGGGGCGGCGGTGGCGGCGAAACCGACGTCATGACCCTGGGCGCGCCGGTTCCTGACGGCATCCGGGGCCAGATGTCCGGCGAGAACAGGCTGAGACGCACCCAGGCCGCGTCCCGTCCGGCCAGCGCCGCCCGCAGTACCTCGCGCAACCGGGCCTCGCCCACCGTCGCGCCGAAGATCTCGACCGCCGACGCCTCCAGCCGCGCCAGATGCAGGGTCAGGCCACGCACACCGCCCTGCTCTACGCGAAAGGATGTGTAGGCCCCGTAGTTGACCAGGGCGAGGTAGTGGAGGTCCGCCTCGGTGGCCGACAGGCCTTCGATCAGGAGTGTGGTCATGCCTCCCTCTCCCGGCGGGAGAGGGCTTGAGGCCCGCAGAGCGCAGCGATGCGACTTGGCCGAAAGGGTGAGGGGTTACGGTGCGATCCGGTGAGGGCGTAACCCCTCACCCTTTCGCGCACGTCCGATCGCCTGTCGGCTCCCGGGCGCTCAAGCCCTCTCCCTTTGGGAGAGGGTTCAGCCCTCGTCACCCTCGACCTCTGACTCGTCCCCACCGCCTGTCTCGGCCAGCCGTTCGACCGACACCACCCGCTCGCCCTCGGCGGTGCGGAAGATGGTCACGCCCTGCGAAGACCGCCCGACGATCCGGACCTGCCCCACGCGCGTGCGGATCATCTGGCCATTGGAGGTGACCAGCAGCAGGTCGTCGGTTTCCTCGACCGGGAAGGCGGCGGCCAGACGGGTGCCCGCGCGACCGCCCAGTCCATGGGCCGTCAGCCCCTGCCCGCCCCGACCGGTGCGGCGGTATTCGTAGGCAGAGGAGCGCTTGCCGAAGCCCGTCTCGGTGACCGTCAGGATGAACTGCTCGGCCGCACCGAGTTCGGCGATCCGCTCGACCGACAGGGCGGCGTCGCCCGAGCCTTCGGCCTCGTCATCCGCCTCGACGACGGCGGTGTCGTCCTCGCCGTCGGTCGCCCGACGCATGGCGTTGGCGTGCTTCACATAGGCCGCCCGCTCTTCGGGCGTGGCATCGACCCGGCCGAGCACGGCCATCGAGATGACGGCGTCGTCCCCTTGCAGGCGCACGCCGCGGACTCCGGTCGAATCCCGGCCCTTGAACACCCGCACGTCGTCGGCCTTGAAGCGGATGGCGCGGCCCAGGGCGGTCGTCAGCAGGACGTCATCCTCGGCCGTGCACAGGGCCACGCCCACCATGTGGTCGCCGTCTTCCAGCTTCATCGCGATCTTGCCGGCCCGGTTGACGGTGGCGAAGTCACTGAGCTTGTTGCGGCGCACATCGCCCGAACGGGTGGCGAACATGATGTCGTAATCGCCCCAGGTCGTCTCGTCCTCGGGCAGGGGCAGGACGTTCATGATCGAGTCGCCCGGCTCGATCGGCAGCAGGTTGACGAAGGCCTTGCCGCGCGACGTCGGCGCGCCCAGCGGCAGGCGCCAGACCTTCAGCTTGTAGGCCTTGCCGTTGGTCGCGAAGAACAGCACCGGCGTGTGGGTCGAGGCGGAGAAGACGCCGACGACGGCGTCCTCGTCCTTCATCGTCATGCCGGACTTGCCCTTGCCGCCGCGATGCTGGGTCCGATAGGCGTTGAGCGCCACCCGCTTGACGTAGCCCCCGTGGGTCACGGTCACGACCATGTCCTCACGCGGGATGAGGTCCTCGTCTTCCAGCTCGAAGTCGCCTTCGCCGATGACGGTGCGGCGCGGCACGGCGAACTGGTTGCGGACGTCCAGCAGGTCCTCGCGGATGATCGCCAGGATGTTCTTGCGGTCCGACAGGATGGTCAGGTGGCCCTGGATGGTGTCGGCCAGACCCCTGGCCTCACCGAAGATGTCGTCGCGGCCGAGGCCGGTCAGGCGGCTGAGCGTCAGGCCCAGGATGGCGCGGGCCTGTTCATCGGTCAGCTTCAGGCTGTCGCCGTCGATCAGGACCGAACGCGGATCGGCGATCAGCTCGACCAGGGCGATCATGTCGCCGACCGGCCAGGCCTTGGCCTGCAGCCGCTCGCGCGCCTCAGCCGGATCGGCCGACGACCGGATGATGTGGATGACCTCGTCGATGTTGGCGACGGCCACAGCCAGTCCGACCAGGACATGGCCCCGGTCGCGGGCCTTGGCCAGCTCGAACTTGACGCGCCGGACGACGACCTCTTCCCGGAAGTCGAGGAAGACCTCCAGCAGCTTGCGCAGGCCCATCTGCTCGGGGCGGCCGTGGTTCAGGGCCAGCATGTTGACGCCGAACGAAGATTGCATGGCGGTGTAGCGCCACAGCTGGTTCAGGATCACGTCGCCGGACGCATCGCGCTTCAGCTCGACCACGATCCGCATGCCCTGGCGGTCGGATTCGTCGCGGACGTCGGAAATGCCTTCCAGACGCTTTTCGCGGACCATTTCGGCGATGCGCTCGATCAGGGTCTGTTTGTTGACCTGGAACGGCAGTTCGGTGACCACAATGGCCTCGCGGTCCTTGCGGATCGTCTCGACCGACGCGACGCCGCGCACGACGACCGAGCCGCGGCCTTCGCGCAGGGCATTGCGGGGCGCGGTGCGGCCCAGGATCTCGCCGCCCGTCGGAAAGTCTGGCCCCGGGACAATGTCCAGAAGGGCGTCGTCGGAAATGTTCGGGTCGTCCAACAGGGCGACGAGCGCGTCTACGATCTCGCCGAGGTTATGCGGCGGAATGTTGGTCGCCATACCGACGGCGATGCCGCCTGCGCCATTGACCAGCAGGTTCGGAATCCGCGCCGGCAGGACAACGGGTTCCAGCTCCTTTTCGTCGTAGTTCGGCTGGAAATCGACCGTGTCCTTGTCGATGTCAGTCAACAGGGCGCTGGCGGCCGGGGCCATCCGGGCCTCGGTGTAGCGCATCGAGGCCGGCATATCGCCATCGACCGAGCCGAAATTGCCCTGACCGTCGATCAGCATCAGCCCCATGGAGAAGGGCTGGGCCATGCGGACCAGGGCCATATAGACCGAGGCGTCGCCATGCGGGTGGAACCGGCCCAGCACGTCGCCGACCACACGGGCGCATTTCGAATACGACCGCTCCGGCGTCATGTTCAGGTCGTGCATCGAATACAGGATGCGACGGTGAACGGGTTTCAGGCCGTCGCGCGCATCCGGCAGCGCCCGGCTGACGATCACACTCATGGCATAGTCGAGGTAGGAGCGTTTCAGCTCGTCCTCGATGGAGATCACGGAGATGTCGCCGCCCGGATCGAAGGGCCCTCCCGATGGAACAGGCAGGGGCGCGTCATTGTCGAAGCTGTCGTCAGTCAAGGAAATCTGGCTTTAAATGGCCGGAATCGGAACGTGATCCGCTAAGGTGATTTCTAGCATCCGGGGGTCGGCGAAGCAAAGTTTCGCGGGCATTTTCCGGGTTTCGACCCCATCCGTGAAAGGACGAAAACGATGCGCAAGGCTCTGCTCTCCCTGACCCTGCTGGCCCTGCCCCTGAGCGCCTGTGTCAGCATCACGGCCAATGACTATGGCGACCACGTGATGGCACGCGCGACGCCGGGCGATTTCGGCGAGGCGACGCTGGTGAACGCCGCGGGCGCCCGGGTCGGACGCGCCGTCCTGACGCAAGGTGCGACGGGCCTTCTGATCCGTATCGAGGCGACCGGCCTGACGCCGGGCTGGCACGGGGTGCACATTCATTCGGTGGGCCAGTGTGCGCCGACCTTCACCGCAGCCGGTGCCCATGTGAACCACGGCATGCCGGCAAGGCCGCACGGCATGCTGAACGCCGGGGGTCCCGACGACGGCGACCTGCCCAACGTCTTCGCCGCCGCCGACGGCTCGGTCTCGGCCGAACTGTTCACCACCCGCGCCCGCATCGCCGACGAAGGCCCGGGCGAATGGCTGTGGGACGCGGACGGCTCGGCCATCGTGATCCACGCCAACGCCGACGACCACACCACCCAGCTGATCGGCGGCGCGGGCGACCGCGTGGTCTGCGGCGTCATGGCGGCGGGTTAGGACGACCCGTCAGGCCTTGGCGGCACCGGCGCGCAGCCCCCGCTCCGCCAGGGCCACGACCGCCACCCCGCCCATGGTCAGGGCGGAACCGGCGAGAATCTGCGGCGTCAGAACGTCGCCCAGGAACCCCCAGCCGATGGCGATGGACACCACCGGCGTGGCGAGGAAATAGGGCGTCACCCGCCCGGCCTCGCGCTTCTGCACCAGCCAGAAGACCATCGAGGTGGCGAACACCGACGACACGATCCCGGCCCACAGCAGGCAGATCCAGATCAGCGGCGTCGCCGCCCGGACGGCCTCGACCTGATCGTGCTCGGTGAAGGCGGAGCCGAAGGCCAGGGTCGGCAGGGCGAACAGGGCCAGCAGCCCCTGCATCTTCAACGGCGGGATAGAGGTCGTGCGCCGCGCGATCACCGTGGTCACGGCCCAGCAGGCGCTGGCGACCGCGACGATCAGAATGGCCGGCCAGTCATGCAGGGCGTGCGGATCGGCCGTCATCCAGACCACACCGGCGAACGCCACCACCAGCCCCGCCAGGGCCGCCCTCGACAGCCGCTCGCCGAGCAGCACAAAGGCGAACACGGCGGTGAAGGGGATCCACAGCTGCGAGGCCACCGACACCGGGCTGACATCCTCGGCCAGTGAAAATCCCAGATACAGCAGGCCGTAATGGAGCGGCCCTCCGAGCACCACGATCAGCAACAGGCTTTTCCAGTTCGGAAACGGCGGCCGCACGAACGGGATCAGGCAGACCGATGCGATCGCGAACCGCAGCGCACCCGTCAGGAGCGGCGGCAGGACGTCGGTCGCCACCTTGGCCGCCGCATTATTCGCCCCCCAGATCACCACGATGGCGACGATCGCGCCGATCTCCATCAGGGTCAGCGGGCTGTGGGGCTTGTCGGGAATCACGGGCACGCAAGGCCTATCGCACGATCCGCCGTGCGATGAGCCTCACAGTCGGTGACAGGGCGTTTCGGTCAGAACGGAATGTCGTCGTTCAGGTCGTAGCTTTCGCGCGGGCCGCTGGGCTTGTTCGCCCCGCCGGTCGAGAAGCCGGACGAATAGTCGTCGTCGCCCCCGCGACCCCCGCCGCCTTGCGAGGCCCCGCCCCCGTCGCGACCGCCCAGCAGGGTCAGCTGGCCGTTGAACCGGCCGACGATGACCTCGGTCGTGTATTTCTCGACACCGTCCTTGTCGGTCCATTTCCGGGTCTGAAGCTGGCCCTCGATATAGACGGTGGTGCCTTTTTTCACATAGTTTTCAACGACCTTGACGATGTTGTCGTTGAAGATCGAGACCCGGTGCCATTCGGTCTTTTCCTTCTTCTCGCCCGAGGACTTGTCGCGCCAGGTCTCCGAGGTGGCGATCGACATATTGGCGATCCGGTCGCCGTTCGGCATCGACCGGATTTCGGGGTCGCGCCCCAGATTGCCGACCAGGATGACCTTGTTGACGCTTCCCGCCATGAGCTTGGTTCTCTTTCTGAAATCTCGACCACGCGGGTCTGCCCGTCGCGATCGTTAACACGTGTTCCGGTTTTGTTCTAGCCCGCCGGGGGTGTGGGCGGCGCCGCTTCCTCGATGATGTTGAGACCGTTGGTCTCGCGCTCGATCGCCTGGGGCACCGCCAGGCGACCGTCGCCCGTGCGGGCCAGGGCGAAGAAACGGATCCCGTCCAGCGACTTGCCATAGGACACGCCGCGTCCATCGACGAAGATGAAACGGCCCTGATAGGACCCGATCACCTCGCGCTGGGTGCCGCCCATGCCCAGGAACCGGGCCCGCATCTCTTCGAGGCGCGCGGCGCAGTATTCGATCGCCGGCTGATCGCGGGCCACGACATTGAACTGGGGGTCCTGGCCCTCGGGCGTGCCCAGGGCATAGCAGACGCCCTGGTCATACGGCGCCTTCAGCGTCTCGGCACAGCCGGTCGCGGCGACGGCGGAAAGAAGCAGGACGGGGACGACCGCGCGGATCATTTCAGGCCCGGGAACTGACAGTTCCGGTCCTGGTCGGCCAGGATGCGGAACCGGGTGTTGTCGGTGGACTGTTCGACCCGACGCGGCACCAGACGCAGCGTCAGACTGCCGTGCTGGCCATACTGGGCATCCCCGGGCGAAACGCAGGTGCCGGCATAAAGCGCCTGTACGCACTGGCCCAGACTCATGTCGGTCGAGATCTGGCGCCATTCCGAACCCGTGTAGCGCAGGCAGGGCGCGCCCGACGCACGCTGGACCTGGGGCTCGCGCTCGGCCTGGCTGCCGGGCTTCTCGGGCAGGGTCGCATCGGGCGTGTCGAGCCCGTCGTTCAGGTCCGCGACCTCGGACGTCGGCAGGTCCGGCGGCGGCGCGAACGACGCCGTCGGGGCCGCCGCCAGATTTCCGCTGGCGTCCAGGCCGACATCCAGACCATCGGTGGCCAGTCCATTGCGCCGGGCACAGTCGGCCAGGGTCGCCATGCCGACGAACTGACCGTCGACGAAACAGCGCAGTTCGCGCGTCGGCTCCAGCGACGGGGCATCGGCCAGATCGACCTGGAGGCCGGCGGGCCTGTCCACCGGCGGAGCCTCGGTCTGATCCTTCCTGCCGCCGAAGATCAGGGCCAGCACGATCGCGGCCAGGATCGCCACGCCGGCACCGATGGCCAGGATCACCCGATTGTCGTTGGGAAGCTGCATGGTCCGGGGCACTCGGGGGCGGCGAAAGCGTCAGGGCTCAATAACCCCGCGCGCCCCCCATGCGTCAACCGGGAAGGCCGCCTGTCCTCAGGAACCTGTGAGACGCGAAAGCGCGGCCTGATAGTTTGAAATCTGGTTGGTCAGATAGGTGGGGACCGGGCCATTGGCCGACGCGTTCGTGGCCTGCGTGGCCAGGCCGCGATAGGCGTCGCGAACCGCCTTCATCGCGCCCTGCAGCTTTTCCCCGGCCGCCTTGATGGTATCGGCGTTCGACAGGGTCAGGTTGGAGGGCAGGCCGAGGCCAAAGGTCCGGGTCTTGGTATCCCCCACCGCCAGCCCGATGTACCCGGGCGAAAGCCCGAGACCCAGGAGGGCGTCGCGACCCGTCTCGCCCGAGGTCAGCACCGCACCGGTCTTGCCATCCTTGGCCGTGATGGACAGCCGTTGCAGACCACCGGTCGTGGTGGTCGTCGTGCCGTCCTTGCCGGTGACGGCACCCCCCTCGGAGGCGATGGTGACCTTCAGCTTGCCGGCCGAGGCCACGCTGATCTTGCGGGCCAGGGTCGCCAGGGTGTCCTTGGCGTCGATGGTGACGGCCGCGGCCCGGCCGCCGTCCGCCGGGCTGATGTAGAACCGGTCGCCGACGCGCGCGGAGGTCGCGGCCGTCAGCAGCTTGGAATCCGACTGATCGATCTCGCCCTGCGGCAGCCCGAGCCGGTCCAGCACGCTCGCCCCGTTCCTGGCCACGGCCAGGGTCATCGGCTTGGCCTGATCGGCGTCGCCGGACCATGTCCGCGTGTATTCCACCGCACCGGTCAGGGGATCGAGCCGGGTCAGATAGGCATTGGTCGGGTCCGTGTCCTTGGCGTCCGCCGCGCGGTTGGCGATCCCGGTGATCCAGACCTTGCCATCCACGACCTTCACATCGGCGGCCGAATCCTCGCCCGCCTGGCCATACCAGGTCAGCCGATCGGTGCCGGCGGCGACCAGGTTGGTGGACAGGGCCGCGACGAAGACATCCTTGCCGCCGGAATTTGCCCGGGTCGTGGTGCCGGCGGAAAGGCCGCTGTCGCGGCTGGTGCCGGTCAGGATGACCTTGCCGTTCGAGACCGACAGACCGGCGATCTCGCCCGCGATCACGCCCAGGTCTCGCGTCGAGGCCAGACTGGGCACACCCGATGCGTCCAGGGTGAAGCGCCGCACGACGGCCCGGCCGTTCTCGACCCCGGCGGTATAGAGACTGGATCCGTCGACGGTCACGGCGTCGACTCCGTCGTCGGAACCGGTCCCGAACTGGGCCTGTCCGATGGCCTTGGAGACGATGCCGGCCGTGGGATAGGGCTCACCGGCCTTGAAGGCCTGGACATAGCCATCCCATCCCCCGATCGCGGTCGAGCCGGTCAGCGCCGACTTGGCCCGGCCGCCGATATACACCAGGCCATCGGCTCCGAAGGTGACGCTGGTGGCTTCGTCGGCGGCGCGCGCGCCCCGGCGCTGGGTCCACTGTTCCTGTCCGTCCTTGTCGAACACGGTGACGAAGCTGTCAGCGACGGTCGCCGCCTCTCCTGTCTTGCCCGCATCGGTGGTCGAGGTGTTGAGCGAGCCTGTGACCGAACCGGCCACGGCGACAGTGCCGTCGGCGTCGACCGCCAGGGCGAACCCGCTGGCGCTCGACGCCGCGCCCAGGGTCCGCGTCGCGATCAGCCGCCCGGCGGTGTCGTATTTCAGCAGTGCTACGTCCTGGCTGCCCTTGATCGGCTGGTTGTCGGGGCCGGATTCGACGTCGGCCACCAGCCATAGGGATCCGTCCGGCCCCACGGCGCTGGCGCGGACGGTCTTGACGTCGTCCGGCAGCTTTTCCTGCGACAGCCGACCGGCGACCCACCGGGTCTCGCCGATATTGCCGCCTGTAGGCAAGGCGGCGGTCCCGCCGTCGCTCTGGAACTTGAGCAGCTGATTGACCGTGCTGGCGGGTACGGTCGTCTTGGTGGTCTTGACGCCGTTGACCGTTGTCGTGGTGGTCTGGGCGGCCGCGCCTGCCGACTGCACGACATAGACGGCATCGGAGGTGTCGGGCGCGGTGAAGCCGACCGTCTCGGTCGAGGTCCCCCGGATCGCCAGGGCCCATTTGTCCGGACCGGCCGGCAGGGTGACGGGCTTGCCGTTGACGGTGACGGTCTTGGGTTCCGCCTTGATCTGGTCGCGGCCGATGCGGGTCTGGAACCCGGCGGCCTGCAGCTTGCCGTTGATGAGACCGGTCACGGCATCCAGCGTGCGCGGCGTGGAACCCAGTTCGGCGAGGTCGATGGCGATGCTGGTCGTCGCAGTCGACGGACCGGCGGGCACCTTGATCGTGAGGTTGAACCGCGTGTCTCCGGCAAAGGCGGTCACGGGCGTGTCCACCGCGCCTTCGTGGATCGGGCCGGTGATGGAGTTGGCGCTGTCCTTCGGCACCGCAGCCGTCGTCTTGGACAGGCTGGTGGAGGTGCCCTGCACCAGACGCAACGCCTCAAAATCCGCCTTGGGGAGATAGGCGCCGATCTCTTGCAGCCCGGCCGCGAAACGCTTCTGGACCTGCGCGAGTTCGGTCGGCGAAAGCCCCTTGGTCGCGGCCCGGTTGGCCAGGGCGTTGAGTGTATCGAGGCCCTGATAGAGGGCGAACAGCTTCTTGTAGTCGGCGGACGCGCCCTTCACATCCAGTCGGGCGGCGTCTTCATCGACGAACGCGCGACCGCCCAGCGCCTGACGGACCAGGGCATCGGCCTTGGGTGCCGTCGCCTGCGCAGCCGTGCTCCACGGTGCCGTGGGCTGGGCTTTTCTGGCGGTCGATCGCGTCAGGGCAGCCGACTGCGCGGGGTCGTAGCTTCCCCCATACAGTCCAGCCAGATAGCCGTTGTTGACCGCCACGTTAAACTCCTGGCGTCACTTTCGCAGAACGGGCTCAACGGGCCATTAACGTCCAGGTCAGGAACGAAGATCTGCGAATCGTGTTTTGATCTTGCCAGACAGGAGCAAGACGATGATCTTTCCGAAGTCGCTTATTCAGTCCCTGCTCGCGCTGTACGGCTTCGGCCAACGGGCCAATATGCCTCGGCATCGCCCGGCCCGTGTCGTCATCGGCCATGGGAGACGACGATTCGGCTGAGACCTACTGGAACAGCGACAGGATGATCTGCGGGGCCTGGTTGGCGATCGACAGGGCCTGCACACCGAGCTGTTGTTGAACCTGCAGGGCCTGCAGGCGCGCGCTTTCCTTGGCCAGATCGGCGTCCACCAGATTGCCGATTCCGCTTTCCACCGTATCGCTGAGCTTGGACACGAAGGTGTTGTGCGCCGTGATCTGCTTGGCCTGGGACCCGAGGTCGCCCATCGCCGAGTTCAGCGTGTTGATGGAGTTGTCCAGCTTGGTGAGGGCCGTGGTCGCGCCCGTGAGCGTCAGCAGGCTGTCGGCCATTCCCAGCGAGATGATCGCCCCCGACAGCGTCAGGTTCTTGCCTGACAGCGTGACGAAGGACGTCGCGTCGGCATTGGCCAGGAACCTGATCCCGTTGGTCAGCACGCCGTTCAGGATGTTGCCGCCATCGAAGGAAGCGTTCTCGACGGCCGAGCTGATCGCGCGCAGCAGGGCCTTGAAGTCCGAGTTCAGCAAAGACCGCGACTGGGTGCTGAGCGAAACGTCCTTGGCCGCAACGACCTTTTCCTTCATCTGATTCAGAAGGTCCGAGATCGACTCGCCGGCCGTGAGGGCGACATCGGCGATCGAGGTGGCGCGATCCAGGCTCTGCTTCACGGCCGCAAGCGCCCCGACATCGGCGCGCTGCTGCTGGGCGATGGCCCAGATGGCGGAGTTGTCCTTGGCGCCCTGGACCCTCAACCCCGTGGACACGCGGTTCTGCACGCTGGTCAGGTTGTCGTTGGTGCGAGACAGGTTCTGCAGCGCGGTGGCGGCTGCGGCATTTGTGTGAACGCTGTTGCTCATAGGTCTTCTAGCCCCGGGATGTTGGCCGCAAGGCTAATGCGAGAACTGTGAGCGTATGGTTAACGGCGTTTCGCAACCTATATTGCCCGCGTCGGGCGGGCCCGCGCGGTTGGATTGTCTTTTTCTGACGCCCGAAAATCAGGCGCTGGTGTCGATCAGCCCACCGGCCGTGTAGCCGCCGCTTTCGGACATCTTCATCACCTGTTCCCGAGGGAACTGGCGCACGACCTTTCCGGTCTCGCTGTCCAGGGTCTTGTAGACAAAGCTCCCCTTATTGGAGCCTTCCTCGATGATCAGGCGGTACCGCGCGGTCCGTATGGCGTCATCCGCGGCGCGTTCCTGCTGGAAGTCTCCGCCCGGCGTGGTTGACGACGGGGCAGCGACGACGGTGGGAACGACGGTCAGCTTCGCATTCATTTCCATGGCTCCTCACGCCGGTAAGGCCGACGGCTCCTGAAAGAGCGGTCGGACGGGGCAAAATGCCCCGCCCTTCCGCCGGTTGATTATCTGAACAGGCCGAGCAGGTTCCCGGACGATTGGTTAGCGATCGACAGAGCCTGCACACCCAGCTGTTGCTTGGTTTGCAGCGACTGCAGTCGTGCGCTTTCCTTCGCCAGATCCGCATCGACCAGGTTGCCAACGCCGTTCTCCA
>Ga0247843_1007141_pt1 | contig 14009 bp, 12 predicted proteins | sample LaCruzMarch2017__FD_192420 | JGI IMG/M metagenome (GOLD analysis project Ga0247843, IMG submission 192420) | Freshwater microbial communities from meromictic Lake La Cruz, Castile-La Mancha, Spain - LaCruzMarch2017_8m | ecosystem: Environmental > Aquatic > Freshwater > Lake | place: Spain...
ACGAAGGTGAAGCCGGAGCAGAAGCCGTCCCTGAAGGACGTCGCGGTGGTGACAGAGGGGGCAGCAGGCGCCAAGGGCAAGTTCGACGCGCTGGCGGCAGTGGCGGAAGGGGTCTATTTCGCCCGCGATCTCGTGTGCGAGCCGCCGAACATCCTGCACCCGCCGGAGTTCGCCGACCGCCTCAAGGCGATGGAGAGCCTCGGGCTTGAAGTCACCGTGCTCGACGTGGCGGAGATGACCAAGCTTGGCATGGGTGCGTTGCTTGGCGTGGGGCAGGGCAGCGTGCGCGAGAGCCGCCTCGTCGTGATGAGCTGGAAGGGCGCGAAGAACATGGCCGCGCAGCCGATCTGCTTTGTCGGCAAGGGCGTCACCTTCGACACCGGCGGCATCTCGCTGAAGCCCGGCGCCGGCATGGACGAGATGAAGGGCGACATGGGCGGCGCGGCGGCGGTGTCCGGCGTGATGATGGCGTTGGCCAAGCGCAAAGCGAAAGCAAACGTCATCGGCATCGTCGGCCTGGTGGAGAATATGCCCGACGGCAATGCGCAGCGCCCGGGCGACATCGTCACCTCCATGTCGGGCCAGACCATCGAAGTGCTGAACACGGACGCCGAAGGCCGTCTCGTGCTGTGCGACGCCATCTGGTACGCGCAGGAGAAGTTCAACCCCACCGCCATCGTCGATCTGGCGACGCTCACCGGCGCGATCATCATCTCGCTCGGGCACGAGCACGCGGGACTTTTCTCCAACAACGATGCGCTTTCGGCCGATCTCACGGCGGCGGGCCTCGCGGAAGGGGAGGCTGTCTGGCGCCTGCCGCTGGGCGCGGCCTATGACAAGATGATCGACACCCCGAACGCCGACGTCAAGAACATCTCCGGCAAGCCGGCCGCCGGTTCGATCACCGCTGCGCAATTCCTGCAGCGTTTCGTGAAGGACGGCGTGGCCTGGGCCCACCTCGATATCGCCGGCACCGCCTGGAAACCCGCGCCCTATGAAGATCCGACGTCCCCCGCCTGGGCGACGGGCTTCGGCGTGCGCATCCTTAATCGGCTGGTCGCCAACCGCTACGAGGAATGAGCGCGCTCTGGTTTTACCACCTTGAGCGCTCTTCGCTCGAGAGCGCGCTGGCGCCGTTGCTCGAAAAGTGCCTGCAGCGCGGCTGGCGCGCTCTGGTGCGCGGGACCATTGAGGAGCGACTGGATCATCTCGACGAAGCCCTCTGGACGGTTCGGGATGACAGTTTCCTGCCCCACGCGCGCGCGGGGCGCGCACCTGCGGACAAGCAACCGATCCTGCTCACCAGCGAAGCGGGCGCGCCGAACGGTGCAAGGGCGATTTTCCTTGTCGACGGCGCCGAGCCCCGCGACATCGAGGCGTTCGAGCGAACGAGCATCATGTTCGACGGTCGCGACGAGGCGGCTCTCGTTCACGCGCGGTTGCAATGGAAGGCGGCAAAGGAAAGAGAATGCGATATCGCCTACTGGAAGGAAAGCGATGGCGGACGTTGGGAAAAACAGGCTTGAGGGAATGAAGATGATCAAATCTGTCGCCGCCGCGCTCGCGTTGGGCGCCCTCGCGGCGTGCGTGCATATCACCGTCAACGAGGCCCAGGGCGCGCGCCCGACGGGCGGCGCCGACAGCTGCGACGCGGGTTTGTATGGCTATCTGCTGGGACAGGACGAGGCCTCTATCGATCGCCGCCGCCTTCCCAAGTCGTTTCGCATTGTTTGTGCGGAATGCATGGTCACTCAGGATTTCCGCCCGGATCGCCTCAGCATCCATCTCGGCGCTGACAAGAAGGTGGGCTCGGTACGCTGCGGCTGAACGTAGCGATTTCTCGCCTGGGGGCGGCTTGGCGGGGCGCCGGCGCGCCGCTATAGAGCGCGTCGATTTGCATTTTGCCACATCCATCTGACAGAGCGGGAGAGCCGGCCATGGCCGTCGAGCGGACGTTTTCGATCCTCAAGCCGGACGCGACCGCGCGCAGTCTGACGGGTGAAATCAACGCGATGATCGAGGGCGCGGGCCTGAAAATCATCGCTCAGAAGCGCATCCGCATGTCAAAGGAACAGGCAGAGGGCTTTTACGGCGTCCACAAGGATCGCCCGTTCTTCGGCGATCTGGTGAAGTTTATGACGTCAGGCCCGGTGGTCGTGCAGGCGCTGGAAGGCGACAACGCGGTCGCGCGCTACCGCGACGTCATGGGAGCCACAAATCCCTACAACGCCGCTCCGGGAACGATCCGCCGAAAGTTCTCCTCGGGCATCGAGGCCAACAGCGTCCACGGCTCCGACAGCCTCGAAAACGCGGCGATCGAGATCAGCTTCTTCTTCAAGGACGACGAGATCGTCGGCTGATCGCGCTCACGCGCGGTCTTCCACGAACGCATTGACCAGCATCGGCTGCGCGTCGCCGGGCAAGAGCGGCGCGCCTCCGCATACAAGCGCGAGACACGCCGGATAGAGCATGTGCTCGGCGTCCAGCGTGCGCGCAGCGAGCGTCTCCGGCGTATCGCCCGGCAGGATCGGCACAGCCGCTTGACCGATGATTGGCCCCGCATCGACGCCTTCCGTGACCCAATGCACCGAACAGCCGCCCAGCTTCGCGCCCGCCGCGATGGCGCGCGCATGCGTGTGGAGGCCCGGAAACGACGGCAAAAGCGACGGGTGGATGTTGATGAGGCGGTTAGCCCACGCATTGACGAAGAACGGCGTCAGCACGCGCATGAAGCCGGCGAGCGCCACAAGTTCGATGTCGCGGCTGCGCAGGAAGGCATCGAGCGATTGCTCGAACGCCGCGCGATCCTTGCCGAACGCGCGATGATCGAGGGCGGCGGCTTCGATGCCCGCTTCTCGCGCGCGATCGAGCCCGGCTGCCCCCGGAGTGTTGGATACAACGACGACGATTTCGTATGGGCAAAGCGGCCCCTGCGCATCGATCAGCGCCTGCAGGTTGGAGCCGCGCCCGGAGAGGAGCACGGCGACGCGCTTGTGCGTCATGCGCGCACCACGCCGACCCTGAAGACGTCTTCGCCTGCCGCTTCGAGGCGCGCGATCACTGCGTCCGCATCCTTCGCCGCCACGGCCGCGACCATGCCGATGCCAAGATTGAAGGTGCGACGCGCGTCTTCTTCGGGAACGGCGCCGGTTTCGACCAGCCACTCGAACACGGCAGGGCGCTGCCAGGCGCTCCAGTCGAACTCCACGCGCCAGCCTCTCGGCAACATGCGCGGCGCGTTCTCCGTCAGTCCGCCGCCGGTGATGTGCGCTAGCCCCTTGATGAGCCCGTCGCCGATGAGCGGCAGCAGCGGCTTCACATAGATTCGCGTCGGGGCCAGCAGTGCTTGGGCCAACGTGGCGTTTGCAAACGTGGCGTTTGCAAAGGGCGCGGGCGCATCCCATGCGAGCCCCGAGCGCTCGACGATACGGCGCACGAGCGAATATCCGTTGGAGTGTGGTCCGCTCGATGCGAGGCCCAGCACCACGTCGCCATCCACGATGTCGCGCGGCAACAGAGCGCCGCGTTCGGCGGCGCCGATGGCGAATCCCGCGAGATCGTAGTCGCCCGAGCCGTACATGCCCGGCATTTCCGCCGTCTCGCCGCCAGCGAGCGCGCAACCTGCGATGCGGCACCCTTCGGCGATGCCCTTGATGACGATGGCGGCTGCGTCGGCGTTAAGTTTGCCGGTCGCGTAATAATCGAGGAACAGAAGCGGCTCGCCGCCCTGCGCGACGAGGTCGTTCACGCACATCGCCACAAGATCGATGCCGACGGTCTCATGACGGCCCGATTCAATCGCCACCTTGAGCTTGGTGCCTACGCCGTCCGTGGTGGCCAGCAGGATGGGATCGATGAAGCCTGCGGCTTTCAGGTCGAACGCGGCCGCAAAGCCGCCAAGAGCTGCGTTCGCGCCGGGCCGTGCGGTGGCCTTCGCGGCGGGGCCTATGAGGTTGATGAGGCGAGCGCCTTCGTCGATGTCGACGCCCGCGTCGCGGTAAGTGAGAGAGGATTTGGAAGTCATGCAGGGCGCTATCGCAGGATTCGGAACCGGGGGACGGGTGAGGCGCGTCGCACGACGGCCTTTCGGCTTTCGCGCGGTATTGCTAGGTCTGCGCCGAAAAGGCGAGGACCCGATGCACCGCTTGGCCGGACTGATAGCGATTTGCGCAGCCTTCTGCGCGTTCTTTGTGGGACCGGCGGCGGCCCAATCGGCGGCCCAATCGGGGGCCCAATCGGGGGCCTCGGCCGGGCGGGGGGATGTTTTCCTCGTTTCAGGGGTCCGAGTGGACCAGACCGCTCCCGACGGCGCGCAGGCGCGCGCCCAGGGCATGGCCGCCGCCCAGCGCGCCGGTTTCGAGCGTCTCGCGCGACGGCTCACAAGCGCCGAAGATCAGGCCCGCCTGACGATTCCGCGCCCAGACGACGCCTCCCTGAACCTTCTTGTCCGCTCCGTGGACGTCGAGGAAGAGCGCCGCTCCGGCACCCGCTATATTGGCCGCTTCGCGGTCAGGTTCGATCCGAATGGCGTGCGGACAGCGCTGCAGGCCGCCGGCTTCCGTGTGCTGGAAGCGCGCGGCGCGCCGGTGCTCGTTGTGACCCAGCCCGTGTCCGTCGACGCCTCGACCGATATCTGGCGCCAGGCATGGGATCAGGGCGGCCTTGCGGGCGAATTGCTCCCCATCGTCGTCGCTGCGCCGACCGCACGGGCCGACTGGCCCTCGCTGCAGCCCCTCGCCGCCGCCGCAGGCGCCCAGACGGTGATCGTCGCCACCGCACGCCAGACCGGCGCGGCGCTCGTCGCCGATCTCGTCGCGTATGACGCAAACGGCGCCCAGACCCCGCGCGGGCAGGCGAGCGCTGCGGTGCAAGGCGGCGACGCTGGTCTGCCCGAAGCCTACCGCCGACTTGCGGAAGCGGCCAATGCGCGGCTGCAGAGCCAATGGAAGACGGGTCTCACCTTGCAGGCGTCGCAGCGCGTCCGGATCGTGGTCTCGGCGCTCTATCGCGACATGCCGGAATGGACCCGCGTCAAGCAGGGCCTCGAACAGGCCGCGCAGACCACCATCTCCGACATCCGCATCGAAGCCATAGCCCGCGAAGGGGCGGTGGTGACGTTTGCACACAGCGGCTCGCTAGAAGACCTTGCGCGCGCGCTGGTGCGGTACAACCTGCAACTCGCCCAGTCATCTCAGGGTCCCGTCCTGCGCGCGACGGGACGCTAGGCAGGGCCGCCATGGCCGATCAACCGCGCCTGTTCGCCGCTACAGAGGATTTTTCTTCCGCGACCCTCGAGATCGGGGACGCCAATCGCGCCGCCTGGACCATGCTGGGCCGGCGGCGCGACTGGCCCAACGGCGCGCTGGCGCTGGCGGGGCCGAGCGGGTCCGGGAAAACGCATATGGCGCGGGTCTGGGCGGAAATCGTCGGCGCCACAGTGTGGGATGGCGACGGCCGCGCCCTGGATGCCTTCGAGTTGGGCGGGCGCAAGCTCGTCGTCGACGGGGCGGACCGCTTCCCGGACGAGCCTCACCTTGCTCTCCTGCTCGACGCTGCGCGAAGCGGCGGCGGGGCGCTCCTGCTGACGGCGCGCGAACCTCCCAGGGCCTGGGACGTGACGCTCAAGGACCTTCGTTCGCGCCTGGCGGCCGTGGCGGTGGAGTGGGTCGAGGAGCCCGACGATGCGCTGCTCGCGCGTGTTTTGTCCCGACTGTGCAAGGCGCGATTCATAAAACTGTCGGATAAAGCCGCCACGTACCTGACGGCGCACATGGAACGTTCTTTCGCTGCAGCGCATGCAGTGGCCGAGACGATCGACAGGGTTCACGTGCGGGGCAGCAAGCCAATCTCGGTCGCCGTCGCGGCCCGGGCCTTGCGCAGCCTCGGCCACGCCCTGCCGGATCTGGGCGTGGCCGAGGACGCCACAGACACATTGCCGGAGGATGCATGACCAGCGAGACCCGATCCGCCAAACGCCGCGCCCCCCAGAGCCGCGCCGCAGCGAGCGGGGTCTCGATGGAGAGCCCCGAGCGCTTCATCAACCGCGAGCAGAGCTGGCTGTCGTTCAACACGCGCGTCCTGGAAGAAGCGGAAAATCCTGCCCACCCCTTGCTGGAGCGTCTGCGCTTCCTGTCGATTTCGGCCAACAACCTCGATGAATTCTACATGGTCCGCGTCGCGGGCCTGCATGAACAGGTCAAGGCCAACGTCCAGACCCGCAGCCAGGACGGGCTCACCCCGCACGAGCAGCTGGAGCGGCTGGAGGCCGAAGCCGTGGCGCTGATGCGCAAGCAGCAGCAGCGCTGGGCTGCGTTGCGCGGCGAACTGGCGCAGGCGGGCATCAGCGTGCTGCATGCCGCAGAACTCACGAACGCCGACCTCGAAATCCTGCGGTCGATCTTCCAGGACCGTGTCTATCCGCTGCTTACGCCGCTGGCGATCGATCCGGCGCACCCGTTCCCGTTCATCCCTAACCTCGGCTTCGCGATGGCTCTGAAGCTGAAGCGCAAGGAGGATGGACGCGCGCTGACAGCTCTCGTGCCGCTGCCGACGCAGGTGGATCGCTTTCTCGAACTGCGTACCGCCGATCGCGCCGCCGCAACGCCCGGCCCGCGCCGCTTCATTGCGCTGGAGACAGCGCTCGGCCTGTTCCTGGACCAGCTTTTCCCAGGCTACGACGTCGTCGCAAAGGGGTGTTTCCGCATCGTGCGCGACAGCGACATCGAGAACGTCGAAGAGGCCGAAGATCTCGTCCGCGAGTTCCGAACGCTTCTGAAGCAGCGCAGGCTCGGCGAGATCGTGCGCCTCAAGATCGAAGCTTCCATGCCCGCCGATCTGCGCGACTTCATCATCCGTGAGATCGAAGCCGATCTTCATGACGTGGTGATAGCCGACGGCATGCTCGGCCTCTCGCAACTCTCCTCGCTCATCGTCGAAGACCGCATGGATCTGAAGTTCGAGCCCTATGAGCCGCGTTTCCCCGAACGCGTGCGCGATTTCGGCGGCGACATCTTCGCCGCCATTCGGGCCAAGGACATGCTCGTCCACCATCCGTTCGAGAGCTTCGACGTGGTGGTGCAGTTCCTGCGGCAGGCCGCGGCTGATCCCAATGTGGTGGCGATCAAGCAGACGCTCTACCGCACATCAAAGAACTCGCCGATCGTCGCAGCGCTCATCGAGGCGGCGGAGGCAGGCAAGAACGTGACCGCGCTCGTCGAGATCAAGGCGCGCTTCGACGAGGAGAACAACCTCAAGTGGGCTCAGGATCTCGAGCGCGCCGGCGCGTCGATCGTCTACGGCTTCATCGACTACAAGACCCACGCCAAAGTCAGCCTTGTTGTGCGTCGCGAGGCAGACGGCCTGCGCACCTACACACACTTCGGCACCGGAAACTATCACCCGATCACGGCGCGCGTTTACACTGATCTTTCGCTCTTCACCGCTGACCCCGCCTTCGGGCGTGACGCGGGACGCCTGTTCAATTTTGTCACTGGCTACGCCAAGCCCGCGGAACTCGAACGCATCGCGATTTCCCCGATCACGCTGAAGGAAAAGGTGCTCGAACTCATCGCGGCGGAAATTGCGCATGTGAAGGCGGGACGCCCTGGCGGCATCTGGGTGAAGCTCAATTCGCTCGTAGATCCTGTGGTGATCGACGCGCTCTACCGGGCAAGCCAGGAAGGCGTGAAGATCGAACTCGTGATCCGCGGCATTTGCTGTCTCCGTCCGGGCGTGCCGGGCCTGTCGGATAACATTCGCGTCAAGTCGATCGTCGGGCGGTTTCTCGAACACGCGCGCATCGTCTGCTTCGGCGACGGTGTGGCGCTGCCGCATCCCGACGCCAAGGTCTTCATGTCGTCGGCGGACTGGATGCCGCGCAACCTCGATCGCCGCGTCGAGGTCCTGTGCCCGATCCTCAACCCCACGGTGCATCAGCAGGTGCTCGGCCAGATCATGCTCGCCAACCTCAATGACGAGGCGCAGAGCTGGTATATGAACGCCGACGGCTCGTTCACGCGCGTCGACTGCGCGCGCCTGGACGATCCGTTCTCCGCGCACCACTATTTCATGCGCAATCCGAGCCTTTCAGGCCGCGGCCGCGCGCAGAAGGGAGACCTGCCGCCCGCGTTCGATCACGTGGGGCCGCGTTCGCAGGCGCACTGACAGCGTCAGGCGCGCACATGCTGCAACATGAACGCTTTCACTTCTTCGTAGCGGCCGCCGAAGTCGTCGGCGAGAAGAACGAAATCCTGCTTGCCGCCGGTCTGCGCCTGCACGACCGCGCGAGAAGCGTCTGCAAGAGTTTTGAGGAGCGGGTTGAAGCGTCCGAGATATTTATCCGGATCACGCAATGTCACCACGAGCGCCGTCCGGACAACAGGCGCCCCGCGACCGTCCTGGCTCGACAGCAATTCCGACTCTTCAATCCGGACGACGTCCTCCCAGCGGATCATTCCTGGCGAGAGGTCGCCCGGCGCGTAGTAGAATCCCTGCTTCGACAAAACGAACCACGGCCGGCGACGTATGGCGCGCAGCGTGAACGCGACCAGCAGAAAGTGCCCCACGCCGTAGATCAGCCAGAAGGCGAACTTGCCGTCTAACGCAACGGTAGATGGATCGAGGGCAACGAGATCCGGTCGGAAAGCGACCACGTTGAGGCCGACCACGAAGCCCATCATGAGGAAGATGAGCAGGGCGTTGGCTGCGACGCCCTGGTGGGTCAGCTCCAGGATCGGCGCGCCGAACGCACGGCTGTCTGGCCCGCCACGCAGCTCCTGGCGAACAAATTCGAAGAAGAGCGCGATGACGCCGAACCCGACGACGGCGGTCACGGCGATGGCGAAAACATCTCCTGCGGGCGTTATCAGGGCGTCGACGGCGGGCAGCCGCTTCCGTTCACCCGATACGAAGTCAAGCACAAACGCACCCAGGAACACGAGCGCGATCGGCAGGAAGATGAACTGGAAAATGCCGATGATGCGCTGCTGGCGATTGTTCATGGGGCGTGCGCTGCGTTTTGAGTCCGATGGAACATCTAGCGATACTGGGGAGACTGGCGAAAGCCCCGTCGCGGGCCTTCCGCGCCCACGCCTTGCTCCAGACCACCCCCACCGCTAAGTCCCGTGCGTGCGCGAAGCGGCTGTCATCGATGTGGGATCCAACTCGGTGCGCCTTGTGGCCTATCGGCTGGACGGGCGTGCGCTGACGCCGTTTCTCAATGAAAAGGTCATGGCGGGGCTTGGGCGCAATCTCGGGGCGTCGGGCAAACTATCCCCGGAGGGAATCGAGACCGCGCTGAAGGCGCTCTCGCGCTTTGCGCTCATTATAGGGGGGCTGGGCCTAAAGGATGTTTATGCGGTCGCCACCGCCGCGGTGCGGGACGCGAGCGACGGCGCGAGGTTCGCCGAACGCGTACGCAAGGAGACCGGCATTGCGTTGCGGGTGATCGAAGGTGCGGAGGAAGCGCGGCTGTCGGCGATGGGGGTCCTGGCTGGCGCGCCCGAAGCGACAGGCGTCGTGGGCGATCTTGGCGGGTCGAGCCTTGAACTTGTAGAGATCGGCTCGAACGGGCCGGGACGCGGCGAGACATGGCCGCTGGGTCCGTTCTCTATGATGACCGGCGAGCCCTTCGACGCAGACCGCGTGGGGGCCGTCGCCACGGAGTGGCTGAAACAATCCGCAGTGCTGAAGGATTCCGCGCCGGGCAGCGCGTTCCACGCCGTGGGCGGCGCCTGGCGGGCGCTCGGCCGCATTGACATCGCCATGCGCCGCCACCCCATCGCGGTGTTGCACCATCACCAGATGACGCGCGCCGAAGTGCTGCGCGTCGCGGATTTTGTGCGCAAGCAAAGCAAGAAGTCGCTGGAGCGCTTCGAGGACGCAGCCGCCAAGCGCGCGGACTCGCTGCCCTATGCGTCTGTGGTCCTCGAGCGTGTCATGGCGCTTGGCGCCTTCGATCGCGTGGTGCTCTCGTCTTACGGGCTGCGCGAAGGTCTGTTGATCGAGAACCTCGCAACGCAGTTGCGCGCGACGCATCCCCTCGTTGCCGGCGCGGAGGCCTTTGTCGGCGCATCCCCGCGTGCGCGCGTGTTCGGCGAAGCGCTGGAAAGGTGGCTGACGCCGCTCTTTGAGTCGCAGCCGCCGGTGTTCGATCGTGAGCGTGACCGCATCCTGCGCGCCGCCGCCGCCCGGCTCGCCGATCTGGGCGCAGCGCTGCACCCGGAGCAGCGCGGCGAAATCATCTACGACCTCGTACTGCGCGCGCCGTTCGCCGGCATATCGCATGCCGAAAGGGCTTTCCTCGCCGCATCCGTTCATCACCGTGTGACTCGCTCGGCGCCGGACAAGGAAGAGGCGTATCTGCGGCTTCTCAACGAGGATCAGCGCAGGGCCGCTGCGGCGTTGGGCGCCGCGCTGCGCCTTGGCGCCGATCTGAGCGGCCGGGCGGAACCCGTTCTCGATGCGTTCGAACTGAAGCTTGAAAGCGGAAAACTCATACTGAGCGCCGACCGCAGCCACGGCCGGGTCATCACGGAGCAGTCGATCAAACGCCTCGATGTGCTGGCCACGGTGCTGGGCGTGCCGGTGGGCGTTTCTCAAAGCGACTAGAGAGCGCCTCTTGTTCAGCGGCCTGCTAGAGTATCGGAGCAAACTCGATCGCTGTGGCGATCGCATAGGTCGGATAAGGATGCTTTACACGTATGATCCTAGAGTATCCGATCTCGCGATTGCGGCGGCCATTCCGAAAGATCGGCAGCGGCTCTACAGTTCGCGCAGCTTGACCTTGCCGCGCTCTAACGTGAGCCCGATCCGCCCATGCTTCAAAGCGAGCGCGCGTTCGCCGAACACTTCGCGGCGCCAGCCTTTCAGCGTGCGGGTATCGGCGTTGTCGTCCAACGCGATCAGTTCGAGATCGCTTGCCGACCCAATGAGACGCGCGGCGACGCCAATGCTCTCGGCCTCGTGGCGCAGCAGCACCTTGAGCAACTCCACCGTCGCCCCGCCGTTCTGCGGCGGTGGCGGGCCGCGCTCCAGGACGGGCGCATACTCGGCGGCGTTGGTCAACGCGGCATCAAGCGCAGCAGCGAGTTCCTGGCCCATCCGCGAATTGCCGAAGCCGCGCGGCACCGCGCGCAGGCGGTCGAACGCGGCGGCGTTGCGGGGCTTCTGTTCGGCGATCTCGTAGATCGCGTCGTCCTTCAGGATGCGCGCGCGCGGCACATCGCGGCTCTGCGCTTGGCGGTCTCGCCATGCCGCCGCCGCGCGCAACGCCGCGAGATAGTCGACGGTGGTGCGCCGCACCTTGAGGCGCGCCCACGCGTTCTCGGGCTCTGTGTCGTACACGGCGGGATCGGTGAGTGCGGCGTGTTCCTCCGCGACCCACGGCAGTCGACCGGCCTTTTCCAGTTTCTCGCGCATGATCGGGAAGAGATCACGCAGGTGCGTCACGTCGGCGAGGGCGTAAACGAGTTGATCCTCGCTCAGCGGCCGGCGCGCCCAGTCGGTGAAGCGGTGGGATTTGTCCACGCGCCGTTTGAGGAAGTGCTGCACCAGGGCGTCATAGGCGATGGAGTCCCCGAGCCCGCACGCCATCGCACCGATCTGGCTGTCGAACAGAGGCGCCGGCATGATCCCGCCGGAAAGCTTGAAGAAGATTTCGAGATCTTGCCGCGCGGCGTGGAAGACCTTCTCCACGTGCTTGGCGGCCATCACCTCCCAGAAGGGAGCGAGGTCGGCGGGGCTGAGCGCTATGGGGTCGATGACGGCTTCGGCGCCGGGGGCTGCCGCCTGGATCAGGCAGAGCTTCGGCCAGAAGGTCGTCTCGCGCATGAACTCTGTGTCGACGGCGACGAAGGGCGCCTCAAGGAGCTTCGCGCAGAAGGCTGTGAGGGGACCGCCCTCGGTGATCACATCCATGGACGGGGGCCTTAGCCCGCGCCGCCGCCACACTCAACCGCAACAGCTGCGGCGTTCCGCTTGCAACCAGAGCCGATTCCTTGACTTTCCTCGGTCGCGCGTGTGGTTGACGCGCCCGGTTCGCCCTGAAAGCGAACCCGGACGCCCCGCCCATCGCGCTTCCAGAGCCTTCCGGAGCCTTTCCATGCACGCCTATAGGACCCACGACTGCGGCGCTTTGCGCGCCGGCGACGCCGACAAGGCCGTGCGCCTCTCGGGCTGGGTGCACCGCAAGCGCGACCTGGGCGGCGTCCTCTTCGTGGATCTGCGCGACCACTACGGCATCACGCAACTGGTCGCGAACCCCGGTTCGCCGGCGTTCCCGATCTTTGAACGCCTGCGCGCCGAGAGCGTGGTGAAGGTGGACGGAAAGGTCGTCGTGCGTCGTCAGGATACCGTGAACGCCCAACTCGCCACCGGCGAGGTCGAGGTGCGTGTCGACACCGTCGAAGTGCTCAGCGAAGCAAGCGAGCTGCCGCTGCCGGTGTTCGGCGAGCCTGATTACCCGGAAGAGACGCGCCTCAAATACCGCTTCCTCGATCTGCGCCGCGAGACGCTGCACAACCACATCGTCCTGCGCTCAAAGGTGATCTCGTCGCTCCGCAAGCGGATGATCGATCAGGGCTTCACCGAATTTCAGACGCCGATCCTCACCGCATCCTCTCCGGAAGGCGCGCGCGACTTCCTCGTGCCGTCGCGCATGCACCACGGCAAGTTTTACGCGCTCCCGCAGGCGCCGCAGCAGTTCAAGCAGCTGCTCATGGTCGCGGGCTTCGACCGCTACTTCCAGATTGCGCCGTGCTTCCGCGATGAAGATGCGCGCGCGGACCGTTCGCCCGGTGAGTTCTACCAACTCGATTTCGAGATGAGCTTCGTCACGCAAGAAGACGTCTTCACCGCCATCGAGCCAGTGCTCGCGGGCGTCTTCGACGAATTCGGCAAGGGCAAGCGCGCCACCGTCGGCGCCTTTCCGCGCATCAAATATGCGGACTCGATCGCGAAGTACGGCTCCGACAAGCCGGACCTGCGCAACCCTCTCATTCTGCAGGACGTTTCCGAGCATTTCCGCGGCGGCGGCTTCGGCGTCTTCGCGCGCATCCTTGAAGGTCCGAAGAGCGCGGTATGGGCCGCTCCCGCGCCCGGCGGCGGCAACCGCGCCTTCTGCGACAAGATGAATTCCTGGGCGCAAAGCGAAGGCCAACCCGGTCTCGGTTATGTGTTCTGGCGTGAAGGCGAGGAGGGTGGGGCCGGCCCCATCGCCAAGAATATCGGCCCTGAACGCACGACGGCGCTGCGCGAACAGCTCGGCCTTAAGGTCGGCGACGCGGCGTTCTTCATCGCGGGCGATCCAGCCAAGTTCTACAAATTTGCGGGTCTGGCGCGCAACAAGGTCGCCGACGAGCTAAACCTCGCCGACAAGGACCAGTTCGCGTTCTGCTGGATCGTCGACTTCCCGATGTACGAGTGGAGCGAGGAAGAAAAGAAGATCGACTTCTCGCACAACCCGTTCTCGATGCCGAACTTCGACCACGAGACATTCCTCGCGCTCGACAACGCCGACCGCGAGACGATCGAAAACATCACCGCCTTCCAGTACGACATCGTCTGCAACGGCGTGGAATTGTCCTCGGGCGCGATCCGGAACCACAAACCCGACATCATGCTCAAGGCCTTCGAGATCGCCGGCTACGGGCCAGAGGTCGTGGAAGAGAAGTTCGGCGGCATGCTGAACGCCTTCCGCTTCGGCGCGCCGCCGCACGGCGGCTCGGCGCCGGGCATCGACCGCATCGTCATGCTGCTCGCGGGCGTGGACACGATTCGCGACGTCATTGTCTTCCCGCTGAACCAGCAGGCGCAGGACCTGATGATGAACGCGCCGGGCGAAGTGACGCAAAAGCAGCTGCGCGAGCTCGGCATCCGCATTGTGGACGGTCCGAAGGGGTAGGGCCTTTCTCCATCATTCCGAGGCCATCACCTCGCCACTTGCGGCGAGCATTGGCTCCGCAATTGGCTGGCCGGCTTCGGCGATCGGGCGAAAAGCGCGAATGCGATCG
>Ga0247843_1007143_pt1 | contig 14002 bp, 16 predicted proteins | sample LaCruzMarch2017__FD_192420 | JGI IMG/M metagenome (GOLD analysis project Ga0247843, IMG submission 192420) | Freshwater microbial communities from meromictic Lake La Cruz, Castile-La Mancha, Spain - LaCruzMarch2017_8m | ecosystem: Environmental > Aquatic > Freshwater > Lake | place: Spain...
CGCCCCTCGCATGAGGGGCGCGGATTGAAACAAGGGGGTATGGGTTTCCGACGACGCCAAGAAAGTCGCCCCTCGCATGAGGGGCGCGGATTGAAACCACCTGACGGCCGTTCGGGTGCAGCAGCTCGCTGGTCGCCCCTCGCATGAGGGGCGCGGATTGAAACCGGTTACGGCCGATCCGCTCGCCTGTTGGACGAGTCGCCCCTCGCATGAGGGGCGCGGATTGAAACCGATTGGATGGGTGGAGATCATCGCCGTGCTGGGTCGCCCCTCGCATGAGGGGCGCGGATTGAAACAGCAAGTGGATCAGCACCGCGCCTGGCACCGATGGTCGCCCCTCGCATGAGGGGCGCGGATTGAAACACTCCTGGCACGTAGACGAGCGCCTCGGCGACGGTCGCCCCTCGCATGAGGGGCGCGGATTGAAACCGCGAATCAAACGGCTGTGAATGTGCTCGTCGTGTCGCCCCTCGCATGAGGGGCGCGGATTGAAACAGCGCGAGACCGCTGTCGAGGGTGACGTCCACCGTCGCCCCTCGCATGAGGGGCGCGGATTGAAACTCCCCATCCGCACCAACCGGCCGCGCCGGCCAGGTCGCCCCTCGCATGAGGGGCGCGGATTGAAACCCCGACCCGGTGTAGGTCTCAGTGCTGACCGCGGTCGCCCCTCGCATGAGGGGCGCGGATTGAAACACCGTCGCGCGGCTCGCGGTCCTTGATTCGGACGGTCGCCCCTCGCATGAGGGGCGCGGATTGAAACACCTGGTCGATGCTACCTAGGCAATTTTGAATCCGTCGCCCCTCGCATGAGGGGCGCGGATTGAAACACGCCCCACCCCGAGACCGAAAGCCCCGTTAAGGGGTCGCCCCTCGCATGAGGGGCGCGGATTGAAACTACCAAATCACCGATCCGGTGGGCACTGCCGACCGTCGCCCCTCGCATGAGGGGCGCGGATTGAAACTCGTTGCACAAGCGCAACGGCGGCGCATAGTCACGTCGCCCCTCGCATGAGGGGCGCGGATTGAAACTCGAACTCGCGGAAAGCGAGGGCGATCCGCCCTGTCGCCCCTCGCATGAGGGGCGCGGATTGAAACATCCGGCCGAACGCCAGCACCTCGCGATCGACCAGTCGCCCCTCGCATGAGGGGCGCGGATTGAAACCGGTGGCACCGTCAACGGGTCGGCCAACCTCGCCGTCGCCCCTCGCATGAGGGGCGCGGATTGAAACATTAGCGACTTGACCGCGTGGATCGGATTCCAGGTCGCCCCTCGCATGAGGGGCGCGGATTGAAACCGCAAGGACGTCAAAAAGATCCTGGGTCGCGACTGTCGCCCCTCGCATGAGGGGCGCGGATTGAAACAGGCACGGCGAGATCATTTTCTACGTCGCCGGCGTCGCCCCTCGCATGAGGGGCGCGGATTGAAACTCGTACCGCAGGGTCGCGTTCACCGCCTTGAGATGTCGCCCCTCGCATGAGGGGCGCGGATTGAAACGCGTCAGGCGTCGGCGACTCCTCAACCAAGCGGGTCGCCCCTCGCATGAGGGGCGCGGATTGAAACCAACCAATCCAACCACCATGTCATTCGCTGCTAGTCGCCCCTCGCATGAGGGGCGCGGATTGAAACTCCGCAGCGCCCCCGGAGTCGCCGGCCATCGCCGTCGCCCCTCGCATGAGGGGCGCGGATTGAAACATTCGCGACATGCAGCGCCTCGAGCCAACGACCAGTCGCCCCTCGCATGAGGGGCGCGGATTGAAACACGTCGGCAGCGGATTGGACCGCAACCGACTCTAGTCGCCCCTCGCATGAGGGGCGCGGATTGAAACGATCTTCGGGCGTGGCTTTCATGGTGTCTCGCCGGTCGCCCCTCGCATGAGGGGCGCGGATTGAAACGAGACCGAGTCGCTGATGGGACTCGGAGCGAAGGTCGCCCCTCGCATGAGGGGCGCGGATTGAAACATGGCGTCTCGCCGAGTTCGTAGATCTCGATCTCGTCGCCCCTCGCATGAGGGGCGCGGATTGAAACTGGACGACCCGCTGCTCGTTGCCGGATCCGAGCCGTCGCCCCTCGCATGAGGGGCGCGGATTGAAACTAACACCATCACCCTTTGATGAATCCCACCATCGTCGCCCCTCGCATGAGGGGCGCGGATTGAAACTTCTCTACCATCTTCTCTTTGTTGGCTTCGCGGGTCGCCCCTCGCATGAGGGGCGCGGATTGAAACTCGGCGGCCTCCACGGCGAGCTTGCGGTCATCGGTCGCCCCTCGCATGAGGGGCGCGGATTGAAACTCAAAAGCACTTAACAAGGTAGTTGTAGGAACAGTCGCCCCTCGCATGAGGGGCGCGGATTGAAACACTTGCACGGCGCAAGGCGGAAACTATCATGGTAGTCGCCCCTCGCATGAGGGGCGCGGATTGAAACATCTGTCTTGAAATTTGTTTCCCGTTCCCATTCGGGTCGCCCCTCGCATGAGGGGCGCGGATTGAAACACAGTAAATACCACCACCTCACTGGTTGGGATTGTCGCCCCTCGCATGAGGGGCGCGGATTGAAACGCGCTGCATCGAATGCTCGGCATCTGCGTGATCGTCGCCCCTCGCATGAGGGGCGCGGATTGAAACTGCAATTTGGTTCATCAATCAATCCCTTGGCGCGTCGCCCCTCGCATGAGGGGCGCGGATTGAAACGGTTTCGTTATTCATGGGGTTGGTTAGGAAATTGGTCGCCCCTCGCATGAGGGGCGCGGATTGAAACGTTGAGGATGCAGCGGATCCGATGGAGACTGGCAGGTCGCCCCTCGCATGAGGGGCGCGGATTGAAACACGGCAACTGGGTGATCGAGGCCGTGAATGACAGTCGCCCCTCGCATGAGGGGCGCGGATTGAAACGCGCCACCCGAGAGGACGGTGACGGTCGAAGTGAGTCGCCCCTCGCATGAGGGGCGCGGATTGAAACACCCGGGTGTCGCGAAGGCATACGGCACGGTTTCGTCGCCCCTCGCATGAGGGGCGCGGATTGAAACATATCCGATACATTGCACGATTGCCTTAAATCCAGTCGCCCCTCGCATGAGGGGCGCGGATTGAAACGTTTGTTGTTTGTTGTTTGGTTTGCTTAGCGCAAGTCGCCCCTCGCATGAGGGGCGCGGATTGAAACGTCGATGATCGGTTGCATCACCTCCGCGGATTCCGTCGCCCCTCGCATGAGGGGCGCGGATTGAAACACTTCATTGCTGGCGTCAGCTTTCGAGGCGATGGGTCGCCCCTCGCATGAGGGGCGCGGATTGAAACCGGGTCTTTTGCTCTCAGCGGGTTAAGTGCGGGTCGCCCCTCGCATGAGGGGCGCGGATTGAAACAGCCCGCCCGTGGATTTATTTTCGCGGGCGAACGTCGCCCCTCGCATGAGGGGCGCGGATTGAAACAATCTCAACCAGCAGTTCACTTCGCCGGCGCTCGGGTCGCCCCTCGCATGAGGGGCGCGGATTGAAACCAACCGAAAACCAACCATGAGCACCACCACTGCGTCGCCCCTCGCATGAGGGGCGCGGATTGAAACACCCCCCACCCCGAGACCGAAAGCCCCGTGAAGGGTCGCCCCTCGCATGAGGGGCGCGGATTGAAACATAGTAAGAGAGACAAACCCGACAGTTTCAAGGTGTCGCCCCTCGCATGAGGGGCGCGGATTGAAACTGCGAAGCCATCGACCGCGCCGAACGGATCGCACGTCGCCCCTCGCATGAGGGGCGCGGATTGAAACTTGGCAGGCGGTTTGCCCGCCTTTGGCACGTCGAGTCGCCCCTCGCATGAGGGGCGCGGATTGAAACATAATTAAAAATTGCGCGGATTACCCGCCGCGCAGTCGCCCCTCGCATGAGGGGCGCGGATTGAAACAAAGCTCAAGCTCAATCCCAATCCTAAACCATCGTCGCCCCTCGCATGAGGGGCGCGGATTGAAACGACGAGTTGCAGGCTGCAATCAAGACTCTCTGAGTCGCCCCTCGCATGAGGGGCGCGGATTGAAACGCCGGCTCGACTCGTTCAGACCCGCACTCATCATGTCGCCCCTCGCATGAGGGGCGCGGATTGAAACTGATCGCACCTCCCCATAGCGGCCCGCCGGTTACGTCGCCCCTCGCATGAGGGGCGCGGATTGAAACCGTGCGCGTTTCAGCGCATCCAGCGTCACCTTGGTCGCCCCTCGCATGAGGGGCGCGGATTGAAACAGGCCGTCGGAGCCGGATGTCTGGACGAGCGGCGGTCGCCCCTCGCATGAGGGGCGCGGATTGAAACTCATCGCTGTGATTTCATCCTAGGCATCCTATGTCGCCCCTCGCATGAGGGGCGCGGATTGAAACCCCAGGCGAGGCAATTTGAACGGCACCGCCTGCGGTCGCCCCTCGCATGAGGGGCGCGGATTGAAACTTCAGGCTGGCGAGGTAGCCGTTCACGGATTCCGTCGCCCCTCGCATGAGGGGCGCGGATTGAAACGCGTTCGTGCCGTAGAGGCCGGCGCGGTCGATCGTCGCCCCTCGCATGAGGGGCGCGGATTGAAACGTTGATGTCGAGCAGCACCCGACGTTGCCGGCGGGTCGCCCCTCGCATGAGGGGCGCGGATTGAAACAGCCACATCGGCATCGCGATCAGCGAACCAGACGTCGCCCCTCGCATGAGGGGCGCGGATTGAAACGCGCTGGCCCGCGAACATCGGCCTCGCCGGGTCCGTCGCCCCTCGCATGAGGGGCGCGGATTGAAACCGGGCTATCCGCCGACGCCGACCTGGCCGCGGACGGTCGCCCCTCGCATGAGGGGCGCGGATTGAAACGGACAAGTCGGAGGCTCCCTGATGGACCTGGCCGGTCGCCCCTCGCATGAGGGGCGCGGATTGAAACTTCACAAGCACGGGATCGTTGACCCATCCCTTGGTCGCCCCTCGCATGAGGGGCGCGGATTGAAACCAACACCATCACCCTTTGATGAATCCCACCATCGGTCGCCCCTCGCATGAGGGGCGCGGATTGAAACCGCCGCTGCCAAGTTGAGAGCCTGCACGCCGAGGGTCGCCCCTCGCATGAGGGGCGCGGATTGAAACACGGCAAACGCGCCGTTGTTCGGGACACTGGCGAGTCGCCCCTCGCATGAGGGGCGCGGATTGAAACTGCGCGGAAAGCAGGTTGGAAGCGAGGCTGGCAGTCGCCCCTCGCATGAGGGGCGCGGATTGAAACATCAACATGGGGGTGCAGAAAAGCCGCGACAATGTCGCCCCTCGCATGAGGGGCGCGGATTGAAACCCCAGCGGCGATTGACCAGACTACAAGTGGCAGCGTCGCCCCTCGCATGAGGGGCGCGGATTGAAACTCGACGAGCGCGCCGATCTCCTTCGCGGCCTGCTGTCGCCCCTCGCATGAGGGGCGCGGATTGAAACTTGCCGACGTGCACCTTCGTCTTCTGCCACGACTGTCGCCCCTCGCATGAGGGGCGCGGATTGAAACCCGTAGACCGGCTTGCCGTCGATCTCCCTGAACGGTCGCCCCTCGCATGAGGGGCGCGGATTGAAACAGGGCGTCGCGGGTTTCGTTCCGCTCGCCGAACTGGTCGCCCCTCGCATGAGGGGCGCGGATTGAAACAAAATGCTGCTCGGCGAACTGATGACGACCATCGAGTCGCCCCTCGCATGAGGGGCGCGGATTGAAACATGCGCTACACCGGTCGCCCGCACGAGTATTCGGGTCGCCCCTCGCATGAGGGGCGCGGATTGAAACTTGCTCAAGCTTAAGGAGATGGCAGACGATGATGGTCGCCCCTCGCATGAGGGGCGCGGATTGAAACATAGATTTCGCGCCCTCTTCAGCGCATCCAGCGTGTCGCCCCTCGCATGAGGGGCGCGGATTGAAACTGGCGATCCTCGATCACCAGTAACCCCGACGCGGGTCGCCCCTCGCATGAGGGGCGCGGATTGAAACTTCGCCGCGGCAGCGTCTTCGCCGATCCACTCAGGTCGCCCCTCGCATGAGGGGCGCGGATTGAAACACCGTCACGATCCCGGTCAACGAGCGCCGGCCGCGTCGCCCCTCGCATGAGGGGCGCGGATTGAAACTCCATGACGCTGCCCGGGTTCAAGGAATGGATTCGTCGCCCCTCGCATGAGGGGCGCGGATTGAAACAGCCTGGCGACGCGCAGCTTCGGCCCGTGCCTCAGGTCGCCCCTCGCATGAGGGGCGCGGATTGAAACGGCGAAGAACGGGCCGATTGCGCCGAGAGTCGCGTCGCCCCTCGCATGAGGGGCGCGGATTGAAACACGACAAACGCCCCTCTGTTCGTCGTGCAAGGGGTCGCCCCTCGCATGAGGGGCGCGGATTGAAACTTGGCGTCCACCGCGGTGAGCAGCATCTCGCGGGTCGCCCCTCGCATGAGGGGCGCGGATTGAAACCGGCCACCGTCCGGTGGCCTCCGCTCAGTATGGTCGCCCCTCGCATGAGGGGCGCGGATTGAAACACCTCGTGGATGCGATAGCCGACCGAAACGTTGGTCGCCCCTCGCATGAGGGGCGCGGATTGAAACACCCACGCGTTGATCACAAGCGGATTGGATGCTCGTCGCCCCTCGCATGAGGGGCGCGGATTGAAACAACAGGCGCTGCAATTCACGATTCCCATCGGACGTCGCCCCTCGCATGAGGGGCGCGGATTGAAACTTGAGGTCGACGATCACGCCGCCGGCCGTCACAGGTCGCCCCTCGCATGAGGGGCGCGGATTGAAACGATATATTCTTCTTGCTCACGGACGCCGGCGAAGGTCGCCCCTCGCATGAGGGGCGCGGATTGAAACGGCGAAGAGTCGCTCATCCAGTTCGATGCCGTCGGTCGCCCCTCGCATGAGGGGCGCGGATTGAAACATGTCATCCAAGAAGGTCAACATCCAGATCGACACGTCGCCCCTCGCATGAGGGGCGCGGATTGAAACATGGGGATGGCCGGCGACTCCGCGAGCGCTGCGGGTCGCCCCTCGCATGAGGGGCGCGGATTGAAACCGGCCAACACCCGCCGCTACGTCCGCATCGCGCAGTCGCCCCTCGCATGAGGGGCGCGGATTGAAACACCCCGCCCGGGGCGCAGCGGCACGCCTACGCCAGTCGCCCCTCGCATGAGGGGCGCGGATTGAAACCGCGGTGGAGGCGAGACATCCATGCGTGTTCCTGTCGCCCCTCGCATGAGGGGCGCGGATTGAAACGATTCCGTCGAGTATTACTACGGCGACGGAGCAGGTCGCCCCTCGCATGAGGGGCGCGGATTGAAACGCCGCAATCGCACCCACCGCGATGAGAGCGCCCGGTCGCCCCTCGCATGAGGGGCGCGGATTGAAACTTTACCGCGGCAACACCGATCGAGGCGAAGAGGAGTCGCCCCTCGCATGAGGGGCGCGGATTGAAACCGATGGCTCTCGTTCGGGAAGCCACGCCCGCTCTGTCGCCCCTCGCATGAGGGGCGCGGATTGAAACGACCGAATCCACCATTTTGTCGACAGCTACCTCGAGTCGCCCCTCGCATGAGGGGCGCGGATTGAAACGGCCACGGCGAGATCACCTTCCACGTCGCCGGCGTCGCCCCTCGCATGAGGGGCGCGGATTGAAACGCCACGCTCCAGCTCTTGCCGGAGCCGCTCGGGCGTCGCCCCTCGCATGAGGGGCGCGGATTGAAACGCCTGCTGGGTCATGCCGGCGAAGAGAAGCACGGTCGCCCCTCGCATGAGGGGCGCGGATTGAAACAACCAGCCGGTCGAGTTCGTCGTTGCCGAGGCGGGTCGCCCCTCGCATGAGGGGCGCGGATTGAAACTGCTGCCACGCGCCGGCGCTGATTTGCCCGGAAGTCGCCCCTCGCATGAGGGGCGCGGATTGAAACATGCCCTCGACGAGCTGCGCCCGACTCCAGCCCTGTCGCCCCTCGCATGAGGGGCGCGGATTGAAACCACTCGTGGCCTTCGCGACGGCCCGCGGGCAGCCGTCGCCCCTCGCATGAGGGGCGCGGATTGAAACACCGCGGAGTCCCAATCCGCCCCCGACTTCGAGGTCGCCCCTCGCATGAGGGGCGCGGATTGAAACGATCTGGGCAGTGGTGCGGGTGGCGGTCATGGTGTCGCCCCTCGCATGAGGGGCGCGGATTGAAACAAGAGCGCAGACTGGCAGGCCGTCGCACCGGCGAGTCGCCCCTCGCATGAGGGGCGCGGATTGAAACCCGCAAGGGCACCGTGAAGGGCACGAGTTCAAGGGTCGCCCCTCGCATGAGGGGCGCGGATTGAAACAACCGCAACCAGCAAGACCTCAACTTCACCTCGAGTCGCCCCTCGCATGAGGGGCGCGGATTGAAACGATTAACGCCGAACTTTACGTCGCGACCGGCGGCGTCGCCCCTCGCATGAGGGGCGCGGATTGAAACGTCAGGGTCAGCGCGACGCCGCCCTTGGAGTACAGTCGCCCCTCGCATGAGGGGCGCGGATTGAAACCAACAGAGCTGGCAATGCGGACGCCCAGAATAACGTCGCCCCTCGCATGAGGGGCGCGGATTGAAACTGGCGATGGAAGACCGGACGCTTCAGCCCTCGGGGTCGCCCCTCGCATGAGGGGCGCGGATTGAAACCGATCGGCGTCCCTCTCGTCCTCGCGCTTGTCGGTCGCCCCTCGCATGAGGGGCGCGGATTGAAACTCGGCGTGACGGCCACGCCCGAGCGGCTCGACGGTCGCCCCTCGCATGAGGGGCGCGGATTGAAACTGACGCCAGCGACTCCATCAGGCCCGCTTCGCCTGTCGCCCCTCGCATGAGGGGCGCGGATTGAAACAGTCCCGCCGGCCCCTGCTCGTCCGCGAACGCGGGTCGCCCCTCGCATGAGGGGCGCGGATTGAAACTAGATCGAACTCCGCTGATTACGTTGTTCGAGGGTCGCCCCTCGCATGAGGGGCGCGGATTGAAACAAACAAGCCCGCCGATGTCACGATCCGAGATGGGTCGCCCCTCGCATGAGGGGCGCGGATTGAAACCTGACTATCCCGGTCGACCCGCGGGCGCACGGGGTCGCCCCTCGCATGAGGGGCGCGGATTGAAACTCAACTGGATGCTGGAGGGCTTGCTGATGCTGGTCGCCCCTCGCATGAGGGGCGCGGATTGAAACACAAGGGATGCCGTGTAACTGTTCGGTTGCGCCAGTCGCCCCTCGCATGAGGGGCGCGGATTGAAACGCTCCACCTGGCGCAACCATGAGCCGGTCGATCGTCGCCCCTCGCATGAGGGGCGCGGATTGAAACAGCACCTTTCCCATACCCCATGATCACCACCACGTCGCCCCTCGCATGAGGGGCGCGGATTGAAACTTCCCCGACCTTCCTGATCTCGAAAGACGGAAGTCGCCCCTCGCATGAGGGGCGCGGATTGAAACTGCGGCCTGCAAGAGATAGTGACCGGCTTCGGCGTCGCCCCTCGCATGAGGGGCGCGGATTGAAACACCGGCATTCTTCCAGGTGTCCCAACTGAGTCGGTCGCCCCTCGCATGAGGGGCGCGGATTGAAACATCAGTAAGATCAACCGTGCGGAGGGAATCGCCGGTCGCCCCTCGCATGAGGGGCGCGGATTGAAACAGGTTAACGACGCCGCCAGCAACATACTGAGCGGGTCGCCCCTCGCATGAGGGGCGCGGATTGAAACTACGACAGCCACCACAAGGACCGCAGCCTCTAGTCGCCCCTCGCATGAGGGGCGCGGATTGAAACTTCGACAGCCACCACAAGGACCGCAGCCTCTAGTCGCCCCTCGCATGAGGGGCGCGGATTGAAACGACATCCCTCTGGTCCTCCACAAGGACTGGGATCGTCGCCCCTCGCATGAGGGGCGCGGATTGAAACAAGCTCGATGTCGGGGCGTTTCCAGGGCTCGCCAGTCGCCCCTCGCATGAGGGGCGCGGATTGAAACTCGTCGTTGTCGATCTCCTCGGCCCTGAAGCCGGGTCGCCCCTCGCATGAGGGGCGCGGATTGAAACAAAATTTTCGAGCCCGTCGAAGATCGCGTTGATGGTCGCCCCTCGCATGAGGGGCGCGGATTGAAACAGGTTTTCCCCGTAGCGCGCGACCGCGATCACCGTCGCCCCTCGCATGAGGGGCGCGGATTGAAACATCGTGGACGAGGTGAACGTCGAAGGGCCGCCCGGTCGCCCCTCGCATGAGGGGCGCGGATTGAAACAGTGGTGGCTCCCTGCACGTGGATCGCGGAGTCCGTCGCCCCTCGCATGAGGGGCGCGGATTGAAACACCGTCACGGCGGAAGGGGTGGGCTGGCACCAACGTCGCCCCTCGCATGAGGGGCGCGGATTGAAACGCAGCGGCGGGGTGTGCATGGACGGAGTCGCGGAGTCGCCCCTCGCATGAGGGGCGCGGATTGAAACACCGTGGATTCGTTGAAGACGATCGTCGGGCGGAGTCGCCCCTCGCATGAGGGGCGCGGATTGAAACTCGGTGTGACGGCCACGCCCGAGCGGCTCGACGGGTCGCCCCTCGCATGAGGGGCGCGGATTGAAACATGGCCTCGACGAGCTGCGCCCGACTCCAGCCCGTCGCCCCTCGCATGAGGGGCGCGGATTGAAACACCTGGCCAACTGCATGCTCCGCTTCGACGGCGGTCGCCCCTCGCATGAGGGGCGCGGATTGAAACTCGCCCTCGACGATGAGGACACCGGCAGCGGGAGTCGCCCCTCGCATGAGGGGCGCGGATTGAAACTCGATCTCAAGGTCTTGCTTCTCGGCAAAGGTCCGTCGCCCCTCGCATGAGGGGCGCGGATTGAAACTCGCTTACCTCCTTGATCGTCTCAGCCAGAAACGTCGCCCCTCGCATGAGGGGCGCGGATTGAAACGCGACGGCCTGCTGGCAGCCACTCGGAGACGAGGGTCGCCCCTCGCATGAGGGGCGCGGATTGAAACTGCGCGTCGGTGGCGTGCCCACGCTCGCCCTTGTCGCCCCTCGCATGAGGGGCGCGGATTGAAACATCCTCTCCGCTCGCGTGGAGGTGGACAAGGCAGGTCGCCCCTCGCATGAGGGGCGCGGATTGAAACCAGACGTGCTTGGCCCAGACCTCCGGCGAGCGATAGTCGCCCCTCGCATGAGGGGCGCGGATTGAAACAATGGCGATGACCGCAAGCTCGCCGTGGAGGCGTCGCCCCTCGCATGAGGGGCGCGGATTGAAACGGGCTGTCTCAGATCGAGTCCGCTGCCACCGCCGGTCGCCCCTCGCATGAGGGGCGCGGATTGAAACACCCTGGCGACTACGCGGTCAACACATCGACGCAGTCGCCCCTCGCATGAGGGGCGCGGATTGAAACATCGCCCAGACAAAGCCGCTCAACACCTCGACGGTCGCCCCTCGCATGAGGGGCGCGGATTGAAACAAACTCTCAACGGCGTGATCGGCACGAACATGACGTCGCCCCTCGCATGAGGGGCGCGGATTGAAACAAGTCGTCGGAGCCGGATGTCTGGACGAGCGGCGTCGCCCCTCGCATGAGGGGCGCGGATTGAAACAATCGGCAGCCGGTGGACAGCGTCACCAGTCATCGTCGCCCCTCGCATGAGGGGCGCGGATTGAAACAGGCGCATCGCGCTGAGGTGGACGCCGCCGCCGAAGTCGCCCCTCGCATGAGGGGCGCGGATTGAAACAGCTCGGTGCCGGTTGCGGCAGCAGCCGAGCCGCGTCGCCCCTCGCATGAGGGGCGCGGATTGAAACACCTGCAAGGACGAAGAGGGCGACCCGGTCGATCGTCGCCCCTCGCATGAGGGGCGCGGATTGAAACGACTCGTCGCAGACGTTCGCAAGCCTGGCACTCGGTCGCCCCTCGCATGAGGGGCGCGGATTGAAACACGATGACCTTCGACCCTGGCACCGGCGACGCCGGTCGCCCCTCGCATGAGGGGCGCGGATTGAAACAACCTGTCCCGCCGAACCGGGATGTCTGCGGTGGTCGCCCCTCGCATGAGGGGCGCGGATTGAAACTCGCCCTCGACGATCAGCACGCCGGCCGAGGAATGTCGCCCCTCGCATGAGGGGCGCGGATTGAAACAAGCCGAGAACGTCAAGGCCCAGGTCGGCGGGCGTCGCCCCTCGCATGAGGGGCGCGGATTGAAACAACCTGACCGCCGTCCGAGTTCAGCAGCTCGCGGGTCGCCCCTCGCATGAGGGGCGCGGATTGAAACTCACAAGGTGGAGTGTTTAGCGGTTCTTCCAAAGGGTCGCCCCTCGCATGAGGGGCGCGGATTGAAACATGCCAAGCGCCTTTCTGGCGAGCCGGAATAGGTCGCCCCTCGCATGAGGGGCGCGGATTGAAACCTCCCATTCCAGCGACAATCTCCATGTGTGCCGGTCGCCCCTCGCATGAGGGGCGCGGATTGAAACGACGAAGTGGATGCCTCCGTGCCGGGTGCCTTGGTCGCCCCTCGCAAGAGGGGCGTGGATTGGCGGATTGGCACTTCGTGTGGCTCAAGATCCCTGCGTAGTCGGATGACCGGCGTGTGGTGGGTCCCCCGGAGATCAAGAACGAGAGTCGCGACGCTCCCCTGGGGGACGGGAGGGGAGAAGTCCCCTTGAGGGGATTTAGGGGTAGGAAGGAAGCGGTCGAGCTGGCTTCAGCTCGGCGGGGTTTGGGGCGGCAGCCCCATCCGCACCAGCCGTTGCTGCGCAGAAAGAGAGACGAGCTTGACGGGAGAAATTCTCCGGATTGGCTGAAACTGACCCTGAGCGGGTGTTATTTTAGGATGGATGGCAATGATAGGCGGACAAACCGCCGAGGCCTTGGAGAACTCCGAGATTCGGCTCTCCGCAGCCCCGGCGGGGTCACGCAAGGTCGGCCTCCTTTACCCGGTTCCATTTGCTGTGGGGTTGCCGGATGGTTGGAGACAGTTGGGTCTTCCAGTCGCTTCGATTAGCCAAGAGGCTGTGCGAGCGGCTGGAAGACGCCCTCCCGGCGGTGGCCGCGCTCGCGACCGGCGCGCAGGTTGGATTCCCAATCGGGCCGGATGCCATCGAGCAGGCGGCGGATCACATCCTCGCCGAAATACTGGATGAGGTCGGCGGCGATCCGTCGTTTCAGATTCAGCGCGGCGCTGTCCTTGAGGCCGCAGCGCTGGCCTGCCTCGCGCATGGTGCCCCCTTCAATAAGGACGAGGATGGCGGTGCGGTGGCGCGGCGGGCTTGCTTCGAGGAACGACTGCCAGTCGATGTTGCGGGCGGCTTCCTCGGCAGGATCGGTTTCCTGGCCGTGATAGCAGTTGGGAGCCACCAAGTCGTGTAGAGTCCCGACCTCGCCGCATTCCATTTCGATCTCGTCATCCAGCCAGTCGAAGCGCGACTTGCCGTCGATCTGGCAACCGGGCGACATCACGTCGGATCGACCGCTGTAGTAGCTGCGGCGACCGCTGCGAGCGGCCTTTGCTGCGTAGAAACACACGTTGCCAGCGCTGATCGTCTTTCCGGCGGCTTCGGCCGATTCCATCATCCGGGCCGCCATCAGGGTGGCGTCCTGAACGATCTCCTCGTCGTCCTCGTGGCCGATCTTGGGAATGGTTAATGTCGCTTTGCGCAAGCGAGGATAGACTTCGTGTTCCAGCATTTCACTATTTCTAGGGCTCATTGTATTAGCTTGTGGTTGGTTATCAGTTGGTTTGCTTGTGGCGGCGGGCGGTTGTCAGACCGCGGAAAACGAAAAAGCCCCGCGAGTGCGGGGCTGATTAGGCGAGGTCGGGGTGATGTTGGGTGGGGGCGGGGGATTGCCTCAGGTGCCAGTGGGCTATTGTCGGAGCGCAGGGGCGTGGCCGGGCTCGCTGGCGATCTGCCAGGGACCGTCTGGGCCAGGGGGAATTTTTCTTTCCGTTAGAATGTTAGAATTCCGTCGGTCTGGCTGACAGACATTTGATAGGCGAATCCGATCTCCTTGGCAAGGACGGGCTGTTCTCCCGCGCTGGGAAGGTCCGGCGGAG
>Ga0247843_1007144_pt1 | contig 14001 bp, 12 predicted proteins | sample LaCruzMarch2017__FD_192420 | JGI IMG/M metagenome (GOLD analysis project Ga0247843, IMG submission 192420) | Freshwater microbial communities from meromictic Lake La Cruz, Castile-La Mancha, Spain - LaCruzMarch2017_8m | ecosystem: Environmental > Aquatic > Freshwater > Lake | place: Spain...
ATGATATATCAAAATTACAACTAAGTTCAGTTCGTAGGCAGATTGGTATCGTCCCCCAAGATGGTTTACTTTTTGAGGGAACAATTCGAGATAACATTTCTCTTACTTTTCCCGATGCCAGCAGCGATGAGATAGTTGTTGCTGCCAAGGTTGCCTGTGCCCATGATTTTATTATGGAATTACCACAGGGTTATGCCACTAGAGTTGGAGAGCGAGGTGCAGGTTTGTCCGGTGGACAACGCCAACGTATTTCTATAGCAAGGTCAGTTTTGCAAAAACCCCAACTTCTTATCCTTGATGAAGCCACCAGCGCCCTCGATTACTTAACAGAACGCCAAGTGTGTAATAATTTGAAAACTTTTTTTGAGGGTTCCACTGTTTTCTTTATCACCCATCGCCTCAGTACTATTAGATCATCTGATCAAATTCTTATGTTAGAAGCAGGATCTCTAGTTGAAATGGGTACCCATAAGGAACTCATCGAACTTCAGGGTAGATACTTCGCCCTTTATTCTCAGCAGGAGTCTGATATAATTTAATCATGAAGGATACTCTTGAAAATAAAACCGAGGAGCTTTCCAGCTCCACCCCTGATTTAGAACCCCAGGTATGGGAGGGCAGTTCAGCCTATGTTGATCAGGGTAGGCATTGGTCGTCTGCATTAATTTGGATTACCTGTGCTCTTATTGGATCAACAATTATTTGGGCTTTTCTTGCACGTATTGATCAAACAATTTCCGTACGCGGTAGGTTGCAACCTACCGGCAGTGTGAAACGTGTTGAGTCCCCTAGCGCCGGTGTTATAAGCCGTGTTTTTGTAAAGGATGGCCAAGTGGTTTCTGCCGGTGAATCATTATTTGATGTTGAGGCCAAGGGTCTTGTTAGTAGAAGGCAGGCAATCATATCAACATTACAAATTTTACAATTGCAGTCCAATTCCATTAATGATTTGCTAAATACGGGTGGAGATCCATCTCGTTTTCCGCCTTTACCTTTAATTCCCAAAGTTAAAGATCCAGTTCTTCTTAATCAGTTGCTTTCTGCGCGTCAGCAAGCCCAGCAGTTGCGTTCTCAGCTAGCGCAGCTCTCCACTAGATTGGCCAGCCGCGCGGAAACGCTCAACTTGCAAGAACGCATATCTAAGGATATTGGCTTTTTATATAAGTCTGGTGGTGTTGCACGCAATCAATATCTCCAGCAGCTCAATCAGATTCAGGAAACTCGTTCAGAAGTAGCTAATCTCGAACAGGAGCGCGAACGCATTATTGGTCAAGCGGCAGGTCAACTTACTGAACTTAATAGGCAAATTATTGGCCTTAAATCAGAGCTTGTTGCCCTCAGGGAAACCCTTAGCTATCGCACCGTAAGAGCACCATTTAATGGCAAGGTTTTTGATTTAACTATTGGTCAGAAAGCAGTTGTAAATTCACAACAACTAGTTCTTAAATTAGTGCCTGCAAATAATTTAATGGCGAAGGTTGATATATCTAATATTGATATTGGTTTTATCCAGGTTGGCCTGCCAGTTACCATAGCTGTTGATTCTTTCCCTGTAGGTGAATTTGGTTATATAAAAGGTTCACTCCTCTCAATTGGTTCTGATGCACTTCCCCCAGATCAAACACATCCCAATTGGTATTTTCCTGCCAGTGTGAGCCTTGATCAGCAACGGGTTGAATTTGGTAACCGTAAACTTAACTTGCAAAGTGGTATGTCTGTTAGTGCAAATATTAAACTTCGATCTCGGCCTGTAATCACCCTAGTCACCGATATGTTTACAAAACAAATGGATGGGCTTAAACGCTTTAGGTAGTTCCTACTTCTTCCTTGCCAATACTCTTTTATATAATTTTTCTGTGGCATCTACAGTTTGCTCCCAGTTAAATTTTTCTAAAATTTTTCTTTTCATTTTGATTGTTTTCTCCGAGTTTCTGCCTGCCTCTAGTGCTGCATCAATACTTTCATTTATAGACTCTGGATCCGCTGGATCGGCATACCAAGCTTCACCTTCAAGATATTCCAATTCATGTCCGAAGGTACTTGCTACTAAAGGTGTTCCACTCAGTGCTGCTTCAAGGCTTACTAAACCACATGTTTCCATCCAGCTTGCTAATATATGCACGCTCGCTGCTGCATAAGCAGATGCAAGTAGCTCCTGATCAATATGCTCTATAACAATTAGATTGTCTCCCCCTATTGATTTGCATAAATCTGTGTAGCTAGGCCAATGTTTTCCACTTCCTATAAATACCATCGGGATATTTTTATTCCTTAAAGCCCAGCACACCATCGCTTGGTTTTTAGCCGGTTCAATTCTGCCTGCTTGCATCACAAACGGTACACTAATTCCACTGTAGGCCCTGAATTTATCTGGGCTTGCATCCAAAAAGATTCTTGGATCAACACCGTAATGTGCAATCTCAAAAGTATTATCATACCAATTTAGGTCTGATCTGATTGCTTGTAGTTCAAGCAAGCTATTTGGCAGAAGGCCATCAACCTCCTTAAGTAGATTGCTAATTAATTCAGTTGAGTTGCCATCTTCAGTTGTGTAGCCGTTTGAATGAAAGCTTATTCCGTCGTTCACCACAACTAATTTGCGTTTTTTCAAATTTTCTAGCAAATTCATTGAATTATTGTCATAACTATTTGTTGCCTGTGCTAGCACTGAAGAACTTCCCCTGCTTCCCCAATAGGCTCTTTTTAATGATATCCATATGGGTGATACAACAATTGGAATATTTGCTTGCTTGCAGCATCTAATTTGTGATTCAAATGAGTGTTGAACCCTGCAATTAAATATATGCACTAGATCGTAGCCTTCTGCCCTTGGTTGGTCGCTATTTACTTCATCAACTACGTGGCCCCTTTGCCTTAATCGTTTGCCTGTTTCCCTAATTTGCACACCATCACCTCCGCCCCATTCAGCAGCTGTTCCATGGTTCACAAGTAAAATCTTCACTATTTTTTGATCCAAAATTGTTCTTCAATTTTAATCTTTCTCTCAATCGTTTGTCAATTATGTATCGTTTTTCCCATATTTCACCTAGCAACCACATCCTCCAGTGTAATTGGTTATTGAGCGTCCAGCCATTATTCAATTGATACCAAGCTTTTTTTATTAGCTTTATACGCAGCATATGATTAGTGGATACTTCCTTCGCCTTAGTTGCAATGTCTTCTAAGGAATCTACCCATATCCCCGTATCTTTACCTAGCTGCTTTTTATATAGAGCTGGTCCTCCTATAACTGCTACAGATTCAGCTGCGCACTCTTGCCATTTAAGAACTGTTTTGCAATTGTTTGGTTTATTGTTTTCTAATGGTGCCAGGGCAATATGACATGTGCTTAGTAGAAGTCTATACGCTTGGTAATCTAGAATTTCGTATGTCTGAATATTTGCTCCAGTTATCTCGTTTTGAAGATCTTTTTGTCCTACCATAACCAGTTGCACTGACTGATCTTTCCCTAGCCATTCTTTAAGCTCTGTTCTTATAACAGCATTTTCTTTATTCCTATTTAAATTGCCAATGAAGATTCGCAGCCTATTGTGTTGGTTGAATTCTGCACTGTGTTTTGTGATATTTAATTTTCTTATTATTTCTATTCCGTTCTCCAGTGTTATGCAGTGGGGATTGAACCTATTCAGATATTCTGCTAATTCTGTGTTTGATGTTATAATGCAATGATTATATTTAAGTGCTGCCATCTTCTGATTATTCATTTCTTCTACTATTGTTTCAGGCAGAAGTTCTGGGTGATCGTCCCAATCAATCAATAGAATGCATCCCCTCTTCCTTAGCCACTCCAGGTGCTCCAGCATGCGCCCTTCACTACTTGGCAATGGGCGTTGCCAAATAACTACACTATTTGGCCGGATACATTCCTGGAATCTAAACGGTCTTTCGTGTATTCTGCAATCAATACCCAATCTCTGTATGGCTTCAAACGGTTGCCTTATCCTTACGCAGTCATGGGGGCCTGGGCTATTTACTAAAACCTCGATTCTAAGTTTCATATATTGCAACGGCTGTATGTTTATATGCCCTAGCTTATCATGAGAAAAGCTCTTGTATCATTATGTGTTGGCAATACTTATGTTGCTCAGTTGCATAAGGTTATGCCTGGCTGGAGGAACTGGTGTGCAGCTCATAATTATGATTTAATTTTGTTTGATGAACCTCTCGATGCCTCTCCGTTAGCAAATTCCCGTTCTTTCGCCTGGCAAAAGCTTTTAGCGATGTCGTCTCCAAAACTAAGGAGCTATGGGCAAGCCCTATGGCTGGATACTGATATTCTAATCAATCCATGCGCACCAAATCCCCTGTTAGATAGCGATATCACTAAGGTTTTTATCGCAAGAGATATGGCTTCTCCCTTGAGTTTTGAACCTACCTGGTTGAAAAGTTTATGGAGTAATATTCTACATTTTTCACTTTTACGGTCTCAGCCTAATAATTCATTTTTATTAAATTCCACTTCAAAGCATCTTTTTAGTTATTATGATCTTTGGGGCTTTAGTGCTAGAAATCGTGTTCTCTATAACACTGGTGTTATAGGCTTTTCTCCTCTTTACCATGCCTCTCTCTTTGAACAGATTTATTATCGCTGGTATGATGGCGGCTCTGGCGCTCTCCATGAAATGATTCCCCTGAATCTCGAGATCACTCAAAGGGGTTTGATTTCTGAAATTGATTCTAAATTTAATTATCTTGCTGGTGTTTTACATGCTGCCTGGAGCTCAGAGCCTCTTTTACTTCAGGAATGGTTGAATTTGGGGCCCGATCCTTTAACAGCTAATAATTTTATCAAGCACCTTTTCAATACTAGCTATTTTCTGCATTTTGCTGGTGCCCATAAATTGATGAGTGATTTCCATCCCCATGGCATCTGAATTTCTTAATCGTTATGCAGGCGAATCTTTAGGCAATTCCCCCCATATCGTTGTTTTAGGGTCTTATAAGGTTGGTAATTTTGTTGTTAGTACCCCTGTTTTATATGGTTTAAAGGCTCGTTTCCCCGCTTGCACTATTGGTTTTATTGGTAGCGACATCACTGCGGCACTTGAAGAGGCTCATCCTTGTGTTGATTGGCGCGTTAGTTGGGATTCCTCAGATCTTAGTTCTGCTTCTAATTTGCATGCAACAATAACTAATTACATAGCCTCATTTGGCAATGTTTTACTTGCAATAAATCTTGATGGCTTCAATTCTATTACTTGTGCTTTAGCAGCATGGATTAGACCCTTTTATGTTGCAGGTGGTTGCTTCTCTGCAAATCTTCGCAGACCTCTCCCCTGGGGTGATCTTCCCCAGCAAAGCTTTTTAGCAGATTCTGATTGGGATAGTATTGCTTTTCTAAAGCGTTACTCTAATATTTTTTCCTCAAATTACATAGCTGAACTTTTTTGCGAACTTGCCTTTGTTCGCGATTACGTTGATACCTCAGCTATTAGCCTGCCAAAAAAGTTGCCAAACTTTGAAGTTCCACAGATCCTAATTCATTGTACTACTGCACGCTCAGCTAAATTATGGCCTTTTGTTTTTTGGCAGGAAGTTATTCTATTCGTTTCTAATTTAGGCTTTACTATTGGTTTAATAGGTAGTGCTCCACGCTTGCAGCACGATCTCTACAATTCTGGTTCTGGTGAGGATTTCTTAGTTCAAACCACTCCCCTAATTGATTTGCGAGGCAAAACTAATTTACTTGAATTGGCTGGCGTTTGTTCTGAAGCCTTAGCGCTAATAACCGTTGATGCAGGGCCAATGCATATTGGTGCAGCTGTTGGTACCCCTACTCTTGTGCTTCTGGGCAACGATTCCCATCAAGTTGGCCCCAGCCCCATGCGTTTATGGTTGCCGCGCTGCTCAAATGTTTCGTATACTATATCTCCTTTTTCCTGTGATAAATGTGCAGTTAATTCTTTTCGTAATGATGAATGTTTACTTGAAGAACACTCTTGCATGAATCATGTGTTGCCTACTCAGGTACTCAGCTGGCTTTCAACTGTTCTCAAGCTATAATTAATTGTATCGGATTTGATGCTTGGATGCCACTCCTATCTATTGTAGTTAATTTCTTCAATATGCGCAGGGAGGCTGAGCGCACTCTTTTTACCTTATCTGCTGATTATCAAGGTGTAGATGAGGCTTCCTATGAGGTGATTGTTATCGATAATGGTTCTACTGAACCTATTGCAGAGGAGTTTGTTTATTCTTTTGGATCTAATTTTCGCTATATTTATTTTCCTTCGCTTAATCCATCGCCAGCTATGGCAATCAATTCGGCGGTGCAATTATCTCATGCCAATTATATTGGTATTCTAATTGATGGTGCTCGAATGCTTTCCCCGGGTGTTATTAAATATACTCTTCTTGCTTTTGAATCTTTTGAATCTCCAGTAATTTCTACATTAGGCTGTCATATTGGTCTTACACCTCAACAGATTTCTAGCTCCCATGGCTACACCCAGGTTCTTGAGGATGCTCTACTTGATTCAGTTAATTGGCAGGCAAATGGCTATAAACTTTTTGATATTTCATGTTTAGCCGGCTCTTCCCAATATGGTATTTTTGCCCCATTAGCGGAAAGTAATGCTTTGTTCCTTACCCGTTCTACATTTGATCAGCTAGGTGGCTTTGATGAAGCTTTTATTAGCCCCGGTGGTGGACTTGCTAATTTAGATTTTTATCAACGTGCTCAGTTATTACCTAATATTCAGCCAATATCTCTTTTAGGAGAGGCTTCATTTCATCAATATCACGGGGGAGTTACTACAAGATCAGGTGATACGTGGTCTCCATTAGCTGCTGAATACCTTTCCATTCGTAAAACTAGCTTCCAACCCTATCCATTTAGTTATTCAAATACTATTTACTTTGGTACCCTACCTTCCACTTTTGATCCGTGGCTTAAAAGCAGCGTTGATCTTCGCATGGTTTTTAATCAACGTGAGGATAGTAGCCTCACCACCGCAATCCCATCTGATGGGCTAGCTTCTAATGCCCCTTCACGTGTTATCGCTATTCTTGGCATGCATAGAAGTGGAACAAGTTTATTAGCAGGTACGCTTCAGGAAGCAGGCCTTGATTTAGGGGAGGTTGTAACAGAGGCGCCTCATAACAAAAAAGGTAATAGGGAATCTATTTTGGTTAGGGCTTTGCACGATAGCGTTTTGAGTGTATCCGGAGGATCTTGGGATTCTCCTCCTTCCTCTGTTAACTGGAATACAACGCATCTTTCTGTCCTTAACTACATCCTCAAAACCTTTAGTTCATCAATTGTTTGGGGTTTTAAGGATCCTCGATCTATTCTTTGTTTGCATGGTTGGTTTGATGAATACCCAAAGTTAGAGTGTGTTGCGATTTTTCGCCATCCCCTAGAGGTTGCCGCTTCATTAAGCTCTAGGAACGGCTTTACAATTGAATTTGGTTTAGAATTATGGTTTTCTTATAATACAATTCTTTATGAGCTTGTAGCTTCTAAATCCTTACCCTTGCTTCTTTTTGATTCTGATTTAAATAGATTTAAAAACGATGCTTCAACCTTAATTAAGCATCTAGATTTGCCTCTTGGTCTTTCTGTATCTCATCTTGCTTTTCATGATCCCAGCCTGCGCCATCACAACGCCCAAGCCACAATCATGCCTGCTCACATAGAAAAACTTTATTGGAAATTAATAAAATATTATAAATGCCAGTCAATTTTTGAATCAAGTAAACCTCATATCAATATTTCTTTTCCCCCCTTGCCCTTTATTGGAAAGTTTATTAAAAAACAATAGTTTCTATGGTTTTAAATTCTTGTTTATGATCTTTTTCGTTTTCAAACGGATGTCTTTTCCATAATTCATCTGTATGTTTAACCATTAAAATTCTATAATCTTCTGGAATTGGCTTCATTATTTTAAAGCTTTTAATTAGCATTCCACTGGCTGCTTGTTCTAGAGGTCCACATAGTATTAGATTGGGCAGCCAATTTTTCTCAACCCAATATTGCTTTGCAATTAGTGCCTGATCTCTGGTAATAAAGTAACAGCCTGAATGCGGATTCGTGGCCCGATAGAATCTATATTCCTGTTCACTCCATTTACTTGTGACCCACTCCTTTGTATCCCAAAACAGATCTTCCCTCCCGCCATCTGGATCTCCTGATAGTATAACTTCTCCATCGCTAATTATTTCCTCGCATCTATGGGGGAGAAATACGTATTCATTCCCACTATTCTCAACTAAATATCTTATTTTAAAGAAAAACTCCCTATCTTCTATTGCTATATCATCTTCGATATATCCAACCATGTCGTAATTCTCTGCTTGTTCCAGTAATGCTCTTGATGCAATTGCTGGGATTTCTTCTAAATTTTCTACATCTGGATATATCACCTCAATCCTTTCGTCTTTGGGTAGTTTATTTATAAGGTTTTTAGTGCGATGTGTGTATATTTGAATTTTCAGGGAAATACCTTTTCTGCTATATAGTTTTCTTGTTACTACTGGTTTCCCTTTCCCGAGGGAAGCGTGAATCCAATGATATTCTCCATGACGATTTAAATTACCGATTGTGGCCTCTAGTAATCCCTTTTCTTTTATCTCCTTTTTGTTTTCATTTTCAGATGAATATAGGGAGTTTTTTTTTGGTGCAAATACATGCGGGATCGCAATTAGTATTTTCATTCAATAGCTAGCCAACTCGAGCAATCCCATTTTAGCAGCCTTTCTAGTTCTTTGATTTCACCACTATACCTATTAATTAGCCATATTTTTGCCTCTTTGCTCATTGGCTTTCTGTAGGTTGATTGATGCTCTGTGATTTCCTGGTTGTGAGCAATTTCCTCCACGGCAAGATGTTGATAAATTTTGCCAAGTGCGTTGCTGCGGTCTTTTAGCAATTCCTCTTGTTTCAGTATTAGTACATTTTCTTTGTTGACATATTCATATATGTATTGGATTTGTTTGCTGTAAAATCCCCTTTCTACATAGCTCCATATTCTGTGTTTTATTGTTTGTTCTTCTTCAGTGCCTAGTCTGTTCTCTTCACAGCTAATCGCTTGCATAAATTCTAGGTTTTCTCTTCCTCTTTCCTTTTCCATGTTCCAATGAGAGTAGGCCCTTGTTATAGGATTCCTTAATAGGAGTATAATTTTTATTTCTCTGCTATATTCACTAATTCTAGCCCAACTTTTCCCCCAGTACATGTATACTGGCGTTGCTTCGCCCCTTATTTTTTTTTCGGTCCAGTTAAACGATTGATGATACACTTTGTAACCTGTTTGTATTTCTTCTCCCCAGTTAATGCTCTCTCTATCGAAGTAATGAATTTCTTTACTTATTGGCATTTGTATCCCGGGATGCCCTCTCATATACTTGTCGAGTGCCGATGTGCCTGCTTTTTGTGCTCCACATATTAAGAAGTCGACCCTTTTCATAAAAGAATTCCTTATTTTTTAATTCTACCAAAACTTTTCTGTAATGCGTTCGGTCCTCTCTCATCCTTTTGATCTTCCTCCCCTAGACCAATTGGTTAGGGAGTGCCCTCCAGGATTTGGTGGTATTGAAAGAGTGGCTCATACAATTGCTTCTCAGCAAAATGGAGTTGTTTATTTTTTTCGTCACCCTAAGGCCGCTTCTAATTTCTTATCTATCAATTACTCTCGAAGGGTGTTGCCTAGTCTTTTTCTAGGCAAATTTTTGTTCCCCCTGCCTTCTCTTTCTTTTTTTAGATTACTCTTTGAGTGCAGATCATTAATTATTCATTTGCCCTGTCCATCATTATTCTTTTTTGCTTGTTTAGCTAAACTTTTCCAGCCCCGCAGGAGTATTTATATTTATTGGCATGCTTTTCTCATACCTGATTCTTCTTTTTACGGTTTATTGGTTTATTTTTATCAGTTTCTTTGTCTTCATTTGCTCAAGCTCTTTTCTGTTGTAACTACATCACCAGTGCTTCGCGATTCTCTTGTATCTGCTGGTTTGTGTAGATCTAGGGTTTCAGTTCTTCCTTGCGTTCTCCCTCTCGAGGTTGAATCAGTATCTTTATGTAATCCACGCAATACACCTCATCTAACCTCTGGTGCAATTATTTTCATTGGCAGGCTTGATACCTATAAGCGAATTGATCTTCTGATAGATCTTTTTATTCAATCTAAGTATGCATCAGTACTTCATATTGTTGGTTCTGGGCCGGATGAGCTTGCTCTTCGTGATTTCTGCTCCAAGCTAAATCTACTCACAAAGAGTATTGTCTTACATGGTTGTCTAGATGAATTGGAGAAATGCATTTTACTCTCATCCTCCGATTTATTGCTGTTACCTTCTGACAAGTGCAATGAAGCATTTGGCATTGTGCAACTGGAAGCTATGGCATGTGGCGTTCCCTCTCTTTCAAGGAGTATTAAAAATTCAGGCATGTTTTGGGTTAGCAACCTTCCTTGTTATAATTGGGATGGTAATTTTAATACTTCCTTAATGCTTATTGACAATTTGCTTTCTACTCCTTACCTTTACCTTCTTGCGTCCTCTGAAGCATTAGCTCGATACAACACCACATTTTCACGTAAAATCTGGCAACAGAATTTTTTAAAGTGTTTCTATTAAATGGAGTATTTTTCCCCTGTTTCTCATGGTTTAGGAGATTATAAAATTGCTTCATCTGTTTTATCCATTTGGCGCCAGGAGGGTTTTGATTCTGCAAAATCTCTTTTTTATTTGTTTACTCGAAATATTGCTATCAATCAATCTTCTCTTCTGCTTAATGAATTGCATCTTAGATTTTCAAGAAAATCATCACCGAGGATTTTAGTTGATGGGCTTTGGTTCTCACGGCCAATTGGTGGTATTTCTAGGGTTTGGGAGCAAATTTTATCTACTTGGCGTCTCCCTGGACTCATTTATGATTCTGCGCCAATCTGTTTAATTGAACGTGATAGTTGTCTTGCGGTATCATCTTTTTTTCCTGCTATCCAGGGCTCTTTAATTGACCCTCTAGATTCTGTTGCTGTTCTTTCACTTGCGAATGAAAATTATGAATTTGCTAGTAGTTGGCAAGCTAATATTTTTATTTCAAGTTGGTTGAGTTTTTGTGGATCATCCTCGTCGTTTTGCCCCGAGCTGGCTTTGGTGCATGACTGCCTTCCAGAACGTTATTCAGTTCCCGAGCCATTGTCCTCATTGCGTCGCACTTGGTTGAAGCGTTCCTCTTCATATTTAGCTGTTTCCGCCGATACGGCATCTGACATAGAAATCCTGCTTCGCCTTGCTAAAGGTTCTGTTCCCTGGTGTCACTTAGCTCCTTTCATTAGTTCCCCCCCCGTGAGCAACGCATCTATCTCTTTGCAATCCGTGGGCGTATTGACGTCAAAGCTGGACTTGCCTTTCCCATATATATTCTTACCTTCAATTAGTGCTGTTGGTTCTTATAAGAATCCAGAACTGGTAGCATCTGCCCTTACCCATCCTGGTTTAGAAGGTATAAATCTACTTCTCTCTGGGATTTCTTCTGAGCAACGCTGCCTTGAATTGTTAGAACTCTACCCCCAATTGGTTGGTAGATGTTTCTCTGCCGGCTTTACTGATTTTGAGCTTCCTTTTGTATATCAGGAATCTTTTGCAGTTGTTGTTCCGAGTCATATTGAAGGTTATGGCTTGCCTGTAGTGGAGGCGCTTGCTTGTGGCGCAGTTGTGCTTATTTCTGATTCCCGTGGCTTAAGGGAGGCTGGTGGTAATGCATGTCTTAGGTTTAGCTCCCGTAATCCATCTCAACTTGTCGACCTTCTTTGCTTACTTCTTTGCCCTGATTCAACCTGGATCAAGTCAATTCTTTCACATCGTGCAAAGGAGCGAATCAGTCTATTAAATCCTGATATGTTTGGCCTAGCTCTATTATCTATTGCCCGTTTGTTTTCTTAATGAATACTCTACTCAATATTCTGCCCTGGCAGCCTGGTTATTCAGGTTTTAGTAGTTATGTTAGAAGAATTCTGCCTGGTATCCAGGGTTGTCGCCTTCAGCTAGCTTGCAGTTCTAAGGCAGTATGTTTACCTAACTTTTCGGTTCAGTCGCTTCCCGATCAGTTTCCTTCCCAGCCCTTACTTCGTTTATTACATCGGTATTCATTAAGTCAGTATGGTGTAAATGTTAAGGCGGCTCTTTGGGATGCATCCTTTGAGCCCGACCGTGTTTATAGCCCCTATTGCAATTGGTTGAATGGATTTGCTGGTTTTCCGCAGTTGATCACCTGCCATGATCTTACCCCCTTATATGTTCCCAACAGTCGACGAGCATGGTTGCATTATCGTCTGTTGATGCCGCATCATTTACAAAGCGCTAGTTCTGTTATTGCCATTAGTGAATTTGTTGCTAACCAATTGATTCAACTAGGAATTCCTTCTAAAAAAATTGAGGTTGTCACAAACGGCATAGCCATCGAAAGGCCAGCGATCACAAAGCCAGCCTCTGCTGATCTTTTGATGTTGGCCCGCCACGATGGCAACAAAAATGTGGCTTATGTGCTTGAGGCTTTTGCAAACCTACTTAAGCGTTTTCCAAATTGGCCTGGCCTGTTGCGGGTGGTGGGTAAGCCCGGCAGGCAAACACCCCACCTAAATGAGTTGCGTTCGGCGATGGCGGTTCCCCAGCAGGTCCATTTTATTTCAGAGGCATCAGCTGAACAGTTGACCCTTTGGTTGCGCAGCAGCCTTGCTCTGATCTCCGCCAGCCTGATGGAGGGCTTCGATTACCCTGTGCTTGAAGCTAAAGCTGAGGGTTTACCTACTTTGATTAGTGCTATCCCCGTGCACAACGAATTGCATGATTGCAGTTCATTATTTTTCTCGCTTAGTGATGCTGGCGTGGAGCTACAAAACCAGTTGATTACTCTGCATACAGATCCTCAGCTATGGAGCCAGCTTTCCCAACTGGGATACGCCCGAGCGCAGCAGTTAAGCCTTGTGTCTCAACAACAGCAAGTGCAGGCTCTAATACAGGCTCTGCGATGAACACAATTCCCGTATTAGAGCTGCGTGATGTGTGGCTTAAAATACCGGTTTTTACCAATGAGGCTCGCTCCCTTAAGGGTGCCCTGTTGCGTTCAGTAACCGGTGGATCACTAAGTAAATCCAAGGTTGGTGCGCAAATTGAGGCATTAAGAGGCATTAATTGCACCATATATAATGGTGAACGGGTGGCATTAATAGGCCATAATGGAGCAGGTAAATCTACCTTTCTTAAATTAATCTCAGGTATTTATCAGCCTACCAGTGGTTATATGCATGCCACGGTATCTGTGTACCCGATGATTTCTAAAAGCTTCATCACTAGCCCTGAGCTTAGCGGGGTGCAGGCAGCAAAAGCACACTATCTAATGGTTAATGGTAATTTACGTGGCTTTGATGCTTTCTTGGCTGAGGTTATTGATTTTTCTGGCTTAGGTGGTTTTATTCACTTGCCTGTAAAGAGCTACAGCAATGGCATGGCAGCGCGTTTGTTATTTGCTGTATTAACTGGCTTTAAACACGATTGTCTTGCTCTTGATGAAGGGTTTGGTGCTGGCGATAGTTCTTTTTTTGATAGGGCCCAGGCCCGTTTGCAGGAGTTTGTGGAATCTGCTGGTACCCTTGTGCTCGCATCCCATGCGGATCCCTTATTGGAACGTTTTTGTCAACGCGGTTTGGTATTTAAACAAGGCAGCATTGTGTTTGATGGTGCAATTAGACAGGCTTTGAATTTTTATCATGAAACATAGCATTCTTAGTTCCTGCCACTATGCCTGGGCATCTAGGCGGGTGTGGTGGTTCACCGCAACAGCTCGAACTAAAGCTAGATTTTCTCGTACATTTTTGGGCAGTTTTTGGCTTGGTTTGTCTAATTTACTTTCTATAGCTATATTGGCCGTTGTTTATGGCACCGTATTTAAGGTTACTAATTTTAATGCGTATGTTTTGTATCTAGGCACTGGTATGGTGCTTTGGAATTCACTGTCGATGGCGATTGGCTCTTCCACCA
>Ga0247843_1007146_pt1 | contig 13999 bp, 12 predicted proteins | sample LaCruzMarch2017__FD_192420 | JGI IMG/M metagenome (GOLD analysis project Ga0247843, IMG submission 192420) | Freshwater microbial communities from meromictic Lake La Cruz, Castile-La Mancha, Spain - LaCruzMarch2017_8m | ecosystem: Environmental > Aquatic > Freshwater > Lake | place: Spain...
TTCAGAATTTTAGAGAATCCACCGTATTTGTTTTTAAGATAAAGATCCGCTTCCTTTTGAACAAAGGCCTCGATTTTTTTGGCTTTCTCAACAGGCTCCAGTTCCAATACTTTACAATACCCCATGCCTTCCATTTTTCCATGGTATTGGCCACTGTGAAAGGCAAGAAAAGTCCAACCGTCATAAGGCTTCCCCCAAGTTTGGGTGGGGAATTCCACATAGATTTCCGCAACCATTTCTCGGTAGGACTCGCCGGATAGCGGTTCAAATTCCACCATCTCTTCGGTTTTATGCCATACATGCGGATGAATGGGAACAGGGGTTTCTTCCGGTTTGTCCCAACGAAGCCCAGGTCTGTTTTGATTGGGCAGGCGCAGCGTTTCGCCTGCATGTCTGCCCTCCAAGGCCTGAGCATATTCCTCCTCTGAAATCTCTATTGGATAACGCAGATAGAATCTGGGCTTCAGTTCAATCTCCCGGGTAGGAACACCCTGAACCGGGTCACTGCCACCGGTTTCAAACTGGCTGCGCAGTTGGCCTTTAAAATATCGAAATCGGGCGTTACTCATGTCAGATTGCGCAGGTATTGATGAAGTTCAGGTTTAGTTGCCCACTTACGGGTTCCTAAAGGAGGCTTGGGACGGCGATTAAAAGGCGGGTCCTCGTAAAAAGACTTTTTATACTCAACTATCTGACCGGGAAAGCGGCGGTTTAGCTCTGTCTGATTCTCCTGAACCATAGAATAATACTGATGTAGGACAATCGCCTGATGTTTTTCAGCCAGTAGGCGGATATAGGTATCGCCCTGATATCGGATACGAAACAACATGAACAAAGGTAGAAACATCAGCCCCATCCAGATGATCACTACAGCATCAAAAGATGGACTGGATTGGCTCAGTTTTTGAAATACCAAAAAGGGATATCCCTGATCGGGATTTTGTCTTTCCGCAAGCAAAGGGTCCATGGCATTTAAGGCCGATTTATGCGCTTGCATCATCTCCATGGTTTCCGAATGATGTGTAAGTGCTGCAAGGGGGAAGCCCACAGAAGCGGCAATACAAGCCACAAATATCCATCTCAGCAAAACCTCCCCTTTCCACCAGAATGAAAATCGCTTCAGTTTGCCAGCAGTAGGGCTAACAGCAGTTTCAGTGGGTTCCATGGTTTTAGTGGGTTCAGTAGGCATACCCAAAGGCGCCAGAGGAATCGTCACCAGCGCCAAACGGTAGATGGAAAAATGAATAAATCCAAACATGAGCCCACAGACGACAACGGGCATAGGGGTTGCTTCATATAAAAATCCGAAATACGCATCCCCGATGACCATCATCGGAATAATGATAGCAAATGCCAGCGTAGCCAACCACATGCGCCTTTGCTCCGCTGGGGTGCACTGAGACAACAAGTCAGCATCCAGTCCCAACAGGAGCACCATCAGTTTTAGACTCATGCCTTAGGCCTCCCAGATTCGTCGTAAAAACCTTCCGGATTTTGATTGATTTCTGCCTGTTTACGGGAAGACCAGGCCTGAATAATTTGTTTGCTCAGTCCTTCTTGGGCTTTCAGTTTCTCTTCTTTCTCATGCCGATCTTGTTCAACCTCCAGGTAACGAACTTTCTCCATGAGCTTCATGCCGTCTTTGCCTTCAAAAATATGCTCTTCTTTTACCACACCACTGCGTACATACATGCGGTAGTTGTTGTTTTCAACCATATAATCATAGGGTCCTTTGTTCATCATCATTTTGAAGAAGATGGGACCCATTTCTATGGAAAGGAAAATAAAGGTGAGGGCGATGCCAAGCCAATAACCGATTTCATGTGCAATACCGATTCGAGCCAGAAGCCCATCCAGATTTTCAGCTTGTTTTTTATTGACTTCGTTCAGCTCTGTTTCCTGCTGTCTAAGTTTATCTTCCCGAGCAGCTTTGAGAGCAGTGAGTTCGGATTCATGCTTAAGATCATACTCCTCAACTTCCTTCAGTTTTTCATCTTTAAGTGCTTCCAGTTGTTTTGCTCTTGGGCCATACCCTGCATTGCCGGCGCGCCCTTGCATTTGGTCAATATACTCCTGTTCGGCTTCCTTTTGACGCTGAATTAATACACCACGATCGGTTTCTAACTTTTTGATATCTGAATCAATCTGGGCAATTTGTTCTTTAAACTTAGCGTAAGTGTTTTTATTGAACTCCTCCAGTTTTTCCTGCTGATGCTTGCGTAATTCTACATTGATTTCTGTTTCAATAATTTTCAATTCCAGTGGTTTGGAGATGGTCAACCCCAGAATTAGGGCAATGATGAGTCGAGGAATAGATTGTCCAAACTCTTTCCAAGTAATAGTATCGGTTCCATCCCCTTTACCCGTGGAAGAAACGATAAAGCGATCTAGGTTGAAAATCATGAGTCCCCAAGCAATTCCAAAAATTGAGGATCCAATGAGCCATCCCAAATGGGTGGATTCATCGCCTGCCATTGTTTTGGGGCCCAAGGCGGTATTAAAAGCAAAGGCACCAGCGAAAGCGGCAAGCAGACCGGTGCAAAATACGATGCCTCCGATTCCAGCATATTTTACCCGATCTTGATGGGGCGATAACAACAGAAAGTGTGAATCGGCACCGGCGCACCACCATAAAAAGCGAGTGAAACGATGAACGGGTTTGGTGTTGAATCCTTGAGTTGACATAGATCAATAGGTTGAATTAAAGCGGAAGGGTAAAATCAGGTTCATCCGGTATCCTTAGAATCGGCTCAGATATGCAGGGTGAAGGAAGATAAGGTTTTCGGAATCGCGTATAGGGTAAATCTACCCGAATATTGGGTACTACGGGGGCTAATTCCAATTTATGAGGCTTTGCCTGAGGTTGAAATACTTCAATAGGAAAATAAGAAATATCGAGGCGATGAACGCGGAGAGAGATCACCTGTTTTGTAGGGAAAATACTATATTTAGGAAAGACATATAGCGTAATTTCTGGAAAATCAGGATGGGCTATATTTCGAAAAGTCCCTTTTCTGCCCCGAAAAAACCATCTGCGAAAACGATAGGGCCTTTCTGTACGACGATACCACGGTTTTCGTTCTCCATTGTGAAAGTAAATCCATACCCCCCAAGCGCTGGGGATATCCCAGGAAAATCGGAAAGATTTTCCGGACCAGATCGGGGAGGATAACATAAACATACCTACAAACTTAAACAATAATAACTGATTAAAAAATCTGGTTCTTCGCCATGTACAATGGATTATAGTAATGATTCTGCACCATGTACTGTAGAGTAATTCAGTCGTATTTTTTATCCATTTAATTGTTGACTATTGATTACATCACCTAAACCCAGATTGGTTCCATGTCATCAATTGTGGGATATTACATATCGCCCATTAAGATACTGATTAAAGATAGCAATACATCAAAGTTTTATTAACACCAAGTATTTATTATAAAACAGCTTGTCGCTGAGTCTGCCCTGAATTTTTATTGAAGAGTCGAATTACAAAATGGCAGTTTTGCATAGCATATTCGTTTAAAGAAACAAAGTAATTATTAAAATTTGTTGTAGATTAACAGAGTTAAAATTTAATATCATAATTCAATTTTAGTGATTTAATCCATAGTCAACATTTAAATGAAAAACAACACTATTGTATTAACCCGAAGTTAATGGAGAAGAACCATTACTTTGTGGTCATTAGACCCTTTATCAAATACATAAACAGTACTTTCTTTTGGTTGTAACTTATCCCAAAAATCATAATCATAAGTAGAGGCATCAGTGAATCAGACCATTTTGGGATTCCTTTCATCTACATTAATAACAATATATACTTTTACTCCCCCTATATGGTTGTTCGTTGTAGGTTTTAGGCCTACACACTTCATGACTTCTCTAAAAAGACAGATAGTAATGCCATCAAAAATCTCTATTTACTTTCTGTTAACATCCTTAATTTTGATGTCCAAAACAAATGTCTATACTTCTTCAATAAGCATTATAAATGCAGCAAAACACATCGTAGCTTCTGTGTTTGTTCGCATCTGACAAAGTACGGTGATGATGCAAATGCATTAATTGAAAGTATTGTGCTTCAAAAGTCAGCCTTAACATCGCACCGAAAATATCTCGTAATGAGCAACATTCTGCAAAACGGACAAACAGCGAGCTTGCTTATAAGCTGATTTTTTGTGATTAGTGATATGCCTTAAATTCCTTTGCTATTCTGTTAACGATAGTTAAGTCAATATTTTAAACAAGTTGTCTAAAACGTATTAACCTTGAATATGACTTCTATTAATCATAGTTATGTGTTTTCAGCTTCAACTCAAAACAACATAACTTTAGAAAAGCATATTCATTCTGACCCTTTGTTTTTTATCGGACAGTAGTGAAACCTAATTAGACCCTTTACCTATCATTTCTGAGCATACTAGACCGTTCTCCATTACTTCTTTAGTAAAGACCTTACCCAAAAAATATTATTCCTCTTAAGTGACTCAACAATTTCTTCCACATCAATATCATCGATTACAGCTGTGTAACCATTTTGATCTTCGAAAAAAAGGGATCTTGTAAATTCTCAAGACGTGAAAATGGGTTTATCGCATATCGACTCATCCAAATAGATTGTCTAAAATCATCTACATCTACAGGCCTAGACAAAGTAAATTCAACTATAGGGGAGGGATACCCTTTTAGTTCGCTATCTTTTAAGTGTAGTCCACATTCCATTTCCTCTGAGTGTGTAATTCCATCATAAAGGATTTTACATTGCTCAATTTTGACATCAGAAAGATTATCTTCTGAATTCCAATAATCTAGATAAAAGGTTGCTGACTTTCTGATATCAATCACTTCCTCTGATGAGAATTCACCACCATCAGGATAATCACCTTCACCCTTACTCATACCAAATCTTAGTACAATTTTATTTGCAATCGACGTTTCTGATAACGGAGTAGATTTTATTAATACATCAAAAGCAATATCAAGAAATGAACTTAACATGCTGTTAAGCTGAATAAAAACATTATCGATTGCATTTTCATAGTTCAAGTCTACTTTCCAAACTAAACGGATGCCATTCTCATTTTTTATAACATGACTTACTCTTCCTTTAGCTAGCTCCTCTGCTTTGTCAATTGCATGTGCCAATTCTTCAGATGGTCGTGCAGAATAAAACCCTAAATGAACTTCAGCTTCGCCCCGAACATTTGGTTCTTTAACTCTCCATGATATATCTTCCCAATGAGGTTTTGTTTGCGAAAGGTAGGCACGCCATTCATTATAATTGGGAGCATGAGCAACTTGCGAAATTCTTTTATCAGTTAAAATGCTCACTTGTTTAGAAATGCGCTTAAGTAATTGTTTTGCGTTCTGTTACATACTTTTTATTTTATTTTTGGTTTTTAAGTGTGTTTCGGTGACATTGTTTTTGGCAAATATATAAAAAATCTGCGGGAACTGGTTATGGGCGGGTTTGTAATTCCACATCGTAAAAAAGAACTCTTTCAATTTGCTCATTTATTGCCAGTAAACGTTCTTCTCTGCCAGCATATTGTACAAGTCAAAAAGCACTGCCAAAGCACCATGTATGTTCAGCGAAATATTCTCTCTTCAATGAAAGAAGATCAAAATATAATTGAAACCATTCCCTACAAAAGAAATCCTCATCCAGCTCATCTTCGGTATACATTCGCTTATCCATTGGGAAACCGTTTATCTGGTATGCAATTATTGACAATAGCTAATGATTAAATCCACAGGACTATTTTCTAGCAATTAAGCATCTTTGATGCCCACCAGTTAAACTTCCACTAAAACATGATGGCTTTTAACTAATAAGTGTATTTCATTTTTTATAAATGATAAATTCATATGTTTATTAAATTTCTAAGATGCCGATAAATTACCACCATACCCTCCGTGTCTCTTTCACAATAGGTTAACAAATACTTTTCGTTTACAAGCCGATCGCCTAAAAAAGAGTTTTCAACCATGGCATGGAAAATATTACTTGCAAGGCCACCGTTTCCAATATCCAGATCTGCATAGGAAAATTCAGGTGCAATAGCCGGTAATACTGATTTTATGGACGCACTTGCTCCCATTTCAGGCTTGTAATACCAGCCTGATTTAAAAGGGGTTAATAAATCAATAAAACGAAGAATCAAGTTGCTCATAAACTCTTGTTCTTCGGGGTATGATAAAGCCAATCCTTTTAAAATTGATATTTCAAAAGATGCATTATAGGCAATGATATTACCATTAGTGCCAATATCTGTCTGCAATTGGCGAATAAGTTGTAGGCGAGGGTCTGGTTGTGTCGAATCTGAAAAGTCTTCCGGTTTTGCAATGAAATCCTTATGATCAATAATATTACCCGAAATGTCTGTTATGTGAAGAGAATATTGAAATGGCACTTGCTCAAAGGGTCGTGTACCATCCAAAACAGGGAGCGCGGGATTTATGGTTTCAAAATCAAAAAAATAAAGAGGGCCTTCAAAGTTTTCCAAAAACTGGCTGACTCTTTGAGAATCAAAATAACTGCGATTATCTTTTACGCCATCAATTTGTAAAGACTGCCTGTGGTTAAGCGGAAAATCAGAGGGTATATCTTCTAATGACATAATGCCCTCATTATAAAGTGTCCAATCTTTCCCTCGGGCATTATTCAACTGAAATATATTATTTTCAGGCAGATGAGCCCAACAATGATGGGTATATTCACAGGCAAAAGGCTCACTGCAATGCTTTCCGATGGCAATGGAAGGTTCGGCTTTCTGTTCCAGTATTTGTAATAACGTAGCGTGCTTTTGCTGAACAAAACTTTGATTAGATAAAACCTTTTCAGTAATTTCCTCCAAATGAAAAAATTGGTTCGGAGCAATTTCACCCTGCTTTACATACCGATTGTTGATGTGCATCAGAAAAAACTTATCCGGTGGATATCCCGACATTTTCATCACAAAATATTGAAAAGAAGCATCCGTAATGTGATATTCTTTTACCGATGCGCTGCTTTTCACTTCTATAGCCCATCTCTCCCCATCTTGATGATGAAGAATATCTAATGCAGCAAAACCACCCGGAACAGAGAAGGTAGCTTCATAAATGGTTTTAAGGCCTTCTTCAATCCACTGCCGTGTTCGCTCAATAGCCAGAATCCAATCTGCTTGCATCTCAAATTTAGCATCTCTTCCGTTTGGAAAAACAACCTGCGCCAATTCGCCAATTCGTTCGCCGGAATCAAACAATGCTTGTTGTTGCTCACTTACCTGAGGCTTTAATTCTTTGCGAAAAACATCGAAATATAGCTTTTTTGAGCATTGGTTGCCGGAAAGAAACCTTGATTTAGAAAGAGTTGGCATTTTTCACCTTATTAAAATAAACCATTGAAGCTTTAACTATGTCATCAATTACAAGGTCCAAAGGTTGTTTGTCTAAAATCTCAAAAGTGTATATTGAATGTACTGATTCACTTTTCTTGTCCTCATCACTCTTTTTAAAGCTTCTATTATTTGGTTTGGCTCTAATTGATTCAAACTTTGTATTAAAAATTCCAATTAAAAACTCAACATTTTTACTTAGCTCTGCGTGCTTCCTTTTATCATATAAAACACCAAGTTTAAATGTGCTGCCATCAATTCCTGAATAGGTTGAAGTTATTCCAGGTAATTTTAAATTATTTACCGGATGCCAAAAAGCAATACTGGGTATTATATTTTTGCCACCATCATTTGATGTAGTTATATTATTAAATCCAAGTTTGTATAGTCTTTCTGAAATTCTCGTTTGAATGAACAATAAATACTGAAAGTAGTTAAATCTATCATCATTAGTATTGTAGAGACAGAAAACAGGCGAATCAATGTACTTTCTTATCGCGTCCTTATATCCGAGCAAATAACTAAGGTAATCAGCAAGCAACAATTTTGATTTTTCATCAAAAACATTCATTGACAATTTACTATCGAGCCATTCAATTAAATTGTTTAAATTATGTGCTTTAGTTTTATTTCCGAGAATTATTTCAGGCAGATATGATCTTATGGTCCAATTATTTTTCTCACAGTATTCGTTAACATCAAACGCAATTTGCTCAAATGAAAAAACAAATAATACTTTTTTAACTGCGATTTGATTTACGCTCAAAAAATATTCATCGTATAAAGCCAGCTGACCTGCTGTAGGAATTGCTTTGAACTTATTCTCAATAACTAAAACAAGTTTGGCCTTATTTGAGCTTTCCGTTACGAGTAAATCTAAACGTAATTTCCGTTTGTTACTATTTTTATCTAAAAAAGAACAACTTTTTTCAAGTTCCGTATCACCTTTAGATGTTAAAGGAGAATCAAGAAAGGAAAGGAAAGATTTACTAAGATACTCATTCTGAATAAAGAACTTTAACATAGCTGAAAGGACTAACTCTTTGTCAGCAGCAGATAGAATTTCGAAAATATTGGACACTTGACTTTTCATCAACTATTTAAAAATTCGGGAATGATTTTTTCCAAAGGCGCTTTTTCATTCAAATCAGATTTTATTACAGCATAAAAAGCATAATCCAAAAATGAACCCATCATATTGCTGATTTCTCGAAAAGTTTGTTCAATAAATTTTTATCTTTCAAGTTTACTTTCCAAACTAATCGGACTCCATTCTCATTTTTTAGAAGATGATTTACTTCCCCTTTCAATAACTCCTCCGCTTTGGCAACTGCATGCACCAATTCTTCAGATGTTTGTGCTGAACAAAAACCTAAATGCACTTCCGCTTCGCCCCTAACATTTGGTTCTTTAACTCTCCAAGATATATCTTCCCAGTGTGGTTTAGTTTGCCTAATATAAGCACGCCATTCATTATAATTGGGCGCATGAGAAACTTGTGAGATTTTTTTCAGTCAAGGTACTTACCTTTTTAGATATGCGATTGAGGAATATTTTCGCTTTTTTTCATCCTGTTTATTTATTTTAGATTCGTTTTTTGAATTAGGTTAATGATTGCCAGTTGAATTCAAGTCACAAATGGAACTTTCCGCAAATGATCAATGCAGGATTCAAGTCACAAATGCAACTTTAAGCAAATTACAAATAAATTCAATAGGAGACAAATAATCAAGTTTTTTTAATGGACGGTTATTTAATATATTTTGTACCCACTGAACTTTCTCATCTATAATTTTAGTGAAATCTGTTTTCTTGGGAAAATATTGCCGTATTAATCCATTGGTATTTTCATTAGCTCCTCTTTTCCAGGAATGATATGGGTGTGCAAGGAAAAAGTCAACTTTCAATTTTTCGCTTAAACCTCTGTGACCTGCTAACTATTTCCTTTTATATGAATAAATTGTATATAAAAGATGACTGAGGGCCAGCATGGACTTTATTTTAGCGTTTGTAACGATTATTGACTTTTTATACGGAACTCGCACTATTTTAACGCTAGCAACTTGAAGTCAAGTTTTTTTTAGAAAAAATGCAGGCTCAAATGCTGAGCCTGCGATATCGTTACACTTCCTTATAGTTGGATACAGACACATCATGTGGTCCCACCTTGTAGTGGTTTGCTAGCCATTCACGTATTCTGTTAACATCTAACCTCGATAGAACCATATCGTGTGTTTCTTCTCTTGTGTTCGAGCCAAATCCTGGTCCTCCTACTCTAAAGGATACTTTTACTTTGTAAGTTTTCATTTTTATTTTTTATACTGTTGGCCTACTCTTTCGATTTTCAGCAATCTCGCTTACTCTTAAGGATTTTCAGTCACTCCCGTTTTTCTGATTGGTTTCTGATCAAATTTTTATTTGTCACTTTGGGTTGGTAAGCCTTATTGTTAACCGTTTCGCTTTTTAAATTTGCCCGAAAAGATTTTTAAGCGAAACTTAACCGTTTAAATTTACTTTCCATACCAAACAAATCCCATTCTCATTTTTTATAAGGTAAGTGGCTGGGAAATTTGACAGTTTGTAAATGTAGTTTTTCTGATTGAGATTTGCAATGTTGAACAGAAACGTAAACAAGCTCTGCTGAGGAGCATTTTGTCAGGGATATGTTGAACATACCGGAATGAACTCCCTGTCGATAATGGCAGGGCGTTTTACATTCCGGGACCCATGCCTTAAATTGTCTTTTTATTTGACGCTTGTAATTCAATTTATCTTGGGACAAAGATAATCGAAAAAATACTAGCAGGATATATTCATTTCGTTCATTTAAAAATTAAAAAAATCTTGCCTCTATACAATCTTACAATATCCATCTAAGTCCATATGTGTTTAAAAAGGTAAATGGAATATAGTTTTGAGGAGGATCTGCATCATAATTTACAGATACGTTAGCCGTAAACGCAAAATGCTTGGCCACACGAATAGCTAAACTACCCTGAAAACTCAAACGATAATCTAACCAATGCAGAAGATTGGGCTGATAATACCCAATACACGAAAACTCTTTATTTCCATCTGTACTGCGCCATGAGCCAGAGAGATAAGTGGACAGACGATGAAAACGTCCCATTGATTCAATATCCCCTTTTACCTGTTCCCATTCATACATATATAATGTACCGATATAGGCAGAGATATTGTTGCCGCTTTGAAGTTTGAATCTGGGGCCAAGCCCACTAAGATTGCGCAGGGCAATACCTGTTAAAGGACTGGACTGAATTTGTTCAAAGCACTCTATTCGCAGACGATTGCCTAATTTTCGGTTAAAACGAAGATGCAGAATATGGTTGTCAGAGATACGGTTTTCATCCAGAGCAGAATAATCGAGCCCCCCCACCAGCAGCCATAAGTTCTTGTAATCTTTACTTTTCAACTGCGTGGTTAGATTGGTTTGAATGGCTCTAAAACTTTCTCCATCAGTTTCCCTGAGGGAAAGTGTAACATCGGAAATAAGTACAAACCGAACAGAATCCGTCTGTATCCTTTGTGATTCAATGTTTACGATTTGTGCAAATGGAAAAGAAAGGTTGTAGCAGCATAAAATCAGAACCAGAAACTTGCAAACCTGCATTATACGGCGCATTTAAGAAGGATTGCTTACTGCGTCATTGAGCGCCTTTAAATTACGCCAGCACTCCATATACGCCAAGATAAAGTCAGCGATTTTTTGCAAATTTTGTTCATGCTGTAAATCTGATGCCTGCTGTATGGGATATTCATAGGTCAAATGTGGCACAGCATACTCTTTAGCCCTACCGACAGACTCAAAGGGTTCGTATCGGGCAATGAAGCCCGGATGTTGAACTACCAATTGGTCATACTCGGCTTTAAGTGCCTGCATTTGTGGTTCTATACCGAGGCTTTTGACAATTTCCCAAAAAGGTTTGTCTTTTGAAAATCCCTTAAACAACCAAGGATGCTGCCACAATACAAGCATAAGCTGACCTTTTTTCTCAAACACTTGCATACTGAGGGTTGCTGCCCAATCCTCTTTTTCAAATGCAATGTGGAGTTGTGTCACAATTCGCTTACCTTGTTGTCGGACGGTTGGCCAGCGATTGTTAAGTTTTTTGGAAATAATAGACACTAATTGGCCCGAAAGAACGCGCAAAACCGGCCCCGGATTCACTGCATGCTTGGGTTTATCAAAGGCCTGAATATCCGTTACGGATGAGAGAGCTAATAACTCTCCGATTACATCGCCTACACTTTCACCTTCAGGTATCAGCTTTACCAGGGTATTAAACAATTGCGATATTTGAACCACACGATTGGAGAGATAGGTATCTCTTTCACAAATGCGGTACAGCATTTTCTCCCAAGGATCATCGAATAATTCCGACTCATTTAACTTGGCAACTTCTTCCGGCGTAAGCTCCCTTAGTTTTAAAGTTCGTGCCAGGTTTTCGCTCCATTCAATAAAATTGCTTTCAATGCACAAGGATTTATACAATATTGGGTAAGAAACCTGAATACAAATGAGTGCAAAATTCAATATTAATTCATGATCAGAACTTGGCTCGTTGCTATCAGAATCTGAGGTTTCCTTCCCAATAATGGTAATGAGAGAAACCGTATTCATAAGCCGTTTTAAAGAGCGGGGATTGGTACCTACGCTGAGATTACAGATTTGGGAAAGGGTTTCTGTCATCTCCATCTTTTTACACTGATCATCAGAAAGATACTCTACTTTTTTCAAATTTTCGATGAGAAAAGTATCTATGGCGTAACTGGCAACCGGCATTGAGAATGGCATTTGAATAATCTTATCAAAAAAGGATCTAAATTCTCGCTCGTTTTTGTCAGTCAATTCTCCGAATTTAGGTTTTAAGCCTTTTATGACCACATCATAATCTATGGCAAGAATAAAAATACAATTCTTTATATCGAAAATATTTTTTAGCAATTCCAGAATCTGCACAGCAAGTGAGGGGTCAATGCGATCTAGATCATCTACAAAAATTAAAAAACCTTTCTTAGGGATGCCGGCAGCTGCATCTTTTTTCAAACACTCCTCAATCATACATTCAAGATTGTCTCGGAGTTGTTTGATCGATTGTCTGGATTCTTCTTGTTCCAGCAAGGAATTTACAACATTACCCGCTATATCCCCGCCTACTGTAGCTGCAACTGTTGCACCTGCCGATTTCAATAATTTACCACCTAAATTGAGTATGCTCCGGGCTGTTTTTTGCAAATCAGTTTTATGCCTTGCATCTATAATCTGCACCACCTGAGTACTAATACTGGAAACGATAGAGATGAGCGTTTCTTCCTGACTATTCAGCAGGGAATACTGCCAGGTATTCACCCAAATGCCATAGAATGGAGTATCGCCAGCTGATAATAAAGTAGGTTGCTCACAGCAGAGCCTATCGCGAAGGGTATTCATTAAAGAGGTCTTGCCGCTACCCCATTCGCCCTGTATGGCAATCGTGATAGGCGTATCTGAGTTCTCAATAAACTTAATAAGGCCATTTTGATACTTGTCTATACCGAACAAGTCGGATTCACCAGCATTTTTTCTGGGTACGTCTATAATACTGGAGCTCATACATTTTTTTGGTTTGTGGACGAAAGATACCTGATTCTAGCAAAGCACTGCCTGTTCATTTAATTCAAATAATTCTTTTAATTCAATTAGTTCATTTTATTCATTTCATGCATTTCCTGAGAATCTTGTATTAGATTTGTTTTTTATGAAAACAACTGACCATTTTAACCTTCCAATTTACATTCGTATTGCCGTCGAAAGTAAATTTGGTAAACCTATTCGTTATCCTAAGGACTGTATTGCCTTAGCGGAGGATATGTACTTAAAAAACAGAGTACGAATCAGCGAATCAACACTGAAACGCATGATGGGTTTTGTAAAGGGGACAGAGCAACCCCGAAAATATACGCTAGATCTATTGGCTAATTACCTAGGATACACCAATTATGAGATACTGTATTCTAGTATTCAGCATGAGAACACATCATCGTTTCAGACCTTACAGTCTATAGAATCTACCCATCTGCCGGGTGGCTCTGTTATAGAATTCAGATACGCTCCTGACCGCAAGGTTATACTTAAGCATGCCGGCAATCAAACCTATGAAGTGCTATCTTCAGAAAACTCAAAACTTAAAACAGGGGATATATTTCAAATTTCTCAATTTATAGATGGTTATCCCTTAATTTTATCGGATGTTATACGTGATTCATCATCTCTCGGGCAGTTTGTTGCGGGTAAATCAGGTGGGATTTATCAGCTGAAGATTCTACATCATGAGCCTAAACGAGAAAATTGAAAATTCTGGATTTTTTTCAAATGACATATCAGAAATCCCTACCCATGAAATACCCCTCAAGGTTACAGGAGATGTATTTACCCTAACCCGTTGTCTCCAACACCGAAAATGGGTGGTACGAAAATCATTACAACCTAATTATCAAAATAATCCTGCGTGGCGACAATCGCTAGTTAGGGAATTTGAAACCGGATACCGCCTATCACACCATAATCTGGTTCAATACTATCATTTGGAAGAACATGAAAAGGAAATACATCT